>JACCDR010342458.1_pt1 | contig 11493 bp, 10 predicted proteins | sample 7446431 | NCBI WGS metagenome assembly JACCDR01 (sample SAMN15323443, study PRJNA562643) | freshwater metagenome | isolation source: river surface water | place: USA:Blue River Watershed | collected 2017-08-17
ATTCTCCATCCCACATTTCTTTCTCGAGCAAATGTTTTCATGTCCCAATATGTATACACATCTTTTGTGTCTTTATGTTTCTCTCTCCAAATATCGATAAAATCATGTTGCGCCACCTGATCTATCCACGCTCGTTCGACCGGCAAGAATCCGGTATTTTTTTCATTCTCTTTTGGTCTAGCCAGATCAATTGGGGTGTGAGCGGTGTTGACGTCACCGCAAAACACAACACTGTAACCTTTTGTGCGTAGTTTTGTAATAAACTCCAAGAAAGCAGTATAAAAACGCAGTTTGTAGTCTAGTCGTACTGGACCACCTCCACCGTTTGGAAAATAAATATTTAAAAGAACAAACGTATCAAAGTAAGCCACAATGATACGCCCTTCATCGTCAAACTCTGGTATACCCATACCATATTCCACCTTGGTCGGTTTCACTTTGGTATATATTGCCGTACCGCTGTAGCCTTTGCGGGTTTTACAAGGGTTCACATATGCAAAATAGCCTTTTAAGGAAAGGAGGGGTTCTGGTATTTGGTCGATTTCACACTTGATCTCTTGGAGACAGAAAATATCGGGCTTCAGAGCTAGAAATTCTGTGAAATTGCCTTTTTTAGCCACCGCACGAGCGCCGTTAACGTTCCACGAAACAATTTTCATGGAGTCATTGTACCAAAAAACCTTTAAAAAGCTATTGGTTTTTATTATGAAACTTTTTATGTACCTCTCGCAGGTGTTTGTCGGTGATGTGAGTATATATTTGAGTAGTACCAATATGCGCATGGCCGAGCAAGGCCTGTACAGAGCGCAAATCAGCACCGTTGGAAAGCAAATCAGTAGCAAAACAGTGGCGTAAGACGTGGGGAGTCACTTTTTTAGAAATACCACTTTTAATAGCATAGTGTTTCACAATACGTTCAACCGAACGTCTGGTTAAATGGGTTGGTTCTTTTCCTGACACTTCTTTACCGATCTGAATAAAAAGGGGATTGTATAGGTCTTTACGAGCCCTAAGATACTCTTTGACTGCCTGTTTTGACGCTTCAGAGAGAAAGACTACTCGTACTTTACCCCCTTTACCACGTATAGACAGCTCTTCAGAAGACAAATCTATGTCTCTATCGAGACTGCACAGCTCTGACACACGTAAACCTGTTGAGAACAAAAGTTCTAATATAGCCTTATCTCGCAACGTTTTAAGCTCAGAACCCTGTGGAGCATCTAGCAATCGTACTAGCTCATCATGAGAAATAAGATCGAGTGATCTTTCGGCTGTTTTAGCCAGCTCAATACGTTCAGCTGGTAGGGAAGAGATTTGTTGTCTCGCGAGATATTTCAAAAAAGCGCGTAAAGCTATCAGATAATAATTTTGGGTTTTTTTAGAAATAGTAGTGTCGTTTTTTGCATTGACGTTATGTTGACGGTTGAGCCACAACCGAAACTCACGCACACTGACATCGGTAATAGCAAGAGGGGAATCTTTTTTTAGAAAAGACAGAAATTTGGTTAAATATCGATCATAATTTTCAACGGTTTTTAAAGATCTGCCTTTTTCTATCTCGATATATTCCAAAAATTGTTGTTTTAAAAGCTTGAGAGAAGACATATAGTCTATAGTATACGGTATACATACCGTGTCGCACAATATGTGGACAGGACACTCTCTTCTATATATAACCTCTTGCACCATGAGCTGTTTTGTGCTACATTATGACTAATGTTAACTAAAACAAAAAAAACCAAAGTTATTAAAGAATCACAGATTCACGACAAAGACACAGGCTCTCCTGAGGTCCAAATTGCTATTCTGACCAAGCGTATCGATGAACTCGCAAGTCATCTCAAAAAAAATACTAAAGACAACCATTCTCGTAGAGGGCTTTTGCAAATGGTAGCCGATCGTAAGGCTCACATGAAATATTTGGAAAAGAAAAATCCAAAACGCTACACCTCACTCATCAAAAAATTGGGTCTTAAAAAATAATTCTCTTCCTATTTCTTATTAGAATAGGGTACAATATATAGTATGACTGTTATTAAACACAAAAACCAACGAGTGGGTATTTTTATTGATACTCAAAATCTCTACCACTCAGCTAAACATATTTATGGAGCAAAAGTAAACTTTGACCAAGTAGTCAAAGATGGTTTACAAGGACGATCTCTTATTCGAGCGGTAGCGTATGTGATTACTACCGAATCAGGCGAAGAAAAAAGTTTTTTTGAAGCTTTAGAAAAGATAGGTATTGAAACAAAAACAAAAAACCTACAAATATTCTCTGGGGGGATGAAAAAGGCTGATTGGGATGTGGGTCTCGCTGTCGACGCTATCAAGATGGCTCCAAAACTGGATACCATCATTCTTATTTCTGGAGATGGAGACTTTGTGCCTCTTGTGGAATACCTCAAAATGAACGAAGGTTGCCAGGTGGAAGTGATGGCTTTTGGTAAAGCTTCTTCTGGAAAACTTATAGAAGCTACTGATGATTTTACAGATCTCGATCAAAACCCAGCAAAGTATTTGATCGGATACAGAGGTCGTTATCGTAAAGGAAATAGAGGATAACCCTGTGTGTTCTCATTTTATTTTTGATACAATATGAGCATGGATGCTCAATCTCAACAAAATCAGGGTGTGCAACACGAAGCTGATATACCTGTCGTACCTAACACAGCACCTACTAAACCAGAAACGGTCAGTGCCAGTACCACAGTACCACCTTTGGCAGAACAAAAAACAGAAGTACCGAAAACCAAACAGCAAGATTATATCAACAGCCTGTATTCAGAAATAGATACGAGCTATAATCAGGCACCAAAATCTGAACGTACTTGGCTTACCCAAAAACAACAAGGCCCACTCAAAGCCCTGCGCACATATCAAGGTGATATTGAAGCTAATATTTCGCAAGACAACACCTCTTTGACCAAGATGGTAGTGATGGAGCAAGCGAAAAAACAGTCTCTCTCTACCCAAAGCAAGGTTTTTTCTGTCACCGCATCCCCACAACACACAGAACCAAACGAAAAAGGTAAAAAAATATTTTTTATCACATTGGGAACACTCCTTATTCTATTAGGAACAGTGAGTCTTTCGTCTTTTTATTTTATACAAAACAAAAAAGAAATAGCTATCGAGGAACAACGCGGAGCTTTAGTAAACTTTCATCGAAAAGTGACTGTGCCTATAAAGAACGATCGATCTGTCTTGATTTCAACAATTGATGCGGAGAAAAAGGCAAAAAACACCTTTAATTCAATCGTATACATCGACACCATTACCACCGCCAGCTCATCAGTTGAAAAAACGGCGGATATTTCAGATGTCATTTCTTTAATTGGACCAAACATGCCGCCGTCTCTTAAAAGATCTTTTGTCGGTCTATACATGATCGGTATATATCCTTTTGACCTCAATCATCCATTTATCATTTTAAAAACAAAAGATTTTACTTCTAGTTATGCAGGAATGCTCAAATGGGAACCAATGATGACCGTCGATATAAAGAGTTTATTTGGCATTACCACAGTCACGGGAGACAAATTTGAAGATGAGATATATCGAAACAAAGATTTGCGTGTGTTGCGAGACGATAAAGGAAACATTGTACTACTGTATTCTTTTATAGACAGAGAAACACTCATCATTACCACAAACGAATTGTTATTTAATACGTTGCTAGGAAAATACAACGTTACCCAACGTATACAATAAAAATAGGTTGTAGACTAGTACAGAGGGGAGTATAATATACGCATGATTGATACACAACATTTTAAAGAAATGCTTGAGAGCGAACAAATGATTCTAGAAAAAGAACTAGAGACTGTTGCTCGTAAAAACCCTCAACAACAAGGAGACTGGGAAGCGACCGAAGATGACGGAGACAAAGATACTGCTGATGAAACCGAAGTAGCAGACAGCATGGAAATGTATGACCGAAACCAAGCAGTAACGCGCCAGTTGGAAACGAGACTGCAAGAAGTACGTGAAGCCCTCCTTCGTATCGATGACGGCACATATGGTATATGTGTAAAAAGTGGTCAACCGATCGAGATCGACCGTCTGGAAGCAAATCCCGCAGCAAAAACCTGTATTGCCCATATGAATGATTAGTATGAGTTTTGCAGAAGTTTTAAGCGCTCAACCTGAACACCTTTCTGCTCGTACTATTAATATTCAGATAGACATTTCTCGAGGATTACACTCTTTTTCTATTGTTGGTTTGGCACACAAATCAGTAGATGAAGCAAAAGATAGAGTAAACAGCGCTATTAAAAATAGTGGTTTTAAGTCTCCAAAACAAAAAAATGAAAAAATTGTAGTCTCTCTTGCTCCCGCTGACATTAAAAAAGAGGGTACATATTTCGATTTACCTATTGCCGTAGGTTACTTGATAGCCAGTGGAGAAATAGTAGCCGATACACATGCGTGTTTATTTATTGGGGAACTGTCTCTCGATGGTAGTATTCGCCCTGTCAAAGGAGTATTACCCATCGTACAAAAAGCAAAAGAGTTGGGATATACAGACATTTTTATACCTAAAGAAAATACAGCAGAAGCCTCACATGTTACCGGCGTACGTATATATGGAGCAAGTACGTTACAAGAAGTACTTGCTCATATCCATATTCCACAAAAAGAAGAAAATGGTATAGCGTCAAAAAAAATAAGTGCCCATGTACATACACCGACACCTCTCAGCTCACACACCGAATATGATGTTGATTTTGCCGATATAAAAGGGCAGGAAATAGGAAAAAGAGCCCTACTCATCGCCATGGCCGGTGGGCATAATAGTATTTTGTATGGACCACCAGGGACAGGAAAAACCATGTTGGCCAAAGCCAGTCGGCATATACTACCTCCGCTTTCTTTTGAACAAGCATTGCAAGTGACTAGTATTTATTCAATTTACGGTCTATTGGACGATAACACGTCACTGCTTTCTGTACCTCCATTTAGAGCACCTCATCATACAGCTTCGTATGTGTCTATTATTGGCGGAGGAGCTCAGGTCAGACCAGGGGAAATCACCTTTGCTCATCACGGACTATTATTTATGGATGAATTTCCAGAATTTGACATTCGAGTACTGGAGAGTTTACGCGAACCTCTGGAAGAAAAGAAAATTACAGTTTCTCGAGCAAAAAGTTCCCATACGTTTCCAGCACAATTTATGTTACTCGGAGCCATGAATCCATGTCCGTGTGGTTTTTGGGGAGTAAAAGGGAAAACATGCAGTTGTTTAGCGACACATATAGAAAAATATAAAAGAAAAATATCTGGACCAATTATGGATCGTATTGATATCTGGGTAGAAGTACAAAACATCCCTTACAAAACATTACAAGATGGAGAAAAAGGTGAAAACACCGATAGCATGAAGAAAAAAGTACTGACAGTCAGACGTATACAAGAAAAAAGGTTTGGGTCTCATCCGTCTGTCAAAACCAATGCCTCGATGAGCAGTAAAGATATTGAAACATACATCATTCTCGATCCTCAGACAAAAACACTAGCTAGTATGTATGCAGAAAAAATGAACTTGTCACCTCGTGCGTATCACAAAGTATTAAAAGTGGCTCGCACTATTGCAGATATAGAAGGAAGTGAGGGGGTACAACAAGAGCACATTCTCGAGGCGTTTCAATATCGACCCAAAGTATAGTCTTTAGAAAGGATTTTTTGCTCCACGAATCTCAAAGTGGAGATGTATTCCGGTAGAACGACCGGTCGTACCCATGTAGCCAATAGTGTCTCCTTGTTCAACATAATCTCCAGTAGAAACAGCGATACCAGAAAGGTGGGCATAGAGAGTTTGAGTGCCATTGTCGTGTTTGATAACCACATAATCACCATAACCACCGTTCCAACCACTATCTCGAGCAATAAGTACTGTACCAGCAGCAGAAGCCATGATTTTTGCCCCTGAATACGAAGCTAGATCAACCGCATTGTGCCCGTGAATACCTTGTGTTTTGACACCGCCGATAATAGGACGCATGTAATACCCTTCATATGAAGGACCTGAATACCCTTTACCACCTCCGGTACCACTTGGTCTACTTACAGGAGCAGAGATCTCTCCGTCTGGCACAATAATCACATCTCCAATAGCTAGTTTGGCATTTTTTGGCAAGTTGTTATAACTCATAATTTCCTCCAAATCACCCTTGTGCATCTTTGCAATACTAGCCAACGTATCGCCTTTTTTAACTGTATGTGAAATACCAGAAATAGGTAAAATAACCAGAGTTTGTCCGACAGTAATCGTATTTCCTTTGATGTCATTGGCCCAACGAATAGTATTTATAGAAACATCAAACATCTTTGCGATGGCCGGCAGTGTGTCACCTTTGTGTACTACGTAAATACTAATACGATCATTTTCGGATGTCAGCTCTTCATCCCCAACAGGCACCGCTTCGGCAGACAACAGACTGTCTTCAATAATTTCCACCTGGTCAGTTTTTTGGGTGGTTGCCAAAGGAGAAGAAACTGCTTGTAATAAAGCCATGCTTTGCACTGTAGGAGCATGTTGTTCGGCTTGTACTTCTTCAGAAGAAAACATGTTTGATATGAAAGAAAAAATGCTCGCCTCGGTCTTGAGGGGAGAAAAGTACACCACAAAAAGAGTAAGAAGTAGTGTCGATATGGTCACCACAGTCATACGAGATCCCACAGATTTTTGGTAAAATCGTGTGCTTTTTAGACCTTGTGAAGCCTGAGGATTCTGTCTTTTCTTCAAAATAAGCCTAGAATTAAGGTGATATTCTGATATCAGCAGAGTGTTCTCATAAACAACATTGTTTACGTGCCATTACAGAGTACAAGGGAGATTATAGACTTTTATCGGTCAAAAATCAAGTACACACCGCGTCACAACACCACCTGTACTCATGCTATAATCACCTGATGCAGTATCTAGAACAACTCAATCCAGAACAAAAAAAAGCAGTAGAAACAACCGAAGGGCCTGTCATGATTGTGGCAGGGGCGGGAGCAGGCAAAACAAAAACACTGACCATGCGCATAGCCCACATTATCAACAAAGGTATACCTGCTCATCATGTCTTGGCCATCACGTTTACCAACAAAGCCGCTACGGAAATGAAAGAGCGTATCGAACACATGATACAAAACGGCACCATACACACCACCAGCAGACCTTTTGTGTCTACATTTCATGCGTTATGTGTACACATCATGAGAGCGGAAGCTGACACACTCGGTATTCCTCGATATTTTTCGATTATAGACACCAGTGATAGTAAAAAAATTATAAAAGATGCAGTGGAACACATACGACTTGATCCAAAAGAGTATGTCGAGAAAATAAAATATATTATTTCAAGCCAAAAAAACAAAGGGGTGTCTTTGTCACAATATAAAGAAAGAGAAGCGCACAGTTTTCTTTCTGATGTGGTGAAAAAAGTATGGGAATATTACGAAACAGAACTGCGCAAAGAAAAAAGTTTTGATTTTGATGATTTACTACTGGTCACCAGAGACATGCTACGTACACAGCCTCATATTTTGCAAAAATATCAACAAAAGTTTTTGTACGTTCATGTAGATGAATACCAAGACACGAACAGTATTCAAAACGACATTGTCACCCTTTTAGTAGAACAGCATCAAAATATATGTGTAGTAGGGGATACCGATCAAAATATTTATAGTTGGCGCGGAGCTGATATTAGCCACATGATCACCTTTGAAAAAAAATATCCGAAAACCACAACAATTTTTCTAGAACAAAATTATCGCTCCACAAAGACTATTTTGGGAGCAGCAAATGCGGTCATAGCAAAAAATAACATACGTATTCCAAAAAACCTGTTTACCGAAAAAGAAGATGGTGAAAAAATAACCATGTTTGAAGGTAGGGACGGTATAGACGAAGCGTCATATATTGCTCTGACCGCAAAACAACTGATTGATTCAGGGGTGGCGCCCGAAGATATCGCCGTGCTGTATCGAGTAAACTTTCTCTCACGTATTTTAGAAGAAGCATTTTTGAGTTACGGTATTTCTTATGAACTATTAGGTACCAAATTTTTTGACCGAAAAGAAATAAAAGATGTTGTAGCGTATCTCAAAGCAGCCGTACACGCCATGGAAGGAGTTGATTTTTATAGGATTATTAACGTACCAGCCAGAGGTATTGGAGGAACGACTGTAGAAAAACTGAGACAAGGCCTTGAACACGAATTAAACACTCCCACCAGAGACAAGGTGGAGCGGTTTCGCCAGACACTGGCACATATGCGGACCATACTCCTATCAGAACCTTTGTCCGTAGCCCTCAAAAAAATAATTGAATTGTCAGACATTAAAAAAAGCTTGCGCATTGAGAGCGAAGAAGGGCAGGAGCGTTGGGAAAACATCATGGAATTGGTGACTTTGGCTAAAAAATATGAAACCGAAAACCTGGGCGAATCACTTGAACATTTTCTGACTGATGTCTCACTGTTTGATATGGACGAACAGAGTGAAGCGGGAGTACAGGGGGTAAAATTATTGACGGTGCATGCCGCTAAAGGACTGGAGTTTTCTTATGTATTTATTTGTGGTCTCGAAGAAGATTTGTTTCCCCACACACGCTTGGGCCATGAACGAAAAACTAAAGAAGAAGCCGAGGAAGAACGTAGGTTATTTTATGTTGCCCTCACTAGAGCCAAGAAAAAACTATTTTTGACCCACGCCCAAACTCGTACTATATTTGGAGTAACTAAAGTAAATACCCCTTCTTCTTTTATTGATGATATTCCGCAGATGTATATAGAAGAGGGGGGATACGGATCACACCACGACGCATCACCATTGTTTAGTATTACTTTTTAACCCACATGACTTTTTTTCATAAAAAATCGCTCGGGCAACATTTTCTCAAGGATACACGTGTTGCAGAAAAAATGGCTCATATTGGCCATACTCACCCAACACAGACTGTAGTAGAGATAGGTCCGGGAGAGGGGGTGTTGACCAAAGCATTACTTACTCAAGGTTTTACCGTGATCGCAATCGAAAAAGACCGTCGTCTCATACCAATACTCGAACACACCTATGCGCAAGCCATCGCAGACGGTACATTGACCTTAATATCAGGTGATATTTTAGACATATCCATAGAGACCATCCCCAAACCATACCAAGTCATTGCCAATATCCCTTACTATATTACAGGAGAGATCATCCGCATGTTTCTCGAAACGACCAACAAACCTACTAGTATCACCTTGCTCATGCAAAAAGAAGTAGCCGAACGTATTGTCGAAAAAGACGGTAAAAAGTCATTATTATCTTTATCTGTAGCCGTTTTTGGAACAGCACGTATCATGCAAAAAGTGCCAAAAGGAGCTTTTGTACCCGTCCCAAAAGTGGATTCGGCTATTGTACACATAACTATAGACCGCCCTCAGCTATCCGACGATGACATACCTCATTTTTTTGTTCTATTACGAGCTGGTTTTGCTCACAAACGAAAAAAACTACACTCAAACTTGTCTTTGGTATACACAAAACCAATCATCGATGAGGTTTTTGCCTCACTGTCTCTCTCCACAAACACAAGGGCGGAAGAACTATCAATACATACATGGATAAAGCTCTATCATATTGTGAAAAAGATTGAAAAAGATATATAATAACTGAGATGGAACACCTCATGCCTCAGAAAAAAACTATTGCTATTGGTATTATAGCGCTTGCAATAGTGTCTTCTGTGGGTATTTTTGTTTTTATTTCTAAAAATAAAAGTGATACGCCTACATCGGGCGATATTATTGCTCTCAATGACACGGAAAAACAACAATATTTGTCTAACGAATGGCAAAAAGTACTTGTTTCTCTGCAGTCAGTCTCCACATCCACTTCCGCTTCTACAGAACCCCTGGATCAAAGCCATACCGCCCAATTGGCTCGAGATATATTTGCTCAATACCTACTGTTGCAACAAAATGATGTAGCAATCAACGAAGAAGTTGCCAAGCGAGTAGCTGAAAATAGTATTGCAAATACCCAAACAAAGGCCGAGCCTAGCCAATATACCCAAAAAAACCTTAATATAGACGTATCAGAAGGCAAACAAAGCATATCAGCATACAACAATGCACTTGTGGGTGTCTTCAAAAAAAGAACTTTGCAAAATGTAGACGAGCCACTGACTATTTTATACACATCTCTTGAAAACAAAGATGAATCCCTCTTAAAAAAACTTGATCCTGTTATTAAAAGTACTGATGTGTTGATCACTGATTTGCTGGCCGTACCCGTCCCACAAAACATGACGGCCTTACATCTCGAACTTATCAATAATTACCAAAATGTACTCTGGGCCCTACGGGCCATTGCCAACACATACACTGATCCGGTCGTCAGTTTGTCAGCAGTGTCGGTCTACCAAACATACCTTGATGCCGTATCTGTGTCTCTGGAAAAAATAAATACGTACTTACAAAAAAATTCTTAATACTTTTCAACAGAAAATCTTTGTTTGTGAAAAGTATCAATAGTATAATATAGGTACTATAATGTTTTTCTCGAAACATCTTATTATATGTATTGTATGCTTTGTCGCAGGTAGTATTTTCTTTTTCTCTGCGCCTCAAAAATCAGAAGCGGCTATACCAGTCATTGATCCAGCTCACATTGTATTGACCGCAAAAACCATTGTTAAAGACTATGTTTTAGACCAAATTGCTTGGAATATTTCAAACATGGCCCTACAAAAGATGACCGCTCAAACAGTCAACTGGATCAACAATGGTTTCAAAGGCAGCCCGATGTTTGTCGAAAATCCCGATCAATTTTTCCTCAAAATAGGTGACAACATCGCCGCAAAAATGCTCACGGAAACCCAAATCAATGTGGGAGGGACCAACGTAGGTAATCTGTGTCAGCCGTTTAAAGCTCAAGTGACTTTAGCGTTGCGTAAAAATTACTTACAAGACACCGATCCACAATACAGTTGTACCTTGGGTGTACTTAAAGATAACTACGAAAACTTTATCAACGACTTTAGCCAAGGTGGGTGGGGAGGTTGGTTTACGGTAACCCAAAATAACCAAAACAATCCTATCGGTGCTTATCTGGAGACCGAACAACAGCTTCAGTTAAGCATATACAACCAACAAAGAAATTATCAAGAAAAATTATCATGGGGCAAAGGCATCCTGTCTCAAGAAGTTTGTCCAGAAGGCAAGCTAAATAAAGACGTACACCCCGCTTTTGCTTTATCTAACCCAAACTCACCGATCAAATCAGGTCTCGATCCTGAAGGATGTAGTGTGCCTATGAGCGTGGTTACTCCTGGTTCAGTTATTCAAGACCAACTAGCCAGAAGTCTTAATATTGGTCGTGACAAATTGGTCGTGGCAGACTCTATCAACGAAATCATCAACGCCCTCATGAACCAACTGATGGAGCGTGTTGCCGGTGGTATCGGTAAGGGTTTGCGATCTTTGAGTGGTGGTGGAGTGGGGGATA
>JACCDR011576513.1_pt1 | contig 11492 bp, 15 predicted proteins | sample 7446431 | NCBI WGS metagenome assembly JACCDR01 (sample SAMN15323443, study PRJNA562643) | freshwater metagenome | isolation source: river surface water | place: USA:Blue River Watershed | collected 2017-08-17
CTTTAAGCTCTCGTAAATCTGACTCGCCGTAATATGCGCACTCTCCGTTGTCAAGAAGTCCAAACTGGTTGAGGTTGAAGTCGAACGCATCAATGACATCCTCCATAGTGTCGCAGTCGCGGTACAGAATCACGTCGATACCGTCGTCAGGATATTTGATTACACCACAGGCCCGGTCACTGGCGTGGTCGTTATACATCCCGAAGCACTGCCGGGACACGTACAGCTTGTGTTCGTAGCAAGCGTTGAAGAGAATGGTCTCCACCTTGCTGTTGGCGATACTGACGGCATCGTCGTCGGCCAGCTCCCCGACGCAGACCACGATGTCCATGTCTTTCGGCTCTACTCCGAAGAAGGTGTCACGAGCATAGCCGCCACATACACCCGCCTGATACCCTGCGGCGCGGAGGGCTTCGAGCAGGACTGCTGCTAAATCAGTGTTTATACGCATTGAGAATCATCTCCAGTTCAGCTTTATCGTTAATCACCCGTTCCTGCATCGCTTTCGCAGCAGCGATGATTTCCGGGTCATCCGGGAAGACTTTGAGGAAATCCAGCAGACTGGCCTCTCGGTCGGTACGCATCCATAACAGCGCCGCCTGCTCAACCATATAATCAGCCCACGCTTTGCGTTTCTTGGCTCGGTATATAGCAGCGACAACATCGTATGCGTCGGCGTTACAAGTACAGTCAAGCAGCACGTTGGCGGCAGTGGACTCACCGTACCCACGTATACCGGGGATGTGGTCTGCTGTGTCGCCATAGAGCATCTGCTGCCAGAAGAAGAAATGACCATAATACTTTCGTGGGTCAGTGGTACCGTCCTTCTTCTTAACAGGGTCAGGGCCATCCACGCGAAAGTCGCCGGGGTTAACTTGAACCAGCTGAAAAGTATCCCAGATACAGTGCAGACCAGCAAACATACGCCAATCTTTATCTTTAGTGCATATTGCATCCAGACCTCGGCTCTGTGTCTCGGCGCAGTACGCCGCCCCGTCGTCTGCCTCTCGCGTCTTCCAGACCTTCATGGGGATGTTGTGTTGACCAGAGTCGATGTACTCACGAGTGGCCTGCCAGTTGGCTGGCTTCTGGCCGGAGAGACGTTGGCCCTGATATGGCTGGGTGACGCTGATGAATACGCGGTCGCCCTTGGTGCATCGGTTATCGGAGAGCTGCAACAGAACAGTCTCTGAGCCTGTCATAACCCGGAATTTTTCGCAGCGGTCGCGAACGTTCTGCCGGGCAATAGAGAGTGGCATCTCACTACCCCCGGCAGCGAAGTAGGCCAGATAGTCGCCGTCAATATGGCAACGTCTACCCGGCACTACTTCAGGGACGATACTGACAGGTTCAGGCTGCACCATCGAGGGCATCTCTTTGGGCAACTTGAACTTTTTCATGTTACTCCCATTCTCCACAGTCTAAGCAGCGCGCTCCCCAGATGTTGCGGGAGCCGCAGAATGGACACAGGTGCTTGAAGCCGCTCATCAGTCAATGTCGCTCAGGTCATCAACCATGTCGCCGTCGTCCTTCGGAGTTTCCTTCGGTGGCTCCTTGCGATTCTTCACCGCCTTGGTAGCGGCAGCGGCTTTCTTGTCGCTCTTGCTCTCTCCAGCGCCCTCAGAGCCGTCGTCGTCGTCTTCCCCTGTCGCTGACTCATCCGTGCCCTTACCACCCTTCAGAATGGCCTCCAGAGATTCTGAGCCTTTGGCCGCAGCCTCAGCAACCGAACCGCTGAAGTTCTTCGCGTTGACGATGAGTTCTTGGAACACGTTCTTCGACTTGTCGCCAACGCCCGGCTCAATGTACAGGCTGTCCCACTGCTCCTTGTCGGCCATATTCCAGATGAACAGGCGCAGGTCGCTGATTGGTTCGCCGACCTTGATGTTCTTCACTTCGAACTCGCCAGTCGGTTCGCCGTCGTCCAGAATTGGAGTTTCGATACGCGGTGGCTGAATAGCCCAGCCAGTGTCCGGGGAATACACGTCAACCGCGACTCGTTTCTCTTTCTTCCCGGCCACGTCCACTTCGTACTCGCGGTGCTTGATACGCACGAGGCAGGACTCGCCCAGCATTTCAGCGAAGTGCTGAATGTCTTCACGGCCATCGCGCAGCTTCAGGAACAGCTTGTAGAAGCGTGCTTTGGAGTTGGTGGACAGGTTCTCTTTCAGCGTGATGCGTTGCGGGATGAGTGTGCCGTCGTCCAGTTTCTTCGGCTCCCACTTCGCCCCGGACAGCTCCAGCGTGATATGCACCATGTCCAGCGTCTTCTCGCCGTACTGGCGGGATTTCTTAACGTGCTTACCGACCTCGACGTAGGCCACGATACGGGCACGGGCCATACCTTCCGCAGGTGGCGTATAATCGCCGCCGCTGGTCGCTTTGGTCTGGTCAGCGAGTTGTTCTTTGTTCTTCAGTACGTTGAATTGCTTAGCCATTATGCAGCCTCTCTTTCAAAGGATGGGATATAACCGTTCATGTAAAGTTCGCGAATTTCGAGTCGCTTGGCCCGGACAGCTTCTTTGAACCCATCCATCGCCTCGGCAGGTGACTCATAGTACATCGCGTCGCCGTAGGTTGTCTCCGATGGTACCGGAGCCTGCACCTCCCAATCAAACCGCTGCTCCATAAATTCGCTGGCCGCTTCCATCGCAGCGTGCAACGCTACGCAGGCATCGAACAGCACGTCTTTATGGGCGTCCACGTATTGGGCGTCGTGAACCATGTTGACCAGCAGAGCTAGTCCGTTGAAGTTTTTGTGACGATAGAAAATGCGGACTGCAAGCCACATTGCAGCTTTCGCCCACTCGCCACCTGTACCCTGCACAACGTAATTCTTAATTTCAGGTGGCGAGAAACTCGCGTGTGGCCCACCGCGCTTAATGAACCCAGCAGGTGCGGGATACTCCCGATAGGTATATTTTTTGCCATCAGGCGTGCGATAGTGGCCCTTCCCGATGCAGACGCTGAGACCACGTATCTCTGGGTGATGAACCCACAGAGAAGTAGGTACTCGGCTCTCGTTAATTTGCTTGGTGACTCGTTCATAGAATGGCTCAATCTGCGGGTACCGCTCATCTTCGAGCTTGATTAACTCCTGAACGTCCTCAATCGACATTCCAGTAGAAGCAGATACCGCCGCCGCGCCAGCACCGTATGCACGTTGGAAGGAGAACTCCTTACAGCCTGTGCGTCGGGACTTCCAGAGCTTGAAGTCTGGTGCCTCGGTGTCTTTCTTACAGCGCTTGACCGCTTCTTCATATGGGATGTTGAACTTGGACGCTACACGAACGCAGTGCATATCCAGACCTTTCTTCAGGTCGGCCAGCAGCTGCTTGTCACCAGTCAGCAGCGCCTGAATATAAATCTCCAGAGAGCTGAAGTCTGACTGAACCATCTGGCCATCTTTGCCGAAGCGCGAGATGAACAGCTTCTTCACTTCAGAGGTATCGGCACGGGGCAGGTTCTGAAGGTTCGGGTTGGACGCGGAGAAGCGCCCGGTCACTGTGCTGGTGTGGTTGATGGAACCGTGAATAATCCCGTCTTCGCCGACCAGCGTCAGCATCCCCTTGAACATGCCCTCCTTCTTGTCGTCCTCAATGATGTAGTAGGTCGTCAAGTCCTTGTCCATTTTGTTGAGCTTGGTCAAGTCTTTGAGGAACGGAATGTCTCGGGTGCCGAGTTCTTCGATAACGTCCGCGTTGGTAGCGTAGACGCCCTCGTGCTTGGTCTCCCACTTCGGCAGCGGCTCAGTGAAGCCGTCGAACTCGTAGTAGAAGTCCATGTTCTTCATCTTCGGCTTGGACAGGTCATTCACCGTCACCACCTTGGTGCGGGGCTGGCCCTTGTTCTTGCCGCCTTTGTACCGCGCCAGATTAGGCTCCAGCTCGGCCAGATGCTCGGCATCACGCGGGACGATGTACTCCCCGCTGACCAGCTCGTAGCCCAGCGCCTTGCCCTGTGCGTACTGTACGTTGCCCTCGTCGTCCAGAATGTAGTCACGGGCCTGATACTTGATGCGACCACCGAAAATCAGTGCCGATAAGTGGTGCCCTGAACCCCAGTTGAACTGGAAGGGTAAGTCTTTTGGCAGGTACTGCTGCATACGTTCCCGCAGCTCTTTGCACGCTTCCTTCAGCTTAGCCGCCTGCTCGAAGCCCAGCTCCCGGTCAACGGCCATGCCGTTCTTTTCCATTTCCGTGGAGGCCAGCAGGCTCCCCATGTTCAGGAGGATGGATTTCATCTGACCGCGTTTACGTGCCTTAACCAGCTGGCCCTTGAAGATTGCCTCGGTGTTCTCAATGTCGCCGAACACGCGGGTGCCGTTGTCATCGTAGCCGCAGAGGTAACGCATCAGCAGGTCTTCCGGGATGTCCTTCGTATCAATCCCGGCGTTCCACATCGCCTTAACCTCGTCCAGCTTGGCGTTGCCACCGTAATCTTCGACCATCTCATCCATCGACAGCATGTGGCTGGATTGCTCTTGACCTCTCAGGAGGTACTCAGCGAGTTGACAGTCCCAGACAAGACCACCTGCTTCCACCCACTGCATCCACGCTGCGTAGGCGCTGTCAGAGCGCGTAATCGCATAGAGGATGTCGAACTTGATGTTCTGGCCGACCAGCAGTTTAGTACCTGCCAAAAGACCTTCAAACCAATTGGGATGGTGTTCGCCCGTCTTGCTGTAACTGCCTTGAACAGTGCAGTCCTGTCGTTTCCAGCCGATTGCTACGATGGCGTTGTCCTTGTGGAACGGTGAACCCTTACGCTTCGCCAGCGACTTGGTGCCCGTCTCAAGGTCAAACACGACATAGCTCATTTAGCCCCCTTGTTGAGTTTCTTGTTGATGCGTTCTGCTTCAGCGTCCAGCAGGGTCTCAATCTTCTCAAAGACTTTGCTCTGGAAGATGTCGTAACCTTCGCCAGCCAGTCGGGCCAGCTCTTTGGACACCTGAGTCAGGTTATTGTGGTACGTGCTGGCCTGCCAGTATTCGGCCCCGGCATCGGTACCCTTCTGCTTAACACGGCGCAGGTGGATGATGTAGTTGAACTCATCACTCGTGACCTTGGCATCGCCGAGGTTCAGGTCAATTTTTAACATGTGCCACCTCTTTCACCAGTCGTTCATGCACCTTCAGGAACCAGCCCACCAGCTCCTCATGAGTACGGCCGCCCCAGCGAGTAAAGCCGCCACGTGCCCGGTCGTACTCTGCCGGGTCGTAGCCGTCGATGATGCCCCACACGTAGTCCGGGGTTGCTGGGAGCAGTGCGTCACGTTCGCACGCCAGCAGCACGAGGTCGGCCATTTTAATCTCTGGACGGTCTATGAAGGTCACGTTGCCCCATAGCTCGATGGTTCGTTCAAAGTTCTTCTCAATCACCCTGTAATCGGGCAGGAGAGCTTTTAACGGGCTAACCACGTCTCCCAGATACGCCTCACTGGCATCGTGCAGCAGACCAGCCAGCTGTGACGCCGGGGTGTAGCCACGGGCCTTGAGGTACAGGGACACGCGAATGCTGTGCTCTGCAACCGTGTATGGCACGCGGGTATGGCCACCGAAGCGACGGATATTGGCCAATGAGTGCGCGATGTCCCGGATGTCCAGCGTAGCCGGGTCGGGGTTGATGAGGTTGACGTACTGGCCGCTTCGGGTCAGCACTACCGGGTCAATTGTCATTTCTCTACCTCTGGCATGGTAATTTGGCCACGGGCACCATCGAACTTAACCTCACCCAGACGTGATGAAGCTCTGCCGAGGTTCAGCTTGTTCTTGGTCAGCCCGATGAAGCGGGTCAGTGGATACGTATCGACGGAGCCGAACGTGATGATGGCGTCGGCGGTACCCTGCTTCCCGGTCTTGCTGTCCTTCAGCATCCCGAGGTTTGGGTACTGCATGTTCTGTGCATCACCAGATAGCTGGGTTGATACGATGTTAACGCAGTTGTAAATAACGCCTGTCTCGCGTACCCATGAGTACAGTCCTTCCAGATACTCATCTGTACGATTATTGCGAGTGATTTCTTCCGAAACATAACGCACCTTGTCCAGCATGTCCCACACGACAACGCCGGGATTGTACTCGGCGATTTTCCGCTCAACCTGAGCTGTGTTTTTCTGGTGAATGTCCAGAATGACCAGCCTGTCGTTGTTCGGCACCACCTTGTCATACATGCCCTGCAAGTCCTCGCCGTTGGCTGCTATCTGAGAAATTTCCTCGATAGTCAGGGCCAGAGCGGATTGGAAGTTGCGGAGCTTGATGCGGGTACCCGGCCCCTCGTTGTTCAACCAGAGGATGCAGCGATTCTCGCCGGGGAATATGTCGTCCAGCTGGTTCAGCCACGGGGTAACGATGTCGCCGATGAAGGTCGTCTTCCCGCTGTCGGGTCGAGCCGCCACCAGAATCATGTCACCGGGCTGTGCCGGGCGCATTGCCTTAGCCAGAATCGGGAGAGACCATTCGAATCCCCAGTCGCTACCAGCGTGCTCCAGAATCTCAGAGAGGGATTCCGTAACTCGCTTGATACCGTCCCGGTCAGCTCTGGTGAACGCTGCCTTGTCAGCGACTACCTTCAGCTGTTCGATAACCTCAATCTCATCACCGTTCGACCACTTCTCAATGATGTCGCTGGCGCGGTACACGAGGTCGTATTCCTGAATACGTTCGGTCAGGAATTGCTCAGCCGCCGCGCTAAGGTCTTCGTCGAAGTCCTCCATGAGTGCATCGAAAAGGGTACGGTCGGCGGCGGTCATCTTCTCGCCCTTCAGCTCATCAACCCACGAGATAAACTCGTCCTTGCTGATGACCTGTGCCTCCTTGTACGTCTTGAAATACCGACTGATTAACTTAACGATATCCCGCGTCTTATCTTCGAAGATGTAGAGCGGGAGGTTGTTGCCGATACGCTCCTTGAACCGCTGTCGATAGCGGATACTTCGGAGCAGGTCACTGTCAATTGACATTTAATATCTCCCTGATTTCACGGTCACTATAGAGTTTCGGGTCGCGCTCCGTGATGATGTTACGCGCCGGGAGGTTAAAGGCCAGCAGCTTCTTCAGTATCTTCCGAGCGGCGTCTTGCCCCGGTGCATCACCATCGAGCCATATGGCAACTGGCACCTTGTTGTAGGCAATTTGCGCGGCAATCTCATCAGTGAGGTGCGTCCCGAGTAAGGAATAACACTGGAGTCCAGTGGCACGGTGTACCCTGTAACCTGATAGCCAGTCCTCACAAAGGACAAGAGTCTCGTCAGAACCGTACCAGTTGGCGACGAGGGCTTTGCGGTCAACCACTGACGGATTGAGATACTTAGGCGCTTCAGGGTCAAACCCCCTCGCTTGCCAGTATACCAGCGTCTCCCCATCATATACAGGAATGACCACACGACCAGAGCTTGCATGGTAATAGATACCAGCTTCCATAATGTCACGGTTATTTAACCCCGCTTTGTAGAGCCAGATACGAGCCTCTGTAGGCCATTCTGACGGGTTTTCTTCCTTGGGTGAGGGCAATGCCTTACTCTGCTTAATGGACGTCGCCACGGCTTTCTCAGAGCTTTGACGGGCTAACTTAGCCGCCAGTGACTCAGGAGGGGCCGGGACGAACATACCAGACTGCTTGCAGAGGAAGCACCACGCATTCACCCCCTTGTCGGTCTTCGAAACCATCAGGGCATCGCCAATGGAGCAGCCTGCATGTGGCATACGCAGGCGCGTCCCCACTGGCATGTCCTTAATGGCGAGATACCAATCGGCTTCGCGGTAGTTCATCAGAAAGCAACCCACTTAATGATGCTGACCACCACGGCCCAGAATGCCCCGACAACGCAGGCCCAGAGCAGGAAACAGATTAACGCTGCGAATACCTTACTCATCGTCTCGTTCCTCCAGAGATTCATCCAGCTCTTTACGCCCTTTGTTCGGGTCGCTAAATTTATCAATCGCCATAGGTTACTCCTTAATGTTCAGGCCTTTGACCAGCGCCGTGTGCAGCAGGTCAGTGATTTTGTTGTAGTGGTCGGCTTTCACCGAGTCGGCAATCTGTGCCGTGTCGATACCGTCTGCCGCCGCTTTCTTCTCGTCAACGCGAGTAGTCACGGACTGCACGATACCACCGGGTATCCAGAACAGAGTGGAGTAGACCACCGTGTCGCCGTCCTTCTTACGGGTAAACCGCACGCTGAACGGGTTCTTTCTCGACTGGTTAAATGCCGTCATACGCAACGCTCCACGAGGTCTTTGTTGATGATGGCGGTGTACAGGCGGTTCTTCGTCTCTACCAGAATGTGGTAGGAGTACAGATTACCGTTCTTCGTTTCGACGTGACCGAGGTCAGCTGCGATAGTGACTCGGGTGCCGCGAGGGAACTTGCGTACCTTCGGGTCGGCCATACCGGACAGGCGACGGGCACTGTACATGTTGAAGCTGGTGCAGAGAATGCCTTTTACGTTTGCCACGTTAACCTCCTGCGATTACACAGATGATGGCGATACCGCCGATGATGTTGGCCACAAAGGAGAAAATCAGGTAAACAATGAGGGCCGTCATTGCATTACCCGCGCTGAAGGTCACGTCGGGTACCCAATAGCCTCGGCGGTCAGGATACGATGAGCGGCTTCCATATCCACTGCGACTGAGGCCGAGGAGTTATCTACAACGCGCTGGAGGGTCTCGGCCATCTCACGCTTACCTGCTGCGTGCTCTGCTGCCAGCTGCCCTTGCAGCTCGTCTACGAGGTCGTTGCCGATGTCCAGCTGGAAACCAACATGGGACAGCAGGTCTTCCAGCGAGATATAGCCAGCTGGGATAACGACGGTGCGTACATCCGGGTCGCCTTTACGTCCGAACGGGATGTTAATGCGTTCAATGCTCATGAGTACCTCAATACTTTTCCCAGCGGGATTCACCCGGTTTAACCCGGTTGCCCTCGTGGTCAACATAACCAGCACCGCACCCTTCACAGATAACTGTAGCGGCGAGGTCTTCGTTTTCAAACTGCTCTTTGGTAATCAGGCCGGATAAGTCGCCTGTATCTTTACCAAAGTATTCTACGGCGCAACCTTTACAGAAATCAGCCATACACGCCTCAGTGTTTTACCGTACCGGGAGGTGGCAGCTCTACAGCCTCAACCTTCTCCTCGATAGCCTTGTTGATGCCCTGAATCTCAATGCCTGCGGCCGCACCAATCTGCTTGATAGCGGCCAACATGTGAATGAAATTCACGTTCATGTTTTCATGAGACACGTTCATGGTCTCAGTATTCGCGTCCATCGTGTCCATCACCGACACTACCACGTTCTGGAGATTCACCAGAGCTGCGGCGAGGACAAGCGCCTGTCGCACAGAGATTGGTGCATTCGGCTCCGCATCCCGCAGTTCGTCCAGTAGAACGGACAATGGTAGCCGCGAGTTCTGCGGTTTGGAGTTGTTTGACGAGTTGTTCATGAAGTTTCTCCGACAAAGAGGTGAGACGTTCGGCCTCGGCGATGCTGGCCACTTTTTCGTGGACACGACCAGCAACACGGGCCTCCTGTGCAGCCACGTTAAGGTGACGCACTGCATAATTAACAGAGCGGCGTAGCAGACGCAGCTCCTCGACAGACAGCTCCATGAGTGCTCCTTAGACCGTGCCTAAGCTACGGCCCTCAATGACGAAGTTAAAGCCGACCAGCGGGTACTGTTTACGCAGGCTGGCGCTGAACTCTTTCAACGCCTGCTGACACTGCGTGATAGTGGAGCCTTGTCGCTGGGCTATCGTGACCAGTGGATTAGCGTACTCAATTGTCCCGGCCGGGCCGGATACCACGCAGTAATCGCTCACGCCGTTCTGCGTTACTTGCCAGACAGTGTTGAATGAAATCGTCTGGCTTGACGGTGTAAACTGTGCCGCCGATGCCCGTTGGGTCAGGAACAAACATGCTACGACTAACACCGTCGCGAAAAGCATTAAGGGCCGTTTCATAGAATAGTTTCTCCATCTGCTGATTGAGTTGTTCGACAAGACCGATGCCGTACTGCTGACGAATGTCCGTGCGGCAGTAGGCCAGCATGTCAATCCAGTCGTCCGAATGGCCGTGGGTCAATCCCCGCTGTGTTAAGCGGGGTGCTGATGACCACGGCCTTACGGGAAAGAGACATCAGGCTTCGGCAGATAACCTTGCAGGCTGTTCGCCAGCTGGTTACGGACTGCGTTAGCACGCTTCTCCATGCTGAGGGCTTCCTGCATCAGCTTGTCGGCCTGTACGCGCTTCTCCCTAGCCTGAGCCACTAAATCGTCAATGGTCTGCTTGTAGGCGTCCACAGAGGGTTCGATTGGCTTCGGAGCAGGTTCAGCAGGTTCAGGCAGATAGCCCAGCTTATGGTACGCACAGCAGATGTTGTCGCTAGCCATACCAGCTGGTGCTTCACCGGATACCAGTTTAAAGAACGGCATACGGCTACCGTCGTTCTCAACCATCTCATAGATGGAGCCGTAGTTATGCTGGGTATTCTTAGCACGCACCACGAAACGGTCGCCCGGTTTAAAACGAATATCCGCGCGGTCAGGCAGCTCAGTGTGCGCCGGGAGGACAATCTCTAACTTAGGTACAGGGACACGTTTAGCCAGCTTGTCCAGATAGATGTAAATGTAGTTTGGCAGGTAGCTGTCACACGGTTTGTGGTCTACACGCTCAAATTTCGGGGCGTTAGTACCGTCATCCTCGATGAGTCGCACCAGAGTGCCTACCGGGAGGAAAGCGTTACGACGTACCACCAGCTCAAACACATCGCCGATTTTAATACCGTTGCCCTCGCAACTGGTACGCTTCAGGCGCTCCAGCGTGTACTCTGGTGCAGGCTCGACCACTGGCTTAGCCACTGACAGAGGAGCCAGACGCCACCAGAACAGGCACAGACGGATTGAGTAGTTTGCGGTACCGTCTTCACGTACAGGGCAGAAGAACGGTGCGCGGGTACCATCATCCCGGCACAGCTCTACAATATCACCTACTTTAGGATGGCGAGTACCATCACTGTGCAGGGAGACTACCTTGAAGCGGTCGCCCTTTTTGGCACCGATGGAACTGGCCGTACTGCCCACTGGGAAAGCCTCGGGTTCAGCAGGCGCGGCAACAGCCAGCTTGTCGGGATGAGTGGTGAACTTAAACACCTTGCAGGGCAGGCCTATAAAGCGTTTACCCTCCTCAATTTCCCCCTGAGTCCGGGCGATGGTCGGGCTCACGCCTGCCGATTTATGGTCAGCATCCAGAACCTCAAATGCGTGATAACCGTACTGTTTACCCGTACCCGCGTACTGAGCGTGTACCTCAATACCCTTGCCGACCTGAATGATGTACCAGCGACCTTCGGTAAGCTGGGTGACACTGGTAATAAGAGGGCCACGAATACCCTTGGCGTCGAAGTCGTGCAGAGTTTTGCTGATTGGTTTAGTCATGAATTTACCCTCAGAGTTTATTTATATGGCTGTCGGCGTCGTAAACGTAATCTTTCAAC
>JACCDR012405356.1_pt1 | contig 11492 bp, 7 predicted proteins | sample 7446431 | NCBI WGS metagenome assembly JACCDR01 (sample SAMN15323443, study PRJNA562643) | freshwater metagenome | isolation source: river surface water | place: USA:Blue River Watershed | collected 2017-08-17
AAAATATTAGAAGCTACAATATTAGAAGCTGTTAAATTAGTAGATTGGAAAGAAGTGATACCACTTAAAGAAGTGGTTGTAATATTTGTTACAGATAAGTTAATTACACCATCTATAGAATTAGTGTTTAAGGAACTGCTTGATATGTTTAACGTAGAGATATTGTTACTTAAAATAAGAGTAGTTTGATCATAATCTGTAGGATTTGGATAAGCAGTAATTAAATTGGAAAGATCATTTTGTTCTGAAACAGAAAGAGAAGTGGAAAAAAAAACATAAAGCTGGTTTTGAGAATAATTAGAATACAAATACAATGAACTTAAGGAACTTGAAAGAATATATTCTTCAAATTTATAAAGTGAAAGTAAGTTGGAATAAGGATATTGATAAACAAATGACATGTTTTAATAGTATAAAATAAATTTATTCTAATCTAAAAAACAAAATTTTAGAATTAGATATACCTACAGAACCTTTAGAAGAATTTTTTTTGAATTGAAGATTAAATGAAATGGATTGTGCAGTATAAAATTTTATTAAAGTTATAGAAAAAACGTCAATGTCATTTTTGTTAATGATAGAATTAGTGTAAGAATGTTCAAGGACATTATTTATTAGAAGATTAATGGAATAATTTGAAAATTCAGAAGATGAAGTAATAAGAGATGAAACAAAAATGACATAAGTACCGCCAGGTATAGAAAAGGTATCGGTAAGGACATCTTGGAAAAAGGTATTAGTAGTATATAATATAGGTGAATTTTCAAAGAAATATGTACTAGATGGAGCTAATTTATATAAAAAAACTTTTGCATTAGATATTCCTACAGAACCTTTAGATGAATTTTTTTTATAAAATAAATCAATAGTATGATTTCCAGTATTTAAAGTTTTGAAAATAAAAGAAGAGACTGTAAAAATATCAGATTTATTAACAACAGTATTAATGTAATCATGTTCAATGATATTGTCAAGTAAAAACTGGGTATTAAAGTTAAGATATTCGGTAGACGAGGAAATATCGTAAGAAAATTGGATAAGATAGGAACCAGAATTTAAATTACTTGCAGTATAATTAATTTTAGATTGGAATGAAGTACTTGTTGTAGTATCTTTAAATAAGGATTCAGTGTAAAGGAAATCATTAACGAAATTATTAGCTACAGTAAGATTAGTGATAACAGCATTAAGAACGTTTAGAGTATCACCAACGAAAAGATTTTTAGAGAAATTAGCACCACCTAAAACATTAAGAGCACCCCCACTATTAATACCAATAGAGTTTCTGGTAGAGACGAGTGTTAATTCACTTGACTTTAAGTTAGTATAAGAATGAATAGAAGCAGTACCGGAAGAGGGTTCTGTTTGAAGATAAGAAGTGGAAAACTCATCTAACGTTTCATTAAAAAGAAGACCACTGAATTTTCTATTACTTGAGGAGATATCAGTAGAGAAACGTTCCCATATGATTCCGGTATCATTACTGGATATAGGATTTGAGTTTAAAAGAAGAATATTATCATGGAAAGAAGCTGTAGTGCCGGATACAAAAATATTTTTTTTGATAGCGACACCACCATCAACGACAAGAGCACCAGAACTTGAATTAGATGAGTTTGAAGAATCAAGGATAATAATAGGATTTTCAGAATAAGTAGCCATAATAATAAACGTTAAAAAAAAAATGAAAAAAATAAATAAAGAATAAAAAGTAAGATGAGAGTTGAAGATAAATACAAGAAGTTAACGCAGCGGGAACATATTTTGCATAGACCTGGTATGTATATAGGGAGTGTGCAGCAACAAAATGAGGAGATGTGGGTATTTTCAGAAGAGAAAAAGAAAATGGAGAAAAGAGTAATTAAATATACACCTGGTTTAATAAAAATTTTTGATGAAATTTTAACAAATGCAACAGACCATGCGAGTAGAGACAAGACTTTAAATACAATTAAGGTAGAAATAAATGAAAGTGAAGGGGAAATAAGTGTGTGGAATAATGGGAGTGGAATACCAATAGAAAAACACGAAGAATACGGTATATACATTCCAGAGATGTTGTTTGGTGAATTATTATCAGGAAGTAATTATAATGATAACGAGGAGAGGACAGGAGCTGGAACAAACGGAATAGGAGCAAATTGTGCAAATATATATTCAAAGGAATTTAATGTAGAAACATTGGATAGTGAAAGAGGATTAAAATTTGTACAGACATATAAAAATAATATGACGGAGAAGGGGAAGGCAAAAGTGACAAAGAATAGTGGTAAAAGTTATACAAAAATAACATTTAAACCGGATTTAGAAAGGTTTAATATGAAAGAATTGGATAGAGATACAGTAGATTTAATGAAAAAAAGGGTATACGATTGTATAGCATGTACAGACACACAAGTGAGTATATATCTTAACGGAGAAAAACTGAAGGGAAATGGTCTTGAAGAATATAGTAAGTATTTTTTTGATGAAAAGGTAAAAGTAATATGGGAAGATTCTCAGAAAAGTAAATACAAATGGGAGTGGTTAGTAGTTCCGAACGACAGATTTGAACAAATATCTTTTGTAAATGGAAATAATACATATTTAGGGGGTAAGCACGTTGATCATATTACAAATAGTATAGTAAATAAATTAAAGGCGATGATAGAAACAAAGAAGAAAGTGAAAGATGTTAAGGGGAGTTATATAAAAGATAAATTATTCATATTTGTGAGGGCGACAGTAAAAAATCCATCGTTTAGCAGTCAGACGAAGGAACAATTAACAACACAAGTAAAAGATTTTGGATGTAAGGTAGAAGTGAGTGATGAGTTTGTGAATAAGTTGTATAAGACAGAGATTGTAGACGATATAATAGAAATATGTAAGATGAAGGAGAAGAAAGAATTGAATAAAGGAGATGGGAAGAAGGGTGTTAAGTTATATATACCAAAATTAGAAGATGCATTGTGGGCGGGAGGTAGTAAGTCGGATGAGTGTACATTAATATTAACAGAAGGATTATCGGCAATGACATATGCGATATGGGGGAGGAGTGTAGTAGGAAATGGGATAGAGAAATATGGTGTGTTTCCATTAAAGGGTAAATGTAATTCAGAAGATACAAAGATTCCGTTATGGAACGGTGAAATTAAATTAGCTAAAGACATAAATATAGGAGATATATTAATAGGAGATGATGGGAATCCGAGGAATGTATTAACAATATACAAAGGGAGTGGAAAAATGTATGAAATATCACAAAATAGAGGGGAGAGATATAGAGTGAATGAAGACCATATAATAACTGTATGTATGCCGGAACATAAAAACATTTTTTGGGTGGCATCAAATTATACATGGAGAGCATATTATTGGGACAAAACATCAAAAAATATAAAAGCAAAGGAATGTATGGTAAGAACAAAAATAGAATGTAAAGAATGCGGAGAGACAATGTATAGTAAGTCTATGAAAAGGCATTATGAAAGAAAACATAAAAATATAAAATATAGACCTTATAAATTGGAAGAAAATAATAATATATGTATAATAGAAGCACGTAAAAAACTAGAAGAATTTTTAAAGGAAGTTGATGATAATAATGTAATTGATATATCGATTGAAGATTATTTAAATGTGACAGAATCATTGAAAAGGAAACTAAAAGGAATTAGAGGAAAATGTGTAAATTGGAAAGAAAAAGACGTATTGTTAGATCCATATGTGCTTGGATTATGGTTAGGAGACGGTATGAAATCAGGATATGCATATTCGTGTGATAAAAAAAATGATATAGAAATAATGAATTACTTGGATGAATGGGGAAGAGAAAATGATGCTAAACTAAAAAAATCGTCTTATAACAAATTCGTATATCATTTATCGTCAATTGAAAAATATAGAGAGAAAGGAGAAGCGCCATTAAAAAAGATACTTTTAAAATATAACCTAATAAATAATAAACATATTCCAAAAGATTACCTGCTTAATTCTAAAGAAGTTAGATTAAAATTATTAGCTGGTATAATTGATACAGATGGTTATGTATGTAAAGATGGCACTATTGAAATATCTCAATCTGTAAAAGTACATCAGAAATTAGCAGATGATATAGTATATTTATCACGTTCTTTAGGATTTTATACACATATAAAGAAAAAAATAACAAATTATACATATGTAAATTCAGAAGAGAAAGCGGAAGCATATATTATTAAAATATCAGGTGATACAGAACAAATTCCAACAATTTTACCACGTAAATATTCAAGGAGTGTTCAAAAATATAACATGAGAGACTCAACAGGGAGAATAAAAATAAAAGAGGTTGAAGAAGGAAAATATGTAGGAATAGGGATAGATGGGAATAGTAGATTTGTTATAAACGATTTTACAGTTACCCACAATTGTCTAAATATTAGAGATGCTAGTATATCACAATTAGTAAATAACGAAGAAATAAATAATTTGAAACAAATAATAGGATTAAAACAAGGAGTTGAATATAAAGATACAAAAGAATTACGATATGGAAAGGTTATGATATTATCAGATTCGGATGTTGATGGATATCATATTAGAGGATTGTTAGTGAATATGTTTCATGCATGGTGGCCTGAATTATTGAAGAAGGATTTTTTAATAACATTAAGAACCCCAATAGTTGTAGTTACTAAGGGGAATACACGAAAGGAATTTTTTACAGAGAATGACTATAGGAAGTGGGAGGAAAGCATGGAAACCGGGTGGAAAGTGAAGTATTATAAGGGATTAGGAACATCAAAGAAGGAAAATGCACAAGATATATTCAAGAGAATGAAAGAGTTAAAAGTTGAGTATTATTATGGGGGTAATGAGTGTGACAATATGATAAAATTGGCATTCGAGAAGGATAAAAACATAAAAGGAAAGGAAAGCATTAAATTAACGGATCAGCGAAAGAAGTGGTTAGAATCGTATAATAAAAACGAATATATAACAGTAAACGAATCAAGTGTTGCGTATAGTGATTTAATAAATAAAGAATTGATACATTTTTCTATATATGACAATATGAGATCAATTCCAAATATATTAGATGGATTAAAACCATCGCAGAGAAAAATTATATATTATATGTTAGAAAAGGGTAGTACAACGAATGACATAAAGGTGGCACAATTAGCGGGTTATGTATCAGCGGAAACAAATTATCATCATGGAGAAGCGTCATTGCAACAAGCGATAGTAAATTTAGCACAGAATTTTGTAGGGAGTAATAATTTAAATTATTTGACACCAGAAGGTAATTTTGGAACGAGATACATTAGCGGGGATAGTGCGAGTCCTAGGTATATTTTTACAAAATTAAGTAAGTATACCCCGATCATATTTGATAAGAGAGATAAAAAACTACTTAGTTATATTAAAGAAGATGGTGATGAGATAGAGCCTGAACATTACATTCCAATAATTCCTACAGTATTGTTGAATGGAGTTTCAGGGATAGGTACAGGGTATAGTACATTTATACCACCATATAAACCAGAAGATATTATAGATAACATAAGAAGAATACTATCTGGAAAGAAAGTGGTAGAAATGAAACCATATTACAGAGGTTTCACAGGAAGTGTAGAATTAATAGAAGACGGGAAGTATATAACAAAAGGAGTGTACAAGAGAATAAGTCCGAAAAAGATAGAAATTACCGAAATTCCTATTGGAACATGGATATTAGGATACAAGGAGTTCTTGGAGAGTCATATAGAGGGAAGTAAAAAGGGAGAAAAGGGGAAGTTAGGAATAAAGGATGTGACAAATAAAACAAAAGATGAAAACAGTATATTATTCGAGGTAGAATTCAAGACAAAAGAAGAATTGGACGAATTAATTAAAAACGACAATATAATGAAGGAAATGAAATTAGTAAAACAGTATTCTATGAATAATATGTATTTATTTAATGAGAAGTGTGTTCCTAAAAAATATAAGAATATTGAGGAAATAATGATGGAATATACAAAAATAAGATTAGAATATTACGTGAAGAGGAAGAGATATATTGAAGAAGAATTAAATAAGGATTTAGATATTTTAAAAAATAAGGCGAGATTTATAGAAGAATATATAAAAGATGTAATAAAAATAAATAAAAAGACGGAGAAAGAGATAGAGGAACAGTTAAATAAAGGTAAATATATAAAGGTGGAAGGAACATATGATTATATAACAAAAATGCAATTGAATATGTTATCAAAGGAAAAAGTAGAGGAATTATATGAAAGAATAAAGAAGAAAGAATTTGAATACAATAAAATAAGAAAACAGACAGAAAAGGATTTATGGCAAGAAGATTTAGATTTGCTGGAAAAGAATTTGTAAAGTATTTTTAATTTTGTGGTAAAAGAATTAAAAATAAAAAAAGTGAAAAATAAAAAAAAATGTAAAAAATTACAAATGAGTATAGTAAGAGAAATTGAGGAGATTATTAAGTGCATTATTATTATACAATTCTTCATCTATGTGATAGAAGAATTGTTACAGAAAAAGAAAACAGAAAAAACAAGAGAAGAAAGAAATGAAAATGAAACACCAAACGAAATTTTAGAAGAAAGAAACGAAAATGAAACAACAAACGAAATTTTAGAAAGAAATGAAAATGAAAATCAATACATAGACTTTATATTAAGGAGAAGTAGAAAATCTTGTTTAATTTATGCCCCAACACAAGTTGGTAAAACAAATGCAACAAAAGATTTTATAAAAGTATGCATAGAGAATAAGGTGCATGTGATTTTATCATGCGATAATAAAATTGATCAATTAGAACAAATTTACACGAGAATATCAAATGAATTAGATGGATATGAGAATTTGTTTATGATGAAAGTATCTGATAATAATTTTGAAAGAAAATTTGAAAATGGGTTTTTAGAAAATAAGATAGTAATTGTATTTTGTTTAGATAACGTAACACAAATAAACAAAGTAAAAAAGGCTTTTTCAATTCAGACAGACAATAGGTTAGAACAACACTCTGTAATAAATAAAATAGCCTTAGTACATGATGAAGCAGATGTTATAACAAAAGGAGATGATATAAAAAACATTAATATCTCGTCAAGTGAGAGTCACAATGCATGGATAGAATTAATAGACTTTTTTAGTAATAATAATACAGAATTAAAGAGAATATTTGTGACGGCAACACCGGATAATGTAGTAATTAAATACGAAATAAATTACATAATTTGCTTACAAATTCCAAATGATTATATCGGATATGAGAATATAGAATATAAAGAATTAAATAACGGAGGGGAAATTAGAGACATACTGATAGAGGAAGAAAATAGGAGATTAGAAAGCGGGGAAAACGGGATAATTTTATATTGCATAGACAAGAAAATAGCAGAAGGTCAGAAGATAACATTTGACTCTGTGTGTTCATATATTAATAGTATAGTGAGTATGTATAATGGGAAAGGTATAACTGCAAGAGTAAATAATCCAGAATTTAAAAATAAAATAGAAGAATATATAGAAAGGGGTAAAAGAGAAAATAAAATTATAACATGCAAAAATGAAAGTACGAATACAACAAGAAATGTATGGAACATAAAAAACATGCCGATAAGAGATTTTTATCAAATATGTAAAGAAATCGGAAGTAAAGTAGTAGTAACAATTGGGATGGATTTAATAGCCCGAGGGATCTCCTTTGTATCAGCTGAAAAAACAAATGATGCATTGGCAGCTACAACTTTAATTTATAAGCCAGGAACAACAATGCATAATGTAGGATTGTGTCAAACAATAGGAAGAATAACGGGAACTGCACGACCAGATTTGAAAAGAGTATTGTATGCCCCAAAAGATGTACTTGAAGACTATAAGAACAACAATGAGAATCAAAGGGATTATTTACTCAAATTAAAAATAGGATTAAGAACAAATCCTAGTACGAATACTAAAGAATTAATGAAGATGCATGAAATGAAACACCAGTTAAAAAGATCATTTGATAGAAAAATCACGAATATAGAAAAAGATATAAAATATATTCAAATGACCCCAAGATCCGACATTTCTAGGATGAAAGAATTACTAAATATGTGGTGGTTGGCTGATCATAAGACTGGAAAAACACTACGATACGTGTATGAATCAGTCGGAGGCGTTGGAAAAGAAGAATTGAAGGAATTTTTAAGAAATATAAATTCAGAAAACCCAGATGGATTTTACCAACATTTAGTAACAAATGGAAAAGATTACAGATATGTGTTTGAGAGAAACAATGATATAACTAAAATAAGAGACGAGGCAATAGAATATATACAACAAGAGTTAATTAATTAGATACCAAAACCCTGAAAGAATTGTTCTAAAAACAATTTGAGTAGGGGTTTTTTTATTTCGATTTTAAATTCGTGCATTTAAAAAGTTGAGCGAATATTGCTTTCAATACATTAACACTCATACTATTACCTGCTTGTTTATATAATTGTGTGTTACTAACAACTTGTTTAAATTTTTTAGTAAAACCTTGTAATAATAAACATTCCATAGGTGAAAGAGGTCTATTATAAGTTGTATGGAAAGTATTCCAGCATTGTGTTGTTAGAGTAGGTGTAATTTTTTTTATAGGAAAATAGTAATTAACAGAAAGAATAACATTACCTTTTTCCCTATTAATTTTTGAAAGATTTGTTCGTAATGACTTATTTGTAGAATTTATTTTATGAATAGTTTTATCTAATATAAACTTATCAAGAGGTTTCATAGGAATTTTATTAGGTGTAATAAAAGGAGAGGTTTCTACGGATTTTTTAATACCGATGATAAAAACACGTTCTCTATTTTGTGGTATACCATAGTCTTTTGTGTTATATATATCATGATAAATGTTGTAAACGGGTTGATTATAATGTTTAATATCGGATAAATTTTTAATTAAAGTATTAAAAATACTACCATCTTTCATATATTTAAAATTTTTAACATTTTCCAGAATAAAAATGTTAGGAAGCGTATTTTTAATAACATCAATACAATGAAACATTATATTTCCTCTAGGATCATCTGTGCCGAGTTTTTTACCCATTAAACTAAAACTTTGACAAGGAAATCCACATACATAAATATCAACGCGAGGAAGAGTGGTATGATCGCGTTTTGTAATATCAGTATATATGATCTTAGGGTTATAATTAGCTTCAATACTCGCACGAGCATATTTATCAATTTCACATGACCATTCGTGAACAAAAGGAATACGAAGTTGTTTTAGAGCTTCAACAGGAGCTTCTATTCCGGAACAGTCTGTTGCTATTGAAATTACCATTTTATATATTTAATATAAAGTAATAAATTAATTTTTTATTTGTTAAGAAAGTTTATCAAAGGAAAAAGTAGAGAAGTTGAGTGCAACAAGTACATTTGTGGAAAAGAAGATTTTATAACCATAAAAACCCCGTAATGAATTTTCATTCGTATTTTCTATTAAATTCATCGCATAAATTTTCTAAATCTTCATTTAAACCTATATATTCTAAGGGAACTGTAAATATTTTTTTATTAAATGTATTTGTAATCCATAATAAAATTTCGTCAGATACTAATATTGGATAATTTGTAGACTTAGACATCAAAGATAACAAATATAACACATTTTTTTCTTTTTTACCATTTACAGAAAATGATATGTATGTTGATATATATTTTAATTGATGATTAATAAAAAATTTATCACATGTTTTTTGAAAAAATTCTATATCAGATTCGTCGTAACACAAACTTTCAAAACAATACTCGCATAAACTAGGGTCGCACTTACACATTTATATAATCCTTCTCTTTTCAATTTTTTTTCAATTTTTTTGGTATATTTTTTATACGATGTCATAAACAAAAGACGAAGATGTTATTTATCAAAAGAATTGAAACTACTTTTTAATTTATATTTTTTATTTGTTAAGAAAGTTATCAAAGGAAAAATTAGAGTAATCTATTTACGTAGGACTATAGATAAATGTTTTTGAATTTTTTGTATGGTAGATAAGTTAGATGATGTCAAAAGAGCGTTGACAATTTTATCAGATAATACATATTGAACATAATCTAAAGGAGAACCGTCTATTCGAATTTTATAAATATAATGCGCCAATAACGTTGAGATATCTTGACATAAGACAGATGGGAAAGATTTAGATAACAATACATTTTTAACTTTATTTACAATAAGTTTATCTAATACTTTAGGATTTTGGTAACTGCGAGAGATAGTAATATAATTAGAGAATGTATATTCAGGAGAAAGAATAAGTAGTAAATCTTTATCTAAATCACGTGAGAATTTCATTTTAAGAATATTATAATTATTACAAACATGATTAAAACGTTTATTAGTTTTACACAATGAACGAACTGAATTTATATCGCTATGTAACAAAATTTCTATAATAACATCATCGTTTAAATTCATTTTTAATTTTTAGTATAACATAATAAAAATTTTTTATGTAAAGGATTGTTGTTATTTAACAAATAATTTTTTATTTATTAAAATAAAAATGCGTGAAGAATTGAAGGAAACAAGTAAAGGAATTGTAAAGAAAATATATCAACTAATGTATGATTTCAAAAGAATCGTCGAAAAGAAAGGTATAACATACTGGACAAGTGGTGGGACAACATTAGGAGTGGAGAGGCACGGGGGATTAATACCGTGGGACGATGATTTAGATGTATGTATGATAAATAAAGACAGAAAAAAACTATTAGAATGCGAGCATGAATTTGAAAAGAACGGATATTATATGGTAAAAACATGGTTTGGGTATAAAGTGTGTTATAAAGACGGGAAGATTGTAGAAGGAGAAGCCTATACATTTCCGAATATAGATATATTTTTAATGAAAAAAACGGAAGATAAGTGGGAACCTATATATAAAGTAGTAAGGGAGATGTGGCCGAAAGAATTTTACAAAGAAAAAGATTTATTTCCATTAGAAACAGGAAAATTTGGGGAAATAGAAGTTCCGTGTCCAAAGGAGAGTGTAAAGTATTTAAATAATATGTACGGGATAGATTGGACTACACACGCATATAGACAATACGACCATGCAAAAGAAGAGCAGATTGAGAAAATAAAGGTAAAATTGAGGAAAGAAGATTATGAACCTGCAAAACCAACTACTATAAAGTGTAAAATCAATTAATTTTATTTTTTAACGTTTGTATAAAAAACATTAAAAAAAATCCACAGGGCGAAATTTTGAAAAGAACCATAAAAAAACACGTCGATAAGCGACTATAAAATGGGGGGAGAGAAGTAGATAAAAAACGCGAGAAGAAAACCACAGGGCGAAATTTTGAAAAGAACCATGAAAAAACACGTCGATAAGCGACTATAAAATGGGGGAGAGAAGTAGATAAAAAACGCGAGAAGAAAACCACAGGGCGAAATTTTGAAAAGAACCATGAAAAAACACGTCGATAAGCGACTATAAAATGGGGGAGAGAAG
>JACCDR012566472.1_pt1 | contig 11492 bp, 14 predicted proteins | sample 7446431 | NCBI WGS metagenome assembly JACCDR01 (sample SAMN15323443, study PRJNA562643) | freshwater metagenome | isolation source: river surface water | place: USA:Blue River Watershed | collected 2017-08-17
CGGTCTTCTTTCTCGTTTGGATCGTTAACTAAATTTATAACAACGCCAAACTTCAGCAATACGCCAAGCTTATTGAATAGTTCATACGCATCAAAAAAACCAGACATATTATCCTCAACAAGATAAATTTCTTTCATGTCGTATTTTTTCACAATGCCGCCAATGCTGACTGGATAATTATCTTTGATATCCGTATCTTTATCGAGAGTAAGAATACTGCGGCCCTGCAAAGAAAATTGAGATTTAAAGACTGGTGTAATCATTGAGTTTTTTATTCCATGAAATTTTGGCGTATGGATAAGGTTGAGCGCCATTTACTAAATGAATAGAAACATCAAATCCGGCAGTTTTGAAATGTTGCGTCACTTTATCAATAATAGAAGACCCTTCTTGCGAAACTCTATAATTACTAATCAAAGCTTTACGCTGTGGCTCATCGACCAAATCTAAAACATCAATAGACCGGCCTCCAAGCTTGGCCGTAGCAATAATAGCCCCTTCGCACACCGGAATCAAGTGTTTGCTTAATTCTTCGCTGGAATTTGATGTTAATTGTTCGGCTTCGTATGCAGTAATCATATATCTAGGTTAGATAGCTTTACTCACCGTTTGTATATTAAAATCAGTTTTTCCGGTTGATCCGAACCCATTTTCTCCCCGTTCGGATTTAGTATCAAAATCTTTAACGACTTCGAATTGAGCTATCGCATAGCGATGCGGAATTAATTGCGTAATTCTCTCTCCCGCTTTAGGCTCCACAAAATTATCCAACTTGTAAAAAACGCTAGCTAATTCCCCTTGATATCCGTTATCAATAATACCAAATCCATTCGCCATAACTAATCCCCATTTATGAATTGAGGACCTAGGCGCTAATTCAAAATACCATCCAGAAGCCGCTTGTACTCCTATACCATAATAGACCTTTATTCTATTATCATCTAGATTTTCTACCCGATCTACGTATAAATCGTATCCCACATCTCCAATATTTGCCCTTAATGGCTCTCTTGCTGATTCACTAAACTTCTTTACCTTAACAAAACATTTTTCTTGAACGTTCGCTACTAAATAATTTAAAAATTCATAAACTCCACCCACGGGATGTCCGCCTTTTAGCTTATTTATACCATTGCAGCAAAACACAACATTACCCTCCACATAGCCAAGTTCTGGCTTGACTCTATCGATAGACATAACATTTAAATCGGCTTCCCCATCCCAGTATTTACTCATGACTTCAAGGGGTAAACCTGAATAATAACACTGCCCGCCCTGTTCATTAAAAAGTTTGAGTAAATATTCTACAGTTAAGTTAAACGGAAGTTTTTTTTCTTCCGCTCTAGTTTTCGCCCCTTTAAGTCGATTTGTTAGAATAAGTTCTAGCGGACTATGTTTATAGTTTGGGTTATTCGTCCCGGTATAATGAGTTTTAAGAAACTCACCACGGCATGCTCTAGAACAACAAGATATTTCTATATCTTTTGCTTCAGAAAACTTTCTTTTAATCTCTTTTTTACAAACAGGGCATATAGAAGTTTTAGTGTTAGCTTGCAAAAATTTTAAATGGCATTCTGAAGAACAAAATAACACTTGTCTGCCTTTCGTTCGGCATTTTAATCTATTAAATTCTTTATGGCAAAAACCACAAGATAAAGTAAGGATTGCTTTTGTCTCCGCTTTATTTTTTTTCATGTTAAACATTAATACGGTATATAATCTTAGCCTTATATTAACAATCGTATACTAGCCCGGTATGCAAGTCAATATGAAACTTTTTGTTGGTCGGCTTTAGTTTGGCAAATTTATTCCAAGTATCCAAAGTACCTCCAGATTTTAGCTTTTCTCCCTCGCCAAAAGTCGCAGCAATTAAAATATCTGCATCTTCTGCTACTTTGGTATTTCGCTCTTTAAATCCTTGTGTAACTTCAAATTCCGCATTCCTAATTAAAGCTTTAGCAATATCTTGTAAAGAATTTCGACCTAAAATCTGCGAAAACCTATTATGATAATAATTTGCAACAGACCCGGGATCGAATTTACCCTGTTTTTCTACGTAACCTAATGGGTTAAACTCAAAATTAGTAGGAAAATGCAATTTCAGCTTAATTTGTGATTTAAGAAATATACTAACGGCTAAATGGTCCATCCAAGCCGCACCGCCGCTTACTAACCCATCAGCATCGAACTCTTTAACTAGATTCAATATTTTTTTACCGCAATTCTGATATAAATCGTAAGATAATTTTGCATAATCATCTCCTCTTCCCGCCGTGCCTATAATCCCAACTATCATATCATCTCCTTTGATAACAGGCTTCGCACCCGTTGTATTGTTTTTTTACTACAGTATATTTATCTGTTGGTTTGAATTCGGTAAATGAACTAAACAAAATTTTGCCATCTTTATCTATTGCGGCCCAATAATCAAATCCAAACTTATAAACACAATGCCACATTTTGGTACCGTCTTTTTTCAGTTGTCCCGGTTCTTTTGCTCTGCCGCACATTAATGGCCCTTTGAAACCTTCTCCTTCTGCGGGGTATTTTTGTTTTGACGCTGGATTGCTTAGTCGATCTATATATCTAAACGAATCTAGGCTTATCTGCGCATTTTCAAGATACGTTGAAAACCCCTCAATCTGAAACTCGTTTTGTAGTTTAAACTCTTGAATTGGATCGTCCGGAAACTGAAGCATGATAAATTTCACTGTAGACTTCAATAAATCCACTTCTGGATGAGTTTTTTTTACAGCTAACAAATAAGCTAGAGCTTGAATACTAAAATCCATCTCGCTTTCAGTAAAGCGTTCTTTGGAAGTTTTCATATCTCTTATTTCCGCCCTCCAAGAACCGTCTGGATCTTGAAATAAACCATATTTGTCAATCAGGCCATACAACTGAAATTTTTCGTTATCAATCAAAAATTCTTCTTCTGGTTTTTTAATAACCGCCGCGCCATCAATCCAAAAATCTACTTTTAGTGCAGTCAGTAAAAACCGAAGAGCTTTTTCGAACGCGCTATCTGAATAAAAACCAGTTTTTTTGAGTTTAATTTTAACCAATCTTTTAATCCCATCAGGGAAAACTCCAGAAGATTTTATATCCTCAACTAATCGAAAATATTTATCCTTATCGAATAATATTTCGCACAATAAATGAACAACAGACCCTATAGAAGCTCCTTCGTTTGAGGAGTCGGGAAGTTTTAAAACGTATTTGGCATAATACAAATATGAACAAGAGTAAAACGTTTTGATACGGGATGAGCTAAGTCTAGTTTTTGGCATATTTATATAGTGAGCATTTATCTCTAGATCCATTTTTTTTGATAAAAGAACTAGACTTTAATTTTTTAAGGTTATTTTGAACACAGTTAAAAGAAACTTTTATGTGGCGCTGGACATCTTTTGACGTAAACGGAATCTCTTGATAATTAGTTAGGATGATACATTTAATCAAATCATTCACGGGAACGATCTCCTTCATTCCAAATTCAAGAAACTTATTCTTTTTTCTGTCCATATATACAGTGCTGTTCTGATAAATATAATTATAAAACTTAATCACATCATTATTCCGCCTAATCCTCAGAATATAAATTCCGCTTGCTCCTGAGTGGGGGTGTGGCACAGTTTCTACTTTTGAAATGCCAACGGCTAAAAGAACCTTTTTAATGTTCATTACTATATCATATGTTGAAGTTATGCCGCACTGTAGACTCTTATATTTGCCACCGCTAATTAATGCTTCCCACACACTACCGTCACCATCAAAATAACCACGTATAAAATGGCGTATTAAAACTTCAGGGACTTGATTTGGCGAAGGAAACCGTAAGGTGAGAGTTTTTAGCCTTGTACATCCAAGTTTAACCAAGTCAGAATAAAGTTTTTTATCTGTAACTCTCACTTTCGACGCGTGCTGATATCCCGTTTTACTGTTTTTAATCTTGGAAATAGTGTCTTCTATTGGGTTCTCGATGCCCAAATCTATTTTATATTTTTGTAAATGATTCCTATCGTCCGTTGATAATAATAAGTTTATTCCGCCAGTTTTTGTCATGCATCCATCAGCATACAAAAAACCCAACCAATAAGCTTTAACCTCGTTATCTATAGACTCAAAAAAATACGAATTAATTTTGTATTTTGGTAGGTCAAGATTATACTTTACTCCTAGTTTAATAACTAAGTTGTAGTTAATACTATAGTCAGCAGCGAATTGTTTTCTATTAAACCTTGGATTTTCTGTAAATTTTTGTTTTAGCAAATTAACGATATCCTGTTCCGTCATATGTGATATATACACTCAAAAACAACAACTCTGACTTTCATGAGAAAATAGAGGGTTGTTAAGTAGAAAACAATTCGCAACTCATTACCGTATGAGTTTTTTCGTCATTGAATGCTAAAAACTTCTTTACGGCATCTTGCTCACTTGTGCAATCTCTAAGGAACGCATAACTAATTTTCTTCTCTCCAGTTACTCGATAACCTACTCTATAAACAGGCACAAGTTGTAAATTTCGTTTGCCGAAAATTTCATCATAATTGTCCTGAAACGCTTTTGAGAAACTTCTGTTTTTTGATCCTTTGCCAGCCATAAGTGTATTATAGTGTACTACAATGAAAAAGCAAGAGCAAAATATTAAAATCATTGATAAAAACAGCATTAAAATTTGCTGCGGTGGCAAATGTCCGACTGTTTCTCAAGATCAAGAATCCGGATATTATTTTATCAAAGATGATTTTGGCGGCATGATATGTTTGTCTACAGAACATTTCGAAATGTTAAAAACCGCCGTCGATTATTTTATCAAATGATATTTTTCTACTTAATTGCCTGTTTTGGTTTGACATTTATCATAATGCGCGGCGATCCGACAAAAAAGATGCGCCGGTTATTAAAGAATAAATATTGGACCGCGAAAAAATTATTGAATTGCTCTTTTTGTACTGGTTTCTGGAGCGGGGCGGCGATTTCGATTCTGCTATGTTTTTTTGGAGTTGACAAACAGACGTTGTTGTTACTACCATTCGCCAGTTGTGGTTTTTCTGGGCTGTGTTTTACTTTTTTCAGATTTCTTGAAGAAAAAATTTACAGTTCTTAATCCCGATATAAAATAACTCAAAGGGGAGCCCTTGATTGGGCGGCCTATTTGCTAGATTTATCGTCGCCGACGTTAAGTAAATCGATGCAAAGAAAAAATCGTAAGATTACGTTAATCAATAAGATTTTCTTACCGGGAGAAATCCGGAAGTTTAGTCAGAACCTTCCCCATCGCGGGCGTGAAGCGTAGGATGCGAAAGACATCCAAAGCCGAGGGTAGCTCTCCTCCGAAGGTTGGACCAGCCAAGAGAAGCCAAGAATTTAAGGCTACAAATCTTAAAAAACATCAATGCTAAACATGCATTGGCTGAGTGTTGGGTATCAGTAAGCTAGACGGGACAGTCGAATTTATTGGTTTGAGGTTAAAAACTTAAACAACCAACACGGTACCAATCTATACGGTTGGGCGACCCGGCATCTGCCACTACTCGCAAGAGGGGGTTGCTTCGGATTGATTCAGTTATGTTTTCCAGTTTTGCCCGAAAAGGGAACCTAAAGAACTATCATACTATTTTTGGACTATTACATTATCAATGAACTAAATTCAGGCTGGAGGACCGCTAACGCAATTGGGTTCTATCGCAGAAATATCCCATAAACGAAGCTCACAAACCAAAATAACATCCAAGTTGTTTTCATCGTGAAATTCTTTCGTTTCCATGAGTCTCTATGTTTCGTGCATATTTTTGTTCGAAATTATAGGGGTTTATGTTTCTCGTTGGTTGCATTCGCAAAAAGAAGACAACGCTTCGGCTCGGAGATACCAAGAGATGTACGCCTCCAATTTTACCATTAATAATTATTCTGTGTCAGCCGTGATAACGGCATTGAACGTAGGCGTTTAGCCGAAGTGGCGTAAGCCAATATCGATACTTCCTCGCAAAGCGAGCTAATTAAATAGACTCGCAATAACTTCGTCAGGTGAGGTCTCTCCCCCTAAGTCCCCCGTTTCACTGGGGGATTAACTTCCGTTCGCTTCGCTCCGAAGTTAGATGATCGTTTATTTATTTCATAGGAACCAGATAATTAGCGCGAAATCGTAAATATTCTTGCATTTGATTCGTTCCGAAGTAGATGCAATTACATCTTGACTTTGGTCAACTTACGTCGTAAAATACTAAAATGTCTGAACTTATAAAAGAAGTGCTGTTGGTAAAAGGCGCGTCCGGGTCTGGTAAAACCACGTTTGCTAATTTTATAGCCGGAATAGCTAGTATTGCTTTTCCGTTTTATACGTCTTATAGAGGGGCGGTAATTTGCGAGGCCGACCAATATTTTGAAGTTACAAACAAAAAATTTCACTATTCTCTTTTGGGTGAAGCGCACGAATTTTGCCGTAATAAATTCGCTCAAGCAATTAAAGATAACGTTGATATTATCATTGTCAGCAACACTTCAACCCGCGAATCAGAAACAGCTTTTTACATTGACTTGGCTAAAGAAAAAGGCTATAAAGTAACTTCCTTAGTTATGGAAAACATAAACGGAACAAAAAGCATTCACGATGTTCCGGAACACACTTTAGCGCAACAAAAGGCTAGGCTTCTAGCCAGCATCAAATTATGAACAAATTGTATTATGAATTTATTGGAACGCCCATTTGGGACAAGCTGACAAAAGGCCAGCAAGCCTTTTTCGAAGCAGTGTTCCAAGGGAAAAATGTTTTCCTAACTGGTTCTGCCGGAACTGGTAAAAGTTTTTGTTTTAAAACCCTGTTTGAGTTTACTCAGACTAAAAATTTCGCTGTTGCAAAAACCGCAAGCACCGGAATCGCAGCTTTGACCATTGGAGGCTCAACGATTCATTCTTTTGCTGGTCTTGGCAAAGGAGATGAAAACGTTCAATCCATCATTCACAACATCAAAAAATACAAAAAAGCCCGCCAGCGTATAACCAACGTAAAGCGGTTGTGTTTGGATGAAGTTTCAATGATTGATTCGTCACTTCTGGATAAATTGGATATCATCCTAAAATATTTTAGGGGAAACAATGAGCCTTTTGGTGGCGTTCAAATGATATTTGGTGGCGACGCATTGCAATTACCGCCAGTCTTGAAAAACAAATTCCACGAAAATGCCGGATTTGCTTTTGAAGCTAGATCATGGAAAGAAGCCAAAATTCACGTTTGTCATTTGACGGAAATCAAGCGTCAAGATGCAGAGGGTCAATTTGCCAAGGCATTGAATAAAATCCGATTCGGCGATATTTCTGATTTAAGCGTTATTTTGCAAAGAGAAGGAAACTTCTTCGAAAACGACATAGTTAAACCAATTAAACTATTCCCTACAAATAAAAACGTCGATTACTATAACGTCGCTCAACTTAATGCCATTAAATCAGAAGACATTATTTTTCATGCTGTAGAATTTGGCGAAGCTCGGCATTTAGAGGCTTTGGATAAAAACTGTCTAGCCCCAAAAACTCTAACGATAAAGATTGGTGCTCAGGTGATTTTGTTGGCGAATTTAGACACCGATCATGGATGGGTTAACGGGACTTTAGCAAAGGTTGTTGGCATTGAAAATAATCTTCCGGTTATACAACGAGATAATGGCGACAAGATTATTGTTGATAAAGAAGAATGGACAATAAAAGAAACCATTGTTCTTCCAAATGGCGACACAACTTACCCTGTGATAGCGTCTCGGAAACAAATCCCGCTAAAACTTGGCTGGGCGATCACGGTACATAAATCTCAATCTCTAACGCTTGATAAAGTAGAGATAGATTTTGAGGGGACTTTTGAATGTGCGCAGGTTTATGTAGCATTATCACGGGCGCGGACGCTTGAGGGATTGAGTATTAAAAACCTCAAACCAGAACATATCAGGGCTCACCCTAAATGTGTTGAGTTTTATTCTTCTTTAGAGGCCGTCTGATCTTTGGTTTCTTTTAGAAGCTGGTTTAAAATATCTAGAGCACAACAAATCGTCTCTAGATTTTTTTCGTTTAGATTGCCAGCTTCGGCGTATAGTTCTGGCTTTTCATAAATATCAAGAAAAGAATTAAGGCGAGAGGTTATAGCTGCCGATACTACATAATTAATTTCCAGTTGTTGGGAATATTGATTTAGTGGTTTTGTTAGAACCCATAACTGATCCGAGACTTTAGTCAAAATACCAGATTTCACCATGCTATCCAGTCCGGCAACAATAGTGGCATTCAAAATTTCTTTACTTTCTCCTACTAAACATCTGGCCGTAATTATTTCTTGTACGGTTGCATGAGATTTTTTGTTTTCAGTAAAATAATTATAGATATGATTACAAGCTTCTAGTATAGTCATACTTATTCTATAAAAACAGTCTTGACTATCAAGCATGAACAGAATATAATCTCTTTATGTCTAAGATATATCAAAATCCTCTTATTGTTGGCGTTGGCGGCGTCGCCCAAGCCGGGAAAGATACCTTTATCGATAAAGTGGCAGAGAAGTTGGAGGTACCAGTTGTCAAGTTTAAATTTGCGCACGAACTACGTGTTGAATTAAATTGTCGGCTAAGTGATTGGCTTAATGTTGATTTTTTTACAAATAATCTTGAAGAGAAAAATCTAATTCGGCCGATCATGGTTTATTGTTCCGAATTCGTTAGAAAAAACTCTCGCGGACTTTATTTTGTAAATAAGATTAAAGATTCAATGAATTGTTATACCGATAAACAATTTTATTGTCCGTCTTTAGGCCAGCAAGAATTTGATTTTTCTACAAAATCTAAAAAGCCATTCGACGCTGTTTTTACTATTTCAGATTTGAGATTTTGTGAGTTTGAATTTGATGAAATCGATTTCGTTAACGCTAACGGGCTTTCAGTTCATATCGAAAGGGACGGGATTGCTCCAGCTAACCCGGTCGAACAACGCAACGATTCTAATTTGCGGGAAAAGTCAAAGATTAAGCTAAGTATCCCTGATATTTCTCGTGAGATTGAATATGCTAGAAATGTTGATTATGTTGTATCTCAAATCTTATCTTTCAAATAAACTATTTGATACTCTGGAATTAGTTATAACAAAAAAACCAAATGAAGATACTGAGATTAATCGCCTGTTTCCAGATTTAATTAACAAATCATCAATATCTTTTTTTTATGCGGAAATCGAGCCAGAATTTCCATTTACCGTTTGGATTGGCGGTACAGAAAACGTATTGCGGTTCAATGGCTTAGACGAACTATTATTAGTGCTTGAACAAATCAAAAACTTATCAGATTCATACCATGTCAACTTACTCTTTAGACCATTTAACAGACCAACAGCTAATTAAAAATATCCGCGACCAAGTATTTGAAGATGCATCAATAAACGAGTTACAAAAACGTCACGGCGGCATTTTAACCACAGTTTACAATTACTATCAGTCAACTCTACTAAATTCTGGCGTCAACTCGATAAATACTGGCCACAAATACGGCGACGCAAAGCGGGTTATTTGGGAGGCGGCATTATCTTTTGATGAAACAAAAAACTCTAAATATTCCACTTGGCTTTATAATACGGCTAGATTTCAATGTTTAAATGCGATTCGCGAAAGTTCAAAAGAAATTTGTTATGAGCCTGAATTCATGTCTGTTTATATTGATAACGATCAAAACGAACGCGCCATGGATGAAATCAACATGAATGAGCTAGAACTTATAGAAAAAGCAAAAGAGTTCATTGCCAGAATCAAAGAACCACATGGTCGTCAATTAATGACGATGCGTTATTTACAGAACCGTCCAGACGGAAAAAAATATACTTGGAAAGAAATTGCGGCCGCTATCAACTATACGCAGCAGCACGTTCATAACCTACATAATAAATACTTGTCAGAACTAACAAAATTTCTATCATATACTAATGAATATAACGCTCAACTTGCCGCTTAATAGCGTATCTTTTGGTCAAGTTTCCATAGCTCTTCTGCGGGCTTGTCATGCTGAAGATAAAAATGTTTCTGTTTTTCCAATTGGTGGCGTTGACGTTGCCGCGCAAAAAATCAATAAAGATTTTGGCCAATGGCTCGAAAACAAGATTAATAATGGATTAGATACTTATGATAGGCGCAATCCAACATTCAAATTGTGGCATATTAATGGCGCTTTGGAGTCTTTTGGCGCAGAGCAGAATTTAATTACTTTCCACGAAACAGACCAGCTAACCAAAGTAGAAAAATCCATTCTAAAACAGCAAAAAAACGTGTTCGTTACGGCAAATTATACAAAAGACGTAATGAATGATTCTGGTATCGATAACGTTAAATTTATTGATTTGGGGTTTGATCATGATAATTTTTATCCGGTTCAACGTAAAAATAATGAAATCGGCGTTGTAACTTTTGGTCTTTTTGGTAAATTTGAATTTAGAAAAGCTCACGAAAAAGTATTAAAAGCTTGGGCCGCAAGATATGGCAATAATCCCAAATATAGACTCTTAGCCGCCGTGTATAATCCGCATTTCACCCCTGAGCAAATGAATGGGGTAATTGCTAATGTAATGGGCGGGGTTAAATATTGGAATATCACCTTTTTACCAATTGTCAAAACAAACGCCGAATATAACGATATCGTCAATAATATTGATATTGTTATTGGGTGTTCTCGCGCAGAAGGGCGGGACCTACCCGTGTTTCATGCGGTTGGACTTGGAAAACATTGCGTCGGGCTAAATGCTCACGCATACAAAGACTATTTAACTAATGAGAATGCTGTATTGATTGAGCCGACCGGCATGGTTCCAGCAGTTGATAACATTTTCTTTCATCATGGAGCGCCATTTAATCAGGGTAATTTTTATGATTGGAATGTAGACGATTTCATTAGTGCTTGCCAAGTTGCTGTAAATCGTTATACTAGCAGCAACGTGAACGTCGCCGGTCAAAAGCTTGCAGAAAAAACTTACAAAAATACACTATCTCAGCTTTTAGCCTGAGTGTAATTATCTCCACATGCCGATTTATCTCTTCCAGAATCCCGAAACCGACGAAGTGGCAGAAGTTGTGCTTGGGATGAACGATCCCAAAGTCTATCAAAATGATGGAGTTAATTGGGTTCGTATTTTTACAATTCCAAATGCCTCAATTGATACACAAGTCGATCCGCATTCAGCCAAAGATTTCGTCAAAGCTACCAATAAAAAAGGCACTATTGGCGATTTATTTGATAGAAGCGCGGAGCTTTCAGAGAAGCGGAAAGAAAAAATTGGACATGATCCTTTAAAAGAGAAATACTACGAAAATTATAGTAAAACTCGTAAAGGTAAAAAACATCCCGACGTTATCAAGCGGGAAAAGACAGCTTCACTTAAAAAATTAGGAATTACTCTACAATAAATATGAATGGTTTATCAGAAATGGCGGATTTCACTTTTACGACCAAATACGCCCGTTATGACGAAAATAA
>JACCDR010564985.1_pt1 | contig 11489 bp, 5 predicted proteins | sample 7446431 | NCBI WGS metagenome assembly JACCDR01 (sample SAMN15323443, study PRJNA562643) | freshwater metagenome | isolation source: river surface water | place: USA:Blue River Watershed | collected 2017-08-17
TATCTATCAGGATTGGATCGACCGCGATTATCACGGCGAAATGGAATATTTAAAACGGCATCTTCCTGCCAAGCGGGACTCAAAAAGCGTTTATTCTTTTGCCGAGACAGCCCTTGTTTTTGCCTTCCCTTACTTTCCTTGGCCAGCAGATGTGCCGGCGCAACCGACAAACTTACGAACGGCATTGTATTCCAGAGGCACAGACTATCATCGCTGGATCGCCGACAAGTTGCAGGTTGTGGTTGATGATCTGCGGAGTCGCTTTCCAGGCCATGAATTTTTGGTGGCAACAGATTCAAAACCTGTTTTGGAAAGAGATCTTGCTTACCGCGCAGGTCTTGGGTGGTTTGGAAAAAACACCTGTTTGATCGACCGAAAAGCCGGAAGCCTTTTCTTTATTGCAGAGATTTTGTGTTCAATTCCCATCGATCAAGAGGAAAGCCCGAATCTTGTCCATGATTTCTGTGGCACCTGCAACCGTTGTTTGGTTGCTTGTCCGACCCAGGCCATTGAATCACCCCGAGTCCTGAACGCAACAAAATGTATTTCCTATTGGACCATTGAATCCAAATCTGTTCCGCCCGAAGATCTCAGGGTAAAGTTCGGAGATTGGTTTTTCGGGTGTGATCTTTGTCAAACCGTCTGTCCATGGAATGAAAAGATTTATGGAAATAGTTTGCAAACCCAAAATATGCTCCCAAAGAGCGATGAAGAGAAAAAGCTTCTCATCGGAGAGCTTGAAGAGATTCTGTTTGCAAGTCAAAATCAGCTTGAGCAAAAGTTTAAGAATACAGCCCTCTCAAGAGCCCGCGGATTTGGGCTCAAGAGAAATGCACTCATCGTGATTGCGAACCGAAAACTGTTGACCATGAGGGAGTCTGTGGATCAGTTCTCCCGAGCCACGGATCGCCCTGAGCTCAAGGATCTGGCGACCTGGTGTCTCGGGCAGCTTGCTGGAGCTCAGGCCGAGATGGATCATGATAAAAATTCATGATCCTTTGATTTAGACTACAAATCTTGAGTTTCTGACCTCAAAAGAGTAAACTTCCCATCCTGATCAGTCCTTGGAACTCTTGGGGGGCCATTGAAAAAGCAGTTAAAAAGACGAGATTTTCTGAAGCTAGCCGCCTTGAGTGGCTCAGCCGCATTTGGACTTCCGCTCAATAAGGCCGTCAGTGATCAGATCCAAATCACCAAAACCAACGAATTCGATTATCTGATTGTTGGTTCGGGTCCGGGGGGAGCTCCGCTCGCTGTTCGATTGGCCTCACTGGGCTTTTCTGTTGGTTTGATAGAAGCCGGGGGCTGGGATTCTTCACCTTTGCTTGAGACCCCGGCCTATCATATTCTGGCCTCGGAATGGGATCCTGTGGTTTGGCGATTTTATGTTAAACATTACACTCAAGAATTTCTGAATCAAAAGGATCCAAAGTATAATCCTCAGAAAAAGGGAGTCTTTTATCCCCGGGGTTCAACGGTTGGTGGTTCATCAGCAATCAATGCAATGATTTCCATGATGCCGTCGACGAATGAATTGAACCAATTGGCAAAAATGACCGGAGATCCACAGCTCGGGTATGAGACTTGGCAAAGAACTTATGATCGCGTTCTCAAAAATCATGACGTGACCGGAAATCATAAGCCTTCAGCCTATCTTGAAACCCGCGGTCCTGCCAAATCTCTGGGGATCAGTGATCGACAGTTTTTCCAAATCATCAAATCGGTTTTTGATGATGAACAGGTCCCAGAAAATTATAAAGGGAAAATCTATCAAGCCCTTCTTTCAGACTTGAATCCAAATCAAAAAGATCAAATTCAAATGCCACGCACAGGTCCATTTTTAACGCCGCTCAATTCGACAAAAGAGGGGAAACGTTGGAGTGCAAGGGATTTGCTCCGAAAAGCTTTAGAGAATCCAAAGATCAAAGACAAACTTCATATTTTAGATCGAACCCTTGTCACCAAATTAGATTTACGTCCTTCGGACGGGCCCGGCCGCAGGGTCTTGTGTCAGGGGGTTCATGTTCTGACTGGTCAAAAACTCTACGGTTCAGGAGCTCTGCCAGGACAAACAAGTTTTTTAAAGGCAAAAAAAGAAGTGATTCTCTCGGGTGGAAGTTTTAATAGCCCGCAGATTTTGCAGCTCTCAGGAATCGGTGATCCAGATCATCTCAGCCGCATTGGGGTTCCGGTGCAGGTTCCGCTCCCTTATGTCGGGCGAAACTTACAAGATCGTTATGAAATCAGTGTTGTGTCTGAAATGCCGGAGACATTTTCTTCGTTGTCGCAGTGTCGATATGGGGATGTCCTTCAGGGATTAGAGAAAACAGATCCTTGTTTTCAAGGCTATCAAGCAGATCTCTTGGGAAGTGTTTATTCAACGAATGGTATAATTATTGGCTTAAAAAAGAAATTTGCACCCACTGCAAAGCAACCAGATCTTTTTATTTTTGCAAACCCTGGAGAATTTCGGGGTTATTCTGATGGTTATTCGACGAGGGGTTTTCAACCAAATAAATTAAGTTGGGTGATCCTTAAAGGCTATACGGAAAATCAATCAGGTCATGTTCTTGCAACATCTAAAAATCCATTGGTTCACCCGGAGATCAATTTTAAATATTTTTCTGATGGAATAAATCAGGGGCAAGATTTCATGGCGATGCAGATGGGGATTTCAACCGTTCGAAAAATCAATGAACGGCTCTCCGTCGGCCTGGGTGCCAAGGTCGAAGAAATTACGCCGGCTGATCAAAACCTGTCAGACTACATTCAATATGAATCATGGGGCCACCATGCCTCTTGTACAAATCGAATGGGGTCAAAACCTGTCGAACCATGGACGCAGGTTGCAGACTCAGTGGTGGATTCTCACTTCCGAGTTCATGGCGTCTCTGGACTAAGGATTGTCGATGCCAGTGTCTTTCCTAAAATTCCTGGATTATTCATTGGGCTACCGACGTTTCTTTTGTCAGAAATTGCCGCCGATAAAATCCTCTCCTAAAACTTGAATTGGTTTAACTAAACACCGTCTCAGAACCGGCCCTTGGTCTGCGGCGCATAGGTGCTCAGTCCTCTGAATCATTTTGGACTCATTTTTTTATCCATTTCTTCCGAAGTCATTGAAGCATCAATGAAAGTGGAGCAGAGAGTCCTATGGATGATTTTGAAAAAGAGCTCAAGGTCGGCTTCTTAGAAGAAGCAGATCAAGCTTTGGCAGATACAGAGCAGTGTTTTCTATTGCTCGAAACCAATGCTTCAGATGCAGATAATTTAAATAAAATTTTTCGTCTGGCTCACAACTTAAAGGGCAGTTCGAAAGCAGTGGGCTTTGATCGTATGGGGGCCTTCACTCACGAGTTTGAAACATTCATCCTCAAAATTAAAAACCAAGAGCTTGTCGCAACTCCGAATGTGATCAATCTCCTGTTGCGTTGTAACGATTTTTTGCGTCAGAGGGTTGCGGCCCTGAAGCAAGATCTTGCAGCTGACTTCGAAATTGAAACGTGGATTGTTGAAATGAATTCTATTTCTGCGGAGTTGCCGGCAGAAACTGAAGTTCAGAGTGAATCATCGTTGCCTGAGGATGCTGGCACTAATTCTGAAATGGTAGATTCCTATGAGAATATCGATCCCCTGGCAAATCTCCAGCTTCCGCCGGTTGAATCTTTATCGCTTGAGAGTTTAGGTGCTGAGTTTAGTGAACCAGAAAATAAAAAATCGAATGAAGATGTAGTTGCAGTAGGATCTCCTGATCCCTCATCAAGCCCCAGCAAAACGGCTCAGAAACCAGCCGTTGAAGAAACGCTGCGAGTGGCTGTGAATAAAATCGAAGATCTTTTAAATACAGTTGGAGAGATGGTGATTCTCCAGAGTGTTCTCTCCGAACAAATTCGTGAAACTAATTCAGCAAGTCTCCGAAAGACAGCCTACCAGCTCGCTAAAGTCGGCAAAGAGATTCAGGATATTTCAATGAGTTTGCGGATGGTTCCAATCAAACCGAGCTTCCAAAAAATGCAAAGAATCGTGCGCGACACAGCCTCGGCCCTGGGAAAAGATGTTGGAATCAGTTTGGTGGGGGAAGATTCTGAACTTGATAAAACAGTGTTGGAAAAAATTACTGATCCCTTGGTTCACCTTGTTCGAAATTCTGTTGATCATGGAATTGAAAGTACACAGGCGCGAATCGCTCAAGGAAAACCTGCCAAAGGTGAAGTCAAACTTGCAGCCTTTCATCAATCTGGGAAATTTATCATTGAAGTTTCTGATGATGGTGGCGGCCTCAATCCACAGAAGTTAATTCAAAAAGCTATTGAAAAAAAGCTGATCAAGCCAGAAACCAAGCTCTCTGAAGCTGAAGCCTATAGTTTAATTTTTCTTCCAGGTTTTTCAACCAAGGAGCAAGTGACTGACGTTTCAGGCCGAGGTGTTGGGATGGATGTTGTTAAAACAAACATTACAGACCTTGGCGGTGAAGTTGAAATTTTCTCCCAGCTAGGGAAAGGCTCAACTTTTCGAATTTCATTGCCTCTCACCTTGGCAATTATAGAAAGCATGATTGTTTGTGTTGAATCACAAAAATTTGTGATTCCAATGGCACATATTTTCGAAACTCTTCATCCAAGAGGAATGATTCAAGCCACACAAATGGGTGATGTCTTGATGCTCAGGGGTGAGAATCTTCCGATGTTTCGGCTTGCTGATTTTTTTAGTATTCCTTCAAAGTCTGTAGCTGTGGACATGATCGCGATTATTATTCGAAGTCAGGGCAAAAGTTTTGCATTGCTCGTCGATGATATCCTTGAGCAGTCACAGGTCGTGATTAAGCAGCTTGGTCCAGAGCTCTCAACCTATAAGGGTGTTGCAGGATCAACGATTCTGAGTGACGGCAAGCCAGCTTTTATCATTGAACCAGCAGAATTATTTTCAAGAAAAGCAACGCACCAATCTACGGCACGTTCAGTGTCGTCGGCTGTGATTGAGAGTCAAGGTAAAGGAGTGGCCGCATGACGGACGATCTGCGATATCTATGTTTTAACCTCGGAGAAGAAGAGTTTGCTCTTGCTCTACTGAGTGTGAAGGAAGTTCTGGCAATCCCAGATACAACGCCAGTGCCTCAGATGCCGGCCCATTTTAAGGGAATTTTAAATCTTCGCGGGAAAATCATTTCGATTATGGATCTGCGAACAAAGCTGAATATCAAGCCACTCAAAGATCAAACAGAAAATGCAGTGGTGATTCTTGATCTTGGTGAATACAACTTGGGGATCATCGTGGATCGGGTGAATTCTGTTCAGACGTTTGATCCGAGTGGAATGTCTGAAAAGCCATTGGTCGAAAACTCAAAGTCCAATGAATACATCACTGGGGTTTACAGAAAAGAGAATAAACTCATTTTATTGATTAATGTTCTTAAGGCCCTTTCCATGGAAGATAAACTTTTTTCACAACCAGGTTTAGCAAAAGCAGTATAGTAGGGAGTTGATATGAAATTATTGGAAAAACTAAGTCTCAGAACCAAGATTATTGGGACAGTTCTTTTGATTCTCATCATGATCATATGTGGGACGACATATAGTGTGATTGAGTTCCGAAAGGCCTACCATAAAAGTGAAAAGATTGAGTTCAAATCTTTTGCTTCATCTTTGTCTGAAGCCCTCGCTGCTCAGATGTTTGAACGGTATGGCGATGTGCAGGCTTTTGCTGTGAACAGCGCAGTGATGAGCATGAATCCAGAGGGTATGTCCAAGTATTTGGACCAGTACATTTCGCTTTATGGGATTTATGATTTGATTCTTGTTATTCACAAGAATGGTCATCTCATCAGTGCTTCAAGACATGATCCCACTGGGAAAAAAGTGAATGTTGAAGCTTTAAAGTTTATGGACTATTCGAAGGAACCTTGGTTTCAGGCTGTCATCAATGGAAAAACGACAGATGATAAGGATCGGGCATTAGCTGGAACTTATATTGAAGGGTTTATTCGAGATGAATTAGTTGAAAAGGCCTTTGGCGAAGTTCGATATGGATCTAGTTTCTCTGCTGCAATTAAGAATGAAAATGGAGAGATCGTCGGTGTGATTACAAATCGTGCCGGATCAAGATGGTTTGAAAGTGAAGTCATGGCTGAATGGCAGAATATGCGTGATTTTGGTCTGGTGACCCCGAACATTGTCATCGCCAATGAAAACGGAGATGTCATTTTGAATCATGGACCAGAGGATGACAAAAACGTAGTCAGCCATGATGAAAACGTTCTTTTGAAAACAAGTTTAAAAAATTATGAGGCCTATGGGGCTGCGGAGAAAGAACAACAGGGATTTATCTACGCGAAGAATACGAAGACTGGTGAAGAAGAAGCCGTGGGCTTTGCCAAAGTGAAAGAATCCAAATGGCCTGGGCAGCTAGGATGGTCGATCTTTGTTCAAGAGAGCAAAGAAAACGTTGCAATTGCATCAACCAAAGCGACTTGGAATTTTATCTTTGTGATGGCATTTAATATTTTTATTGCCCTTGTTTTTGCGACATGGGTTGGGATCATTATCTCAAAATCCATTGATCATCAGATTAGAATTCTAGCGGGCAACTCAATGGAAGTTTCAGATGCCTCAAAAAGTATTGCGGGTCAGGCAACTCAGCTCTCTGAGAGCGCAACGGAGCAAGCAGCTGCCTTGCAAGAGACAATGGCTGCTGTCGATGAGATCAATGCTATGGTTGGAAAAAATACTGAAAGTGCGATGCGATCTAAAGAGGTTTCAACTCAAAGTCGTGAATCTGCAGAGCGAGGTAAACACACCGTTGAATCGATGCTCAATTCAATGAATGAAATCAACCAAGCCAATGATGAAATTCGTGATCAAATGGATGAATCCAATCGCGGAATGTCAGAAATTACTTCTTTGATTGGTGAGATTGGAAATAAAACAAAAGTCATCAATGAGATCGTCCTTCAGACAAAACTGCTTTCATTCAATGCTTCCGTTGAAGCCGCCCGTGCAGGTCAGGCCGGTAAAGGTTTTGCGGTGGTTGCTGAAGAAGTTGGAAATCTTGCACAAATGAGCGGTAACGCTGCAAAAGAAATTTCGCAGCTCTTGGATCAGTCTGTGCAAAAAGTGAATAACATCGCTCAGCAAACAAAGACAAAAGTTGAAAACCTGATGCGTCAGGCCCATGAAAAGGTCGCCGCAGGCTCTGCGAATGCGCAAGAATGCAGTCATGTGCTGAATGAAATCTTAAATCAGGTATCAAATGTTGACTCCCTGGTTTCAGAAATTGCAGTGGCCAGTCAAGAGCAGGCTCAAGGAATCAATGAAATTTCAAAGGCTGTTGCTCAAATGGAACAAGTCACGAATCAAACATCCTCTGTTGCAAATGAATCAAGTTCATCAGCAGAGAAACTCAGCTCTCAGGCTCAAGAGCTTGATTCTGTGGTTCAGCAACTTGTCTCTCAGATTCGTGGAGGCGGCCAAACTTTCAATTTTAATGAATCGTCTGGGTTGACTCATCGAGAGGTTGAAGCACCAAAGCATGCAATGCATGGGAACTCCAAGCGGGCTCCAGCAAAAGTGAAAAAACACTTTGAGCCTAAAGAAGGAAAAGTGCTCACAATGAAGAAGTCAACACCAAGCGGTGGTCAACCTCACGCTGACCAGGGCGCTGTGAAAAGTGCTGTGGGTTCAGATTTTACTCCAGGAGCAGATGATCCCGGATTTGAGGAATAGAAATGAGTCAACCTCCAGAGAAGGCTCATCGAGTTCTTAAACAGGTTTCTCATTTGGTTCACGAGATGGCTGGAATCCAGTTGGGAGAAAAACAGTATCCCATGGTTGAAGGCCGATTAAAGACTCGGATGACCAAGCTTGGTTTAGAGAGCTTTGATGACTACATGCTTTATTTAGAATCGCATTTTGCCAGCGAAAGTCAGGCGCTTCTCTCTTTGTTGACAACGCATCACACGTATTTCTTTCGTGAGTTTGCGCACTTTGAACATCTTTTAAATCGAGGTTTACAGCAACTCATAGCAGAAGCGAGAAAAAGACCCGATAAAACAATTCATATTTGGTGTGCTGCCTGCAGCCGTGGTCAAGAGGCTTATTCTCTGGCCATGTTTTTTGATTTTCACCTGCGTGAAATGGCACCTGATGTTCGTTATCAGATTTCGGCTTCAGATGTTGATCCAGAGTCTGTTCGGGTTTCAATGAATGGTGTCTATCGCAATGATGAACTTAAACAGGTTCCTGCCATGTACAGCGGTCAGCATTGGATCCGCGGTCAAAGGTCAGCCGAAGGATTTAGTAAGGTGAAAGAGACCTTAAAATCTCGGATTCAATTTACGACAGTCAACTTGCTGGACTCAGGAAAGTTTCTTCAGGGAAAAAAATTTGATCTTATTTTTTGTCGCAATGTTTTTATCTACTTCAATTCAGACCAAATCAAGCATTGCATGAGTGGGTTTCTCAATCATTTGCAAACTTGGGGCAGTATTTTTTTGGGAGTTTCGGAAAGCCTGAATGGACTGGGGCTTGCAATTGATTCTGTGGCCCCGTCAGTCTATCAACATCGGGCCCATTCAAAGTCAAAAACTCAAGAATCGAAGACATTGATTGTTGAGCCTGAAGTTCCAAAAATTTTACAGGTCATTTGTGTGGATGATTCTCCAGCAATTCATGCCTTGCTCAAGAAAATTTTGGTCAAGGAAGAGGGCTTTGAAATCGTCGGCTCTTTTAAAAATGGATTGGAAGCTTTGGAATGGTGTCAATCGGGCAGAAAAGCAGACGTGATCACCTTGGATATCCATATGCCTGAACTTGATGGAGTAGGGTTCCTAGAGAAATCAAAGGATCTGAAAAAACCGCCGGTTTTGATTTTATCGTCAGTCAACCGTGAAGATCCAGCTCTAGGGCAAAAGGTTTTGCGGCTTGGGGCGTTTGACTATGTGGAAAAGCCATCTCTGGAAAATCTCGGGCAAGCAAGCAACGAAATTCGATCGAAGCTTCGCTTGGCAGTTCATCGTGCGACAAAAAGTGAATCACCAAAGGCAGCTCCGCGGTTCAATTTGGCACCTCCAAAAACCTCATCTCCCGAGAGGTTAACGCCAATGGCACCAAAAAAATTTGTTGTCGCAAGCACGGCCCCAAAGAAGGTTTTAATTGTTGATGATTCAGCAACGATTCGTCAGCTCTTGAAGCAAGTGATTGCAGTTGATCCAGGATTGACAGTGGTGGCCGAGGCAGAAAAACCATCAGATGTTGAAGATCTCATTCGTAAACATCAACCCGATGTTATTACTCTGGATATTCATATGCCGGAGATGGATGGCGTCACATTGCTCAAGAAAATTTTTCCGAGATATCGAATTCCAACCGTCATGATCAGTTCAATTTCCAAAGAAGAGGGGCCTCAGGTTCTCAGTGCACTAGAGAATGGTGCTGTTGATTATATCCAAAAGCCATCTTTCAAAGATTTGACTTCTGTGGCTCAAGACATTCGTGATCGCATCAAAACTGCAGCCTCCATTCAGATTCAGTCAACGCCTCGAGCAATCCGAAAAGTCACATCCAATGTTGATCCATGTTCTGGAGCTTTGTTTCGTTTGGGAGCAAGCACCGTTGTGACCGAGGCGCTGAGTCACGTCTTAAGATCAATGCCTGAAGAAATTCCGCCAATTCTAATTGTTCAGCATATTCCGCCAGTCTTTTCTGCAGCTTTTGCTTTTCGCTTAAACCAGCAATGTCCGTTTGAGGTGCGAGAAGCGCAGGATGGGGATGAAGTCGTGAAGAATCTCGTTCTAATTGCGCCAGGTGGAAAGCAAATGGCAGTCAAAGTCAGATCTGGAAAACTTTATGTTGAAATCAATGATGAAGCGCCGGTGAACCGGCATAGGCCGTCTGTTGATTATCTCTTTCAATCTGCAGTCCAGTTGAATCACCCGCATCTTGTAGCAGGGCTTCTCACTGGCATGGGGGCTGATGGGGCCAGAGGAATGAAAGCTCTGAAAGATCAAGGTCATTTCACCGTCGCTCAGGATCAAAAAACTTGTGTTGTTTTTGGAATGCCTCGCGAAGCTATCGAAAGAGGAGGGGCCTCGGCTGTGAAGCCTCTCGATCAAGTGGCAGAGACCCTGATGAATTGGTGCTCGTCTCAAAAATCAAAAAATAAAAAAGCGGCCTAAAAGTGATTGATTAGGCCGAGATGTTTTTCATTAGATTGGTGATTGTAATCACATCGTGGATGGCTTCTTGACCGAAGGTTTCGTTTTTAATGAATTCGAAAGCCTGGTTTGTCATCATCGATTTCTGATTCGGATCATCCGGATGAAGTGATGTCAGCGACTGAATTCTCACAGCGAGCCTGATGAGTTTTGCCATTTCATCAGTATCCTGGCTCATTTTCTTTTTGGGAAATCCAGAACCATCGGCATTTTCACAATGTTCAAGAATCGCATTTGTGACGTCTTGGTTCAGAGCCACCTTTTTAATCTTCACCATGTTCACTGTATTTTCTGGATAGGCCTGATAGGCCTTTAATTCTCCAGAGTTATAGTCAGTGATTTTTTTTGTCAGGGTTGAGCTCGGAAGTTTTGCTAAACCAATATTGTGAAGCAGGCCTGCGAGGGCGAGGGCTTCAATTTTGTCAGGCGGCATTTGTAACACCCAGCCGAGCATTGATGAAAAGCAGCACGTGCAAATTGCATCATGATAAATGGTTTGAACCCGCCCAGAAAAGTTCTGCATTTTGGAGTAGGCTTCCTTGGGCGTGACGGGTTGGAGCAATTCGAATTCATGAATAATTGAGCGACATTTTTCAAGGATATCTTTTCCTGCCTGATAATCTGTCATTTGATCATTTAAGAAAACAGACATGATCTGTTGAATTAAATTTTTTGTTTTAAAGAATTTTTCAGTGAGTGAGACGGGTTTTTCCACATTTCGCGAGGATTGCACTGTGCGAGCGTATTCAAAAAAACTCTTCAGTTCATTTTTGGCGACATAGAGGGTTTGATTTGTCTCTGCAGCTTTCTTCATAAAGCGTTCGTCGAGCTTTGCTCCCTTGCGCCGTGCTAGAAAAGTTCTTTTGTTTCCTGGCAGATGAACAAAAAGATCAAAATTAATTTCAAGTTCTTGATCTAAATCATCTGTGGCAATGGAGTTTAGCGCAGCAAGCGGGACATCTTGGGAGTTTTCGACATCAATGAGAATGTTCTGAATAATTTCTGTGATAAACTCTTGATCATACAGCAAATGAAGAATTTGATCTGCACCATTTTTTTTGAGTACGGCAAAATCGACGGGAGCTTCTGCGCCATAAACAATGAGTGTTTGGACATTTGGAAGAGACATTTTTACAGATTGAATCCATTCCGAGCAGGCTTGTGTCCCTGGGCGACCATCAATGACAAACAAACTTGTTTCGGGTGCAAACTGTGTTTCGAGGAGCTCATCAATAGATTTGATTTGAACAAGCTCGAGACCAGAAATTTCCCGGCAAAGGAA
>JACCDR012098531.1_pt1 | contig 11489 bp, 3 predicted proteins | sample 7446431 | NCBI WGS metagenome assembly JACCDR01 (sample SAMN15323443, study PRJNA562643) | freshwater metagenome | isolation source: river surface water | place: USA:Blue River Watershed | collected 2017-08-17
AATGGATAGCACAACACAAACAGTAACTGTAGCTCCTCGCCCTACTATTGGATTTACCGTAAATGATAGCATGCAATCATTGCAAAACAATCTTTTCATTTTTACTACTACAACTCCAGTGCAAAATTATAGTTACGAATGGAGGTATGGTGATGGCAGTACGTATGGAACCACAGTGAATACAACTAAAACGTATCAAGCAGCAGGTCCTTATTTTGTTTGCCAAATAGTTACCAATCCTCAGGGTTGCGTAGATACCGCTGTAACTTGGGTAGTAGTAACCTCCGACAGTTGTGGATCAGGAAACGGCGGAGGTATTGAAAGTGAAAGTTTAGGTGGTTTAGTTGGTTTGCGAGAGTTTAATAGAATAAAAAACAGCTTGAACAAACCTATTGATTATACATCAACGCCTGTTTTTGTGCAACATGACATGGGTAACTTAAACAAAACAGGAGTACTTACGTTACAAGACATGTTTCCGGTAACCTTAGAGCAAGGTGACGTAACAAGAATAACATCACCGACTGACTTAGTAAATATTACCTCAGCCTTAGAAGTATTATCTGTAGACTATACCAGAAATAATAAAGCTAAGGCTGTTGTATTAGGCATAAAAACAAAGAACAAGGCATACAGCCATACAAAATATATCTGCGACCGTTTGCGCGGAGGCGAATTAATACAAATAGACAGTGTAACCATTAGGGGTTATAAATTTATCAGATATGTACTAAAACAAGAAAATGGGAATCTTGAATTTGGAACATCATTCGTTATTAGTTCAAACCTGAATCGGGCTGGTTATAATTTACAAACCAATTGGTTGCTGGCTGAAATGATGGAAGATGATTCATTATATAATTTTCAGGTTTGGGCAACAGAGCCTGCTTATACAAACAAGTTGGTGAGTGATATTATTGAAAGGGTTGAAGTAAACCAAGCCGTTACACAGTTAAACACAGTAACCATTCCTCAGTTATATGTTACTAAAGGTTATCGTCGCGGAGGTAAATTAGTATTGCATTTTAGAAACACAGGCTCTACCATATCAACAGAAATGGCAATTGAAGAACGTTTACATGAACAAGCAAATTTATTGCAGCGCAGTCAAACAGTTACAATTGAAAATACAGCAGATAAGGAAGTTGAGATTGTGGTGAATGATGGCTACGAATACAGCATTAATATGCTAGAAGGAGCAAAAACTCAAGATGTGGTTTACTTGGCAGATGGAAATTGGGGATTAGATTATGACAGAAACTATACCTTGGTTACAAATTACACCACTTCAAACGAACCAAGCAGAGTTTATCGAGCTAACGAACTTTCTGTTTATCGTTATGCGTCAGTATCTGCAATTAGTGACGATTATGTGATGCTGTTCAAAGGTATACGTCAAGGTAATACATTAGCTGATTTAAGAAGTTATTCTCATGTAACATTTTATGCAAGGGGTAATGGAAAGTTAATGGTTACCTTACCGAAAGATAGTATAAGCAGATGGAGACAGCAATATTATATCACGGTTGACTTAAGTTCGGCAGGTATGGTTTATACGATACCGTTCACAGATTTCAAATCAGATTCAATTGAAGCTGCATTTGTTCCAAATGATATCAGAATGATCATGTTCTCGAGAGGATATCAAGGACCAACAGCACCGGAAAATATGGAAGTTGCGGTAGGAAACGTAGCATTTATTCCTCAATCAACTGCATTATCAAAAACGGTTGATTTAAATCCGAATGGAATTATGCTTTTACCAAATCCAAACAATGGTCGTTTTGAGCTTTCGTTTACAACTAAAAAATCATCCGAGATTACCATAAAAGTATTAGATATTCTTGGAAGGGTTGTATATACTCAAATGAGCACGACCATAAATGGAATTAATGTTATTCCTGTTAACATGCAGCAATCTATACAACAATCAGGAGTATATTTTGTAAGTGTTGAACAACAGAACACAGTTATTGGAACTCGTAAAGTTTTAATTGAATAAGAAATTATCCCCTAAACCATCAATACACTAAGCGGCTGTTTTTTAAAACAGTCGCTTTTTTATTTTATTTCGCTACCATTAATAATCACTTTAGCAATGGTGTTATTTCCAAAGCGATAAGGTAAATATGCTAACGATGGCATTGCTTCAGTAATGATAACATTACCCACCTTACCAACAGTTATACTGCCATGAGTATCGCTTAATTCGAGGGCTGCGGCTGCATTTATCGTAGCAGCATTAATGGCTTCTTCAGGAGTAAGTTTCATTTGCGTACAAGCTAATGAAATCACAAAACCCATTCGCCCATTCGGAGATGAACCGGGATTATAATCAGATGCTAAACAAACCGGCAAACCGGCATCAATCATTTTTCGAAGGGGAGCATAAGGAATACCTAGAAAAAACGAACAGTTTGGTAATGCAACAGGAATCGTTTCACTATTTAATAAGCATTCAATTTCCTCGTTGCCGGTATATTCGAGATGATCAACACTTATGGCATGATGTTTAACTGCAACTTGAACACCGCCGGTATAACCAAGCTCATTGCCATGAATTTTTGGTTTTAATCCATATAGTTTTGCCGCAATTAATAATTGTTCAGTTTCTTCAACGGAAAAAAAACCTTTGTCACAAAAAACATCCATATAAGTTGCCAATTGTTGTTCGGCTATTTGAGGCAACATTACATGAATTATTTCGTTGATATAACCTTGACGGTTTTGTTTGTATTTTGTAGGAAATGCATGCGCACCTAAAAAAGTAGCCTTCACAGTTATTGGAGACTCGTTGCTGATTCGTTTGATAACACGCAACATTTTAAGTTCATCGTCAACTGTTAAACCATAGCCGCTTTTTATTTCAATTGCTCCTGTACCAAACTTAATAACTTCATTTAATCTATGCATAGCTTGAGAGAAGAGTTCATCTTCACTCATTTCTTGTAATCGTTTGGCTGAATTTAGTATCCCACCGCCGGCTTCAGCAATTTCTTCATAAGATTTACCTTTAATTCTCATCACAAATTCTTCTTCCCTACTTTTTGCAAATACAATATGTGTGTGAGAATCAACAAAGGCAGGAATCACGTAACCTTGATTTGCGTCAATCAACTTGCACTGATTATTTATTTCAGGTTTTGAGTTTTCGCTTCCAAAGCCTTTTATGTTACCATTTTCTATAAGAATCCACGCATTATCTAAACTTTCCAGCACAGCCATTTCTGCTCCTCGTTTGATTTTCGTGCTTGAGTTTTGGATAATTCCAAATATGGTTTTTATATTATGTATTAATGTTTGTTGCATGATCAATTTGTTTTTTCGAAATCGTAGGTTATATAATCTATAAAATCGTCAACTTTTATTTTAACACCAATAATTTTGTTTTCTTTCACCACAAATGATGCAGGTTCAATTCCACAGGTAATGTCGGTATAATAGCACATAAATCTTTGTTCGGCAATGTACTCAAGTTTTCCTTTGTTATGAGGATGATTAGAAAAGTAAATGATAAGTTTTCCCTTTTCTAATTTAATCTCTATCTCACCATATAATTCATTTTTATATTTACCACAATACTCAGATGCAGGTAATGGCATTTGTTTTGCTGATTTAATTGAGTCTTCCAACAGTTTCAATTGATTCATTTTATACTGTTGTTGTGCATTTGAATTATTGAAATACAACTCACTTAAATTACGATAAGGCATGTTTAAATAAGCTTCAATTATTTGCTTACATAAAGCATCATATAAACTGTTTTGATCTGTATTTGTGTAAACAATAACACCCAGTTGCTCTTCCGGTATCAACTCGGTTTTTGTAACAAAACCATTTGCTCCCCCGCTGTGCTCAATAACTCGACGACCATGGTAGTCATATAACTGCCAGCCTAATCCGTAAGTTACAAAGTGCTTTGATTTAAACACCTTGCTATTCACATCATTTGCAATCATATTTGATTTTCTGGTTTCAAGAATTACGCTTTCGGGAACAAGTTGGAGGTTATTGTGCTTTCCATTTTGAAGTTGTAATAACAACCAATATTTCATATCGGCAACACATGAGAAAATTGCAGCACTTGCGCTCATATTTTCGATATTACACAAAGGAATAGGTTGTAGTTTTCCTTTGTAAATGGTGTGAGGGCTACAAGCGTTTTTATCAGTTAACATTTGCTGAAAACGTGTACCGGTTCTTGTCATTCCCATTGGCATAAACAATCTGGTGCTAAGAAAATCGTCCCATGTTGTATCAGTAACTTGTTTAATAATTTCGCCTGCCGTAACAAAGGCCGCATTATTGTAACCATATTTATACCTAAATGGATAAACAGGTTTTGTACGTTTTAATCCTTCTACTATTTGCATACGAGAAAGATTACTTCCCCAATTGAGAAAATCACCTTGAAAAGTTTGGGTCCCTAAACGATGACATAATAAATCACGAACGGTGCATAGGCTACCTGAAACACTATCATACAAGTTAAAATTTGGCAAATACTTTTTAACTTGATGTTCCAAACTTAATTTCTGTTCATGATGAAGCCAAGCTATTGCGGTTCCTGTAAATGCTTTTGAATTACTGGCAATTTGAAACAGTGTATATTCATCCACCGGACTTTTATCATGCATTTGTTTTACACCATAACCCTTTTCAACAATCACTTTACCATCCTTAACAATAGCAATTGCTAAACCTGGAATTTGCCAACGATTCATTTCTCGTGTAATGTATACATCTAATGAATCGGAAATGAAGGAAGGTGTTTGAGCATTTAACTTAAAAAAGCATAAGCTTATACATATTAAAAAAAGTGGTTTCAATAATTTCATTTTGTAATACAAGATTAAATAAGTGTATCTAATACACCGTTTTTTTAGAATAAATTAATCTCAAAATTAAATTTTTTTAGTCCTTAATTAATCATCTTTACTCAACATTCATTTTTTTTATTGTTAGCTTAAATAATCGAAAAAAAATAATTGTCTTAAAATTGTTAAAATTTGATTAATTTTAAAGGTGGTTATTAAAATTGCACATAAAAATTAACAACTTAGTTCTTTGTCAATCATTGACAAATATCAGTTCTTACAAATTCTAAAATTAATGATATGGTAAAAATTCTACAAACAATTGTTAAGATTACCTTTATACTATCGGTAATTGTAGGTGGTTTTAATGCATCAGCACAAACCAATCATGCCTTAACTGCGACTGCAACACACAGTGGAGGTGGTAATCCGGCTTTGGGCTTTGGGCCTGCCAATTATAATGATGGCATCATTAACCCATTTAATTGTGCCCCTACTCCATGCGGTTGGGGATGGATAAACACAAATGCAAATATTGAATACACATGGGCAGCTCCTGTAACCTTTAATAAAATTGTATTTTATAAAGACAATAGGCCGTTTACTTCAGCAGTAATTGAAATTTGGAATGGGACATCTTATGTTGCTTTAAGTCCGAACCCATTTTTAAGTCCAATACCACAAGTTGATTCTATAACATTTGCTCTACCAATAACCACTACACGTTTACGCTTTAATAATGTACAAGGTACAAATCCTAATTTTAGAGAAATTCAAGTAATCCAATTGGCCTCAGGATCAAATAATGCAGCTACCTTGGCCATAGATACTCCATTAGCTTTTAGTACGGGTAGCAATTTATTTACTGCTCGAATAAGAAATTCAGGGACCAATCAAATAACCAGTGTCAATGTAAATTGGGAAGTGAATGGCGTAGCACAAACACCAATTAACTTTACCGGATTAATTGATACTTTAGGGGGAATTGGTAGTAATGTTCAAAGTATCCAATTAGGTAATTTCACTTTTGCTAATAACACTTTATATCGTGTAAAGGTATTTACATCGTTACCCAACAATACGCCAGACACTGTAAACATTGATGACACAGCTACTGCTATTTATAGATCGCCACTAAATGGAACATTCACAGTTGGACCCGGTGGAGATTTTATAACCATAAGCGAAGCAGCTCAAGCGGCTTCTAGATTTGGATTAAACGGACCTGTTACATTCACTTTAATTGGCACGAATTACAATACGGCCAACGGAGAAACATATCCTATTTCATTTGCAAATATTCCCGGGGCATCTTCAACCAATACAGTTACAATAAAGCCCGCTTCCGGTAATTCGCCATTAATTGAAGGTAATACAACCACAATGTTTGTATTGTCTGGAGCAAATTGGCTTATTGTAAATGGTAGTAATAGTGCAGCTAACACCAGAGACTTAACCATTAAGAACTATAATACAGCAGGAGTAATTTTCAATTTATCAAACGATGCACGAAATAATCAATTAATAAATATGAATTTGTTATCTGCAAATACCGGTACAGCTTAGGGAACTATTACCATTAGCGGGTCAACAGGCATTTCAGGTAATGATAATAACTTAATTCAAAACAATTATTTCGGTCGCTCAGCAGCGGGAGCTTTCGCTGTAGGTATCATTTCTACCGGACAATCAAATGTGGTACAAAATGATAATAATACTATTATTGGCAACGAGTTTAACAGCTTCACGTTTAACGGTATAAATGTTGCTGCCACAAATAACGGCAGCAATTGGTTAATTGCAAATAATATTTTTTATGATACTGCTTTAAACACTACACAGGTTGCTACTTGGTCGGCTATTAATTTTGTTCCAGGAACTAGTAGTAATTCAACAGGTAATCAAATCTTGAACAATATTATTGGAGGCAATAGTGCCTTAGCACTTGGTGGTGCATTAAACAATAATACAGCCATTGCCAGAACTGCAATTTTAGTGAGTACTGCGAATGGAACAGCCACTAGAGTTTATGGAAACCAAGTTAAAAACTGGGTATTAGGTAGCACAACCGCTACAGGCACCTTTACGGCAATTTCTGCTACCGCCGGAACATCAATCATAGACAGTAATTTGGTGGATAATATTTTAAGTTTAAACAATGCAGTGGTTATCGGTATAAACGCAAGTGCGGCTTCTGATTATACCATATCTAGAAATACTGTACAAAACATATCTGCCTATAATACCGGAACCACAAATGCAATTCGCGCAATATCTACCTCAGCAGGGTTAAATGTTTTAATTCAAAATAACACAGTTAAAAACTTAAAAACCAACTCCGGTAATACGGGCAGTACAACAGGTGCATCATTAATTGGTATTAATTCAGCCTCTACAAGTAATACCATTACAATTAGCGGCAATACTATTGGTACCTTTGCTGAACCATTAACAAATAATAATACAAGTGCAAATGCAGTTAGAATTACCGGCATTCTTAGCACATCAGGTATTTCAGTAATTGAAAATAACACCATTGATGGATTGTTTCAAGATAGCACTGCATGTTCAGCATTGGGTTCATCAACGCTTGCAGCAATTAACGGAATATTGGTTTCTTCATCAACTGCCGGACAAGTAATCAGAAACAATACTATAAGACATTTGTATCAACGTTCAAATCAAACCACACAAACAACTCAAATAAACGGTATATGCTATGCTAGTTCAGGTTTTACAACTATATCAGCCAATACAATTTATGGATTATTCTCAAGAAGTTCTAATACCAGTACAAGCACATCAAGCGCTATTAATGGAATTAACTTTTCCAGTAGTGGTGTGAGTTCAATTCTTAATAATTATATTGATTCAATTTCCCTTCAGAGTGTAACGATTAGCACATCACAAATTAATGGAATTGTGGTATCAGGTGCTGCAGGAAACAGGGTTGCAGGAAACCAGATTAAATCAATGTATAACAGATTTACCACAACGGCACCAGGTATATGTGGCATACAATACGTAAGTTCGGTAATAAATCAAGAATGTGATAGCAATATTATTTGGGGGTTGTATAATTTACATACAGCTACAACAGGAAGCATAATAGGTATAAGATATACATCCTCATCGGCAACATCAAGTAATGTATCTTTTTGTAACAGAAACTTCATACATAGTTTTGCAAGTGCCAGTACAACTGCTACCAATTTAATTGGTATAGATTTGTCAACAGCAGCAGCTACCACTGCCAACAACTTAATAAGACTTGGTATAGATACGGCCGGTGTTCCATTTAGCGGACCATTTGTTGTGTCAGGGATAAACAATACCCATAGCTCATCAACATTTGCAAGTAGAATTTTCCATAACACTGTTTATATAGATGGAGCTCCAACTTCGGGCACATCTATAACGGCTGCCTATCGTTCAAGCATAGGGTTTATTTCTTGGTCGGAAATTAGAAATAATATCTTTGTTAATCTGGTTCAAAATGCAGGTGGCACAGGTAATAACTTTGCCATCAACTATGGTAGTATACCATCAACGCCATTATTTACTTGCAATAACAATATTTATTGGGTTGGTTCAGGGTTGACAGGTAATTTTCTTGCCGGAGGATTCACGAACGTTGCAACATTATCAGGTAACAACAGTTTAAAAAGTGTATATGGACGTGATGTGAATAGCATACATGCAAATCCGAATTTAATTGCTCCAACAGGTGCAGCCGGAACAATCAATTTAAATTTACCATCTTCGAATCCGGCAGAAGGAATCGGAGGTGCAATAGTATTAGGCGGAGTAAGCAATGATTTTAACGGCACACAACGTTTATCGGCAACCCCGGTAGATATTGGTGCTTATGCATCGGCTACAAATACTTTAAGCTTTGACTCAGCAGCTCCCGAAATATCTTATACTGCTTTATTAAATACTGCTTCTATACAAAACAGAACAATCATTGCCACCATCAGAGACTTAAATAGTGGAATTGCCGCAGGAACTTTTGTCCCTAAATTATACTTTAATAAAAACAACGGTCAGTGGTTTACCACTAATGGTACTCAACAATCAGGAAATAGTAAAGAGGGCACTTGGGAGTTTACTATTGATTATAGTTTAATTGGTGGAGTTGTACCTAACGACATTATCAGGTACTTTGTTGCAGCACAAGACAGCTCGGGTAATTATAGTACATTACCAACTTATGGTATTGGTGCAGATATAACACAAATAACTACTCACACAACTCCTAATCAATATTCAATTTCAACACCAATAGCTACTTCAATAACAGTTGGGCCAACAGGTACTTATCCAAATTTAACAGGACCTACAGGCTTGTTTAATGCCATAAACAATAGTTTGTTACAGGGGAATACAGAAGTGTTATTAGAAGATGGTGCAACTATCGTTGAAAACGGTAATATTGGTTTAAACCAGTGGTTAGAATTTAATGGGGTAACAACAGGTAATTTTGGGTATACACTCACTATTCGTCCGGCCGGACTAAATCAAACCATTTTAGCAGGAACAGTTAATACAACCGATGGATTATTAAGACTAAATGGAGCAGATCGGGTTAGAATTCTTGGCTATGCAGTTGGAGGAAGTATTAATGATACGGACTTAATTATTAGAAACACATCCACATCACAGCCGGCATTAACCATTTTAAATGATGCAGTTAATATTTTTATTCAAGGAGTAATATTTGAATCAAATAATACTGGAACAGCGATAACATCAGGTGGAGCATTAAGAATTAGTCCAACCTCTGTAGTAACAGGTAACGACAATATTTATATAGGTAACTCGGTATTCAGAAAAACCCTTGGAACAACTAGTATTCCCGGCATTTTATTAGCAGCATCAGGAACAACCGGAGTAAATCGTGAGAATGATAATATATTAATAGAAAATTCAACCTTTTACGGCATGAATTTAAATTCTATTTGGTTTGCGACTGGTAATGGTAATAATATCAGAATTAAGAATAACACATTCTTCTATGATTCAACCAGTGTTCATACATTAACATCTACAGTTATCAATTTTACTCCCGGTGCAGTTTCAAACAACGATACTATTTCAGAAAACATAATTGGAGGAAGCGGATATGGATTAACAGGATTATGGAGAATAAATAACGCTCTTTCATTAACAGGTATAAGCGTAAGTTCGGGAACTAATACAGGAACCTATATTTCAAATAACCGAATTGCAAATATTTTAATGAGCAACACCGGTTCTACCTCATTTACGGGAATATTAGTTAACACTAGTGGCGGTATAGCAACAATAGCAGGAAATTATATTGGTGATACTTTAAACCCAACATCAATCCAACATTTTGGAACATCAGGTACCTTATTAGGCATAAGTTGTCAAACCAATTCGGCAAGCATTATAAATAATAATATTATTTCAGGAATAATTAATTCAGCAACTGCTAGTAATACTACTGTTATTAACGGAATCAGAAGTTGGAATCAAACTGCCACGCTTCAAATTGCAAATAATTTAATTAGTAATCTGTTAGACTCAAGTTCTTCGGCAAGTACTTCTTCTTCTGCTGCAATGATTGGTATCAATGTATCAAGTTCAACAACAAGTATTGCAATAACCGGTAACACTATCCGAAATTTAGCCAATATTGTGACTGCAACTTCAACAATACAAACCTTAGGTATAGTTACCAATGCAGGGTTGGCTAACCTATCAAATAATGTGGTTGAAAGTATTCGTTCCAACGCTCAAAACACATCAACCATAACTAGCAGCGGCCTTATAGGTATTTGGAACGCTAGTACAACTCCGGGTCAGATAATTACGAATAACACTGTTAGATTCTTAAATTATACAACTTTAACACCTATTTCAACGCAACTTATCGGCATCATGCAATCAAGCGGTAGTGGTCACACCATTAATAATAACTTAGTACATAATTTGTTCTCTAATACCATTTCATCAAATGCCACAACATTATCAGGAATAATTGGAATCATGCATAATGGCTCGGGAAGTCAAATAACCATGAATGGCAATACTGTTTTTGGATTGGAAGGTGCAGGTTTAACAGGTAATACCAGTATTGTTGGTATGCTTTATCAAGGAACTACTACCAATGTGTTAAATTCATTAGCACGTAATTTTGTTCATAGCTTCAAACTTGCAACTACAGGTATTGGTCGTATGATTGGTATCCAGCAAAATTCAGGTTCGTTTACTAGATATAGCAACAATATGATTCGATTGGGTATTGATTCAGCTGGCACAGTAAACACCGGTAATTATGAAGTTTATGGATTCTTAAATGATGTTTCAGGTAATTTTGAATATTTCCATAATACTGTTTATTTAGGTGGAAATCCTTCGACAGGTACAGCTACTACAGCTTGTATTCGTTTAAATGGCGCACCAACCGGATTGAATATAAACGACATTAGAAACAATGTATTTGTAAATGCTACCACTAATGGTGGTTCGGCAGCCGGTAAACATTTTGCTATAAGACTAATTAGTTTCCCTGCCAGCAGCACCTCAGTTATTTCTAATTATAACTTATTACTTGCCAATGGCACTGGAGGAATTATTGGTGGTACTAACACCTTAGATTTTATTACACTTGGAGGATTATCCGGTTGGGCAAGAAATAGCGGA
>JACCDR011675139.1_pt1 | contig 11488 bp, 6 predicted proteins | sample 7446431 | NCBI WGS metagenome assembly JACCDR01 (sample SAMN15323443, study PRJNA562643) | freshwater metagenome | isolation source: river surface water | place: USA:Blue River Watershed | collected 2017-08-17
ATGAATCGGTACAGCCTTGCGCCGTTTGACGCCGAGCAGCCTGACCTCATACCTGCTATCCAGGAAAGCACCGAAAAAGACGCCGTCTAGATCTGCCGCGACCTGGCTACCCTTCTGAGCCACCACGATTCCCCGTGCGTCGGTGGTGGCGGACGTCGTGGTGTCGAAGACTTCTGCCTTGACGAGGTCGCCCGGATAGCAGCCCTCGAATTCAAAATCGACCTCAGAGCTTTTGACCACTCCCGGAATGGCCCATTCCGAGGTGACGTCGAGGGGGAGGTTCTCCACGACGCTGACTCGTTGCCAGCCAATGGGGTCGTCGGTTGAGTCGAGGATCCTGTCGATCCCGATTGATTGTCCATTGTTGATGACAAGTAGATCATTACGGTCGACTCGGTCGAGGAGGCTGACTCCGTCCCCAGCGTAATATACCCTGTCGGTAATAGCTGCCCCATCGCTTCCATCCAGGTAGTTGTAACGATCCGTCGTGATGCTCAACACAGCCGTAGAGGCTGACGTGACTGCGAAGGCACGGTTCGCTGTAAAGGCCAGCCTGCACCGCCTGAAGACAGTGAACTTGGCTCCGGGCAAGTTATCCGGGATCTCTTCTGCTGTGATCGTCAGCGAACCGCCAGGATTGTTGACGGTGTTGATGACAAACCTGCCACCACCCTCGATCGTGATGACGTCTTCGGCCTGAACCCAGGATGGTAGAGACGCCGGTGTGAAGCTCAGCGTAGCCGTGAAGCCGTCGGCATCACCGTCATCGATCGTCGTACCAGAGCCGACATGAGTGTAGACGCTGGTGACGTCTCTTATACCGTAGCCGTAGGCCGTGATCCCTGTACCGGCCAGCGCTGTATTGACGTCAGTTATGATCTGACCCAGCGTGTTACCGGTCAACGTGACTTCGATGCTGTCCTGCTCCGTTGGTGATGTCGGGAACTCGAAGACCAGTGTGTCACCGATAACAACAGGATCCCCGAACTCAAACTCGTGCTCGGACCTGATGACTCCATACCTGGGTTCTATCGTGGCGTCATCAGGCGCCGTTTCCGTGATCAGCGTCTTGTAGGCCAGCCACTTCCTCTGGAAGGTTCGCTGGATGTCCCTAAGACTGTAGTTGTAGTGGTACTGCCAGACCTCCAACATCTTGCCGGCTAGGATCTGTGCAGCACCCTTCCAGGCTTCCTCGAAGACGCCACGATTCTCGACAAACCTCCACTCATCACCAACAGCCTTCCAGATCGGCGAGACATCTGGCTCGACGCCGAATGGAGCCCTGGCACTCACGATGTTGGCAAGTACCTGCGAGGCTTCGGAGTCGGACTCGCCGTCGTTGACGACAAGCTCGAACCTGTAGATGCCAGGGACGTCTGGGACAAAGTATGGCGTTTCCGTAGTCGGATTGATCAGCAGGCTCTGCCTGATGATTCGAAGTGATGCCGAACTTAGCGCGTCTGGGATGGTATCGGTTTCGACTTCGATCTCACCAAGTATGTTGTCTGTGGACGAAATGACGCTTCTGGTATCAGCAACGACCAGGATGTCACCGCCCTGAACCCATGGCGGCAGCGAACCCGGTGTAACACTGAGTAGCGTCGTGAAGCCGTCGGCATCACCGTCATCAACCGACGATCCTGAGCTGAGATCCTGGACGTACGCAGAGCCGTAAGGAACATCTATTACGGTCCACGAGTAGGACAGCGGGGCGCCTTCGATGTCGAAGCTGGACCTGCCGTCCAGCCTGACGGCCTGACCTACAGGGGAGATTCTGTCCGGACCAGCTATGGCTGTCGGCGGAAAGTTTGGAATGACGAGATCCGACGCCAGCTTCAGGGACTTGATCTCTACCCGACTGGGTTCGTCGAACAGTCCCTTGGCAAACAGCTTGAAGACATCCGACGTTCCAGGTGGTGTGGCCTCTACTGGAACGATGTATCGGATCTCTGGCGTCACACCTTCGGAATCTCCGATGTAGACGTAGGCTCTGCCCAAAGAACTGTCGACTGCGATTCTAATGGTCTTGAACTCCGTGGAGATCTCTTTAGTAGTCTCCGTGGTATCTGGTAGAGCAGTGACGCTACCGAAGTCATCGACTCTGCTGATAGCGACACCAGTCGAAGCGAAGTACACGGCGAGACCTCTACCCGAGCTGTCGGCTACGAGGAGCCCAATCTTCCTGGTCTCCAGGTCTGTCGCGTTGTGCGGCAACTTGGGGAACCTAGCCGTGATCTCGAAGGTGAATCGCGCCGGTACACCAACGTTGAAGACCAAGCTGGCTTCTTGGCCATCGCTAGATTCCGCGGCAAGAACCGAGAAGTCTTCGTTGTACGTGAAGTAGGGAAGAACAGACGGGATGATGGTCAGATCTGCAGGTCCGAGCGACAGCAGACTGCCTATGGTAGCGGCGTCGAAGTCTGCGATGTTCCAGGTCGGTGTGGTCGGGAGCGCCATATCTCGTGCTAGGGTACAGGAATGTTTAAGCCACTACCACCCGGGCTTGCACAGCGCCTGATCCGGGACGAAGTCGATGAACTCACACCTCTCGCCGAAGCCAGGAACAGCCAACTGAAGGCGATTCCGTGTAAGAGGTGCGGTGGAAACATGCATCCCGAAATGCTCCCTCACATGTTCTCGCCCAACGATCCGCTACCAAGAACCTGCGCCAAGTGTGTCGACTGCGGGTACACTGTAGATCCCCTCACCGGCATCGTCCTCGCCATGGGCAATCCTGGTAAAGTCGAGGATCCCTTCAAGATCAACACAGACTAGCGAATACCACTGGACGACAGCCTGTGCAGAGTGATGTTGTCCGGGATGTAGCGCTGAGTTCTCACCGTATCGACGAAGTCCTTGACCAGTAGTCCTTTGATGGATCGATCCGTGTCGTGGTAGACGACGATGAAGAACGGTGCGACACGACCCGTGGGCTGCCTGGAGTCCGGAGTGAACACCGACGTCGCACCCCGGCGCTTCAGGACATCGGTGACGTCCAGGACTTCGAGTTCGGTATCCGGCTCCACGGCATCGAGCTGATCCTGTATGGCCCTGAGCATCTCCGACTCCACGGAACCGTTGGAGTACGACCAGCTCAGCGACACGTAGTGCGGTAGGAGATGCTTGACCAGAATCTCCTCACAGATGACGCGCTGGAACTCGGAATCGACGAAGCTCTGGACCTCATCGACGAGCTGGCTCCTGTCATAGCTGACCTGGACGTTCTGCTGGCTGAGCTGCACGCTCTCCACAGGATCGTCTGGACTGCCCACTAGTATGATGGACCTGCTGATCTCTGCGAACAGAACCTCGGACCTGCTGAACGACGTCACCACGTTGTCGGTGCGCAACCTGAAGCCGTCGCTGCGGTGTCCGGTGACAGCCATCTGAACGTCTGCCGCGATGTTGTAGGAGTCGCCTGGACCGATGCCCTGAAGCTCGACATCCGCATAGTACAGCCCAGAGGCGTCCAGATTCTCGTTCATCTCTGTGGACGACGTTCTCTGCAGGTACCTCCTGATCTTATAGACGGTGTCGGATACCGTGCCGGTACCCACAGTGATTGGAGTCGCTGCCGACGTCGAGACGTAGTTCTCGGTGACGTCGATGATGATGTACGTACCCTTGGCCGGATGGTCGGAATCGCTGGTCGTCAGACCCAGTGCTGTGACTATCGATGCATCGACGTCATCGATTTCGATGTGGTGGCTAGACGTCATAACAAGGAAGCCACCGCCATCGATGCTGGCGATATCCTCTCCGACCTGCTCGTTGATGTAATCAGCAATGTCCTGGCGCGGCATGTCGAAGGGAAACGTGATGGTGATGAAGGGGTCACTGTCCAAGCGGATCTTGAAGGAACCGCCAGACACCACGATGTTTCCCGACGCGGCAAGGGCCACGGTACCCGTTATGGGCTGGTACAGGATGTCGAGAAGATCACCCTCCTTGATGTTGTAGAGCAAGAAGTTCGCGGAGAGGTCTGTGAGACGGTTCGTGGCTTCGTCTGTCTCCCCGGTATTGGGCAGGTCCGTACTCGGCGGTGCCGGTCTGATGGTCCTGACGTTCTCGGGATCCGGGATGTAGACGAGTTCCTGGACGCCGGACTGTACGGTGAAACGAGTCACGGCGTAGTCGAACTCCACGCTGGTGGGATCCAGGAAGTAGACGCGGGCTGATCCCACAGATGGTCTGGCAATCCTGACCCTGGACGCATTACCCGGTCTCAGCACGGCGTTGTTGTACAGCGCAGTGGTTCCACCAGGGCCTACGGGACCACTGCCCAGCCTGAACCGAGTCGTAATGCCGCCGGTGGTCGTTTCCATCTCCTCCAGAGTCCTGGCCGTGACGCCGGCGTTGTTGCCATCGATGAACTCCACGATGTCGCCGGCACGTAGCTTGAAGTCTGGAAACAGATCGGAATCGATATGAGCGTTGGTGTGGTTCAGGAAAAGACCCAGCGTGGTCAGCACAGACCCGGTATCAGCCGTGATCCTGAAGTGGTTGTCTGTTACGAAGCCGACTATCTTGTTGGTACCGATCCCGGTCGAGATGGCAACAGCCGACACACCAGCGGCCTGCAACGTGGCATCTGCGGAGATCAGGGCGGCTAGCGTATCAGGCGTATAGGCCGCGGCCGGAATCACCACAGTACCGAAAGCCGTCCTGCCAGCCCAAATCCTGTCCGGATCATAGGTCTCCCAGGAGAAGGATCCGTTCAAGGCTATAGCCGGTGACGACCACGGCGTTGTGCTGATCCCAGCCCTGACCAGTCCGTCGAAGATGAAGCCACCGCCCTCGTTCTGAAAGGCGTTGCTGGACGCGAAGACCGGATCTCGGTACGGAATCTCGGTTCCGCTGGGAGCACCACCGCTGTCCAGAAGCTCCATGGACTTGATTCTGACTACAGGAGCCTCTACGGCCTCAGACCTCGTGAAGATGCGGTACGGCGCCGAGCCCAGTGTCCGCGGTGCCACGGGATCCATGACGAGGCTTACGGCATTCACCTCCTGAACTGTGAACTCCCCGCCGAAGTCTGGGTCCAGGATCTCGATGATGTCCTCTACCTGAACGTTGGCGTCCAGGAAGTTGGAAGCGCCTGTAGTCGTGATGACAGCACTGCCGGCTGCTGTGACGAGGTCAGAACCCTCGATCTTGATGTTCTTGGGATCCGTCAGCTCGACGCTGATTTCGTCGACTACCTTCCAGGACAGGTTGCCCTGGGTTCCCGTCATCGTGGCGTCGAGTCTGACCTGGTCGCTGCCCAGTATCTCGATGATCCTGTACGAGTTGGCATCTACACCTTCCTCCAGGACCAGGCTCATGCCGTACTCGATGTCGTCGTACAGCGAACCGACATCGTTGAGAGTGACGACATCTGTGCCTGCCGTAGCGGCATCGAAGCCCTTGGCCAGCGGTTCCTCGTCGGTGAGGCTAGTGATCTGAGACGTAGACTCCTCAGTTTCGCCGGCGACGTAGACGTCGGTCTTACCGCCGATATGAACCTCGTCGCTCGTAATCTCCAGGGATCCGTCTGCGGTATCGGGTAGAGCGATACCACCTGGGATGTCCGAAATCGTGAGGGTACGGCGCCGCAGCATCCAGGTCACAGCCGTTGGCGTGATGACGGTGAGAACAGGAATCTCGTGAGATGTCCTGATCTCGGTATCGGAGATGACTTCCAGGATCTCGGCATCTGTGGCGACGAGTCCGCTACCGGCGTCGTAGACAACGGTCACGAACCAGCCGTCTGGTGTCGAGCCGATAGCACCGATCCTGGATATGAAGTTGCCTCCAGTGGCTGAGATGATTGGGCTCGTCGTATCGGCGTCGAGATCGTCAGAGACGACACCACTGCCGAAGAAGTCACCACTGACATCGGCATCTGGAATCGGGCCCAAGGCGCCGCCCTTGATGACATCTCTCAGCATCTCCGGATCTCTGAAGCCCACGGAAAAGATGCGACGTATGGCTGGGAAGCTTTCGGTGAGTGTGGAGATGATGCCGCGCTGAACCGTCAGCGTCTTGTCGCCCTGGCTGCGCTCGACCCTACCGACGTATTCCGAAGACGTCTCTCGTGGCGCGCCATCCCTGAACCTTCGGATGTTCCTGACACGTGTCGATGTCGGCAGGTTTGCGATGCTCTTGATCTCGTTGGGCTCGACGTTGTAGTCCTCGCCCCTGTTCTCCGCGGTGTAGTTGATGTCGAAGTAGTACTCGGAGCCCTCCACGTTCAGCAGCATCTGGTCTGCCGTGATCTGCTGCGGACGAGTCGGGAAGAACCGTCTGCCACCACCTGTGGTTGCTGGGTTCACCAGCGAGATGGAGATGCTCTGCGGGCTGGCAAAGTAGGCCCTGACGACACCGATGGCGAAACCACCAGCACGTCTGGCAACGAAGAAGTTGCCCATGAGGGCGTCGACTTCGTCTTCGGACAGACTCTCGAAGTTCCTGAGCACGCTCCTCAGCTTGACGAGCTTGATCTCCCGTACGGCCGGCTCCATGATGACTCTCATGGGATCGACGACCATGTCGGTGAACTCATCGATTTCAGTCATCGCGATGTTGGGATAGGCCTGACGCACCCTTTCCCTGATGAAGGTATGGATGTCCTCATCGAAGGGATCCGTACCGACCCTGGCAAGAATGGGCTCTATGATCTCGGCCCGTGCCCTGGAACCATCGGAGATGTCGATGTCGGGATCGAACCTGACAAGAACCTCTTCGAGGAAGACGCTGATGTCTGAAAGAGCCATGTCCCAGTCCTATGCCAACAGCGTTGCGGCGCCGCGCTGTCCGCTGTGTGAGGTCAGAACCACGGTTACGTACAACGACGTCCCTGATGGATCTACTGTCAAGGCACTGATCTCTGCAGAAAGCAATCGCTCTATCGGCGGTATGTTTCGTTCCGGTGTCTGTACATTGATGACGTACTGCTTTGCTGCGTTCACGGCGATGGCGACATCAGCGGCAGCCTTGTCGCTGATCACAGTACCGACACGCCGCAACAGGCCGCCACCGCTTCGCTTGTGGAAGATGTTGGTCCCCGGCGTCCTCATCAACTGCCTGAGGAAGACCTGCATGAGTCTGAGGATGCCCCTGGCCTTCTTAGGCCTGGTGCCGAAGGTGAACTCGACGATGCTTCGCTCGGTGAGAGTCAACGCGCTCGACATCACGGTGACGTCCGTGATGATGGCGTCCTGCAGGTCGTTAGGAACCTGCGCCACCAGCTCTGTCTTGGAATAGACGACGAACTCAGGAGCCTGGAAGCTATTGATCAGTACCTGCTCGACGTTCTTGAAGTCCTCACCAGTCGCGATGATGCTACGTGGCACGACTCCACTGGCGTTTCGGATCGAGTTGACCTTGAGGACGTCGAGCAGCCTCACCACCTGGATGGAGTCCATCAGTCCTCTCCCTCTGGGGCGGTATTGACGTCGTTAGATGCGTCGTGGCGCCTGAAGTTCTCCGGCGGCGTCGCCTTCATGGCTTCGATGTTGTTGACGAGATCGTCCCTGACCTTCTTCAGTCTCTGCAGCCGACTCGGGTTGATGGGATCCGAGGTTTCTTCCAGCCTGGCGACGTGCTGGTCCATGAGTTCCTCTATGCTGAGAGCAGCATAGGCGTCACGGATCTCCTTGCTTCGCAGCTCGCCAACGGCATTGGCCACGATGCGGCGGAACTCCCTGAGTTGTTCCCTACTCCCGGCTCGCGGTGTCGTCTCTGCCACGACAGGACTCTACCACTACCTGACTTTGTCGTCTTGGCCTAGTGGGTCGTATGGATCGGGCTGGTAGCTCAGCGGCCTGATTTCCTGAACCAGGCGGTCACCGCGAGGCGTCTTGGTTACGGGGACAACCTCTCTAGCCGCCGTTGCCGACTTCCTGACCAACCATGTCGAATATGACACGCCATCTGGATCCATCGAGAACAGCTCCTCGACGTCCAGAGATAGGAAGAGATCCAACGCTCTGTCGAAGCCTTGCTCTCGTAGAGTCTTGACTACGTTGTCCACGGTTCGTTCCACGGGTACGGAATAGCCGACCAGTGCGGCCTGAAGACTGACAAGATCAGCCCGGTACGTGGCAACAGCACTCTGAATCTCTCCGGCATACCTCGCACTGCTGATGAGTCTGGATATCAAGCGATCCAACGCTGTGAAGTCAGACGCAAACGACGAGTCCAGGTAGACGTCGACATCTTCTTTGAGATCCGTATATGACGACGCCCTTAGGCTGCGAATTGCGTAGGTCCAGTTCCCGGGTTCGTGCGGTAGCGGCGGATCGAAGACGACACCACTGGGACTTAGAGACTCCACAGTCACGGTGAATACAGCCGAACTCGGACTGGTTAGATCAATGACATCACCTACCCGTACACCTCTCAGGATGAAATCCCCGGTGCCACTCAGCGCGAATTCGCTAAGACTGGCTCCGGCTTCGGAGGTCGGAAGACCCAGAGCTGTGGCGCCGGCGCCGGGTAGCGCTCCGATACCACTCGACGTCGTTGTTCCATGTGTCGATAGCTTGAGCAGCTTCGTGTAGACGGAGACCATGATCCTGTCATCTGTCTCCACGAAGTCCCGATCCATCACTATGAACCCGATACCAGAGCTGGCGACTCTGTAGAACCCGGTGTTGTCACGCTTCGAGCCAGTGGCCTGTACACGTGCTCCGACAGGAACGGCTGTGTAGTCCGGACCAATCCTGTACGTCAGGACACCAGCCACAGCCGCAGCATCGATCTCCAACGTATTACCGCTGACAGAAACGATCTGTCGAGTTGTTGTGTACGGAGATGTTATCGCGACTCCCATACCGGCTTTGACGCCGAGACCCTCGAAGTTGTGAGTTGGGCTCGTCAGCGTCGTCGTGCCGTTCGCGACTAGATCTGCACCCGTGTCGAGGCGATTCCAAAGCGTGGCTTCTTCGCCGCCTACGGCTGTCCTCTCTCCAACGAAGTCGGCGTAGGACGTCTCCTCGACTTCTGCCTTGGCCAGAGCTGCTGATGTCGAGACAGCCGCTATGACGTCCTCAATCGTTACAGGCCTACCCAGAGATTCTATGGAGTAGACATCTGTACCAAAGGCCCAGTCGACAAAGGCCTGTCGATTTGCTGTGTCCTTGAGGAATCGTAGTGCCGAGGCGTCACCGTTCAAGGCGGACTGGAAGACGAGCTGATCTGTGGATGCATCCCAGGTGACCTCTATGGTCGGGCCCAGCGCTGCATCCAGCGCCGCAGCCGCGATGGCTCCTGTTGCCCAGGTCAGCGCTGGTATGGCCAGCACGGTCTGTGTTGCTGTGAAGTCACGGTAGATAGCGACTTCGCTTAGAGCCGCTGGACCCGGGAACTGCCCGCTGAGATCCCTGGACCTCAACTCGGCACGGCTACCCGTGGTTGTCTGCGGCAGGACAGTTGTCGGTGTTGATGCGCCAGAGTTGATGCTGAGATCAAGATCTGTACCTGGGTCGTAGTTGAACGGCGCCGATACCGTGCCGACAACCTCGGGCTCTACACCCTCGGAATCTGTCATGACGAGGATTGAAGAATCCCCAGTCTTTGGCATCAAGGAGACCTCGGGGTTCTTGAACGTCGAGGCCTTGGTCAGCAAGGTGCGCATGGCGATTAGGTCGAGCATCGACTCCCGGCTCTCCGCCACGGCCTCGGGTCCGCTCAGCGTAACCTGTATCTCGTCCAGCCTGGACTGGATTCTGCCGACCAGATCTCTTACGGCGCGCTCCGGTAGTTTCACAGCAGCCAGCGACGTCAGAGCAGAGGAGATGTTCCCCACGATGTTCTGGATGTCGTCGTGCCTGGCCTTGGCATCTGCCCAGATAGTAGAGATCTTGTTCCTGAGTTCGGGTCCGGTTTCGACGACCTCTCCGGACTCCACGACGTTCTTGGTCAGCTCTGTAGTGATGAACCTGGAAACGCTTCGCCTGAACCTGTCGATAGCAGGACCCAGACTTCCTCTGATACCAGTAGATCTTGCGTTAAGCCCTGCGTTTAGCTCCAGGATCGAAGCCTTGGCATTGGACAGCTCCGACGTCGACTCGACTCGCTTCTGGGCTCGTGTCGTATTTGGGCCGGCCTCTTCGATGTCGTCCAGCGCCGAGATCTGCTGGTCTACTAGATACCTGAGCTTGTTCTTCGCCAGGTATACGACGTAGAAGTAGGAGTCTGGTCTGAGTAGTAGCGCCGTCGTGATGAGATCGAAGACGCCGTCGCGTAGTGCGACTACGTTGCGGGCTCCCGTACCCAGCCTGTCTACGGCCAGCTCGGTGAACAGGAACTTGTTGATGCTGGCCTGGACCTCCTCGTCAGTGAAGCCAGCCATGTCTACTCCTTGATGTTGTTGTTCATCTTCTGAATGTCTTCACGGGTCAGACGAAGCGTAGCCTTCCTGATCTTCTTTGGGTCGATGTCGAGAAGCTGACAGATGTAGAGGAAGGTGTAGCGGCCTTCCGGATCTGTAGATTCCTCACCATCCCAGAACAGCCAACCCGCGGCATCCAAAGCCAAAGCGTAGCGATCCGCTTCGCTGGTCTCATCGCAGTCCTTGTACAGAACGTAGTCCCAGATGGCTCGCCGCACTATGGCGACGAGAAGACGTTGCCCTGGAGAAGACTGGGAGCTTTGCTGCGACCAGTCCTCGTCAGTGGAGAAGCTAGGATACAACGATAGGGATGATAGCCCCATTGATCCCCGGATCTGGTATGTAAACGATCGTGTTGTCTTTTCTTGAGAGTCTGAGGTTCGTGCTGCCCGGGGCGTTTCCATAGATGACGATAGTGTCTTCTGAGACGGTATGACTTGCAATGGCCAGATCATCCATCTTGTACTCGACGTCTTCTCGCGCCGTTCCGTCCAGGACTCTGAAGTCTGAAGCCGTTAGGACTGGGGTGATAACAAGGCTGTCACCGACACCCAAAGCCCAGGGGCCAACTGGATCAAAACTGGCATCCACAAGTATGGGGAAGAGCAGGTTGTTGATGTTAACGCTGCTCCGATCAGGCACGACGACTTCTCGTTGTATGTTCTCATGGCTCTCCACTGTTGCGAAGTAGATACCTGATCTGTACAGATCCACGCTGACGTATCCATCCTTGTCTGTTCGGCTGGCGACACGCTCGCCCAGTACTCCGATGCCGTCAACAACCAGGGGGCTGAACAGCGGGATGAAGTGAACATCGATGCCGCGCCGCGGCCTGCCGTCAGGACCATGCACGAAGCCTGACGCCCTGCACAGCCTGGGATCCGTGGCTACAGGTAGTGTGAACAACGTTGCGGTGATCAAGAAGTTGTTAGCACCTGTTGGTGCGCTAGCCGGTGGCGAGTAGACCTCGATGTACTGTGGTGACAGGATACTGCCGCCTGTGATGAAGAACCTCAACTGGTAGACGACAGGTGTCGCACCGCCGTTGAGCGTGACCTGCACGGCCCCGGGCAGGACGTCGCCAGTTGTTGCTTCCGTGATCAGGGTTGTCCC
>JACCDR011236877.1_pt1 | contig 11485 bp, 7 predicted proteins | sample 7446431 | NCBI WGS metagenome assembly JACCDR01 (sample SAMN15323443, study PRJNA562643) | freshwater metagenome | isolation source: river surface water | place: USA:Blue River Watershed | collected 2017-08-17
GGTGGCACATACTACCTGGTGGATTTCGCGAACCCGAGCGAGGCGGAAGCGGCAGTGGCTGCAACTTGGCGGCGCTGGCTGCAAACCGCCCGCGAGAAACTACTGAAAGCACCTAACAGTAAGGTGAGCTACCACGCCGACAACGCGGGTGGAGCGCACGGAAAGGATACGAATGACAAGTGACTCTCAATCGGAAAGCGGGGGCGTGGTTAGCTCGACCGCATTGTTAGCCTGCCCCTTTTGTGGTGGGCCTGGCCGAATCCAAAAAGTCCCAATCCCTCTGGACATGGGTGATGCGTGGATCGTGGAATGCGAGTCCGCCCGAATCGCGTGTCCTGCTGGCCGGAAATATCTGATGTCCACTGAAAAGGACGCAGTGCTGGCGTGGAACATGAGAGACTCCAAGACTCAAGACCTGCTCGAAATCGGAACGCGGTGGCGTGCGAACAGCAGCCTCGAAGAATGGTTTCCGTTCTCGGCGCAAAAGCTCAAATCACTCGAAGCTGAGGTCGGCAACTGGGCGGGAACACTCGTGCTGCAAAACAGCGTCATCCGTCGCCTCGCCGGTGAACTCGTGGCGGCAATAGAGCGATGCAACGAACTCACGCCAGCCGACCAAATCCGAATGCTCGTGCCTTCAGTGGAGGATGCCATCGGGGCTGCTGAGATGGCGGAACACGAGCACGCCCGCGACTTGCAGGCTAACGATGATTCTCCAACCAACCCTTGACCTATCCACCTATGACCACACCGCCACCATCCACGCGTCAGGCTACCTTATCCAAGGCTCGCGACCTCATGCGGTTGCGGCATTTGGCGCTTTCCACGGAGCGGACTTATTTGCTTTGGATTGGTTCGTATATTGACTGGCTGGCGAAGTTTGGGCGGGAGTTGCCGGATTCGCGGGCTCGGGTGGAGGGGTTTCTTACGATGCTGGCGCACAAGGGGGTCTCGGCGTCCACACAGAACCAGGCGTTCAATGCGTTGCTTTTCCTCTATGAGCAGGTGCGCGGGGAGAAGCTGCCGGAGATTCATGCGCTGCGGGCAAAGCGTCCGCGCACGCATCGCACGGCGCTCTCGCGGGCGGATACGCTGGCGCTGCTGGCGAAGGTGCCGGATGTTGCTGGCTACCCCACCCGGCTGGTGACGCTGCTGCTTTACGGGTGCGGGCTGCGCGTGAGCGAGCCGCTGAATCTTCGCATCAAGGATGTGGATGTGGCGCATTCGCGGCTTATCATCCGAGGGGCAAAAGGCGGCAAGGATCGTGTCGTGGGGGTGCCGTGCGCGCTGATGGCTCAAATCGTGGAGCAGATAGCCAGGGCGAAAGTCGTGTGGCAGGCGGACCAGCTCCGCAAGCTGCCGGTCGAGGTGCCGGGCCAGCTCGCGGCGAAGTATCGCGGGGCGCCCTTCGCGTGGCAATGGGCGTGGGTTTTCCCTGCGCACCATGCTTGCAACCACCCTCGCACCGGGGAGCGAGTGCGCTACCGGATGCACGAGGCGAATGTGCAGCGGGCGGTGAAAGTCGCCGCCCGGCAGCTCGGCATCGAATCGCTCGCCACCCCTCACGTCCTCCGCCATAGTTACGCTACGCACGTCATGGATGCCGGGGCGAACGTGCGGGACGTGCAGGAGGCGCTTGGACACAGCAGCCTGGAAACGACGATGGTTTATCTCCACCCTGAACCGGGCCGCGTGCGGAGTCCGCTGGATAATGTGGCGAGTTTTTAAGGAGGACGACATGAACAAGAATAAAAAACAAACTGAGAAGGCGCGGAAGGCGCGGGAGGCGGCGATGAATCCGCACGGGAAAAAGCAGGCGGAGGACGCGCGCGCGGTGCTGGCGGAGCGGGTGCTGGAGCTTCGCAGCCAGGGGAAGGATTTCCGCGCGATAGGCAAGGCGCTCGGATTTTCGCATGAGCACGCGCGGGAACTGTTCGAGGAACGGCTGGCGAAGCAGCGCCGGACGAACACCGAGGCGGTGAAGACGCTGCGGCGCAGGATGGAGCATGAACTTGGCGACGTGGGCGACCGGCTGCTGGAACTGATTTTGAGCCGTAATCTCAAGGTGGTCGAGGAAAAGACGACGGCGGACGGCGGGACGGAGACGATGGAGTTGGCGGATTTTGAGCGGATCACGAAGGCGGTGCCGGGCTATGTGAAGGTGCAGGAACGGCTCGCGAAGCTGCTGGGCCTGGATGCGCCGGAGAAGGTGGAGGTCGGAGGGGAAGGCGGTATTGTGACGGCGGCGGATGTGTTGCGACGGCTGAAAGGGTGACTTTTCCCCGCGGATGGCGTACAAGGTCGGCGTGACGCGACGGACACCAAGCGTGACGGAAGACGAACTTAAAGCCGAGGCGGTGCGGATCGCCTCGTCGCCGTGTCTGCACATGGAGACCTGCGTGAAGTGGTCGGACGACGCCGGCAGGACGTGGGCCGGGCGGTGTGTCGAGCCGGATGACGCGGCGTTTGCGGCTGCCGGCGGGATGCGCCCGTCGGCGAATACGCTGCAACGTCGCATCGAGGCCGCGCTGGCATGGTGCCGCAAGAACAACAGGCCGGCGCGCATCATTGTGCTGAAAGGGCGGCGCTCGGGCTGCTCGCTGATTTGCGCGAAGGTGATGGATTTGGAGTGCCGTATTCAGAAGACGAAGGCGCTGGCGATGGCGGACGTTTTCAAGCGGTCGGACGAGATTTTTGCGATGGCGACGACGTTCGCGCAAAGCGACGTGCTGCCGTGGACGGCGAAGGACTGGAGCAGCGCGAGCGTGCCGGGGGAGGGAGTAATGCCGACGGCGCGGAGTCTCAAGTATCCGAACGGCAGCGTAGCAATTAAAGAGACGGCGCTGGATCCAAACGCGGGCCGCGGCGGTGGCTACCGGGTGCTGTGGTTTTCGGAAGCGGCGCACTTCCCCACAGACGGCGTGAGGGATGCCAAGCGGCTCATGCTCGCGACGTTGAACACCGTGCCGAAGATTGCGGGCACCATCGTAATCGCGGAGAGCACGGCGAACGGTCGGGCCGGGTGGTTTTACGAGCGGTGGCTGATGGCGAAGTGGCCGGAGTACGACGATTATTGGAAGAAGTGGGAGAGTGACGCCGGGGTGGATGACCCGGAGGAAGCGTGGTTGCGCGTGTTTGCGGCGTGGTTTGAGATTCCGCGCAATGCGCTGCCGATGGAGCACGAGGGCGAGGCGGCGGCGATCATGGCGAGGCTATCGAACGCGGAGCGCGCTGGGGTGGAGCGGTATGGGTGGACGGCGGAGCAAGTGAAGTGGAGGCGGTTCACGGTGAAGAACGACTTCAACGGGGACGAGGCGATGTTTGACCAGGAGTATCCGAGCGACCCGGAGAGCGCGTTTGTGCTCACGGGGAAGCCCGCGTTCAACCGCGACAGTCTGCGTGCATTGCGCGAGATGGCCGGGCGGGCGGACTGGCAGCATGGCGAACTGGAGGCGGTGGGCGCGGGAATCGAGGAGGTGCTGGCCGGTCGGAACATGAGGGATTACCCGGTGATGTTTCGCCGGACGGCGCCGGAACAGGCGTGGTGCAAGGTGGTCGAGGCGCCGCGCGACGGGTGCAGGTATCTCGTCACGGTGGACGTGGCGAGCATGGCGGAAATTGCCAAAAACACCGGCAAGCTCGACGCAACCAGCGTGCTCGTGCTGCGCGCTGGATACACGCAGGAGGAAACGGACGGGCGGCAGGTGAAACATCGCCCGCGGCTTGTCGCGCGGCTGCTGCCGGAGATTATGCGGGCGCATCCGGTGCCGGACGTGACTTTCTACATGCTGGCGCTGCTCAGCCGATGGTATGGCAATCCGCCCGTCGTAATCGAAAAAGAGAAAGGCGAGTGGCTGATTCTCGGCGCCAAGCGGGCCGGGCTGAACCTGTACCGTGAACGCACCTTTGACCGCGTGAAAGACATTGTGCGCGACACGCTGGGCTTCTCCACCAACACGGAGTCGCGGCATACCACCGTCACGACGTTGCAAGGTCTCGTGCATGGCGACGAGCTGGACGGCGTGTGGACGCCTGGCATCGAAGTGGAGTGTCCGCATGTGTTGAACGAACTGGAGACATTTGTGCTGGCCGCGAATGGAAATTATGAGGCCGCGAGCGGCAAACACGACGACGACGTGATGGCGCTGGGAATCGGGGTGCTGTGTCTGCCGGGCGCGGCGGTGTATCGGGTGCCGAAGCGGCGGCGGGGATAGTTGACGTTCCAAGTCTGTTGACGGTGCAAGGGGCGGCTTGGAAATAAGCGAGGGACACGGAAAAAGACGTTGACGAAACGGCGCGGAATTTGTAGGCGCGTCCATGCCACGGGACTTTATGCAACGTGCCCGGATTGACGGGCGGGCGGCGGATGCGCGCGACCTTCGGTTGCGCGCGCCAAAGCGGGACTTGAACGGGAACCTTGTCGGCGGGAGCGACCAGCTTACAGGCGGGAGCGTGAACTTTCCCGCACGGACGGCGGATCCGCTGAAACCTGCGATGGGCGCTGGCATGGCGTGGCTCAAGGCGCAGGCCGCGATGAAGGCCGCGCGGGAAGATGCGCCACGCGCTGCGGTGGCTGCGGGCAATTTGGTTTCCTCGGCGATGGGCGGCGCGAGTTTGGGCGTGCCGACGGTGTTGGGGCCGGGGGCTGGGGCGCGCGGTGGTGGTGAGACATCCACCGCGCTGCCCCGGCGGGTTTCCGCGCCGGCGCCGCAACCGGACTACCGTAACGACGTGACGGCTGGCGTCACGAAATATGGCTTTGTCGGGCGGGCGGCTGAGGTGCGAAACAGGATTTTGGACATGCCCGGCGCGACCACCGCGGACGAGCGTCTTGCGCTCACGCCGCAGGTGGCCGGGCGCAACCAGGCGACCACGAGCGCATATCTGGCCGCGATGCAGCGGGCACAGCAGGCCGGGGCGTCGAGTGTGCAACGCGAGGCGACGCGAGGGATGGGCGTGGACATAGAGGCCGACATGGCAAAGGCGCGCGCCGACGAGGCTGCTGCTGCGGCTACTGCTGCGCGTCCGGCGCTGGCCAGCGCCGGGTTTGCGACCCGCGCGCCGATGGGGGCGCCGGTTGTGAACGAAGGCGCGGGCGGGCGGGCGGTCGTCACGCGGCAGGCCATGCCGGATTTTCGGAAGCGCAGCAGGAATGTTGCGCGTTTCTAAAACGCCACCATTGCCATGCCATACCCATACGACGACGAGGCGCCGGACGCCGCGGATCAACTCGACGCCATCGCTGCGGGCGCGACTGCGCGACCGATGCCGGCCAACGCATTTGACGCGGCGCTGAGCGGTGCGCCGCTGCCGGGGGAGACTGGCGAGGGGTTTATGGCGCGGCGCCGGAAGCTCGGCGAGATGGGGGTTCTTGGCCCGGCGGATTTGCCGCGGGACGAGCGCGAGGAGGCGATGAACCGCCAGCAGGCGGCGGGCGCTCGCGATGACGCGAGCCGTGCGCTGAACCAGCAAGGCGCGGCCATGCAGCGCGAGGAGGCGCGGGCGGCGAAGGCGGCGGAAGTCGAGCGGGCGAAGCAGGAACGCGAGGCTGCGACGGAAGCGAAACGCAACCAGGCTGTCGCGAACCGGCGGATGAAGGATGCCGGGATGGTGCTCGAAATGGGGGAGGACGGGGTGGAGCGCCCTGCCAAGCACGGCGACGGGCGGCTGAAATGGAAGCCGGAGTTCACGGGCGATGCGTATTTTGACGCCGACAGCGGGCGATGGGTGAGGGATTACCGGGACGCCTATGGATCCACAAAGGCCGTTGACATGGAGCAGAACGGCGACCTGCACACCGACGCGGAGACCGGAGAGAGGTATTTCAAGGGGCCGGATGGCTTGCGCGTCAACCTTGGGCCGGACGCGACTTTTGAGAAGCGGAAGGAGATACAGGCGCGGGTGGCGGATTTGCAGGCGGCGGATGAAAGTCTGATGCTCGACCTGCGCGAGCGCGACTTGCAACTCGCGCCACTCAAAAGCGCGCTGGACGAGGCAAGCGGGCCGTGGAAGGCGGCGAAGAAAAAGCACGATGAGTTTGCGGCGATGGCCGCGAATTTTGGCACGCCGGAAACGCAGGCGGCGCTGGCGCGTGCGAAGGCCGACCTCGACAAAGCGACGCCCGCCTACGATGCGGCGAAGAAGGCGCATGACGAGGCGGCGGGCGGGGTGGACGCAATCAAGCGCCAGCGGATTGAGAAACAGCGCGAAACGCTGAAACTCAAGACTGACCTCGACCGTCTGAAAGCGGCGCGCTGGCTGCCGGAAGGCGCGGCGAAGCCGCTGGAGCATCGGGCGATGGACGCGGCGGCGGCGGCGCAGGCGGAATTGAAGGCGGCGCAGGAGGCGCACGCCGAGGTGTTGCGCGGGGTGAACGGCGCTCTGGCCGGGGCAAAACAAGTGACGGCAGCGGGCGCGAAAGAGATAGAGGCGAGCGCCAAGGCTGCGGTGCAGGAAAGCGCGGGCGCCGTGAAATCTGCGGCGGCGAAGGTCGTGCAACTGAACAAGCTCGGACAGGAGGCCAAAGCGGCCACGAGCGCGCTGGAGACGGTGACGAGTGCGGCGGCGAAGGCGGCGGACGAAATCACGCGACAGCAACAACTCATTTTCGCGCAGCGCATCGAGGGCGCGCTGACGCCGGAGGAAGCGGAGCGCCGGAGCGCGGAACTGGAAAAGCGCCGGGAGGCCGCGCTTGCGCCCGTGAAGGTTGCGGCGGAAAAGCGTAAGGCGGCGGTGGCGGCGGTGGCGGATGCTTTCACCGACCCGGAAAAATGGGAGCAATCGGCGGAGCGCGGGATTGCGCTGGCGGACGTGGAGAAAGAAATCGCCGAACAGGAGGCGAACGGAGTGCAGGCCGGGGAAGCGGCGGCGAAGGTACTTGAGAAGGCGAAGGCGGCGGGGATTGCGAAAGTCGAGGGGGCGGACATTGACGCGGAGTTGGCAAAGCTGCGGGAGGTGGCGAAGGCAAAGGGCGGCAGCGCGTGGAGCAACGTGGAGAAGCTTGTCGGGTTGGTCACGGATGAACGCGAGCGCGCGAAGAAATCGGCGGCGGAAGTCGAGGCCGGGCTGTCGAGCATGGCGGACGCGCTGGTGAAACAGCGCGAGGCGGGCAAGGAGACGGCATATTTTCACTACGGCGACTTGCCGAACACATCGGCTGGCATGGTTTTCGCGGGCGCAGTGGATCGCTGGGAGGCTGACCAGCGCGACCCCAATAAGAGCTGGTTGAGCAAGAAACTGCTGGGGGCGCTAAGGCTTACCGAGGGCGTGCTGGGGAGTGCGTTTGCGCTGGCTGCCGGGCAAACAGTGGCAGACGCCACGCGGCAGGCCGAGGCGGCGGAGGCGGCGCGGCTGACGGGCAGGCTCGACGTGAACGGCGTGAAGGAAATGCTTCGCGCGTACCCGGAAATTGAGCGCCGGATGAAAGAGACCGGCAGCGTGCTGACGCCGGAGCAGCGAGCAAAGGCGGCGTCGGAAGGCCCGGCGCGGACATTTAGCGGAGGCGGCGAGGGCAACGTGAGATTCATGGAAGGCGGGGCGTTGGTGGCGGCTAATCGCACGCTGGCGGGCGCCGAGCAGATGATTCGAGAGCTGGAAGCCGGGCGGCTTGGCGGGATGGGTGACGCCGCAATGGCCGCTTTCATCGAATCCATTCCCGGCTTTTCGGCGGGCAACATAGAGATAGATGAAACCTCGCCGGTCGAAGTCGCGCAGCGGAACATCCTCAGAGAGCGGCTGGAGGCTGCGCTGGAAAAGCACGCTCCAAACCTACGGCTTGCAGGTAGCGCCACCGGATCGCTGGCCGGGTTTATGGGCGCGGGGATGCTGGGCGAAAGCGCGAAGGCCGGGCTGACTGGTGCGGGAATCGCCCGCGGCGCCGGAGTCGCGCGAGGTGCAACCATCATGGGCGTCATGGGGGGCGGGCAGTCCATAAAGGACAAGCCGGGCGATGTCGGCGCGCTCAACCGCGCGGCGGACATAGGGCTGAAAGGCGGCACGTTGTTGCTGAGCGAGCGGCTGGGGGATGCGTTCGGCGAGAAGATGGCGGGCATCTTCGCGCGTCGGATAGGGCGTCCGGCGGTCGGGAGATTTGTCGGTCGAGCCGCGGGTGGCGGCACGGGCGAAGTCGTGAGCGACCTTGCGCAAAACGCGATGGAGGGAAGGGACAGCCTTGCCAACCTGGACGAGACGCTGGCGGTCAACTACTCGCTGGGGCTCGGCATGGCGATTGTGGGCGCGATGGCGGACGCCCGCGGGCGGAAAATCGGAGGGAAACCGCTGGCGGGGAATGTCGAGGGAGCGCACGGGAGAATGGTGGAGGCGGCGCGGATGCTGGACGAGGCGAGACAGAAGGGGGATGTGGCAGCGGTGGCGGCGGCGACCGATGCCGTGGCGGCGGCGACGGCTGGCTTTGACGATGCGGTGAGGGCGGGCTTTGCGGTGTCGCCAAAAACGCGCCGCACCCTGGCGGCGGCGCTGGGCGCGGAGACCGCGAGCATCGAGACGGCGCTGGAAGAAAACCCGGCGTTGCGGGTGGCTGGTGTCGCGCTCGGGCGTGAACTGCGGGACGTGTATCTGCCGGGGAACCGCTTCGAGGGGGCGCGGCGCACGGTGGCGGCGGAGACGGACTTTGATGGCGTGGCGCAGGGTATGGCGGACGCTGTGGTGGATCAGAGTGTCGGCGCGCTCGTGGCGCGAGACCTTGCGACTGTGGCGCAGGGCAATGGGAACCTGTCGGACGCGAAGATTGCTGGGCTTGGCCGGCTGGGGCTGGTGGTGACGGCGCCGGATGGCGGCGTGACGATCACGGATGACGCGCTTCCTTTCCTGCCAGCGGCGCTGCGGAAGGCGATTGCTGCGGATGATGGCGGGACGAAATTCCGGGTGACGGTGACGCCGGGGAATGACGGGCGGCTTTTCAACGGGCTGGTGGAGCAGGGGAGCGGCGTGCTGGTGGCGGCGGCGAAGGCTGTCACGGCGAAGCAGGCGGAGGCGGTGCAGCAGATGCAGGGTCAAACGCCCAATGTCCAACCTCCAGCGTCCAGCGCCCAACCGGCGGCTGGCAAGTGGCGCGTGCGCGTCGAGGCCGAGCAGGCGGAGCGCGGGATCGTGCGGCAGACGTTCGAGGTGTCGGCGGACTCGAAGGAGGAGGCGGAGCGCATCGGGCGCGAGCGGGCGGAGCGGATGGGGGACGGGCGGGTGGTAAAAACGGCGAGCGCGGAGGAAGTGGCGGCGCCGGCGGAAACGTCCAACGTCCAACGTCCAACGTCCAACAAGCCTGCGAATGAAAACACGACGGCACCACAACAACAAGGGAAGGCGGCAGATTCGGACGGGAAGCCATCTGCGCCGGCTGCGAAAACTGGCGCGGGAGCTGGGGATAAAGCTACCGGCGGCGGTGCAGTTGCAGGGGATGAAGTAGCGGCTGAGCAGGCGCGCATAGTGGCGGAGGTGCGGCGGATCGTCGGCGAGGCGCTGGCGAAGGAGAAGGGCGCGCTGGCGTTTGGCGCGCTGAATGTGAGGGTGAACAATGGAGGCAAGGCCACGGCTGGCGGCATTTTTGAGGCGCGGGCGAAGGAAAATGGCGGGGCGGTGACGTATGAACTTGTGATTGACCACGAGGCGGCTGGGCGGCTGCTGGCGGGGAAAATGGTGGCTGACTTGGAGGGTTACGTGCGCGCGTCGCTGCGGGAGGAACTGATTCATTTCGCCCAATACGAAGCACTCAAACAGCGGTGGGAAGCTGAGGGAAGGCCGGGCAGTTACACGGAATTTAAGGAAGGCTGGTATCGGGAGCTTTTCGCCGAACTGGAAAAGAGCGAGGCGGGCCGCGCCGTACTCGAGGGCGCGCGCAAGCTGTATGGTCAGAAGCTCGAAAGCTGGGCGCTCACGGCGGAGGGCGTCCGGCAGATGGTGCAACTGGCGCGCGACGGGCATGTGACCGAAGGGATGTTGCGGAAGCTGGCGGACGCGCTGCGGAAGGTCGTGGAATTGCTGCGAGGTATCGCGAAAAACCCGGCCAAAGTGTCGCCGTTGCTGGAGCAGAGCATCGCCGAGACACAGGCCATTCTCGACCTGGCGGAGAGGGGGGCGAAAGTAGCGGCGGCAAAAGCGGCGCCGCACTCGGAACACGCTGGCAGAGCGGTGGAGGTGGCGGGCGCCGATGGCGCGGTGAAGGTGCCGGACGCACAAAAGGCTTTGATCCAGAGCGACCGGGCGCTTCGCGTGCTCGGTGGCGTGCTGGACTGTTTGAGAGCGAAAGCAGCCTGATTTTATGGGAAACAACTTCGACAACCTGCGGGCGCTTGGCGCGGACGACGAAACCGACTTTGAAGATGCGGAGGAAATGCCGCCGGGATTGCGAGAAGTCATCGAGGCCGTGGGGCAAAGTAACGCCGCCATTGCGGATGCAGCGTCAAAAATCGCTGCGCTGATGGCGCGAGAGAGCAAGGCGCCGGTCGTGAACGTCGCGGCGCCGGCGGCTCCAAAAGTCACGGTGCAGCCTGCTCAGGCGCGAGGCTGGCGGTTCGTCTTTCAAAGGGACGCCGGGGGCTTTATCGAGGAAATCACTGCCACACCGCTGACCTGATATGGCTTCCTGGACAGAGTTTTACGTTGCGACGACCGGCTCTAATCTCAATGCCGGCAGCACCGAAGCGGACGCCGCCAGTCTGACGTACGCCAGCGGTAATTGGGACGGCACAAGCGTGTTCACGGTTGCGAGCGGCGATCCCGTGGCGGATGGTGTGGCGGTGGGGGACTTCGCCAGCGTGTATGCGGATGGAAGCACGGTGACGGGCTACGTCGGGCGCGTGACGGCAAGGACAACCACCACGATCACAGTGAGCACCACGGCCAAAAGCGGCACGGCGCCCACCACCGGCACGGGCACGAGGACTCTGAAAATCGGCGGACGCTGGGCCGGGCCAAACGGAACCAGCGCGTTCCCGTTTGGGTTTGTGCAGAACTCGATGACTAATTCAAGCAGTCATCCGGTGCGGGTGAATTTCAAAGACAACGCGACTTACTCCATCACCGCCGCCATGACTCATGGCAATGCTGGGCATATCAGGTGGGAGGGCTACACGACCACGGCGGGGGATGGAGGGCTGGCCATTATTGATGGCGGCACCAGCGGAGCGAGCTATGTGCTTCTGACCATTTCGGCTGTGGCAAACACGGTGCGTGGATTTTGGTTTCGCAACAATGGGGCTACCGGTTCGGCCAATGGGGTTACTACGTCTTCTGTTACTACGGTATTCGAGCGTTGCAGGTTTTCCAACGTAAGGGGCACCGGGTTGCATTTAACCGCCGCGTCAACCGTGATTGGGTGTGAGGCACACACGTGCAACGCCAGCAACACAGGTTCACTCGGCGGGTTCACCAGCATCGAGGAATGCGTATTCTGGAGGTGTTGGTCGCACGATAACTCTGGAAGCAACAGTTTGGGGTTTGGGATTTCCGCACTAACCTCTGAGCCGATTAC
>JACCDR011743588.1_pt1 | contig 11485 bp, 16 predicted proteins | sample 7446431 | NCBI WGS metagenome assembly JACCDR01 (sample SAMN15323443, study PRJNA562643) | freshwater metagenome | isolation source: river surface water | place: USA:Blue River Watershed | collected 2017-08-17
ATCATCCCAGCCTTCTTCCGGCGGAGTCCAGTAGGTTTGCGCCGACTCAAGCGCCTGCTGCCATTCCTGACTGACCATATTTTGACAATTGTTGACGAAGAACAGATAACACTCTTCTTCCGGCTCTCCGGCTTGCGTCATCTCCCAATAGGTTTCCAGGCTTCTGAAATAAGCCGGAGCATCTGGATGCCAGTCGAACGTTAAATTGACGGTGTAAATACGCCGTTGGGCATAAAAGATCGTGAACATCCCATCGTCACGACCGGTTTTCTCAGTAAGCTGAGAGACCAGCCGAATGACATCCGCGTCACGACCAACTGAGCGATAGGAGATAAATTCTCCGCGAACCATTTTCCGTTTTTGGGCACGGAACAGGAAATCTTCAAACTTCGTTTCAACTGCATTGACATTCGCAAACATGTTTTTATCCTAGTCTAGGTGAGGCCCGATCCATCATCGGTGGCTTGACTGTTGCCAGGGTGACCACCGACAACCACAATGCGTGTGCGTTGCGGTTGCTTGGCGATTGCAGCTGCTTCAGGATAGTTGTCCTGGTTTGCCAAGGCTTCCAGTTTTGCTTCTTCAGCTTGCATCGCTGCTTCATCGTCTGTCTGGGGGGCGCGACCATAAAAGTGTTCGTAGTCTTCGGGTTTCCCGACCAGCATCAGCATCTCCAGATGACGTTTATCTGAAATATGCGCCAGGCTGACCGGCAGGATCACGAAGTATTCCTGATCAACATCAATCCAAAATAACGTAGGCGCAGGGTTGGCACCAGCAATATAGCCCTCACCTGTCACATAAAGTGAAGGGGCACGGACAATTTTGCCGTTAGGTGCACGACGTCCAATTCGGGGATCTAACAAAGCCATTGGTAATTAACTCTCTTCCCTGCAAGGGTAAGTCCTGGTGGGATCGATGCCCCACCAGGCCCGATTTATGTGGCTGATTATGCCACAACCTTCAGCGGTGTTTCGTACAGGATGCCGACATAATCACCAGGAGAAGTCGCAACCGTCACAGTACGGTTCGCTACATCAACTGCTGCTGCATCGGTGATGACACCGTTCTTGACCACCTGGATCGCCTGCGCGTCCGAGTCAGGAACCGCGTAATCGCCCTGGACACCAACCGGCGAAAACGGCAGCGTAATCACCGAGCTGACACCTGCACCCGCTTTGTGCCCAACAAAGTGGATCGGATTGTCAGTGATCAGATACAACACCGGCGTTTCATTATCAGCGAAGTCCTGGCGCTCAGTCGTGAAGGCCACACCATGCGGAATAACCTCACCAACCGTCGGGATGATGGTGAATGAGTATTCACCCGCTGCCTGGAAGTTCGGCGCACCGCTCACACCTTTCGGTGACAGCCAGCAGCGCGGCACAATCTGATGCATGAACTTGTTGGCACCCTTTGAGCCCGGTTCCTTCGACTGAATACGGAAGGTCGTGCACATGAACACCTGCTTCGGCGTTGGAAGCATGATGTTGTCTGCGAAGATCGACCAGCGGCTGTTGGTCGTCTGATCCACTTTGGTCTGCGCCACCATCGAGATCAGCGTTGCATCCACCGTTGACAGCGTCAGAGTGAATGAACCCAGCGAGGTGATACCGTGCACGTAAGAACCCGTCCACACATCACCACCCGTAAAGTCGATCACGGTTCTGTCCGGCATTGCGATTTCAGCGGCTTTCGCATACCGGATAACGTAAGCCGAGGAGGTGGTGCCGTTGACCATTTCCTCTCCTGCGGTCCCGTAGTTGTATCCGTCATCCCCTACCAGTCCAACTTGGACGCGATAAAGGCCATGAGGATCACCATATTTAATCTGTGCCAATATTATATCCCTCCGTAGTTCACCTTCCCATAAACACCTTGACTATAAAAAGCAAACGGCGACACAGCTGAACCTTTTACGGGTCAATCCATGTCGCCGGGGCATACATGCGCAGGCATTTATGGTATACTGAGGTAAATATAAAACGCTTTTTAAGAAGCAGCACAACGACTTTTCATTTTCAGCAGTTTCTTTAAATTTCTCCCCCAAATATCTAAAAAGGAATAAACCACCTATGACTTTTCCTCCCGAAAAGATCTGTTCGCGTTGTCAGCAGTCCAAGCCACTTGATGATTTCCATAAAGACAAAAACGGCAAATATGGCCGCGTAGCCAAATGCAAGACTTGTATTCAGGAAGAACGTGGCAGCACACCTATGAAAAAGAAGCCGCCAGTTCAACCAGGTAATAAATGGTGTATTCACTGTCAACGAGAACTGTCATTGGATTATTTTGCTCGCGATCAACGCGCCTCCGATGGTCGTGTCACGCGCTGTCTTGATTGCGAGTCGAAAGCACATGGCTATAAAACTCGTCGCGCATATTTGCGAGAAATCCCTCAAGATCTGCCACCGAATGCCCGTTACTGTTTAGCTTGTCAGCAAATCAAACCGATCGACGAGTTTGGTATTCAGCATAAACCTCATGGTGATTTCTATCGGCGGCAATGCAATAGCTGCCGACAGATTGAAGCTAAAAAGCGTTATGTCGATAACCCCGAGTATTTTCAGAATTACCGTAATCAGCCTGCTCGCAAAGAAAAACTGCGAATCTACAGCAAAAACTATTACACTCAAAATCGACCACGTTTGCTCGTAAGTTTTCGTATCTGGAAACAAAATAATAAAGATACTTATCGTGCGGGTGTTCAGAAAGGACGTGATAAGAATCCAGAGGGATACAAAAGGTTACGTGTTGTTCTGGCCGCTCGTCGGCGAGCCCGTCTTCGCAGTCTGCCCAGCACGCTGACATCAGCCGAGTTTCAGTACGCTCTGGATTACTTCGATAACTGTTGTGCAGTTTGCGGGCGGGAACCTGATAACGATTTTGTGTTAGCAGCCGATCACTGGCGTTCGGTTGCATCGGGCGGTGGCACGACTGCCGATAACATCATTCCTCTCTGCCATTCTCGAAAAGCAGGTTCTTTCGGAGGTTGTAACAACCGAAAAGGCGCTAAGGACGGAGAAAAATGGGTTCGATTGGCATTTCCCCATCTGGCCGACGAAATCCTTGAAGAAATTGATCTCTACTTCCTGACGATCAATCGCTAAATTTGATGACCGAGGTGCACGGCCTCGGTCTTTTTGTTTTCACAAAATCGAATTACTTGATAATGTGTAACCTTATACGTTAAAATATGACCAACATCCACACAGTAGATTGGATCAGATATGCCCATTATTATGGATACAGGCGAGATTATTGATGACAGTGGATTACAATCACTTGCCAGCGAGATATTCGAAAATATCGGCAACGACCTAGACGAATATTATCTTGATTTCACAGGGAAAACTGATGAGATCACCATTCAGCGGCGAGTTGCCAATGAGAATGGTGGTCAATGGGACACTCCCGTACTGTCTCTTCCCTTCGACAGAACGTATGATGCAATTCGTTTCGTCACCGCACTTAACCTGCTGTCCTCCTTGTCTGTTGGAGCACAGCTCAAGTTGTTGGAGACAACAGGTGAACGCGTCAATAGACATGACGAACAACTGCGCTCGGCAAAAACAGCGCCGTATTGGAGGCCTCACGTCATCGTCATTACTCAGAAGAAAGAACATGAGGAAGATTTTCAATTTGCTGGATGGTTTGATGGGTCAGTGACCTGGAATGGCGCGGTTATTTTTGAAGGACGTGGGAACGTTGCCCATCTTCTGCGCACGGCTGTCAAACTGGTATTAGGGATACCAGTCCCCAAAACTTCCTGGAAAAGCATCAAGGAATCACTGGAAGATCAAGGGTTAATTTTACAGGACGGCTTCAAACAAAGTTTCAAGCGTGTAGGGAATCACTACCAACATGTTCATACTTATCACATCCTGAAACGGGGCGCGCCCGAAGCACTGCCGGAAATTGCGATTCCTGCGATATCAGGGATCCCTGATATGCCTGAGATCCCTAATATTTCTGAGACCCTCGAAATCCCTGAGATCCCGGAGACAACTGCTGTCACTGTGGTTGCAGAAGCTGCGGATAATATTCCTGAGATTCATATCGAACCATCCGAGCCAGATCCAGCACCAGAGCCTGAACCTGAACCGACCAAAATGAAATGGAAGAAGAAGACGCCGCCGGTGGTCAACTACCGTGTGGCTGGACCAGACGATTTCGCGGTTGGACAATCAGTTAGTCACATTTTGTTTGGGACTGGTACGGTCACTGAGTTGAAGCAGCGCAAAGTGTTTGTTGAGTTCGAGCGTTACAAAGGCCGTATTGTGGATTTTCCTCTGTCTGGCGCTCATTCCGCAACACAGGATATACGGATCATTGATACCCTGTCAGAGTAATATCATTGGCAAATCTTAGTATCTACCAATGATATTATCAAAAGCATTATGATATACTGATCTTTCATCTGCTGCGTACACAAATAGTACACAAATGCTCCCGTTTTCAGCGGGGGCATTTATTTTAGATAAGGGGTTAGATATGCCAGACAACATTCTCTCAATCGGTCAACCTGCGAAAGTTCTCAAACATGGATACTGCTTTCATTTCGGGCAAACAGGACAAATTATCAACCTGAGAATGCGCGAAGACCAAATCGTAGCTGTTGAGATTGGATTTGACAAAATACCAGAACATATGACAGGCGCTTATCGGGGATGGTTGTATCGCTATTGGTGCCCGGTACTATCTGGTGAAATTGAATCTGGTGTGTTCAAGTATTTTGAACTGGTCAAGGAACAATCATCATGACATCTCCTCGTCTGTACCATTGGATGGCCATTAACTATCGTAAAGAGGGCTTGGATCATTACGGTGATTTTTATGAAAGACCCGTTTTGGTGCTGGGCCCGACAGACTTAAAAGGTGCGATTTTCTGGGATGAAGGCCCAACACGTTTTCATCTCAGCCCTAAGCAAGATGCTTATGTGGTGAAAAACTACGGCGCTTGTATTCGAGGATTTAGTAAATGGCAGGCCGAACAGTTATTCATCATGGATTTCCCTCCCCTGCCCATCCAGACGAATGAGATCCAATCCGGCGGGATCATTTCACCTGATGGGTACTGGTATGCTGCTCGCGATGGTAATTATACTAAGCTTTATCACGAGCTTGTCATGCTTGCACTAGCCAGAACACGTGAGATGTTCACCGTTTTTCCTGAAGATGAAATCAAGCTTTACGAATCTGAAACCTATATGCGCTCAATTGGTTGGATGACGATTCACCATAGCCACATCGGCGTTGATATGAAACCAACTGTACAACAGATCGAACGACTTCATCAGATTGTTGTTCCTGATAATCTTAAAGCATCCTGGGAACAGGAAAAGGAGTGGTTCTTGAAACATTGGTATAATATTATCAAATAAATACTTGACAAATTCTGAATTTTATGATATAATAAATGTATAGTAAAGAAGGAGACATCATGAGCAAAGGCCTGTGGCGCGCAAACGTTTTCTTTGGAGTTTTCATGCTGACCATCTCGATTATCGGGATTTTCACCGGAGACGGATGGAAACAACGCGCCTTCAGTACACTCTCCTCAATCCTGTGGGTTCTGGAGCTGATGGATCTACCCTTGCCGGACGAGGAAACAACCCTCGAAACGGCACAATGACGAAAGAGAGGCACCCGACGTGGTGCCTCTCTTTTTTGTTGTCTACTACTTACTATTAACCAGTAACTAATTCTACTTCCTGATGTTGCTCGGCTCTAGCATTTAGAAATTGACGTGCTAAGCGCCAATCCTCGGCTTTTTTGAAGGGTGTTAAAACCCAATCCCGATTACATCTTTCATCTCGTCGATACCAGGTAATGGTATGATCAATCAGTACGACTTCGCCCAATTCCATTGTCCGTTTTGGAATAAGTGTGTTTCGATCTTCCCATTTTTCATAATCATCATATAGCTCAGATTCTGTCAGGATCTGCATTGGTTTATTTTTGCTTACATGCCAGAACTGAATATCCTCAAAAGGCATTTCTAACATATTGGCTACTTCCGCTTGGATTACATCAAATCCGCGCTCGTAACTATCTGGATGAAAATATTGATTTGAGCCAACAATAATCCAGCAAAATAACCGGTCATCCCAACGAAGATCAAATGGATCTTCCATACGTTTTTTAAAATGTAAAAGATAATCTGCGTCCATATAGCTGTTCCTTTTCAGTTTTTCAGTTGACTTGATTAAATAGCAAATACAGGCTACATTGTACCTAACTAAGTTAAGGAAGCACAAATGAATATCGCCGCGGAAAATCTTTCCACATCTAAAAAGCCATTAGACATTCAGAATTTCAGCACTCTTTCTGACGAAGAAATCAACCGGATGGTAGCAAAGGAACTAGGGGAATCTCTTGATCCTGTCACATCCTATTGTACTGACCCGATCACTGCTTTTCGTTTGGCCTTTTTAGAATTCATCACGATCAAACATGATTTTATGTTTGATGCATGGCTTGCTACACCAACGCCTTATGATCGACGTCAGGACGATGAATTTGACTTCATTACAGATGCGGTCGACCAACATCTTAAAAGTCAACAACATTACCGCAACCATACCAAGGCAGCCTGGACTATTGAAGCTCTGCATCCAGCTCGGGCTGTTTGCTTAGCGTTTCTCCTGATTCGAGGTGTTTTGACATTAGCACCGGGCATTCCGGAAAGCGGTCCGTATCGCGGTCAACGTTTCGACCAAGATATATTGAATCTCACAATTGCGAGGAAGGCAATGACCCTCAGATGAGATAAATTGATTGACTTGATCAGATATCGACAACACATTATATTGTACTACATTCATATACGGAGAGATAAATCATGTCTATCGACGATGTTGTTATGAAACCGCCACGCATTCAAGATTTCAGATCACTTTCGGATCATGAGATTGATTTGATGGTCGCAAAAGAATTAGGCGAACCACTTGATCCTTTGAAATCCTACACAACCGATTTAATCATAGCCTTCCGGTTGGCCGCTTTAGAATTTATTACTATCAAAAACGGTTTTGCCTTTGATACGTGGCTCGCTACACCAACACCCTATCATCGTGTTCGGGATAATGAACTGGGTTTTGTTCCAGTAGCTATTGTCGATCGAATGAAATCGCAAAACCAATGGCGTGATCCTGATAACACCACATGGAGTATCGAAGCGCTACATCCTGCTCGAGCAGTTTGTTTGACATTTCTCATCATACGAGGTGTATTGGAGTTCCCAAAGCAATATCAGATACTCGGCGACCATCATGGTGTAAATTTCAATCGCGATACACTGCTTCTTTATCATCAACGCACCGAATCGCCACCTAATTTATCTCTACCCAAAATTGACGCATTGAGAAAGGCATTTGAGAATGAACTTGAAAAATGACATCAACAACTCGCTATCGGAAAAGATTGACCAAAATCATCAACCAGTTAAACGACATCAATCTTTCTTCAATTTATCTGACGATGAGCTTAATAGGCTGGTTGCACAGGAACTCGATGAGCCTGCACAAGAATATGCATCTGATCTCACACAAGGCATGCGACTGGCAGCGATGGAATACATCATGCTTCGGCCCCATTTCACCTTTGAAACTTGGTCGGCCGCTCCAATGCTTCGTAGTGGTGGCAGAATAATAATGAGTGATTGGCTGCAAGCGGATGAATGGCGTGCAGAAGCATTCCACCCCAGTCGAGCCATTGTCATTGCATTTCTGCTCATTCGCGGCGTGCTAAAGTTACAAAAGATTGGTGAAGAGAGAACGGTACGTGAAGAATTGCCAGGCGTAAAATTCAACTTGGATGTTCTCCATCTGTATCATCAATATGTTCCAGAACCCGCCGAAATTGATGAGCCTTCAAATCTAATCCAGTAACCAGACAAACAAAAAGAGCAGATTTCAACATCTGCTCTTTTTTATTCTGCTGCCTTCATCTTCGGTGCTTACCCGTTTTGGGTTGATGGGCTTGTAAAACAGTGGCAACCTGTTCATAGGTTGCCACTGTACGAGGTCCTACATATAGAATAACCAGATCACAATTGTTTGCATTAGGATGAGTGATCTTATGCTGTTGGTAAACGACTTTATTATGGATCAGCAGTTGAAAGACAACCCTGATATCCAGACCATTCGCCCGGTAATGAGGGTAAGGCTTGACCTTATAAGCCCCAACCAAATTCCTCCCACCAAAACGTCTGTAGTCTTCCAAGGGTTCAACAACCCCATGCTCTTTATATTCCCTTGGGTCATCGAGCATCTTCAACCCGACCATAATCAGAAAAGCAAAAGCCTTCTGCTGGGGTGTTAATTGCTCGTCGAATTTTAACGCGGTGAACCTCCAGCGCGCTGATTGCCAGGCCATCTTACAACCCAGATGAATCAGGCAACTCTTCCAGGACTGTTTCAAGATCTTCCGGCTTTAGACCCATTTCATCCATCAGCCGTTTTTCATAACCTTCGTCGGATTCGCCCTTCAATCGAGCTGTCGACGTGTCATAGGTCACTGTTTCCAGTTTTTCAGATAAAATCAATGCCGCCCATGTATCTTCTAGTGTGACTGCAAGCAGCTCATCATTCAGATGTAATCCAAAATCACGCGCGATTTCCATAAGTTCCTCATTCAGTTCAAAATCAAAACCAATAGCCATGTTATCCTCCCTCATGTATAGTTTAATATATTATATCATACATAACAATTTTCGTCAAAACTTATTGTGTTTGTCTGTGTATTTAACGCTATACTGACCAACAACTTTTGAGTGTTTTGGAGCACATTAGGATGAATACGCTTGAACAATCCTATAGAACTGCTTATCGGATGCGTCCGTTGAGCATTGGCAATAATCCTGTTTCAGTTTTGCTGCGGTCGATTGCTGCCGGTAAAACTGTTGTTGTTGGGCTCATCGGTCTATCAGCAGCCATCGTTAAGGCTACATATGGTTCTAGGAAAGTTGGCAATACGGGTTTGACCGGAAATGATGCAGGCATTTTGCTGGCAGCCGGTGCAGGTCTTGCTGGCGTCCCAGCGGCGATGATGATCCGATGGGAAACCGAACTTGCCAAGTTATTTGATATCCGAGCCCTCTTATCCCGTCGTGATCTCGATGCTGTTAAAATGATCATCAACCGTACCCGTAAAATCAAAAATTTGTTAGAGCCCTACGATAGCTGGGATGAAGTACCTGGTGATCTTAAGGATACCATCGCTAAATATTTCGATGATTACTATCGGAATATGCGCGATCTTCAGCATGCTATCAATATGGCTGAACTGCGTATTCATCAAGAGAAGCAAAATGCTTAGGGAAAATAAAAAACCCCGTGATGTGATCACGGGGTTTTTTATTTATTGCGTTGATAGAGCCAGCGCCAGTGGGCGGGAACTGCCGGTCAATAAATCAGGGCTGCTCCGATCCAAAAAGATTTCTGCCCGTTGAGCGGGCCGTTTTTTGAAAATGAAGGCAAAACCTTCATTGTCAAGATTAACAACCTGCACAATGGACGACACAGTGTCGCCGCATTGGTCGGATATCAGACGAGGCTCAACATGAAACAAACTGAGCCTGGACCGAACAATTTCAAAGAATTGATTGGCATCTTGGATGTTTAGCTTCCGTAGTTCACGCACGATGGCTTGTGCAGATTTGGTATTGAGCTCTGGTTCAATGACCATATCATCACCATAAATGACGAGACGCTTCCCTACTTTTCGGCCGATGCAATATCCTATTCGGGTATTGGAAAATTTTTCTTTAACTCTGAATACGATGGCAAACCAATAATTTTCCCCACCATATTTTCCACTAACATGTGCGACATGGATGGTGTTATCTTCGTGCCGCACGAATTTCAGGTTGATGCCGAAATATCTAACCCACCAGCTGTTGCGGATGTGGGCTCGGAAATCTTGAACACTCAACGCATTTCCAAGCTCGTAATCCTTTTCCTGGAGATCAAGCGCGCAGGCCTTGATCACTGTTTCGATGTCAACATTCTGTCGTTCAACCAAGGTTAAAACAACATCGTCTTTTTGATTATGATAACCTGACATGATCTCCTCCTTTTCCTGATAAATCTTTAAACGTTGTATCTTCTTATTATAGCATAAGTTTAATCCATAATCAATCATATAGATAATAAGTTTGTGCTTCATTTATGTTGCCACAGCTGTGATTGTATTTTTATAAGATTGTATTCATGTTATAATTAAGCTATAGATATATCATCAAACAAGGAGGGGAAGAATGATTTATGGGGACCGTTATCAAAATTGGGATGGATCAGTCCAACTATTCATTCTGACAACTGAAACAGGGTCTTTTATTGCTTCACAGGTGGCTCGACTATTGAAGTCATCAGTTGATCAAAAGCTGATTCAGTCGATCTATAATCCTTGGGAGGGATCAGGGTCTTACACCTTACAACGTGTTGATCGTCAAGAAGAACTATATCGATCATTGATTGTATGTTCATTAATGGTTGAACCTTTAGGAATTGGGCATTACCCCGATGAATTCTTTAATTACATGGCCTACTGTAACTACTGGTCAAGGCATCGTCCATTGTTCAACGTCTTGCTGCAAATGACCCATATTCAACCTTACAGTGCTCCAACTGAATGGGTGCAGACTCAAACCCAGGAAACACCGTTCAGTAAAATATTGTCTTTACAGCAATTTGCAGACGGGCTTGTTTTGCCATTATCCGCTCACTATCTCGAAGAGGATATCCAAAAACTGAGTGGAGTCGTTCAGGCTATAGCCCGTTATATTAAACGATTTCACAGCGCCTCTACAGCAAAAAGACCCCTCTCGTGAGAGGGGTCTTTTTATTTCTTGTTGGCTTAGACTTCAAGCATATTTCGCAAAAGTTACCATGATTGATGCCGCAACCAGCTTATCCGATTGATATCTGAAATTGGCGATGAGTTCAAATTGTCCTGACAATGAATGGCCCAATCCGCTTTCGAGTCCCTCGAACACACAGGTACCAGCACTGGTGCTGGGCTTGATATAGAAGGCGTCAAAAGCGCTCATGCGCATTTCAATAATGACAGCTGGTTTAGCAGGATCACAGAAGTAGTAGGGGCAGATTAAATCAAATGCATTACGCAGCAGTCGATCAGTGGGCGTGGTTTTGTCTAGAACTCCTAACGCTGCCGATAGATGCTCAGATCGATCGTGTTTCAACGGGTCGATGCTGCTAAAATGGTTTCCAAAATGTTGTAATCGCCTCTTGAAGTCTTCCTTCATGTTCCCCACAATGGCTAAATGTGTGTCTGTCACATGGCCGGCGACATCTTCCAGCGTAAACTCAGCAGGAAGATGTTTGACCCAAGAAGTCCAATCAGCAGTATATCCGATGAAATGATTGTTGAACGGTTGTACGTTAATATTAGCCACGTCGTTCATCCTGAGCACGACGGTGCTCAACACGGAATGCAAAATCAGATGGCATGGGTTCGTTCC
>JACCDR011878185.1_pt1 | contig 11482 bp, 14 predicted proteins | sample 7446431 | NCBI WGS metagenome assembly JACCDR01 (sample SAMN15323443, study PRJNA562643) | freshwater metagenome | isolation source: river surface water | place: USA:Blue River Watershed | collected 2017-08-17
GCTCGAGCGTGATTGCGGCATACCGTAAGGTTTTGCGACCAATGCCGCGCTTTTTAACGCCCAAACCACATTAGGGCATAACGCTACAAGCAGGATTAAAATGAGTAAAGAGTTAACAGTCATTTTGAAAGATACGGAAAGAACGTATCGCCAAAAGTTCCTCGTCTATGAGGATATCCAGTTGATCCCAGAAGATCCAACAATTGTTTCATGTATTGAACAAGCTAGAAAAAACTTTAATGGTGAGCCGGAAGATATTCAAATCCGAGTTCTCCTAGTGGTGAGGTGATTATGGCAGAAGGCAAACCGGGAAGAGCAAAGCTTCAAGTAGATTGGGATATTGTAGACGTCCATCTTGAAGCTCACTGTACTGGCACTCAAATAGCTGGAGTGCTAGGAATGTGCGCCGAAACGCTATACATTCGTTGTCGAGAAGACAAGGGTATGACGTTTGAGGAGTACATGTACTCGAAAAGAGACAAAGGGAAGGCACATGTCAAACACAAGCAGTACGAGGAAGCCCTCAAGGGAGATCGCGGAATGCTGGTATGGCTTGGAAAAAACTGGCTAGATCAAAAAGACAATCACGACGTGAATGTGACAGGCTCAATGAGTGTTGCGGTTGTAAATTATGGCGATGATCCAGAACCAAAGCCATATGAAAACGATCAGGAAGAGGAAAAATAATGAGTGGTGAATGTGACATGTGTGGAAATCACACATTGGAATGCACTTGCAATGTTAGAAAATCTAACATTTCAGAGGAAAACAATGGTTGATCTTGTTATCCCCAACTTTAAGCCGCGTCCATACCAGTTGCCATTTCTAAAGGCGATGGATAATGGGTGCAAGAGAGCTGTACTTGTGTGGCATCGCCGAGCTGGCAAAGAAATTGCATGCTGGAACTACATGATTAAGCAGGCTTTTTGGCATAGAAAAGGGACTTACGTTTATTTCTTTCCTACTTCTACCCTAGGAAGAAGGATTCTTTGGGATGGAGCCAACAAAGACGGCAAGAGATTCATCGATTATATCCCAAAAGAGATAATTGATGGTCAGCCTAATAGCGTTGAGATGAAAATAAAGCTTAAAAACGGATCAATTATCCAAATTATGGGTTCTGATCAGATAATCAACGTCGGTATTAACCCTGTTGGTTGCGTTTTCTCTGAATTTTCACTTCAAGATCCCAAAACGTGGGCATTTACCAGACCAATCTTGAGAGAAAACGGTGGGTGGGCAATCTTTAACTTTACACCAAGAGGTAAGAATCACGCCTATGACCTTTATCTTATGGGAAAAAACAATAAAGACTGGTTTGTTTCAAAGCTTGGCGTTGATGATACCAATGTTTTAACTCCGGAGGACATTGACGCGGAGCGAAATGAAGGGATGTCAGAGCATCTTATTCAGCAAGAGTACTATTGCTCGTTCGATCAAGGTGTCGAGGGTGCGTACTACGCTAAACTATTGAACCGTGCCGAATTAGATGGAAGAATCACTTGTGTTCCAGCAGACCCACACGCTGCCGTAAATACTTACTGGGATTTGGGTGTGGGAGACGAAACAGTCATAATCTTCGCACAAAATTGCGGACAAGAAATACATTTAATTGATATGTATCGTAATCAAGGTGAAGGATTGAACCACTATGCAAGAATTCTTAAGGAAAAAGCTTCCGCAAATGACTGGAATTATGGTGAGCATTTTGCTCCTCACGACATTCAAGTTAGAGAGCTTGGATCAGGAGCTCAAACTCGATTAGATATTGCGCGGGATCTTGGTATTAAGTTCTTAATAGTGCCGAATTTACCTATAGGTGAAGGAATAGAATTAGCTCGTGGTATTTTCCATAGACTGTGGATAGACTCGAAAAACTGCAATTATTTTATTAAAGCAGCAGAAAATTACCATAAGCATTACAACGAAAAGCTTAACGTTTACAGTGAACGACCTGTACATGACTGGTCATCTCATACTATGGACGCTTTTAGGTACATGGCGATCATGGTGAACAAGAGAAGATCGGCTGGAATGACGGAAGCTGAAGCGGAAAGATTGCAAAGGCAATACCAATTTAGGTATTAAGTTGCAAATGAAATGTTTTTTAGATACTGTTTTAGAAAAAGGAATATATCATGAAAAAGAAGGCAGCTCCAGCAAAAAAAGCTAAGAAATCTATGGCATCTGGTCTTAAAAAAGCAGATAAAATGGATTATGGCAAAGTAAAGTCTCAAAAAGGCTTAAAAAGTATTAAAGAGCCATGCTAAATGGCGAATAAGTAATAGATAAGAAAACCCTCAAACCACAATAGGGTTACATGGCTACACGCGGGGCAGTGACTGATCATCACGTTCGTTGCCGAATCAACGGCTCCGCACCTTTCTCATTCGGGAGAAATATAAAACCGAGTGCAGGGGTGCGATGTCACGAGATTTGGCGATTGTCAATGAATACAATGACTTCTACGAAGAAGCATATTACGCTTGGAACCCATTTTATCCACTAGCGGATAGAGACTTACGTTTCTATTTAGGGGATCAATGGGACGCGAAAGAGCGTCAAAAACTCTTTCAAGAAGGGCGTAATGCGTTCGTCTTCAATAGAGCTCGCCGTAATATCAACATGGTTACGGGCTATCAGCGGCAACACCGTCTGAGTAGCGTCGTTTCGCCCGTTGAAAATTCCGATCAGGAAACCGCTGATCAACTCACTCAACTACTCCTTTATGTAATGCAATCATCAGATGGCTATCGCGTCATCTCGGATTGCTTTGGTGGCGCCTGCAAAACTGGCTGGAATTTGATGACTCTGTACATGGATTACAGAGACGATCCAATCAATGGAGACATTAAGTTTGGCAGGGAGCCATATTCCGGCTTTATCACAGATCCCTATTTTACAAATTTAGACTTCTCGGACTGTTCCTACATCATACGTAGAAAATACCTATCGGTTGATCAGGCAGCATCAATGTTGCCGGGAATGGAAAAGGAAGTATTTAAGGTTCATGGCTTTGGGTGGTCAAGAGACGATAAGTTTACGTGGCTTCCCTACCAACAACAACCAAACGGTCAAGATCTGATCGCGTTCAACGAATTCTATCGTCAAAAGTGGAAAAACGTTCCCACTTTGGTAGACATGGAGACGGGAGAGTTCCTTGAATGGGATGGAGACCAAGATCGCCTTGAGCTTTTCAGAAGCATGTATCCAAACATGGAAGTGATCAAGCGTCCTAAGCGCTACATCGAAAAGCATATCATTCTCAATGACCAATATATGAAGACAGAAGTCAATCCATATGGGCTTGACGAGTACCCATTTGTTCCGTTTGTGGGTTATTTCGAGCCAGAATCTGACTTTTGGGAATTGAAAGTCCAATCATTGATGAGATGCCAAATCGATCCGCAAAAAGAGGCAAACCGCCGCAGATCTCAGATGATCGACATTTTCGACTCACAAATTAACTCAGGATACATTGCCGATGAAGACTCTGTCATCAATCCTCGCTCACTCTTTCAAACTTCCCAAGGAAAAGTCATCTGGAGAAAAAAAGACGCTAAGCCCGGAGCCGTCGAAAAGATCCCACCCGGACAAGTGCCACCCTCAATGTTCCAACTCCAAGAACTGTTCGACCGAGACATGCAAGAAATCCTCGGAATCAATGACGCCGCATTCGGAATAGCCGACTCAGGTAACGAGTCTGGAATCATGATGATGCTTCGTCAGGGAGCCACGATCACCAATCTGCAAGACGTCTTTGACAATCTTAGATTTTCACAAAGAGCCGTTAGCAAAAAAGTTCTTAAATTAATCCAGACATGGACTCCGCAAAAGATTGAAAGAATCATTCGTCAAAAGCCTACACAGCAGTTCTACGACAAGGAATTTACGAAATACGATGTCGCTGTACAAGAAGGAATGTTGACCGATACACAAAAACAAATCTACTTCAGACAGCTTGTGGACCTAAAACAGCTTACCGATGCGCCTTCACAAGGACCTATCACAGCGGAAATGCTTGTCGAAGCAGCTCCAATTCAAGGGAAAACAACCCTTCAAAAGCAAATTTCACAAAACGAACAAGCTCGCATGGAAGCTGCACAGAAGCAGGCTCAAGCTCAACAAAGCATGCTCAAGATGCAAGAACAAGCTGTCACAGCCAAAGCAATATCCGATATTGCATTGTCCAAGGAAAGATTCACAAGATCAGTCGCAAATATGGGTCTGGAAGACGAAAGAGCTGCAAGAGCCGTTCAAGACAGATCACAAGCTGCTCTCAACAATGTGAAAGCAGCTGCGGAAATACAGGGAATGACACAAGACCAGTTATTGAAGTCATTCCAAATCGTCAAGCTCATGGAAGAGCTAGCACATGCAAAAGAAGAGCAGGTGAAAGAAGACGATGTAAACATTTCTGCAAGAGCGGAACAAGCAGCAATGCCGCAAATGCAGGAAATCCCCGGGGGTCAACAGATCCTTGGGCAACCAATGAACAATATGTCGGAGGTGCCAAATGGCTAAAAAAAGTATGCCGAAAGGAATGCCCTACGCTGCCAGAGATGGTAACGAGAAATTCCGCGGGAAAATGTCTGGTCGTATGGCTGAAGTAATGGGACATGCAAGTCCTGTCTACAGCATCGACACGAACGCCGAAGCTTACGATATGGGACGCGTAAAACCTATGAAACAAGGTTCTCGCGGATACCCTGAGCAAGCTTGGGAATATCAATACTAGGGTAGGTAAAAAATGAAGCAAGAGACTGGGGAAACCCGCAACGCAATAATGGAAGACGTGCAAAAGCGCCTAGAGCAGATCTTAGCTGCCAATAAGAATCGCAAAGAGCCTTATTGGGTCGTTCTGTTTGCAAAGCCGTTCAAAGGATGCGTGGAAGGGAAGCCCACACTTGTTCAACACGTCAAAGCCTACCCTAACCGACCTGCATCGCAAGTCGGGATGATCACTGGGAAAGTTGACAACTCAACGGGACAAATCCAATGGGAAGTCAATATGCCTCAGAGACCATTTGATTTTGACGCGCTCCAGTTGTTTGGAGCAAAGCCCTGTAATGAAGTGGTCACAGAAACCACGACTATTCCGGGAGCTTACGTAACACAATAGTGCCGCCGGCATTGGCTAAACCACCCCAGTAATGGGAGCCAAATCGGGCGTAAACCTTAAGGAGCTACACGCGATGAGCGAAGACCAACACGTTTCGGGCGAACAAGTATCGAGTGCCGCCGACTCGGTTGCAGTTGCAACTAATGACTCAGCTGGAAGCCAGCAACAGGAACAATATGTTCCTCTTTCTGCGCTTCAACAGGAACGAGCACAACGGCAACAGCAACAAGAAGAACTTCGGATGATCAAAGATCATCTTGCTCTACTTCAATCTAACCAGATGCGTCAACAGGCACAAGCCCAAGACGAGAAAGGGAAGATGTCAAAGGATGACGTCATTACTTATGGAGACCTTGAGCAGGTCTTAGAAAGGAAAGAACGTCAATTCAAGATGACAATTGAAGAGATGAGGATGGTTCAACAGTATCCAGATTATCAAGAAGTCGTAACCAAGTATTTACCCGAAGTTTTGAAAAACAACCCAGCACTTCGCAATACCTTGGAGCAGTCTCAGGACTTCAACCTTGCTTATTACCTAGCGAAAAACTCCGAATCTTACAAGTCATCCGCGAAGACGCAGCAGCGCAATGCTGATGCAGAGCGAATGGTTAAGAATGCAAACCAATCTGGTTCGCTATCGGCTATTGGCGGGACTTCTCCCATCAATAACGCTAAGAGATACAAGGAGATGAGTGATGCGGACTTCAAAAAGGAAATGGCGAAAAACCTGGGATACACCTAAGAGGAATTAAAACATGACTATTACAACAACTAGCGTGTTGCCTCCAGCTGTACGGGAGTACTATGACAGACTGTTATTGATGACTGCTTATCCACAGCTCATCCATACAAAGTTTGCTCAGAAACGTGTACTCCCCGAAAAGAATGGCGACACCATTGTCTTCCGTAGGTATTCCCGTCTTGCGACAGTACCTATCCCATTAGTTGACGGCGTAACGCCCCCGGGCGCACCGCTTTCGGCGACAGACATCAAAGCACAAGTTTCCTTCTATGGTAACTTTGTGACGATCACCAACCAAGTCGAGCTTACTGTTGAGGACAGAGTCCTTAACGAAAGTGCACGCCTCTTGGCTCAAAACATGGCTCAGACCATGGACGAGGTCACAAGAGACGTTCTTGCTTCGACAAGCTCCGTTCTGCAATGCAGCAATGGGGTTAACGGAAACACCCCGACGGAACTCACAAAAGCCGATATCGATGCAGCAGTAAAAACGTTGCTTGGTAACGATGCCGAAATGATTTCTGAAGTGGTTACAGGGGCTAATTTGTTCGCGACAGCTCCCGTCAGACCGGCTTTCTGGGGCTACATCGACACAGATTTGCTTGATGACCTTGAGTCTGTAGCAAACTTCTTGCATTCCGCTAACTACCCTAACCAGCAAACCGTTTTGGATGCTGAGTGGGGCGCTACTGGAAACGTAAGATGGCTGTACACATCAGTAGGTAGCGTATCAAGCGCAACTCCTGCTGTTTACAACAACTTCATCATCGGAAAAGAAGCTTATGCAGTCGTTCATCTCCGTAGCGAGACTGGCGAATTCTACATTGAGCCGCTTGGTTCTGCTGGTGCAGCTGACCCATTACATCAACGTGGTTCTGTCGGTTGGCAGCATCCGTTTGTAAGCCGAATCCTTAACGATTCGTTCATGATTAACTTAATGGCAACCCACTCATAAGGAGATGAAATTATGGCACAGATGAAAACATATAGTTTCACTAGCGCTGCATCTCCTGCAAACGTCGATATTGACGTGGGCTTTGATGTTGCATTTGTTGAACTCATTAACGAAACAGGACAAGGGTCATCCGCGAACCCGGGCGTCGTAAAACGCGCTCGCTGGAGTGATACAATGGCTAACGCAGAAGCTGCCTTGGTGAAAAACACCGATGGTGCTGCTACTGATACTAGCTCATTCGTTACTTCTAACGGATTCTCCATGATCTCTGATTCTGCAACTTATGGCTCTGCCATAAGCGCTTTCACCAACGCAAACCCTGCGGTTATTACCGTATCGGACGCGGCTGGTGCTGGTTTTGCTGTCGGAGACACAGTACAAATCGCAGAAATGGCGTACAGCGGCGCGGGTGCAAATCCTAACCAACAGTACGTAATTGCTTCGATCAGCGGTAACGCAATTACCACAACTGAAGACTCTTCGGCTTATGGCGTAAGAGTTTCCGGCGGTAATTTGTTCCGCGTATCGGATGCCGATGGAAAACCAGTTGCGATTGTCAACAGAGCACAAAGAAAACTCAGAATTGGCACAGGCTTACAAGCCGCTTCTTCTGTAATTCACGTGATTATCTGGGGCAAAAACAGCGTAGTTTAATTGATTGGGTGGGGACTATTTGTCCCCATCCTTAACTTAAGGAGATAAGAATGAGCAGAGTAAAAGATGCAGAACGCGATAAGGACACAGCCTTCATTGCAGCACTCCCCATCGTAGGAAAACAGCCTTCTTCAGAGAAAGAAGAGAAATACCTAAGAGAGGTTTGCGAGTATGAGTTTTACAACTTAGAAGAGCCCGGTCTAGCAGTAAAGTTTCCCTATGGTTCAACACGAAATCAACACAATTTCACGTTCTACCACGGTGGAAAATACCGCGTACCTAGACACGTCGCTCGCCATGTCGAATCTTGTGCTACCCCGATTTGGGATTGGCGACCAGATGGAACAGGAAAAATGGCTAAGCAACGAGTAGGTGAAAAGTCAAGGTTTCAAATGCGCCACGTATTTTCAGAGTAAGAGGTAAAAGATGGCAACTTGGACTTTAGCAGAGATTAGAAACAAAGTTAGGCAAGTAACGGGAAGATACTCAGATGATGAGCTTTCTACTACTCAGCTTGATAATTACATTAACCAGTATTATCAGTTTACTTTTCCGGCTGAAGTTAAACTCGAAAGGCAATATCAGTATTACGAGTTTATTACTACTGCAAACCAAGCTTATTATGATCTGCCTACGAACTATACAAACTTAGTTCCTCCAGCAATCATCGATTGGCAAAGTCTGCTTTGGTACCAAGATCCCGGCTACTTTTATCAAAATAATCCTCTGCAAATACAGCAGTCGACTCCTTGGACTGGAGACGGTGTAACCGTCGCATTCAATACGACAGCTCAAGGATTCCCCATTATGCCGGGCACTTTGGTGATTACGGATAACGTGGAATATTTTGAGGATACAAATAAAAACTGGACAACAGCAAACGTCAATATCGTTGGGACTCTCGGCGGAACATGCCAAGTGAACTACGATACAGGCGTAATCTCGGTGACGTTTAATACGGCTCCCGCGAATGGTCAAAACATCTATCTTACAACGGCTCTTTTCAATCCGGGAAGACCGCAAGCAGTTCTGATGTTTAACAACCAGCTCCAGTTTTTCCCAGTACCGGACACGGCGTATCGATTCCAGTGCAAAGCCTATAAAGTTGTTGATCCTCTTGTAAATGCCACTGATCGTCCCCCTCTTGATGAGTGGGGACCTACTATTGCTTATGGTGCATCAAGAAACATCATGGCAGATTTTGGCGAAAACGATGCCTATGCGGAGACAACCGCACTTTACAAAGAGCAAGTTGCTTACATCATGGTGCGCACCGAGCAAACCTTGCTAAACACGAGGAGTGCACCAGACTTTTAAATATGTATGTGGATGAAACTGGACAGTGTTGGTTCTTTGAGCCACAGAGTGGGGAATATGAAACCCGTCTTTGGAGGAAGTTTATCAGCTATGACAATGAAAATCCCCAGTATTGGGAAGAGTTTGTAAAGAGAACAAAGGAATACATCGAAGCTGGTTACAAGAGAATTGGAGCAAAACTAATTATCGAGTTGATCAGATGGGATGATGAGTGTAGGAAAAACAAAATAACGGCGAACTTTTCAAATGATTTTCACGCTTATTACGCAAGGAAGTTTGTAAAAGCGTACCCAGAGCATAAGGGATTATTTGAATTGAGACCCATAAAGAGGACATAACATGGCATGGGATACACTTCAGCCAACAAACACTACTAAGATTCGAAATCTAGGGGTTGTGATACGTCCAAATTGGGCGGCAATTCAAACAGCAGATAGCACTTTCACGCCTGATGCGTTAAATTTCAAAAATAGAACGCCCACTGTTGTACCTATCGATCCAGCAGCGATTGCAACCGCATACATTGCATATTGCAAAGAAGATGCGGCGGGTAACCCAGAATTATTTGGTATTTCTGCGGCGTCTGAAATCGTTCAGTTCACAAAAGCTGGGAGATTAGGCGTTGCAACCCAAGGAGTTAATGCTCTTAACTTCATTATGGATTCTACCTCGTTTACTTACGGTAAGAATCAAATGATCGTTGCTTCAGGAAGCTTTTCTGCTGCCGGTGCTTTACTATCTGGCGTAAATATGTCCGCTGTATCCCATCCCGGAACCGGTAGCTATAACATAGCCGTAAATGCCGACGTCTTACTGAATAGCAACTATCAAGTGATCGTCACATGTTTCAATAATGGTGCTTTTGGAGACAGCGAAAGAGTGGCAAACTTGGTTACAAAAGGTGTTCCGTCCGCTGGTAACCCAACCAACATAGCAATCAAAATTAGAAGCGGTGGTGGTTCCTCCAACGATCAAAAATTTGACGTCATTGTAATAGGTGGTAGATGACATTGCAGCCGATGATCATAGCTCCTTTTCAAACTGGACTCGATACAGATATCGAGCCATGGATCGCTCCACCAGATTCGTTTGGTGAGGCAGTGAATGTCCATGTTCATCATGGATATGTGGAAAAAAGGGGTGGTTATCGCGTATTTGGTCAATTAAAGAAAACCCAAGCTGCCGTAAACATAGCAAATATTACCCAAGCAGCAAACGGCGTGGTCACTACAGCCGCAAACCATGGCTATTCGACCGGTGATTTAGTCTATATCGTCGGTGTAACCGGGATGACACAGGTTAACAACGAGATTTTCACAATCACTGTCACCGGATTAGCTACATTCGAATTAAATATTGATACTACGACATATGGCGCCTATGTTGGGGCAGGAACAGTAGCTAAAATCATCGATGATACTGATCGAGTGATGGGAATAGCCCGTTACTTGCAAAGTACTGGCGAACAATTAAGCTTAGCCTTTAGCCAAACAAGGGCAAACCTATACGACAGTTCGACAACGGATTACTTGCCCCTTGATTCCGCGGCAATAATGAGCGGGGGAGAGTTTGATTATGTCTGGGCAACGAACTGGCAAAGCACGGATGTAGTCAATAGACTCTATTTCACCAATGGGAAAGCGTGGGATGGTGCTAATTTAGATGGTATCCGCTACTACGATAACTCAGGGACAGGGAATGTAACTACTGGATTTAGACCTGCCTTAGGTGGTGGACGCACACTTTATGGAGGAAAGCTCCTATTTGTTCTAAAACAACGACTTCTTGTCTTAGGAACATTTGAATTTGATGGAGCAACCTTAAGCGCACATCCACAAAGAGCGCGGTGGTGCCAAGCCCAAGGACCTTCAAACTGGGATGATTTGACACCCGGGGGCGGTGGATTCGTAGATGCGCCAACAGGCGACCAAATCATCAGTGCTAGGTCACTTTCTGATCAAATTATCGTGTTTTTTACCAATTCTGTGTGGACTTTGCGTCCTGTTGCAGATCCTGCACTGCCATTTCGATGGGATAAAATCAACGATTTCAGAGCTTGCGATGGCAAAATGGCATCAATTGGCTACGATCGCTTTGTTATTGCTCTTGGAATTCGAGGGATTACCGCAACAGATGGAGTTGAAACACGCAGAATCGACACAAGAATCGCCGATTTTACGACAGATGAGATCAATGTTGATCACTTTCGTAAGGTCTTTTGTGAGAGAAGCTATGCAAACCAAAGGTGGTGGACTTTATATCCGCCGATCGAGGTGCAAGAAAACCAAGCAGCTTTAATATACGATGACGATTCAGCTGCATTTACGACTTACGACATTGAAATGAATTGCCTTGGATATGGGAATTTTTCTGAAGACTTTGGACTAGATGACTTTACATCGTCAAACGATCTTGACTGGACGCTCGATGATGCCGGAGAAAACACACTACTTGATTTCTTTTGGCAGGACAACCAAGAAACTCTGCTCGGAGGAAACATAACAGGAACAGTCTTTGTTATGGAAACTGGGGCGAGTGACGATGGAGAAAACATTGAAACTGCGCTTGTTTCCGCTGCTTGGAACCCATTTAAAGATCAAGGCGCCTGCGCTCAAATGAGTTACATCGACATCTATTTTGAAACAGATCAAAGAACTCGCCTCCAAATCGGTTTTTATAAAGACGATATGAC
>JACCDR011578672.1_pt1 | contig 11481 bp, 14 predicted proteins | sample 7446431 | NCBI WGS metagenome assembly JACCDR01 (sample SAMN15323443, study PRJNA562643) | freshwater metagenome | isolation source: river surface water | place: USA:Blue River Watershed | collected 2017-08-17
GACCATGCCGAACGCCAACACGACGCCGCAGGAGTTGCTACAAAAGGCCCAGACGATCGCGCAGCAGATGCTGGGGCTGCCGGACGGGCAGCGCCAGTCCGAAATGACGCGGCTGAAGCAGAGCGACCAGACGTTGCACGCCCTGGTCAAGCAGCTGATCGAAGACATGCGTCAGCAAGCCCAAACGGCCGGCGGGGCCCAACTGCTGCAACAGCAGTTCGGGGGCGGGGCCCAGCCGGCTACGGCCGCGTAAGGAGATCGCCATGTGCCCGGTCCCGAATTCGGTCCCGATCATGGTCGCCCAACTGGCGAGTCAGCTGTTGCAGCTGCCGGAGGCCCAGAGGGCCTCCGTACTGAACGAGCTCCTGCAGGAGAATCGAACGCTTCACGGCATGGTCGCGTCCGCGATTCAAAGGATCCGGGACCATGCGTCCGGTAGCTGACCTGTTCGCCGGGCGACCGTCCAGACCGTGGGTGCTCGCCGGCAAGGGCCCGTCGTTCGCGTCCTTCGAGGACCGGGGCGAGTACCCGGTCTTCGGCCTCAATCACGTCTGCCGGTTCGTGACGTGTGCGGCCGCCCACTTCACCGACCTCGACGCTTACCTCCAGTGCCAAGACGTTCTGGCCGAAGGAACCGGCGGGGTCGTCCTTCCTCTGTACCCGCACGTGCGCAACCGGCCCGGCAAGCGCGAACTGTCCGTCCTGATCGCGACGCACCCGTCTCTCGCTCGGCTCGACGCGGCCGGGCGCCTCTTCACTTACAACAGTTCACTCAGTCGCCTCCGGCGCAAGGGGTACGCGACCCACACGGTGCGGTTTTTCAGTGCCGTGGTTGGACTGCACATCCTCGCGGCCAACGGGATCCGGGACGTGATCACGGTCGGGATCGACGGCGGGACGGGCTACGCCCCCTGTTTCTCTACCGCCACACTTTTGAGTAACGGGCGCTCCAGTTTCGACGTACAATCTTCGGAACTGAAACGCATCGCCGAGAAGTTCGGCGTGACCGTAACCCCTACGGTGATCCGTGCCAAAGAGTAACGACAAGCTGTCGGTGGACGAGTTGCTGCGGCGGGCCTGCATCTACGCCGAACGCGATCAGCAGGAGTACGCCGCCGCCATCGCTCACACGGACAGCCCCGAGGGAAAGGCCGAAGTCGAAGCGTTCCTGCGTCAACTCCGCGCGTATCGCAAGAAACGGTGGGGCAAGACTCGGCTCGAGGTCGCGATCGAATCGGCCGAACCGGTCCCGATCACTGAAGTCATCAAGCGGTCGAGGGCTTCCCGTACGTTCGGGAAGCCGAGCGGGTAGCAACGAACACAACGGAAGGAGTTCCAGTGTCGATCAAAGTGTGCATCGGAACCGAGCCCAAGACCGCGATCGCGGCCCAGGTCCTGATCCATTCGATCGAGACCCGGATCGATCCGCGGGCGAAGCCCGAGCTCGATTTCGTGCTGATGGAAGGCCCGGCGTGGGAGTACTCCATCAAGGGCATCAAGGTCGGCACCGGGTTCTCCCTGCGCCGCTGGATGATTCCCAAGTTCTGTGACTGGAGCGGCGGGGCGATTTACCTCGACGCGGACCAAATCGTGCTGGGCGATCTGACCGAGCTGTTCGACGTGGTAGGGCGCACCGCGCGGTGCTTCAACAAACCGATCGCCTGGACCACATACCAGCCGGACAAGTACAACAAGCACCCGGCCCCGCAGACGTCGGTCATGGTGCTCGACTGTGAGAACGCAGAAGGCAAGTGGGGGTTCGACATCGACAAGGTGCTCGCCCACTTGAGGGGCCACCCGGACAAAGAAACGTACGCCCGGTTCATGCACGCCGAGTGGCTGATGCCGAAGAGTAAGGCGGGCACGCGCCCGCCGGAGTACCTGTGCTTTGACGAAGAGAGCACCAGCGGGTTCAACCACCCCATCAAGCTGCCGGTCGAGTGGAACCATCTCAACGTGTACGAGCAGGGGCTGACCAAGCTGCTCCACTACACGAAGGAAGATGCGCAGCCTTGGTATAAACCTGATCACCCCTTGTCGCACCTGTGGCACCGCGAGCTCGAAGCGACCATGGACGCGGGTCGGGTGACCCAGGAGATGCTCAGGTTCGCCCTGGCCCAGTGGGGCAAGAAAGAGGACTGGCGCCCGACAAACGGGCTGCACCCTTTTTATAGGCGCTATCTCAAAGCGTAACGGCTGCAGCTCGTAGGCGGTCTTGTGGGCGGCTCCGGAGTCGGTAAACTGGCGCTCCCACTCAGGAGCGAGCCATGGACGGCCCGGAACGCGAAGTGACGGTCGGCGACTTCCAAGCCGGACCGAAAGAGTTCGAGTACGTCAACAAGGTGCTCTCTTCCGGGCGCCTGTCGTACGGCCCGTTCAGCCGGCGCTTTGAGGCCGAGTGGGCCGAAGCGCACGGCTGCCCGCACGCCGTGTTCTGCAACTCCGGCACCAGCGCCCTTCACATCGCCCTCGCGGCCCTGAAAGACGTACACGGTTGGGACGATGGGGACGAGGTGATCGTGCCCTCGGTCACGTTCGTCGCCACGGCCAACGTGTGCCTCCACAACCGGCTCAAGCCGGTCTTCGCCGACGTCGATCCCGACACGTACAACCTGGACCCGGCCGAGGTCGCCCGGCGGATCACGCCCCGCACCCGGTGCGTGATTCCGGTGCACCTTACCGGCCAGCCGGCCGACATGCCCCGGATCTGCGAGCTGGCGGCCGCGCACCGGCTGCAGGTGGTCGAGGACTCGTGCGAAACAGCATTCGCCGACTGCTTCGGCAAGCCGGTCGGTTCGTGGGGCTCGGTCGGGTGCTTCTCGACCTACATGGCCCACTACATCGTTACCGGGGTGGGCGGGTTCTGTACGACCGGCGATCCCGAGCTGGCGGTTCGGCTGCGCTCGCTGATGAATCACGGGCGCGACGGCATCTACCTGTCGATCGACGACGACAACGGGCAGAGTGCCGAGCGCCTGCGGGAGATCGTGGCGCGCCGGTTCCAGTTCGAGCACGTGGGGCACAGCTTCCGGTGCACCGAACTGGAGGCCGCGCTCGGGTGCGCCCAATTGGAGAGGCGCCTCCACATTGTCTGGCGCCGCAAGGCGATCGCGGCCGGGTACGCCGCCGGGCTGGCCGACCTGGGCGCGCACCTCGTGCTGCCGACCGTGCTGCCCGGGGTCGAGCACGTGTACATGATGTTCCCGCTCCGGGTGCGGGACCCGGAGCTCAAGCGCCCGCTGATCAACTTCCTGGAAGAGAACGGGATCGAGACCCGGGACCTGCTGCCGCTGCTGAACCAGCCGGTGTACCGTAAGCTGTGGGGTCCCCTGCTGCCGGAGTACCCGGTGGCCGCTGGTCTGGATTCCAGCGCTTTCTATATCGGCACGCACCAGTACATTACCGACGACGACGTGGGGTACGTCGTTCGTAAGTTCCACGAGTTCTTCTCTCGGTGATTCACCGGAGGCGCCCGTGAAAGTCCTGTGGGTCACCACCTTCTCTGCCGACCTGTGGGAGCACAGTGCCAGGCACCTGATCGAGTCGTTTCAGGCGACCCGTACCCCCGGCACGCTCGTGGCGTACGCCGAGGGCATGGTCGCTCCGTCCGGTATGAACCTGGTGCCCGAGAGCCTCGACGGCAACGCATTTCTGGACAGCTTCCGGAAGCGCCACGCCGCGGTGATTCCGGTAGCGCTGGGAGGGAGCCTGGCGGTTCCCGAGTGCAAGTGCGCCAACGGCCCGCTCGAGATTCACTCAAAGAAGCACAAGCTGCCGTGCCCGGGTTTCTGGTTTTGCAAGAACGCCTTCCGCTGGCTGCGCAAGCCGCTGGCGGCCAAGCTCGCGTGCGATACGTACGGGGACGACTACGACGTGATGATGTGGGTCGACTCGGACGCCCGCTTTCTGCAGACCGTCCCGCCGGACGAGATCCAGAAGTGGTTTAAGAACCGGTACGGCTGCGTGTACCTCAAGAGTCGGCGCAGCGCTATCGAGACGGGCGTCTTCGGGTATCACTTGAAGCTGGGCGGGCGCAAGATCGCTTCCGCCGTGCTGGACCGGTACGCCAGCGGGGCGTTCTTGACTGACGCCCGCTGGGACGATTGCGTGCAGATGGAACGCGGAATCAGCGCGTCCGGCGTGAGGGCCCGAGACATGGCGACCAAGGTCGGACCCAACAACACGGTGATCCAGTACAGCCCGATGGGCCCGTACCTCGGCCACGAGAAAGGCGCGCATCGCAGGTTAGGACTTCTGTCGTGACGCCTTGCGGGCTTTCTTAGGACGGGGTCGACACCAATGTGTGGGATCCATGGCTTCACCTGGAGGGACAGGGACGGCTCCATCGACCGCATGGTCGCGGCCGCTGCCCACCGCGGACCCGACGGGTCCGGCACCTGGGGCGACGACCGTGTCACCCTGGGCCACAACCTGCTCGCCGTGTCAGACGGGGTCGAGGCGTGCCGTCAGCCGCGCGTGACCGATCGTCACGCGATAGTGTTCAATGGCGAGATCTATAACTACCGGGAGCTTCGGGCCGAACTGACCGCCGAGTGTCGTACGGACTCGGACACGGAGGTCCTCATGACCGGTCTGGTCGAACGCGGGCCGGACTTCTTGCGTGAGCTGGACGGCATGTTCGCGCTCGCCCTCTACGACCGGGTGACGGGCGAACTGTTGCTGGCCCGGGACTCCAACGGGTCTCGCCCTGTCTATTACACGTTCGCGCACGGGCACTTCGCGTTCTCGTCCGAAGTGCGCAGTCTGCTGGAGCTGGGCGTCGATCGCGTGGTCTCGCGCGAAGCCTTCAGACACTTCTATTACTCGGGGCTCGTGGCCGGACCGCTTACCCTGTTCAACGGGGTGCGCAAGCTGGTTCCGGGCGAGGTGGTCCGGTACTCATCCGCCCGCGGTCTGAAACCCCTGTTCAACCTCAACGACGCGCCTCCGAAACCTTTCGACGGACCGGTTCACCAGATTCCGGAAGCACTAGCCGCCGGGTTGCGCGAGTCGGTCCGATTGGCCCTGGGCGGGCGCCGGAAAGTGGGTCTGTTCCTCAGCGGGGGCACGGACAGTGCCTCGGTCCTGCACGAAGCCGTTGTGGGCTGCGGGGCCACGCCGGACACGTTCACGACCCGTTTCACGGACGTGACCCAGGCCGATTACAATTCCGACGCGACGGTGGCCCGCCATCTGGCCAAGATTTACGGCACGACTCACGAAGAGGTCCCGGTCGGTCAGAGGCGCTGGGCGGACGGGTTCGCTCCGGCCGTAGTGGCTATGGAGGAGCCGCGCCAGGGTAAAAGCTACTCGGCGTATTACGCTACGTACCGAGTGGCCGCCTCCAGGGGCACGGTCGTGGTTCTGAGCGGGGACGGGGGCGACGAGCTCTTGATGGGCTACAAGCACCAAAAGCTCCCCCCGTTCTCCAACAAGTTGGCCGCCCTGCGAGCGGGGCACCGGGACCTGCCGGATCAGAGTCTGCGTCTGAGTCCCGAAAGCCAAACGGACTATCTGGAGGGGTGGCTGCCGAAAGGGGGCCTGACCGGCGATCCGTTCAACGACTTCATGTACACCGAATGCTTGCACACGCTGTCCGAAGATTTTCTGATTCGGAACGACAAACTGGGCTCGGCTTTCGGGATGGAAGCCCGTCACCCGATGCTGTGCAAGTCGTTTCGGGACCTGGCCCGGTCGATCCCGGGCTCGCTCAAGCTGAGTCCGGCCGGCGTTCAGTGGGACGCGAGTAACAAGATTTTGCTGCGCCGGGCTTACGGCCAGAAGTTGCCGGCTCTGGCCGTGACCAAGAAGAAAACCGGGTGGCGGGCCCCGACCAACGAGTGGATCGTCGGGCGCTCGTCGACCCCGGCTCCGGATCGCAATCCGGTCCGCGACATGGTGCGCCAGGTGTTACGGGACCGAGATGTGAGAGCCCTGTTTGGCATCTCGGAATCCGACGTCGAGGACCTTTACCTCAACAACAGGGAATTCACGGGCCCGCCCAAGCCGAGCGGCAAGCCGAGCGTCGGCCCGGGCCTGGCCGCGCAAAAGGAGCTGTTCACGGTCATGGCGTTTGCGGTATGGTTCAAGGCGTTCGGCATGCGCCTGTGGTAAGACGCTTCTTTACTGAGTCCGGTTTCAAATGATTCGCGAGTGAGGACGGGGCGTGCGCATTCAAGACCTGCCGAAACAGCTTCCGTCGGATTTTGTGCGCACGACTTACATCGTCGGCACCGGTCCCAGCCTGCGCTGCACGCCGCCCGACGTGTTGCACGGCAAGTTTGTGATCGGATTGAATCAAGCGTGGCGGCACGTCGGCTGTCATCTGTCGATCACCGTGCACCCCGAGTTGGTGACACAGTACGAGGTCGCGAAGCCTCGTTCCCGGACGCAGTGGGTCGTCAAGAAGAAGCCCCCGATGGCCCACCTGACTCTCGACGATCCGCAGTACTACGTGTTCGGCACGACGTACGACCTGAACCAGGTGAACAAGCACCCGAAGGACACGCTCTACCTGGGTGAAGGAGTGCAGACCTGCGCAATGGACCTGGCCGCGCGCCTCGGGGCTAAGCACATCGTACTCGTCGGGTGCGACGCCTGCTGTCTAGAGGGCGACTATCACGGCCACGATCAGCACGTCCGGTGGGTCGGACGCACCCCGGACGAACAGTACCGCCTGTACCGCGAGTCCACCGCCGCCGTGCGCTCCGAACTCAGGCAGGTCGGCGTGTCGGTGATGAGCCTGACCCCGTTCATCGGAGCGAACGCGGCGCCGGAGGACTACCGGCGCCTCAAAACCGAACTCGGCCTGGACCCATTTCCGGTCCCGGTCGACGTATCGCCGCCGGACTGGAAGCCGCCCAAGCGCTGACGAGGAGGGAACCGTGTACGAGCTGCGCGACGCCGACGAAGGGGTCTGTACCAAGTGCTCCGAGTCCCTGTCTCTGCTAACTCACCGCACCCTGCCGGACGGGTACCCGGCCTTCCTGGTTTGTTTCAGGTGCCGAGACGTAACTCAGGTCGATGGAGACAGCGGCGAGACGGTACGGTATAAACGGGGGCGTCGGAAGAAGTTCATCAAGGAACACAAGACGGTCCCGGAGTCGGCCAAGAAACAGCGCCTGCGGGACCATCAGGCGAACCGCCGCGAGCGCAAGAAAGGCGCCAAATGAACCTCCTGGTCGTGATCCCAACGTACGGACAGTTGGATTACGGGGTCGAGGCCGCTCGCACGGCTCTGACCCACACGCCGGGCTGCACCGTTCTGGTCGTCGACGACTGCAGTCCCGAATGGAATTCGTTCGACAAGAAACGGTTCCCGACCGGCACCCGGTTCCACCGGTTCGGAAAGAACGGCGGACTCACCCGTAGCTGGAACCTCGGTCTGCGGGTGGCTCGGGACGAGAAGTTCGAGTTTGCGTGCTGCACCAACAGCGACGTGCTGTTCACCCCGAGTTGGGCGGACCCGCTGGTCTGGGCTACCGGGCACGGGGCGCACCTGGTCGGACCGCTGACCAATGCGCCGGGGCATCAGGCCAAACAGCAGGTGAAGAGGCACCTGCCCGATTTTGTCGTGCGCGACGACCCCGCTTACTTGGCCGAGCAGGCTCAGAAGCTGTCGGTGCGGAACCGATTCACCTTCACCGAAATGCGCCTGAACGGGTTCTGCCTGTTCGCCCGGACCGACGTTTGGTGGGCCGGGGCGTTCTCGCCGACCGACGTGTTCAACCCTAAGTTCAAACTAACCAAGAACGAAGACGAGTTACAGGGGCGCTGGCTGAAAGCCGGTCGGGTGTGTGCAATGGTGCCCACCAGTTTCGTGTTTCACTACCGCGGGGTTACTCGCAAGGGGGCCACCCGTGGACGCGAGGGCAAGGGATGGTACCGAAAAAAGTGACCGCCACGTTCCAGCAGATCGTCGCCCGACTCAAGGCCGTACACGGTCTCGAAGGGGCCGCGGTCGGTGACCACCGGTGGGAGGGCGGCAGCGATACGCAGTTGGCGGTTCTGGTGGAGCGCAAATCCGGGTTCGTCGGGTTCTCGATTCGGTGGGAGTACCACAACGGCCGGGAACTACACCAGCACGGGTGCCACTCGGTGTCGCCCAAGGAGCTGGAAGCGGTGGCGACCCAGATCGCCGACCACTTAACGAAGACGGTTCCGGCTCGATTCGTGGAAGAAGTCGAACAGCGGGTGGCTACCGAGCGCGACCCGCTCCTGGCGACGGCGCGGGCCCCGCAAGCCTGGAACGATCGGTTCGAGGGCGAGAACGAGAACTCGGAGCCGGATCGAACCGAGGCGGAGCCCGCCCCGCGGACCGAAGAATCGCTTCCTGAGACTCCGGCCGATCCAGTGGATCCTTTGCTGGCGGCCCGACCGGACGCGGTTACGGACGCGGCCACGGACGACTTCTCAGACGAGGGCGATACGCATGACGATCCGGATGTGGACCCCGAAAGCGATCAAGGGTGACCCGCTCGTGTCTGTCGTCGTGGCTTCTTTCCTCCCCGGAGACGAGCGCCGCACGGACTCGCTCATGTGCCTGCTCTACTCCCTACGGGCCCAGACCTACCGCAACTGGGAAGCCGTCGTGGTTCACGACGGCCCCGCCCCGTCGGCAGCCCTCAGACTCCTGACCCACTTGAGTGACGGGCGCGTGCGCTTTCTGGAGACTCAGGAGCGCAAGAACCAGTTCGGGCACCCGTGGCGCAAGTGGGGCATCGACCTGGCCCGCGGAGCCTACTTGGGGCTCTCGAACGACGACAACTATTACGCTCCGACCTACTTCGAGTGGATGCTGAGCGAGTTGCAGCGCACCGGCGCTGACGTGGTGCACTGCAACATGGTGCACAGTCACCGGAAGTGGGCCCCGATCAAGTCTCAGCCGAAAAGGGGATTTGTGGACGCGGGGAACTGGATCGCGAGGGCCGAACTGGCTAAGCAGACCCCCTGGACCGATATGGGATTCGCCGGCGACTGGACCTACTTCTCGGCCCTTGCTGCTTCCGGGCGAGTGGCGAAGGTGGACGGTCACCTGTTCGTCCACAACTGATCCCGCTCGGAGTCCGCTATGCTGGTCGGAATCAGTTTCCCGTACGGACCGTACGTCATCGGCCGGGCCGGCCTGCGTCTGGCCCGGTTTTTCGCTTCACTCGGGACTAGGGTCACCATCCACTCGCGCGTTCAGCCGCGCCCCGTGTCCCCCGAGTGGGACCGACGGGTCCGGTGGAGCGGCGACGTACCGTTCCGCACTTGGATGCGTCCTCTCGACGTAGTTGTAGCTCTGGAGCCTCCGGACCCGGACTCGTTCTCGCGGCCGAAGAACAGCTCGATCCGACGCTTGCTGTGGGTACCACTGGACGGTATCGAGCCGGGTCTCCGGGAGAGTTACGCCCTAGCCGAGCAGGTCGTCTGTTCGAGTAAAGCGGCCGCCGCCGTACTGACGGCGAAGTGGGGCCTGCGCAACGCGGTGCACGTTCCTTGGGACCCGGGTTCGGTTCCGCTGCGACGGCGCCCGCCCGCGGCGGACCGGCGGCTCCGCTTTCTCTTCCCGTTCACCGGAATCGAAACGGCGTCGAGCGACCCGGAGCTGCTGTTCACCGCCTGGCGCCTGTTGGAGGCGTTCCCGCATTTGGACGTGACGTTCGCCTACGACCCGAAGAACGTGACCGCCGTCACCCACCGATCGATCCAGAGGACGGCGGCCCACTTCGGACCGTCGGGACGGTTCGAGACCGTGCGGAGCGGGCGCTCGGACCGTTCGGACCCCAGGCTGCTTTACGGGCGCCACGATCTAGTCGTGTGGGGGTCCGAAACGTCTGGGACAAGCACACTCGGGCTCGAAGCCCTGGCCGTCGGCACTCCGGTAGCCGCTTACGACGTGAGTCCTCACAACGAGTACCTGTACGATCGGAAAAATGCGGCCCTGGTGCCGTGCGCCGTGCGGCACGATCTCATGGGCGTGCCCTCGGCCGTGTCGAGCCCGGAAGCATTCGAGACCCGACTGATTGAAGTGTTGACGGACCCGGATCAGTTGCCCGCCCTGTTTCGCATGACCCAGTTCGGAGCGCACTCGCGCCGACAATTGTTCGCAGAAGGCTGGAAGGCCGCCGCCGGGCTGCAGTAGACTAGAGGCACTCAGGGGAGCGGTCATGTCCACAGAAACGGGCGCTCGATCCGATCTCTTCGCCGCGGCGTCTCCGATAGAAGACCGTCTGGAGATCTGGCTGCAATTCGTTCACGCCGGTCAGCCTATCGACTTACCGCCTCACCTGCACTACAGGCGCCTGCTTTCGTACCTGCGCGACTGCGCCGCCACCTGGGCCTTCGAGGCCGCTCCGGTCGAGACTCTGGAACGAGCCTGGAGGACGGCCGGCCAGTTGTTTTATGCGTACGAACCGACGTCCGAGAGCGAGCGACTCAGCCTGCTGGCGCTTGAGGCGCGCATGCGCGAGGCGCACCGTCGGGCTACGAATCCGGCACGGGCGGTAAACGCTCAGGGCGTGGCCGGCGTGGCCGAGGGCGAAGTCCAGGTACTCGGGAGCCCCGGGCCGCCGGCCGGTGCGGCCCAAACGACTACGACAGCCGATCCGGATAACTTTGTCGATCCGTTTGTGTCTGTGCCGGATCCCGGGTTCAGAGAACGGGTAGCGGAGATGTTGCGGTCCCGGCGCCGGCACTCCTCCGTCGTTGCCGTGCTACCGGCCGAATTATCCATGCGTCACATGCCGGGGTCGGGCGTCGATCCGGCGGCAAACTACGGTTCAAGAACGACGATCGTCGCATCCGATTCGGGGGCGACAACCTTACCGGACGTTCCCAGGGTGGACGTCCCCGATCCCGAAGCCGCCGGCCGCATGAACGATATCCGGGACGCACTGATCATGGCCCTCGGCGCGTACGGTGCCGCGACGGGTGTGACGTTTTGGATCAGGCCCGGAGACCGGCCCGGGACGGTGCAGTGGGAGGTGGTACTCAGCGGGCGGCCGATCGGTACGATTACGGTGGCCGGGCCGGCTCCGGCTCCGACTGAAAATTCGGGGCGCCTCCACAATCCCGAAGAGGGTAACCGTCGTGCTCTCGACCTTTGACGACCTGGCCCGGCCGTGGCCGTCCCTGCTCACGGCCCCGGCGCACGCTTTACTGTTCCCGGACCGGCCGTTTCGGTTCCAGTTCAAGTCGGCGGAGCTGTTCGTTCTGCAGTCCCGGTTCGAGACCCGGAGCCCGCAGTTCGAACGGGTGACCGAGCGCCTGCAAGTGCTGCTGAACTGGCTCAAGGTCCACGGGCTGATCTACCCGACCCGGGCCGACGACCTGGTGTACGATCTGGACGTAATGGAGTGCGTACCCGAGCGGGGAGTCGTCTACCGGTTCGCGGCAACGTACCCCATTCGTGCGACTCTGGGAGTGGCCGAATTCGTCAAGTTCGGGCAGTTCTACTGGTCCTACTCGTACCTCGCGGGCAGTCGCCTGCACGTGATC
>JACCDR010131262.1_pt1 | contig 11480 bp, 19 predicted proteins | sample 7446431 | NCBI WGS metagenome assembly JACCDR01 (sample SAMN15323443, study PRJNA562643) | freshwater metagenome | isolation source: river surface water | place: USA:Blue River Watershed | collected 2017-08-17
ACCTGATAAATCGCGCCTTTGGTCATTCGAGCAATGCGCGTGGTGCTTTTAGGGACAATCACGTCTGTTTTGGGAGAGCCTTGCGTACCGTCACAGAAGAACTCGCCAAACTCGACTTTTGCCGCCTTGCAATAAGCAGCATACGCTTGTTCTTCCGTGTCAAACGTCCCTAAATGGCGATTCTTAATACGCGCACGCCATTTGTTACCACGAAAAAGATGGACGCCTTTGTACTGACTGGTGCGATGCTCGGTGTTAACCTTGCGGTTAGCTGCGTTTTCCGATGCGGAGCAAACGCGCAGATTTTCACGCCGGTTATCCAGACCGTTCTTGTTTTTGTGGTCAACGTACTCATTACGGGCAAGCTCATGACCAACAATCAGCGCGCCAATAACACGGTGGATATAACGCAACCCATAACGCTTGTAATGGGCGCGGGCGTAAAATACGCCTGTGGATGGCGACGGGCAATGCGAGTTCCAGTTGTAGGTGAGCAGGTCTGCGTCAATGGCATCGAGGATGAGTGTGCCACCTGAGCGCATGGGGACTTGGATTACGGAGGTGTCTTGAGGAATATTGAAGGTTGCGGTATTATCAGTCACGTCAGTTTACTCCTGACCACAGCCTCGGATGTTGGTAGCATCGCGGGGCTTTCTGTTGATGTGACGATTATACTTTGTTGCATGATAATATGTCAATACAAAAGAATAAGGGCGATTTCTGAAAGTTTTGTTCGTCCGTGGGAGGGTCAATTGGGGCGGTGGGCGTGTGTTCGCTAAAACCTAAAAACCCTAAGGGGGGGGGTGCGGCTGTAAACCCACATAGGTTAGTAAGGTGAGATTACTTTTGCTATTATCGCTTATCATTATCAAATAACTCATTACCGCCACGTGCGCCCAATATGTGCATAAAATCATAATAAGCCACAAAACGCGCGATTCTAGCGATTTAACCCGCCCATAGCTACAACCACAGCATAGTGCATTGTACCGCGCTATTTTGGCCTATTGCGCCCATACTATGGCGGTATTGGGCGATAGACTGGCGGCTGAATATATCGCCTAAAACATCAATAATCGGGTTTATTGAAGCCCCCAAAAAGTGGGGTATACATAGTTCTGTGCTATGGTATATTTATGTCATCAAGCGCACACACAGACAGCACACAGACCAGCACCTTAACAACTTAAACCGATGACTTCAAAGACGCAACCGCCTACGAATAAGTGTAGGTTGTGAAGACAAGTTGCGCGTCATCGACACCATCAGCCGCCGTTCCCGTGGGTAGGCTGATGATAGATACCACGGGGACTATATGGCGTGACTACATGCACGGCCTATCGATAGATAGCCTGCGCATGCAAGACGAGAATAAGACGAAACACGCGCGCTACTGTATAGGCGCGTGTCTACAGGTATATAGCCTGTACTGATGAGTCTAAGGATAAGAAATGATAATCACACTCAATGGCAACACCTATAAGGTTTTTAAGCATAGCCTATCGGCTATTAAATGGTGTTTTGAGGACATCAATAATCCAAAGATACGCCACGGCGGTTTTAGCTCTAAACAAGCCGCAATTGACGCTCTTAACAAGTTTGTCACTACTGGAAAGGCGCGTTAATAGCCCACGCGCCAAAACATGGTTTTTTGTCGCGTGGTCTAACAATTGCAGAATACTGCATAGAACTACCACGCTTAAGCATACAGACGTTTAAGCGTGGAATTGTGTGCAATATCGCTCACTCTATCATTTAAGGACTAAACACAATGGCACAACAATCTAACGTCTCACAAACTGCCCAAACTGATACTCTGATGAATCGCACATATAAAATCTTGCAAGCGGCTGAAAAATACAAGGCATGGGATACCGCTAAGGCGGTTATGCAAGTCATGGGTGTTAATCCGGCCCGACAAACGTTGGTCAAGTCAACGCATAAGGCATATACGGATTATCTAGACTTGCATCCTGAATTGTATGACGCGCAAAACAGTATTGAGAGTGCAGCACGGGGATTATAGGCCATGTTAGCACTCTTACTGTTTTTTGGTATCTGGTTTTTAGTATCGCTTGCGGATGACATCAAAAAAGAATCACAGCGAGAACTAGAATCACGGTTATGGCGGATGAGTGCCATACAAGATAATGGGCTTGATGAGAGTACAGACGCAAACGCGCAAGAATTTTAATCCGCCCGGTTGGTTGCGAGAAGCTACCGGAAAAAACGCAATATCCCGCAAAATAACGCACAATCAAGCACAAAAGGATAAAACACGGTGAACATATACAAACATGTGACATTTGAGGATATGCCGGGCGGTATACTGCTTAGAAGTATGTCTGATGATGAGTATGAGACGGTTTTAGCGCGTGTGAATCGCCAAAAGTATGCACGCGCTAGTAAATACCGCATGGCTATGTATCGGGCCGGTAATCGGCGTCGCAACGGTGAAGGGACTACTGTTTTAATGTGGCTTGATGACGTTAAGGACATCGAATCCAAACAAAACACTATCGCCAAACTGTAACCCGCAATAATCCCACACAATCCACTATGTCAGACTTCACGACGGTCTAGGCGTGTTGCGTATTGAACGCTTTAAGCGTACCGTAACCCGCCTAGAAGATGTGCGCCATTATCCCGATGCAAAGATAGTTAAGACTGTAGCTAACTTTGCAAGCGGTAAGCGTAAGCGCGTTCAATTGTGCATCTAACCCGCTACCCAATACCTTGCAGTAGTCTGTAGGGTATTGGGCGGCGCATTATGTCCACAATCGACAAGCATAAGGATTAACCCCGATGGATAGCAATCACCTGTATGACTTTGAACTATGGAAGATTCGTGTCAAGATAACCCGTGACGATAACAATACTGCACAAGTGTATATAGACGGCAACCACGCCGGCTACTATAGCGCCGCGTCTGTGTTCATCCCGAATCAATGGGCGATAGACAATCAAGTACCGACACACAAAATTAACGCGGTGTTTTTTGAGATGATTCACAAGATGGATGAATCAAGCCGCGCTAATGAATTTTGGATGTCTTTAGGCTACAGCCACACTATAACCCTTGCGACGTGGGAACCCGTCACCCTTGCAGAATCCAACGCGATTATGTTTCAGCATCAAGTGAGCAACTAAGGATACTATCATGCAACCATTTATAAGCACGGGTGAGGTTTTAGAGTCAATGAAACAACGTCACCGCCAATACCTGATACAAGACTATAAACAACGTCAAGCAAACCGAATCGCGTCCTATCGTGAAACACGTTCACGGCGTGACTTGATGCAATTGCGGTTTGAACTAGGTTCACCCGTTCGGCGTGTCCCCTCATGGTCAAACCCTCACGAGGATGAGTCCGGGTTTGACGGATACCAATACTCGACAGACCCACGCCCGCAATGGGAAGGATTCAGCATCACCCGCGCTATGAATGTTGCCCGGTTTTGGGCGTCAACAGATTTTAACCGTAGTCCTGCTAAAGCCCTGTTTTTGAAGTTGCTAACAAACATGCCAATTGATGATATTGCATCCGGCATTGTGAAGTGTGCTGATGCTGGTTTACTGCAAACCCGTTAACGACAATCCCGCCGACTTAACCCCTATCCCTTCAAGCGGGTTAAGTCGGTCACGTTGTTTTTAACCCTTAACCGATAGGATACAACTATGCCCCCTCAACCTTTAGGTGACTTCCCGCCGATGTGTGAGTTAACAACCCGAACAGAGGGCGAGAAACGATTTTATTGTGACATCCCCTATACACCCGGTCACATCGGCGGCGCGTTAAAACATCACGGATTAACGTCGGCAGTGGTTCACTTTTGCGGCAACCGTGAAACGTGGTTCATTCTCCCTGAGCAACTTACGGGTGAGAGTCAATACCCCCACGCTTTTAAGGGCGATGACGTGCGGACGTGTCTATACTACCCTCAGGGGCGCAACTTTCCGGCGGTATCTATCCCCTATACCCCTCGTGCCATTAACAACGCCCTCAAAAAGTATTACCCCAACCGTTCCCACGCCGATACCAACCTATTTTACGTTGGCGGTATCCCTGAGCGCTGGTACGTCAATATGAATGACGCAACCCCTGAATCAGCCCTCACCACGGCAAAGAAAAAACGGTTAGGATTAATCCCCTACGACAAGCCGGGGCGCAAGCCAAAGAAACAAACGGCGGCCAAAAAGAAACAACCGGCCAAAAAGACAACCCCTCGCAAGCCCTCACCCCTCACCTACAAGATGGTAGACTCTGATTATGAGTTATCGGTATCTGATACGTGTGAGGCTAAAATCTGGGTCAACGGCAAAGAAACAACCCTCACCGGCCTATACACCCCTGAGTCTATCGGTGAACTCATCCTGAGAGGCAAGCCTAAAACCGCATGGGTGAGACACGCGGGCCGCTGGGAGAAGTGGGGATTAACCCCTGATACATCCGCCAAACTGATACAGGTTCAAGCCAAAAAATAACGCTAGTCCTTAACCGTACCCTAGACAATTCTGCCTGAGCAGAATAGGCGGGATTGTCTAGCGCGGGTTATGGATTAACCCCTATAACACCCTATCTATAAGCACTGAATCAAGGATTAACCCTCGTGACCAACCGTGTAACCCTGTCAGACCTAGACAACCAATTGACTCACCTGAGTCGCTATATTGCACTGCCAGATAGTTGTATGTGGGCGCGTGGCGGCGCGTATAACATGGAATCCTTCCAAGTCCGTGAGCGTCAAGGCGGCGGCGTCATCAAAGAATGGTTTGGCACTAAGCGCGAGGTGTTGGGCTATATGCGCTCTGAGGCGCGAGATATGGCGAATCGCGCATGGGGTCACACTATCGCGCAAGCCCAACGCGACGGCACGAAAATCATTAATGGCGGCGGTTGGTCTGTTCGCTTCACCCCTAAATTTATCTTTGTCCGGTTTGACGATGGCAACCCTAAAACGGTTGTTTCCCGCCGACTTCCAGCGAACACGAATCATTGGGAAGTCGCCCGCATTATCAGCCCTGATTAACCCTTGTTCACCCCTCACAAGCATAAGGACAAACACCCATGTATAAAGAACATTATGGCCCCGTCACCGTGGCCGACATTGACGCCGAATTAGAGCGCGTTGCCTCTATCACCCCTCTCCCCAACGGGTATCGGTTCTTTCATCGCAAAAGCCTCTCATACCGTGAGGTTGGTATCATCGACACCCTCACCGGAATCATTCATGGTCACGAGGGCGGTGATAAACGGCGCGTGTTCTATCTCCTACGGTCAACAAACCCCGTTAATCAATGGGCTAAAAACGCATGGTTTAACGCCATCATCAAGGCACGCGAGAGCGAACAAGCAACCATCACCGGCGGCGGGTTTACAATCCGCCTCACCCCTAAGTTTTTTCATGTGACACTGCCCTATAGCAAGCGCCCTCACCGTCGGTTTGACCGTGACACAACCAACCCCCTCGACATTGTGGCGTTGATTGTTGGCTAGTCCCCTACCGTCCGCCCTATCATCCCCTCGATGGTTGGGCGTGGGCAGTGGATTAACTGCACCCTCGTTTATACGCATAAGGACACTATCATGCCCGACACCATCACCCCCCTAGACGATGAGATTAAATTCTGTCAGTTTGCCCGCGCTGCTACGGTTCAACTTTTGCGCGAGTCAAATAACGTCCGCGCATACGGTCATGGGGAGTATATTCAACAGTACCCCTATGGTCATTCACAATCTGCCGATGAAAGTTGGGAGATTGAACAGTGGGTTTATGGTCAACGCGGGCTGGCGCGTCAATTTGCGGACGCCCTAGTACGTGAGGCCGTGCGGTATGTTACCGCTATCCCCTCACCAGCGCCCTATTATATGACCCCTGAACACCTCGCACAGAATCCGGGCTAATCCCCTGCCGTCCTGCCGACAATCCCCCTCACCCCTGATTGTCGGCAGTGGGCAAGTGATTAACCCTTGCGCCCTTCAAATAAGCATAAGGACACCCCTCATGAATTACTGGAAACGCAACACCGCCCGCGCTAAAGCTTACCGCCTCTCACCCCTGTTTTATGCCCCCTCGAATAACGAGGCATGGCAACCCGTGACCCCTGAAACTGTTTTTATGCTAGGTCACTTTCGTGGTCAAGATACGGGATTCCGTCACAATCGGGTTAGTGTTGGTCTTAAGGCGTGTTATCCCGATGATTTTCACAAGACCGAAATTTTGCCCCCCTTACGGTCTTTGCATAACTCGCGCTCTATCGCTCATCACGCCGCCGCCGTGGTTCAACTTCAAGACCTGTACGACAATCGGCACAACCCGGACTATAACCCTAAATACCGCCGTTAGTCCCCTGCCGTTCCCCACCTAACCCTAGCCGGTTGGGTAGGGCGGGCAAGTGATTAACCCTCTAACACGAAAGGTAAACCCAATGACCGCTGGCACCTCAGTTTCAAACGTCCCTGTATCGCTTATTAAAGCGGGTGACAATGACCGCAAAGTCTTTAACCCGATTGAACTGCATAACCTCGCAGAATCCATCAAGGCAAACGGGTTAGCCCAACCGATCACCGTGCGCCCGATGGATAACGGCGCGTGGTTCCAGATTGTAGCGGGAGAACGTCGGTTCCGCGCAATATCGACAATCCTCAATTGGGATACCGTTCCGGCCATTGTGCGGGAATTGACCGACACCGACGCGGCCGCGATTATGCTTGTCGAAAACACCGCCCGCGTTGACCTCGACCCGATTAGTGAGGCGAACGCCCTACGCGCCCGCATTGACAACTACGGGTTAACGGTCAAGGAAGTGGCCGCGCAAGCAGGTTTGAACGTTGAGCGCGTCAATAAGCGCCTTGCCCTGCTCACCCTTTCATCTGACATCCAGCACTATATTAAAATCGGTCAATTCCCTATCGGTCACGCCCTCATGATCGCCGACCTCGACAAAGACCGCCAACGCATCGCCCTCCGTGCGTTCAACAGTGCGCCCGCGATGTCATTGGCAAAGTTTGAGGAAGTGGTCAAACCCCTACGCGCAAGCATGATTGAAGAATCGCAAACCGATATGTTTGCCGACCTCGAATTACTGGTACAGTCTGAGGTTGAACGGGTGACGGCGGTAGACGCCCCCAAACCCCTCACCGTCAAGCGGGCGCAAGCCGAAATCGAACGCCTCACCGACTTGACCGCTAAACTGTCCAGCGGCGTGTCTGTGGACATCGACGCGATGATTATGGCACTGCACGCCCTCAAAGATGCTGGCGCAACCCGCGTGACCGTCGCCCTATCAGAATCGGGCGATGTGGACATCACTGGTAACACCGATGACCCTCTCACCATGACCGTGACCCCTGACACCGACACCGCCGACAATCTGCCTGAGCAGAATTTCGATGAACTCATCACGGACACCCTGAACTTTGCACAGCGGGCGATTGTAAGCAAGCGGTTCCGTATCGGCCTGTATGACACGCTTACAGACGCCCCTCACCGCAAGTTTGACCGCGCTACCGCCCGCTGGACGCCCGCAACCGTGACCAGCATCACCGTTGACCCCTCGCTCACCCCTACCGCCCGCGTTAACTAAGGACACACCCGACCATGCAACTCAACCTCTTTGAACCTACCGACCTCGAAGCTGCGCCCGGCGTCGCAATGGCGCTAGACTTTGGCACATCGGCGGAACCAGACCCCATCACTGAGGCGCGGTCATACCGCGCACAGATGGACGCCGACCCCTCACTGACCCCTGAGAGCATCGCCCGCACAGACGGAACCAGCGCCGAACGCGTCCGCAGTCGTCTGTCTTTGCTCACTCTTCTAGCCGACATCCAACACTGGATCAAGATCGGCAACCTCCCACCGGCCTACGCCGCAATGATGGTTGGTCTGGACGCCTATAACCAACGCAAGGCACTTCTCTCCTTCACCGACACCCCTAAGATGACCCTGTTGAAGTTCAAGGTCATCACCGACGCCCTGCACGCCAAACAACGCGCAGCGCAACCCGCAACCCTGTTCACCCCTGCAACCGTGACTGTGACCACCCAAGACCTCGACACCGACCCCGCCGACATCGGCGCATGGGAAGGCGAGGGCGGGGCGGTTCTGCCTGAGCAGAGCAATGACCCCGTGACCCCTGAACCAGAACCAGAATTTGAGGACATCGACACCTCGCACGATTGTCTGAACTGCGGCGGTGAAGGTTGGGACTGGGACACTGACGCCCCTTGTACGCGCTGTGATGGCTTTGGCATTGACCCTGAATCACCCAAGTGGGTGAACCGCTAATTGACACCCCGTATCATCCCCGCCCCTCACACCACGGAGAACAAACCATGAACCCTAGAACCAATATGCTCTGTCTTTACCTGACAAACGAAAGCGGTTGGCATGACGAGTTATTACAATTCGTTAAGAACCGCGCAAGCAACCCGAAAAGACTTGCCGAATTGTTGCCCTACCGCTGGAACGCCCTCACCGCACCCTCTCAGCATCGCAACTACCGCAACGACATCAATGACCCTGATTGGGATGGGATGCCAATTGAATGGGATGAGGTCGCTGAATATCTCATCGACAGGTATTCGGAACTGTTCGACACGTTCACTCCTCAGATCAAGCAACTGGCCACCGTCACCCCTGAACCTAAGCCCTCGTGGCACACGTTTTTGGCGAGCGCGTCGGTAGAAGTCATCGACAACGGTGCATTGGTCGAGCTGCCCGACGAAAAATTGCCCAAAGAAAAATACGCCGAGGTCAAAAAGGTCTTGGAAAATCTTGGGGGCGCATGGTCAACCAGTGAACAGCGGTTCAAGTTTGATTATGACCCCTCGCAAGCGCTCCAACAGGCGATTGAGTTGAAAGAAATCCCAAAGAAAAATCCCCTAGCGTATTTCCCGACCCCTACCGCCGTAGCGGGCGCGTTAGTTGACGCTATGGGTGTTCAGGGCTTGCCCATGTTTGCGTCGGTTCTTGAGCCATCAGCGGGGCGTGGCGCGTTGATTGAGGCCATAACCAGCACTCGCCCTGATGTGATTGTTGACGCGGTTGAAATTGACCCTGTGAACGCCTCGTTTTTGGTCAAGGCTGGGCATACGCCCATCGAGAGTGATTTTATGGACTGGTCGCCCGCCGACTTTTATGACGCGGTGATTATGAACCCACCGTTTGACGGCACGGCTTACATTGACCACATCGTTAAGGCATTTAGTCACTTGAAGCGTGGCGGCGTGCTGGGGTCTATCGCCCCCAACTCATTCCTGAGACAGGATAATAAAAAGTCTACTCACCTCCGCGACCTGATCGAACGGTGTGGCAACGTCATTGACCTGCCCGACGAATCGTTTAGAGATGCAGGCACGCTGGTTCAAACCGTCATCATCACGCTACGCAAGCCGTAACCATCCCCGCCCCTCACACCGAGGGGCATTGACCCCTATTCGATAATTCGGTACAATGGTCTATAGACCAACGAAAGGACACCCCTCATGGCACGCTTAGAACCTGTAACAAAACAAGATGCTCTATACGCTGTCAACACCCTCACACGGTTGACCGGCACAGTGTTTGTGTTGCGCGGCAAGACTGTGTATGTCCAGCGCCCCGGCGTTGATGATGCTGTATCGTTCGGCTTGACCTCGTGGCGCGATGTCAAAGAATGGGCCGACAATAAATTTAAGAATGCGATGCAGGATGCACGGGCGCAAGGCCGTCACCTCGCAAACATCGCAGATACGCGGTTTAATTGCCTCGGATATGGCGATAATTTTTGGAACAACGCTGTGCTGAGTGTTAAGCGCGACGGCATCCCTGTAACAATCCCCTCGACCACGGCGCAAGTTGTGTTGTTACAGGGTGAACGTTTGGCAATTATTGACGGTGATTGGGTATCGGCTTTGACCCCTGAGCGCGTTCATTCGCAAAACACCCTGAGCATTAGTGAGGCCGTCAGCGCAATTCGGAACGGCGCGACGGTGTTTGTGACCGATGATGACGGCACACACCCCGTTACCTCAATCTCCGACACATACATTGGGGGCGCGTGTTATTATGTCGCCTACCGCAAACCATCGTCACCTTTTGAGAAAGTCAAGACTTGCGTCCCTTCAGATCAATTGATGATTGAGCTAGGATAACCCATCATGTTAAACCGCATCACCCGCAAAACATCCCTTGCAAAAATCGTACACGAAGTTCATGACCAATTCGGCGTTCCGTTGTCCACTGCCGATGCACACGAAATCCGCAACGCGGCCAAAAGCGGCACGCTGTCGTGGGGATCAAGTCGCATTGTGATTACCGGAAGTTCTTACATCAGCCAGATTAGCGCCTATCGCGTCAAGGAAGCAAGCGGCGCGACCTACACCGCGCAAGAGTGGTTTGACACCCACGGCGAACAACCCTGTTAGTTAACCCCTCACCGTCCTGCCGATAACCTGCCCGGTTGTCGGCAGTGGGTGGGCGATTAGCCTACGCAACGACCAATAAGCCATAAAGGATTGACCATGAAGGACATCATCAAAATACTGCGTGACTCCAGCGATTTCTCAAAACGTACTGGGAAATACAATTTAACGGCGTTTGGTATGACTGACTTGCTAGACACGGCAGCCAACCGCATCGCCGACCTTGAGGCGCAGCTCGAAGCCATCAAGAACCCGCCGTACCGCATCCTTACCAACGTCGAATCGCTTGGCGATTTTGTTGGCAACGATTGTGGCTGGTCGGTATTGCGCGGCAATGAGTTTGTGATGGAGCAATGGGGTTACGACACCGAAGCCGAAGCACAAGAAGCCGCCGAGCAATTTCTCGCCCGTTTGACCGCGCCCTTCAAGAGCAAGGATTAACCCCTATGCCGTATCAAATTTTTGGCGAAATCGGCACTGGCAACCAAAAAGAAATCGAGAGGTTCTGGTTGCGATTGCTTTTAATTTCAGAGGGCAAATTGTTTCATGTCAAGACGCCACTCACAGCGCGTTTTCCTGTGTACGTCGTTGCGCGACAGCGGATTGGTTTGATCGTGGCAGATGTATGCGCCATCGACGTTCGCACCGAGAAACGTTTTATCGTGGGACACATCGACATCGCAGGGGACTACAACCCCGTCAGTCATGATTATCTTGCTAAGCCCATTGTTAGCGCTGTGCAAGGCTGGTTGGAAAATTTCGTCCCGAGCGCAAGTGACTTGGACAAGGATTAACTATGTTCGTCCTCGAATACTTCATCGCACACATTCCGCTGGTCTGCCTTCTCTCTGCCGCAATCGGCGCGGTCATCGCTGGCATTGTCCGATACACCCTGCACGCCATCTGCGGTGACTAATCTGCCCGCGCAGACACTTGTACCGTGTCGCAAAACGCGGTACAATATTATAGGAGAAAGATGTAAGCATGATGCTTCAAGACACCCCGCTAGAACGTGTTTTACTGCACATCGGCTACGATTATGTCCCGTTGCACTATCACGTCGCGCTGGTC
>JACCDR012614217.1_pt1 | contig 11479 bp, 16 predicted proteins | sample 7446431 | NCBI WGS metagenome assembly JACCDR01 (sample SAMN15323443, study PRJNA562643) | freshwater metagenome | isolation source: river surface water | place: USA:Blue River Watershed | collected 2017-08-17
GTACGGTGAGTGTTTCCGAGCGCAGCGCAACAATGAAATGCGCCATTTTCAGGAGTCTGCTACACTGCGCCGATGGCACAAAAAAATGTCTGGGACCGTGAATACCAAAACCCTCAGCTCGTAACGCTGGGTGAAGACGCACGCAAGGATGTGCGCGATACGCTGAAAGACCTGCGACGCAAACATGGTGTCGCACTCGAGACACTGCGAGTGCTCGACCTCGGCTGTGGTGTGGGACCCAATGCCCTCTATCTTGCTGAGTACGGCGCGACCGTGACCGGTATCGACATCTCACCGACTGCAATTGAAGTCGCAAAGACGCGCGCTCGCGAAGCGAGCGCGGTTATTGATTACCGCGTTGGCAATATGGGCGCTGCACTTCCCTTTCCTGAAAACTCATTCGACCTCATCCTCGACATCATGGCGTCAAACTCTTTGACCGAAGCAGAGCGCGACATACACCTCAAAGAAATGCACCGCGTTTTGAGTCCTGGTGGACACCTCATCTATCGCGGACTCTGCAAAGATGGTGATAGTAATGCAAAGAACCTCATAAAGATGTTTCCCGGAGCAGAGCGTGACACCTATGTTATGCCGAAGCTCGGACTCACGGAGCGTGTCTTTTCAGAAGCAGACTTTCGCTCACTCTATAGCGCCTATTTCAACATCATCTCACTTGAGAAGAAAAGTAACTACGCACACTTTGACGGAAAGTCATTCAAGCGCAACTACTTTGTAGGATTGCTACAGAAGCAGAACTGATACGCACTATCTGATATACTTTCATCATGGACTCACTACTCATCTTTACTATCAGTAGCACCGTCGTCGTGCTTGCGCTCTGTTTCGCACTTCTGCAGTGGCTCGCAATCGGAGATAATGTTACCGGTCCTGCGAAAAAAGCAGCGCGACTCTTCTCACTCTGTTTCATGCTCTACGCGACAGGACAGTCATGGGTCATCTTCCAAGTACTGAAGGCTGTCCCCTACTCAGATATTCCAAACTACCTCTACGCAGCAGCCGCAATCCTCTTTGCAGTCGGCTCCTACTACCAACTCAAGAGTATTCAGAAATAACAATGCTTCGCAGATATATGCTATCCATCCTTTTGCTCGCGCTTTTCTTTTTTGTTGGCATCTACATCTACGGATACTTTTTTGTCGCCGGCTCCGTCTATCGAGGCACCAGCGCACACCTCAAAGAGGGCGTCTTCTCAGTCGACTCTGTTGCAGTCGATGAGAAGAGTTCGAAGGATTTTATGAAGTGGAGCTTTGGCAATGATGTAAATATTCCATGGAACGAACCGTACGCCACTGACACCGCAACACTTATTCCATTTTCAGGAAAAGCACGTGCCACGTTCATAAACCATGCGACCGTACTTATCGAAACACCGAAACTCACTTTTCTGACCGACCCACAATTTGCAGAACGCGCATCGCCAGTCTCTTTTGCTGGACCTGCACGACATCATGACCCGTATGTGCGTCTTGCTGATATCCCCAAGCTTGATGTGGTACTCATTTCACACAATCACTACGACCACCTCTCGATAGAGAGCATCACTATGATTGAGAAACGTTTTGCACCACACTACATAGTACCGCTCAATAATGGACAATTTGTCGCACGCGCTGGAGTGCCGTGGGAGCGTATCACAGAGCTTGATATCGAAGCATCAAAGACGATTGGTGAAACACGTGTGACACTCGAACCTGCTCGGCATTGGAGCGCGCGAGGGTTTCGTGACCGCAACCGCTACCTGTGGGGTTCGTTTATGATTGAGACACCAGAAACACGCATCTACTTTGCAGGTGATACAGGGTATGGCACACATTTTGCAGCACTCAAGGAAAAGTACGGACAGATAGACATAGCGCTCCTTCCTATCGGTGCATACGAACCACGCTGGTTCATGCAACAGATGCACATGAACCCCGATGATGCGCGCACAGCAGCAGCAGACTTAGGTAGTCCGCAGGTCATGGGTATTCACTTTGGTACGTTCAAACTCACCAACGAAGGGCGACACGACCCTGAGAAACATACACAAGAGACCCTCGTCGCACGACCATATAGCAATACATTTCTTGTACCAACTATTCAGAATGGGCTAGATATCACACTCTAGGAAAGAAGTTCATTGAGCTTTCTGACGGTGTTCACATTGCGTGCGGTCATATGCGTGTAGACTTCAGTGCCGATGAAATCATGCATGGCACTTTTTGTGTAGTCCTTCCGCATGACATGCCACACAATAGCCCCATCGATATACATGAGCGTATCAACTGGTTTTTGCTTGATGAGACTGAGTGACTTTTTCGAAGCATACCCTTTCCACAAGAAAATAATGTCCGTCTTTTGCTCAGTGTCGTTATTCCATGCCTTGGGAATCTTTTTCACGAGGGCTCTGATGTTGTTTGCATCGCGCACGACAACTTCGATAGAAAATCCAAACGCTTTTTTGAGTGCTGGCTCTATCTGCGCAAAATCTTTATCCTTGGATGAGAAGATAACGTTGCCACTGTTTATATAGGTGCGCACATCTGCGTAGCCCATCTCAGTAAAGACTTTTGCAAGTTTCTGCATCTCAACTTTCTTGTTCCCGCCAACATTGATACCTCTAAGGAGCGCGACGTATTTCATACTAGCCTTGGTATTCGCGTGTGATATTTTTCGCAGCACGCGAGTGCATCATCACAAATGATGCGATAAGACCTATAACACCAGTCAGCGTAAAGACGAGTGCCATTGCTCGTACTTCGCCGGTACCAAACCATGGTCCGATAACCTGTGCTCCCCACCCAGACGTCATGAATGGTATGAAGAAGAAATGCGTGAGCGGTCCGATAAGGAGCGCGGTCAGTGGCGATGCCATCTGCTCCACTGTTTGTGCAAAACCAATGGTCCGACCGTGGCGCTCAATCGGAATCACCTTCTGCAAGATAGTACTCTCTGCGGCTTCAGCAACAGGACCAAGAATCATCCACAAAAAGATTCCAATAAGAAATACGATAGCAATATTTGGCACGGTGAAAAGCATCGCGACTGTCCATGCGATAGCGTTTGCTTGAAAGAGTGTGCGAATAGGATTTTCCCCGAGTCCGTACTTAGCGATGAGTGCGCCACCGATGATGAACCCTGAAGAAAGGACTGCGAGTGATATACCCCACTTATCTACAGACATACTCGAAAGTGCGTATGAGTCCATGAGTGCCATAAAGACACCACCGAGGAAGTTGTTGAATGAAGTGAACAGAATAAGCGCAATAATCCCTGGCGTCTCACGCAACAGGGCAAGTGTTCCTTTGATATCAACGGCGCCGACTCCTTCTTTTTGCTTTGCATACACAATATCTTTTACGCCAAAGCGAAGTGTTGCGAGGTGCACAACGACAATCATAGTCACGAGTACTGCTGCAAAAATTGAGTATTGCATTCCAAGATATGCAATCGAAAGACCACTCAAGATAGAGGTCGACATAAATGTAACACCCTGCACAGTACCGACCAGACCATTTACTTTTGGACGCTCTTCATCAGTAAACATGATACTCACCAGGGTCGTCAGTGAAATGGCACGAATGTTTCCGATTATGCTCCCGAGCATCAGCGTGACAACAAGCACCCATAAGTACGGGGATGCTGGGTCTGCAAACGTGCCTGTAGGTGCAAACAAAAACAGCGCATACCCAAGTGCGTAGAGCACGAGTGATGCAGCACTCGAAAGAAGCATCACTGTCTTCTTTTTATTATGATCGACAATTGCACCGAAAAAGAGTCCTGTTACCGCATTCATAATCGCAAATGTTCCTGCTATGAGGGATGTCGCAAGGATAGAGCGTGTCTCAAGAAATACCCAAAACGTGAGCGCGAACCACACAAAAAAGTTTGTAATGTTTGCAACAAGCGAATTAAGCAGAATATAGTCAAAAACACGAACAGGGGTCATGCGCTATTTCTTTATTTTATTTTTCTGCGCGAGCTGTGCGTCTATTTCTTTCATCCGCGCTCGAATCATCTTCCCTACAACACCCTTCGGTACTTTCACGCCGTTGGGAAATTGCACTGCGCCCGTACTTTTCTTAAACGATGCAAGTTCTTTGGAATACAGTTTTATAATGTTACCACTATACGGATAGAAGCCGACGTGACGCTTACACTGCATGTAGCAACATACGATTTTTGTCTTATACCGAAATGCTGGCATGCCGTATGCAACCGCAGTTTCAAACTTTTTCACTGCTTGTATTGCATGCACGAGCTCTTGTATTGTATCTACGCGCGCCATCGCACCATCATAGCGTACAAAGTATAAAAAATGGCTTAGATTGACTGGAGAAGCAGTCTATTGTAGGGTTAGACCATGAAACGAGTATTTGTCAAAACAGCGCTTATTATAAGCCTCGCGGTACCTGCATATGCGGGCGCAATCATCGCACCATCTCCAGTGTGCACCCAAGAGTACGCTCCCGTCTGTGGGCAGAAGTATTCAAATGCTGGCATTACCCGCAACACCTACAGTAATATGTGCCAGCTCAATGCAGATGGTGCTACATACATGAGTAGTGGTGTCTGCGACCAGAATCCATACACGCCGTACTATCCGTACAACCCATACACTCCCTATACGCCGTACACACCATACAATCCGTACCCATACAACCCACAACCATATTATCCATATTACGGAAGTGCTCCATCTATTCAGTCATTCTCAGGGCCGACTACACTTCGCACTGGTGAAACTGGTACATGGTATGTGAACGTCGGTAGTAGCACTGGCACACTCACCTATTCAATCATCTGGGGTGATGAAATGAACTATGCGTATGCAAACGCACAGTCGATGCAAAACTACACGACGCAGCAAACGACGTTTACACACAGCTACGCAAACCCTGGTACATACACAATCATCATTACTGCACGCGATACTATCGGACGCGTTGCCCAAGCGACCGCAACAGTCACAATCTACACAAATACCGTAACCCCATACTACCCGCCAACAACTCCGTATTATCCTCCGACAATTCCGTACTATCCACCATACAATCCATACCAGTACGACTATAATTACAACTACTGGAATAGTGACACCACCTACAATGACGTAGATGACTGGGACTATTGGTGGGAATACTCAAGTACTCCGACGCAGTACCGACGTAAAACCTACACACAGTACGACTACGATTCATACGGATACTACGGCAATGGATACGGTGGACAGTACGATGATTACTACAACTACAACAATACGTTTAACTACGACGACAGCGGATGGTATCCAAACTACTCATATACTTGGTAACAAAAAAGCACCCACTCGGGTGCTTTTTTATATCTAGATACGACTAGCGATTTTCGCCAAACCACTCTGTAAGCCACTGCTTTTGCATCTCAACCTCTTTACTCTGTACAGTAATGATATCGTTTGCAAACTGAACAAGCTCAGGACGATCCGTACCCTTGAGTAATTCTTTTGACATGTCGACTGCCCCTTGATGGTGCACTATCATGTCCTCAAGAAATATCTTCTCAAGCTCCGCACCAGTCTTACCTTTGAGACGCGCGGTCATGTCCATCATCATGCCCTGCATTCCCATCATCTCACCGTCATGCATCATTGAGCCATCACTCATCTGATGCATGCCTCCCCGCATCATGCCTGCACCACCTTGCATCGGTGTTGCAGCACCAAAGAGCCGCAGCACTGGGTACTGCCACCCAAGAGATAGGATAAGAAGCGCACCGAGTACGTATGTAGCAATTTTATAGTCCATATATATTTAAGTTAACACTTTAAAGAAGCGAGAAACCGTTGCTATGGAGCTTTTGGGTTCAAAATGCCGCGCCGGAAGAGCCCTGCTAGTGGAAGTACGTATGTATCTGACCGATCTCGTTTTCCTCCTGATATATGTCGCACAGCAAGAATCGAAACAGCGAAAAAGAACAGGCTCATAGCAGGAAGGGTTGGTGCGGCAATAGGGACAGAAAAACCACTCATAGTCGCTATACACTCGGCATGCTCAGAAACTTCGTGCTGACAATGTGCTGTCACAAGAAATAGCATGCCAAAGAAGTGCAGGTATGCACCGGCAAGTAGCACCAGAAAGAGTGTCGCGACACGTATGTGGGGTGTTCGCTTCATATTTCTAGTATAGCACCTAGAGCATCGAAAGACCTGCGGTAGCTGCCTCCCTTCCCTTATTACCTGCGCCTGGTTTTGAGCGCTCGAGTGCTTGCTCGAGTGTGTTCGGAGTTAATACCCCAAATGATACTGGCTTACCATACTGAATCATGAGTGTCTGGAGAGCATTCGCTACTGACATCGAAATGTACTCATCGTGTTTCGTCTCGCCTTTGATGACGCACCCGAGTGCAATCACAACATCTACTTTTTTTGACGCGAGCAGGCGTCGGCATGCAAGCGGAATCTCAAAACCTCCGGGGACATGTACCTGTGTGATATTTTTTTTCTGTACTCCCGCCTCAGTCAGCACCTCGAGAGCTCCTGCAAGTAGTCCATGAGTGACATCGTAGTTGTAATCAGAGACGACAACCCCTACTTTTACTTTGGTAAGACCTTGTAATTTTTTTGCTTGTACTGCTTCGTTTCGTCGCATAGTGGGAGTATCCTATCATGATTTCATAAGGTATGCCCTGAGGAGAAAATCCGTTTCAATATTAACCATATCTCCCTTTTTGAGCGTGCCCAGTGTGGTGATAGCAGCTGTGTGCGGAATGATACTGACCACACACCCATCTTTAGTCTTTTGTGCAATAGTGAGACTCACACCATCTATAGTTATGGAGCCCTTTAGTACAACATAGCGCCGCTCAGACGGCACTACGCGAATGGAAATATTCCACTGATGTTTTGTATTCTCTACTCGAGTAACCACTGCCATACTACTTATATGACCCTGCACGAGGTGCCCATGCACACGAGCGCCGTATTGGAGCGAACGTTCAAGATTAACGACCATACCACTACGTAAGTGTGCACAGGTTGTTTTCTTGAGCGTTTCCTCCATGTATGCCACGGTAAACTCGCTCCTTTTTTGGGTAATAACAGTTGAGCACACTCCCTGCACTGAGACACTATCGCCCACCTTGAAATTCCAACCCTTTGGTCGAGCAAACGTAACCTCACGACCAAGTCCATCTTGTACGACTCGTACCACTTTCGTTTTTTGCTCAACGATGCCTGTAAACATCGCGCAACTCTACCGCCTTATTGCGAAAACGCAACAAAACAAACAAGAAAATAGTCAAGTTTCTTTGGTGATACACTTTACGTACGCCTTCGCGGCGTATTACCCACTTACTTTTTACCATGTTCAAGAATAAACCATGTCTCTGGGTACTCGCAGCTGCCTTTCTCTGGGGAGCTTTGAGTACATACTGGTACATGTGCACAATTAAAGGTCTCTGCGCAGAAACACAGAACACACCGCAGACAGTAACAGACCTCGAACCTGTTACTCCACAAGGCGCATGGGAGTCACTCGCACGTGACCCACTCATTGTGTATTTTGGCGCAAACAATGACAATGTTCTTACCGAAGATATAGCACCGAAGCTCCGCGCAGTTGTCGCTTATATGCAAGCACATCCAAGCGCACAGATTGCAATCACTGGGCACACCAATGTGCACCGTGATGATGCATATACTGTTCGCCTTGGAAAAGAGCGTGCTGAAAAAGTAAAAGAATTACTTGTTTCATACGGCGCATCACCTGCTGCGATTATTACGTTTAGTCGTGGCCAATACGTACTTGCAGCACCTGCAACGACCGCAGAAAACCAAGCGCTCAACCGTCGTGCAGTTATATCAGTTATCAGTCATTAATTACGTTTATGTTTTCATCTATGAACCCACTGTCACGCGAGACCGCACTGCTTGAAATCCTTATCATGCTTGTCGGCGCATTCCTTTTTGGATACTTTGTCCGAAAGTATTGCTCATCGTGCTCTGATTGCTGCTGTGAGTGTGACTGCACAAAAGAGCAAGCAACACCAAAGCCGGTTACTACAAAACCACAACCAGCAGTAGCACCAACTGCTGCCGCAATTCCTGCTGCACCAAAACCAGTTGTTGCCCCAGTTACACCAACAATAAAAGATGACCTGAAAAAGATTGAGGGTATTGGTCCTGCAATTGAGAAACTCCTGAACGCAGAAGGTATCACCTCTTTTGCACAAGTAGCAGCCGCACAACCAGCAACATTGAAATCAATTCTTGAAAAAGCAGGATCGCAGTTTGCAATGCATGATTGTGATACATGGCCACAGCAAGCGGCACTTGCGCGCGATGGAAAATGGACTGAATTTGAGGCATTGCTCGTCAAGCTAGTAAATGGAAAGCATATATAGTCTTACTCGTTATAATCTAGAAAGCAGTATGGATATCGCATCATTACTTGTATCAGTCATTACTGGAGCAGTCGGCGGCAATGCAGCTGGTGCAGCACTCAAGGACAAGAGTCTTGGTACAGTCGGCAACTCCCTTGCAGGAGTCGGAGGTGGACTTGTCACGCAACTATTGCCGCTCATAACTGGCGGAAACGTTGATGCTGCTGCACTTATCACGAGCATTCTCGGCAATAACGCGCTGGCTGGAGATATTGGTACTTCTGGAATCGGTGGTGCAATTGCAATGGCAGCAGTCGCTTTCATAAAGCAGTATCTCAACAAAGGCACCACAGTACCACCTGCTGCTGTCTAGTTGATACGGAATAACCCAAGAAAAAACAGCCTATTCCGGCTGTTTTTTGTTATCTGAGAACACGGTATACTAGTATGATGAAAGTTCTTATTGTTTCAGACGTACACAACCAGTGGGACAAACTTGCTCGTGCAATCGAAATCGGACACGAACACCAATGCGAAACACTCCTCTTTGCTGGCGATGCACATGAGCCGCACATCTACGCAGAGCTCTGTGCATTTACTGGTGCAATACATGTTGTATGGGGAAACAATGATGTGCCGCAGTTTGTATTTCTTGGCGCACTCCTACTGCATCCCCGCATTCATAATCACAAGGACCTCATGAATGAAACAATTGGAGGTCTTCGCTTCTTTATGACCCACTACCCTGCCGTAGTCGCCACTCAACTCCAAAAAGACGCGAGCGCACATGATGTGTTTATTCATGGTCACGACCACAAACAACGTGCTGAGCGTATCGCAACTGCACTTGTGATAAACCCAGGTGAATGCTGCGGCACTCGATACGGTACAGCAAGCTGTGCAATCCTAGACACTGAGGCTCGTGCGGTCACTTTTCATACACTCACACCATGAATACACACGATTTAGTGACCGACCATTTTCGTCTCACTTTGACACAGAAGAGCGCACTCAAGCGTCTCCGCATTACTACCATACACGACCTCCTCTATCACTTCCCCACGCGATACGAAGCAGGAGGAACACGGACCTATATCACTGATGCGCCCGTCGGAAGTGAAGTGACTCTGTATGGACAATTTATTAAGCTCGAAATCAAGAAATCATGGAAACGAAAAGTGCCGATTGCTGAAGGTACTTTTGAAGATGGCAGCGGCCGCATTAAAACCATGTGGTTTCACCAGCCATACATCGCAAAGATGCTAACCCTGAACGCTCCCATGAAGCTCACAGGGAAAATCGCAGGGACCGCAGAGAAAAAGTACGTGGCTAACCCAAAGACCGAACCACTCACTTCACTACCTGCAGCCGAATCACAACTCCTCATGGAGCAAGCAGACGTAACCGATCCAAGCATGACACCCGTGTATCCCGAAACAAAAGGCATTACAAGTCTCTGGTTTCATCATGCAATCAAACGTATTTTTACTCCTGAACTTTTAGAAACACTCCGCGACCCACTCCCTCAGAATCTTTTAGAACGCTACCACCTTCCAAGCCTCAGTGATGCACTCGTGTACATACATACCCCACAAAAGGAAAGTGACGCGACAGTAGCTCGTAAACGCTTTGCGTTTGAAGAGGTACTTTCAGTGCAGCTCATGGCACAGATACGGCGCGCGGAACGAAAAGAGGCAGGCGCAATTCCTGTGCAGCTTTCACTTGATGACATCGCTGTATTTACCGATCGGTTTCCATTTCCACTGACTGATGCACAGAAGCGTGCGATAGAAGTCATCATGACGGATATGGCAAAAACTGAACCAATGTCACGCCTCCTCGAAGGTGATGTCGGCTCAGGAAAGACTGCCGTAGCAGCGACAATCAGCTACGCAGCCATCATGTCCCGTGATGCACGCAAAGCGCATCAATTTACACAAATAGCATACATGGCACCGACTGAAGTGTTGGCACGGCAACTGTACGAATCATTTGTTACGTACTTCAAACACCTTCCGATTAAAATCGGACTTCTCACTTCAAACACCATTTTACGATTCCCTTCTAAGGTCGACCCTTCAAAATCAACCCCGCTTTCGCGGGCGCAACTCCTCAAATCAACCGCCGATGGTGATATTCATATTTTGATTGGAACTCACTCCCTCATCCAAAAGACCGTTGCGTTTCGCAACCTCGCGCTCGTCATCATCGATGAGCAGCATCGCTTCGGTACGCGACAGCGCATGGCACTCACAAAAAAGCATGCGGCACCACATCTCCTCTCAATGACCGCTACTCCAATCCCCCGCACACTTGCGCTTACTATGTATGGTGACCTCGACCTCACGTTGCTTGATGCAATGCCTCCTGGGAGAAAGCCTATCATTACTGAAGTTATCACTCCAGACAAAAAAAATGCAGTCTACGATGCAATGAATCGCGAGCTCCGAAGTGGACGACAAGCATACGTTATCTGCCCGCGCATCGATGCACCTGACCCGACGGAAGAATTCGCACTGCAAGCAGCATCAGTCGAAGAGACTATGATTTCTCTCAAGAAAGGACCGTTTGGTGCATGGAGACTTGGAGCATTACACAGCAAGCTTTCACAGAAAGAAAAAGACGCTGTCATGGAACGTTTTGCACGGCATGAGATAGACGTACTTGTTGCAACATCAGTTGTTGAAGTTGGTGTGAACGTTCCAAATGCCACAACCATCATGATAGAGGGAGCGGAACGATTTGGACTCTCGCAGCTGCATCAGCTCCGCGGCCGGGTCATACGCAGCACACATCAGGCGTACTGTTACCTCGTAAGCAACTCCAAGGGTGAAGCGACAAAAGCTCGCATGAAGGCACTCACCACAGCAAAAAATGGCTTTGAACTTGCAGAACATGACTTACAGCTGCGTGGTGCCGGCCAGCTCTATGGCGGCAAACAATGGGGTATCACCGATCTTGGCATGGAAGCGATACAAAATATCAAAATGGTCGAGGCAGCGCGCACCGAAGCAAAAAGTATGGTTGCTACCGACCCGACACTTGCACGCTACCCGCTCCTGAAAGCTCGCGCAACGCAGCGCGACGCAGAATTGCACTTCGAATAGTGAGTCAC
>JACCDR010775212.1_pt1 | contig 11478 bp, 14 predicted proteins | sample 7446431 | NCBI WGS metagenome assembly JACCDR01 (sample SAMN15323443, study PRJNA562643) | freshwater metagenome | isolation source: river surface water | place: USA:Blue River Watershed | collected 2017-08-17
GGTAAAAACTTTCGGGAGTACAGCAAAAACGGATACAGAAGATAAAAAGCCGGACAATCCGGCAGAAGGAGTAAAAGCATGAACTATGAACAGGAAATGATCGAGATGATCAAAGGTGGCGGGTGCTTCGTAAACACACGGTTGAGCCTTTATCGGGCGAACAAACGGCTGACTAAAGAGGAGCTAAAGCTGGAGTCTTTGCCAGAGAAATTGGTCACTATGGGAGCGTTGAAGCTCCTTCCAGATGAAATCTGCCCTGAAATGAAGCTCATCAAGCAGATCGAAAACAAGGTGAACGCAATCGTGAATCTGAGAACCTTTGAGTTCGAGGGCTTCGGGCGATACCTGAAAAATTCAAATGCAGATTCGTTTGCCGCTGAAATTGAACAGCTTCGTGTAGAGTTCAATCAGCGGGTTCAGGAGTTCGAGGAACACTACGAAGAATACATCGAGCGGTCTGTAGAGTTCTGGGGTAAACACGCTGGTGCGCTGGATCTTTATCCATCCGCATTTAAGCAGACGGTTCGGGAGGCATTCATCCCACGGCACGCTCTTCGGGACAAATTCAAATTCACGGTTACTTACTTGGAAATCCCGAACCCTGCTAAGGATGCGTGGAAGAACTGCGAGACGGAATACAAAGCGCTGTCTGCGGATTTTCTTGAAACCACCATGAGACAACTTCGGGCAGAAGCCTGCACAGCAATGGAAGACATTGCGGCAAGCATCGAGTCTGGGGCTTGGAATCAAAAAACGCTCAACAAATTACCGAAGATGTTGGAGCGTATCGAACAAATGCAGATCGTGCCGGACGAACAGCTGAAACAGCGTATCGAGGATTTCAAGCGCGAGTTTGTCACCATGGAGGCAAAGGATTACAAGGCCGAAAACGGGGCGGCGGCTCTTTCTCGGTTACGAACAGGGCTCACTGCCGCTGTAGGAGAATTGCGAGAAATGGCTGAAGCTGACTTGAAGGCTTCTCTGGAACGAAAGCTGTCTGCTACTGGTGGCCGTCGCATTGCGTTCTAGCATGTAACAAACCGAGGCAGGGCGGAATACCTTGCCAGAAAGATAATTATGGATAGCGATTATATACCATGCCACATGTGCGGCATGAAAACAGAACCAGAAGATTGTGCTAGATGGCTCGCCCTTCATGACTATGAGAAGTGCGAAGGGATGCAGGGCGAAGGATGTTGCAAAAAGGAGTGCAAACAATGAGTCATTGGACTAAGGTGGAGATGAATATCGACGATCTTTCCGTGCTGAAAAGTGCGTGTGAAGAGCTGGGGGCTAAATGCACCATCAACGGCTTTGCAAAAGGCTGGGGCGGACAAACCCGCCAATCCGATATGGTAATCAGCATCGGCGGAAAGTACGATCTGTCCGTCACAAAGAAAGCGTGCGGGTGCGGCTATGAAATCAACGGAGACTTCTATGACGGGTCTCTGCGAAAATTCTTCCAGAAAGCTGGGGAAGAACTTGGGAAGATCACTGAAATGTATGCTGTTCACAAAGCTGAAGCTCTGTGCCGTGCGAAGCGGAAGGCTTGGAATAGGATCGTTACCGAGAAAGGGATTAACTTGGAGGTGTTCGTATGAGAAAACGTATCGTGATTGAGTGCAACGCAGACGGGACAACAAAGCTGGAAGGGTTCGGATTTGTTGGAACTGAATGCAATCAGGCCATGGCAGAATTTGAAAAGGCTATGGGTAAACAGGTTGATCGAGGCAACAAAGCCGACATCCAGAAGCAGGCGCGGGTTAATAACGTAAACGTGTAGCAGGAAACAAACCGAGGCAGGGCGGAACCCCCTGCCAGAAAGATAATTATGCCGCACGTAATTCATTGTAACGCAGACGGAATCATCGAATCAGTTCAAAACGACGATCTACCATTGCAAGAGTTAGGCGTCGCCACGATGACCCGTGCATCATCGGTCGAATGGGCAAATGATGTTCAGAAGTGGGAAGCAGAAATTAAACCAGAGTTCCGTCACGGTGACGGGCCGCATCGATTCAGAAGCAATTCCCGTGCTGAATGTATCGCATGGGAGATAGAGTACCTAAACAAAAGAAAGTAACCGCAGCATCAATCAATCACAAATAAACACTGGAGAAAAAAATAATGAAAAATAAGTTGATAAATTATATCAATGCAGGGTACGGGGCTCTCTCAATGACAACAGCCGAATACTTTCGGTGCTTAAAGGACATCAAGGATGTCACAAACTCACTGACTGGAAACTTGGCACAGTGGGATGCCCGTGGGCATGTACTAAATATGCTCGACGGGAAGCCGATGGCAAGCAATCTCTATGATCCTTCGGCTTTCTGCGAATGGGTTCGTGGCGAAATTCGGAATACCAGCGATGACGACATGAAGTTCCCGTCGCTCTGGATTATTCATGATCTCCAAATGTTCATGATCAATCCGGAACCCGCATTCGTGGCAAGTTTCCGTGACGCTGTTCGTGAGGGGTGCGCCGCGAACCACCACTTCATTCTTGTCGGGGCGACAACAAAACTCTGCCCAGAAATTGAAAAGATGGTGACGGCTATCGAGTACGACCTGCCAACAAAGGCTGAAATCCGTGAAATGATCGAGAGTACAATTCACATGATGCCAACGCTTCCGAAGCTGTCAGACGATGATCTTGAGCGCGTAATCAATTCTGCGGCGGGGATGACCAGCCATGAAATTGAAGATGCGATTTCCCTGTCCATCATTACATCGAAGACTCTGGACTGGCGGCTGATCATGAAGGAAAAAGCCAAGGCCGTTGAAAAATCTGGGTGCCTAAAGTATTTTGACGGGCAGTTAAACCGCGATGACGTGGGAGGATTGGAGGATCTGATAAGCTACGTAGACTTGCGGAAAAACTCTTTCACGGATGAGGCGAAAGAGTTCGGGCTCCCTGCGCCGAAAGGAATCTTGCTGGTCGGGCCTGCTGGCACAGGGAAATCTCTAACAGCAAAAGTTACAGCGGACATCCTTTCACGACCGCTGATTACAATCGACATTGGTGCTGTGTTCGGGTCGCTTGTAGGGCAGTCGGAAAGTCAGATGCGGATGGCGTTGAAGACGGTCGAGGCGGTTGCGCCATGCGTGCTGATGATCGACGAGGTAGAAAAGGGATTGTCGGGCTCGAAGTCTTCCGGCAGTACGGACGGCGGAACGGGTAGCCGAGTGATGGGGTCGCTACTGACGTGGATGAATGACAAGCAGGCGCAAGTTTACATTGTTGCAACTGCGAATGATGTGACTCAACTTCCACCTGAGCTGTTGCGCAAGGGTCGGTTCGATGAAGTATTTTTCGTGGATCTTCCGAACGAGTCGGAACGCGAGATCATATTCAACATCCATATCCGCAAGCGTAAACGTGATCCTAAAAAGTTCGACGTGAAAAAGCTGGTCGAATCTACGGACGGGTACACTGGTGCTGAAATTGAACAGGTCGTTATTGATGCGCTGTTCGTTGCGTTCGGTACCGGAACGGAGCTGACTACACAGATGATCCTTGATGTGATCAGCGAAACATCACCGCTATCTGTAATCAACTCGGCGCAGATCGAGAACCTTCGGGCGTGGAGTAAGAACCGTTTCCGCACAGCAAGCAGTGTAAAGAAGTCTGAAACAAAACCAGCGAGTCGCGCTGGCCGTAAATTGTTTTGTTAAAACAAAACCGAGCCGGACGGGTATCCGGCATTAAGGACTCTTATGCAAGGCTATCATGGGGTAACAATCAATCCACGCCATTATCAGCGCGATGCTCTTCGGGCATTGTGGCGGATGTGGGGTGAAACAAACGAGGCGACTGGCCAGCAGTATAGAAAACTGCTGGCTGTTCTGCCAACAGGCACAGGCAAGACGATCTTGTTTTCTGTGCTGTGTAATCACGTTGTCAAAAATGAGGGCAAGAACGTTCTCATTCTGGCACACCGCGACGAGCTGATACGTCAAGCTGGGGATAAGCTGTTCCGATCTACAGGAATCGACTACGCTGTAGACAAGGCAAGCGAGACTGGTCACGACACCTTTCATAAGGTTGTCGTTGGCTCTGTGCAATCCCTATGCAATCCAAAACGCATGAAGCGGTATCGTCCAAATCATTTCGACTACATCATTGTAGACGAAACGCACCGGATTCTTGCTGACACATACCAGCGAATCCTTAACTACTTCTCTGGGGCCAAGGTTCTTGGTGTAACTGCGACGGCAATGCGTGGGGACAAACAGTCTCTTGGCAAATTCTTTGAGGAGATAGCCTTCGAGTACCGACTGCGCCAAGCGATTGATGACGGCTGGCTTTCACCAATTGTGGCAGAGACCTGCCCTGTCACGATTGACCTGCGTGAATGTCGAGTGAATGCTGGAGAGTTTGCGGCAAGCGACGTTGAGGAGGCAATCCGCCCTCACCTAGAGGCAATAGCCGACCAGATCAAACTGAAGGCAAGTAATCGCAAAACGCTTGTGTTCCTTCCGCTGGTTGCCACATCGAAACTCATGGCACAAATCATGACAGAGAAAGGAGTGCCGTGCAAAAGTGTTGACGGTACAATGCGTGATGATGATCGTAGAGATACTTTAACGTGGTACAAAAACGCACCGAGAGGATCGGCGTTGTGCAATTCCATGTTACTTACCGAGGGGTTCGATCAGCCTGATATTGACTGCATTGTGGTGCTTCGTGCCACAAAAAGCAGAGGGCTGTACTGCCAAATGATCGGGCGTGGCACCCGTGTTCTCGATGATCGTATCAATGAAGAAGGGCTTACACCTTGCCAGCGTAAAGCGATCATTGCGGCAAGCGACAAGAAGGATATGTTGATTCTTGACTTCTTGTGGTTGATGGCGGCGCATCGTCTGTGTTCCCCTGCTACGCTTGTGGCAACATCCGAGGTTGCTGAAGAAGAGATCGTCAAGGAACAAACCAAAGGTGGCCGGAAAACGTTGGATGAATTGGAGGAGGTTGGAAATTCTTCTGTTCGGGTACAACGTGAACAGGCTCTTGCAGGTCAGCTAGAAGCGTTGAAGGGGCGCAAAGCTGTGAGCATTAACCCTGTGCTCCATGCGTTGTCTCTTATGGATGACAGCATCTTGCATTGGGAACCGGAGCGACAGAATGAACTGCGGCCTCTCACTGAAACACAACGAATGGATCTTGAACATCACGGCTTCACGGATACAAACGACTGGAGCGCGGGGTTTGCATACAAGATCCTTGGCACAATCAAGGAGCGTCGCGACAAAGGGCTTGCTACTCCAAGGCAATTAAAAATGCTGATCAAGTATGGCATTCCTAATGCAGAGAAGGTAACGTTCGATGGCGCGAAGCATATTATAGACGGGCTTTCAAAATCATGGCAGAAGAAAGGATGGAAGAAACGATGAGCTATCCAAATGGATTGAGCCGTGCGGACATGGCCCACATATACGGCGACGACATCGTAGATGATGACGGGTTGACATTGGCGGATCAGATTGCGCGGCAGTCAGAAGATTCAGCAGAACATTGGAGCGATTCAGAAAGAGGTAAATAACTATGGAAATAAAAATTCTCACAAACTTCACGAAGAATGGATGCTTATTTACACAGCTTAAACGTACTGGGAATGTTGCGCTATGGTTGCGCCAAACTCCGCACGGGCCAAGCTACGAAGTGATTATCATTCGCATAACGAAGAAGGACTTCGTTATCAAGGGCGTTGTAGTAACGCCAGCCGGAACCGAGCTATACCCAAGCAATGAGCAGTTCGGTAGCCTTGGGTGGTACTATCCATCACTCGATAAAGCCGAGAAGAAATATAAGGAACTGCTGATTGATCAGTCAGAGAACGGAGGAGACTATGCAAATAATCCCGTATGATGACGATGGATTGCACGAATTAAAAACGCCGTGTCCTTTTGGAATGCTGAAGAAAGAAAAGAACCAAAACCTTGGTGTTGGGTCTCACTCATGTCTTCGGTGCAAGTTTTTCATAGCAATTCAAAGGGAATCCAACGAGGTAGCTTGCAACTTTTCTGCTGGTGATATGCAGGATAAAGAAGTCGCTCGACACGAAGACGCAATCTGTTCAACGCAAGGAGAGTTTTAATGCCAAAGTTTATTATGACACCACAGCACATGGAACGATTGAAGGAGTATTTACCATGTGCTATTCCACCTGAACTAAATCGGTACAGAGTTCGCCGCGACGGGAATGAATGGTTCTCGCATCCATTCGCTTGTCTTCCGACAGAGCTGTTCTGTGAAAATACAGTAGCGGTTATTGCCCACAAAACAGAGATGGCGAGAGTATATCTTGCGCAAAAAGATTGGATAAGCTACGTATTCAACTACGAGCGACCATACAGACTTAATGCGTTGCTGGAAATTGAGCAGTTCGCAAGCATGAAAGAGCGTGCTGATTTGGTTCGTCATGTTTGGATGGACAGCGAATGGCCGTCAACAAACCTAAGCTTCTGGGTCAGCCTATTTAAAGTATCGGAACCATTGCTTATGATGAATAAGCTCGAACAAAAAACGCTGAACAGACTCCCGAACATGATCGATATTTATCGTGGTGTTGGGGTGAATGATGGCAAGCCGCTGCGAACAAAGAAACACGGCCTGTCGTGGACGCTTGATAAAGATAAGGCAACGTGGTTCGCGAAACGTTTTGGTTTGGAACCGTATGTGTTTCACGCGAACATTGATAAGAGGCTTGTCCGTGCGCTGTTTCTAACAAGGGGAGAGAGAGAGGTAATCATCCCTACGCTAATTAAATTCACGACAGAAAGGGTGTAATGAAAAAGAAAATGAATCAGAAGGAGCAGATCCTTGAACTTATGCGTATCGACGGCTACATCACAACATACACAGCATTCCAAGAGCTTGGGTGCGTTGATAGCCGGAAGCGTATATCAGAGATCCGCGCCGGTGTTGGATGCGATAAGGTTGACATCGGGACGATACCTTGCCACAAAAAGAATCGGTTCGGAGAGAAGGTCTCGTTTAACGTCTACCATCTTGAAGGAGTATACGGGTGTCCACAGTGTAAACGATTTCAATTGGTTGAAGTCGATCCATTTTTTCATGAAGAGCATCTCAAGTGTACGCACTGCGGATACAGATGCGACCATAGCATCTCAAGGCCGACTGCAAAAGGTGAAGCACACCGATATTCAAAATCTCTTGAATGTTGACAGGCGCAAAAGAACGTAGCAATGTACAAAGCAGACGGCTAATCAGGAGTCATTCCCCTGAGACAGCCTTTAAACTTTCGGGTTGCCGTCTGTCTTTTCTACAGAAAGTATAAATAAAAGAAAGTCATTTCCTATGATGTATCAATTTGATTCCGACTGCGCTCTTGACGTTGGTGTTGAAGAGTCAATTATCCTGTCAAACATTATGTTCTGGATTGCAAAGAATGAGGCGAACAATAAGCACCTGTACGATGGAAAATACTGGACGTATAATTCTGCTGAAGCTTTTACAAAGCTGTTCCCATTCTGGAATAGGCAGAAGGTAGATAGAATGCTTCGCCATCTTGAAGAGGATGGGTGGTTGTTGTCTGGCAATTACAATGAGAATAAATATGACAGAACAAAATGGTATGCGTTATCTGATAAATCGATAAATCAAAAATGGTATATCCATTGTCCAAAATTGAGCAATGGAAAGTGCCAAAATGAGCAACCTATACCAGATAGTAAACCAGATAAAAAACATCTATCCCCTACCCCTTACGGGCTAGGTGTTGATACATCGGCTGAAATATCAGCAGAAGAAGGATGGGAGGGGGAACCCCCCGTTGCGCCGCGCCCCCCTGACGGGTTCGCTGAGTTCTGGCTGGCTTACCCTCGCAAGGACAACAAAGCCAAGGCAATAAAAGCATGGGCAAGGATGATGCGCACAGCTGGAGCCCCGACAGTCAAGGAAGTTTGTGACCACATCCGACTGCGGATCTCATCGGGTGCATGGAAGCTTTCTGAGAAGAACTTTATTCCAAACCCAGAAGCGTTCATAAACGGGCGACGGTGGGAAGATGAGGTAGTACCAGCCTCAATCAATAAAAAGGTCTTGGCTGTCGAAGTGTGCACCGAGCCGAGCGATACTGAAGGCGTAGGTGAAGTCTACTTCATGAACACAAAGTACCCTGATGGAACATACAAGCACCGAACTGTTACTAGAGACGAGTTCAGGCAGAAGATTACATCCGGCGAGTGGGTGCACATTGGCCGCCTATCAGAAGTGAAGCCAGTAAAGAGGGTTTAATATGCCGAAGTCATGCGATGTTTCACCTGAGCTTCGTGATTTCAACAGCGTGTTTAGTCGACTGACAAGAGTGCATGATGAATCAACAGTGTTTCAAGACTGGTTGATTTGTATGACAAACTTCTTTAGTGCATTACCGAAAGACATCAACTTGTCTCGGTACACACTCGAAGAACGCCTTGTATTTCCTGAACTTATGCACAGTTATCTTCTCATATTTCAGAGGCAAGTTGCTGATGGCGGGTGGTATGACGGCCTTGGAGATTTCTATATGGCGGTATCATCCAGCAGTAAACACTCTGCTATGGGACAGTTCTTCACGCCAGTTGATATTTGTACGATGATGGCAGGCCTTACAGAAAAAACAAAAGCTGGTTCGTTTGTGAATGATCCAGCTTGCGGTTCTGGGCGATGTTTGATTGCTCACCACATGCAAAACGCAGGGTGTTTTTACTTCGGGGAGGATCTTGATTCGATCTGCTGTAGGATGACTGCGCTTAACATGATGTTACATGGTATCCGTGGAGAGGTTATCAATATAAATTCACTAAGCAGGGATGACTATCGAATTGGGTGGCGGATCAATCCGTTTCTCGGATCGTGCGGAATACCATGTATTCAGGAAATATCCGCATCACAAAGTTATTCATTCAGTGGATACGTTTCGCCAGTGTTCCGATCTGCTGAAGTGAACAGTGAAGGAACTTATGTCCCGCAAAAAGTAACAACGGTAGGGCAAGGTAGTTTTACGTTTTAACACAAGGGAAATTATGAATCTTGAAGATGCAAAGAAAAGTATACGCATTATAGATCTTGCCTCGCAAGCTGGCTACAAACTAACACGGGCCGGAACAAACGAACAGAAGCTAATATGCCCTCATCCAAACCATAGAGACACGGATGCGTCGTGCAGTATCAATACCGCGACGAATCGGTTCCACTGTTTTGGATGCGGGTGGAAAGGTGACGTTGTGAATTGGGTCATGGGTGTTGAGGCGTGCGATTTTAAGTCAGCCTGTGTGAAGCTTGGAATAACGCAAGATCCAATAGCAGATACTAGCCTGTATCATCGGCATATACCGGAAAGGAAACCTATTACAACATATACTCCGCCACCAGCAAAGGAACAGCCAGTATCCGAGCCTGCTACTCCAGAGTTCAGACCGATTCCGCAATACCTGACGAATACATACGAGTATAAGGATTCTGCTGGGCGTGTTTTGTACAAGTCGCGGAGGTACGACTACCCTAACGGGAAGAAAGAGTTTCAGTTGTGTCACGTCAATGCTTTAGGGGCTGATGTATTCACGATGAAGGGCATTCAGCGCGTGCCATATAACTATCCAATCTTTCAACAGGTGGAGACGATCTACTTTGTTGAAGGTGAGAAGTGTGCTGATGCTATGATGAATATCCTCCGTATGCCAGCAACAACCACTGTCGGCGGGTCGAAGGCTTGGCAGAAAGAATATGCAGAGTATTTCAAAGATATGCACATGATTCTTATCCCAGATAATGACGACGCTGGGCGTGAGTACATGAAGCAGGTTGCCGCAGACTGTGCAAGCAAGGCAAAGTCAATTAAGGTGCTGGATCTGTTTCCGGCTGACAAACATGAGAAGGGCTGGGATATAGCAGATGAAATTGTAGAGCATGATAATCCAGAGCTTTATGCTCTGTCAGTATCCGAAGCCGCTCTTCTGACAAAGGCGTTTGTGTCAGGCGTTCGCGTCGACGGGAGTTCTTCTGATGAGATGACTCTTCGACTACGTATGCGGTACAATGACTGGGCTGGTGGCGGATTGGACATGAAGCGTTTGTTCCCTGCTTTTGCTGGCAATGAACTTGAACCGCTTACGGGTGGCGACGTGTTGACGATCAATGCCGCGACGGGTGCAGGGAAGACGGCTCTGGCGCAAAACATTGCCAGAGAATATCGCGACACTCCTGTAGCGTGGTTCTCATTGGAGCTGGAAGAAACTCGAATGCACGAACGAAACCTGATCCTTGAAAATCAGATGACGCGAGCTGAGCTAAAAGAAATGATTCTTTCTGGCCGCCATGTTGGAACGGAGGGGATCGACCACATCTATGTCTACGATAACGCACTGGCAAATGAACAGTACATCGACAAGCAACTTACGTTGATGCCACTTCGTACCGGAGTTAAACCAAGGGTTGCAGTTGTTGACTACATTCAGTTGATGGCACAGCCTGAAGGCTCGAAGCACATGAATATGTTTGACCGCCTAACCTATAACGCAACTGCGTTAAAGATTCTCGCAAAGAAACATAATCTTGTGATGATCGTGATCTCGCAGATTGGACGCAAAGAAGAGGCGAATCTTGGAGCGGCAAAAGGTTCTGGTGCTATTGAGGAATCGACAACAGTTCTGATCGGGCTGAATTATGCGGAAGGGTATCAGGATGCGCGAGAGATCGGGATCTATAAGAACTCTAACGGTGATTCAAACTTTGCAAAGATTGTTTCGTATGAGGGCAAGTATTACAAATTCGGAGGGACAATAGATGGGCCGAGGTACGAAGAAGCGAGAAGACCAGTGCCAGATAGAAGCGAGCCGCGAGGTGCGAGAGGAACGGATCGTGGATCAAGAGTTAATAACGATCCTTTCTAAATTCCTTGAGGATGAGATTCTTTACTGGCGAGACCTAGAGGCGAAAGAGAATGATGCTGACAAGAAGTTTATCATACATGGCGGAACGTCTGAAGTTATGTACCTGACGAGCTTTGTCGATAAGCTGACTGTAAAGTATCTTCTCGCAAGATACCACATGCTTGCTGATGATAAGTCAGAAGCAACCAGCTTCGAGCTGGCAACATTGTCGATTGAGAGAAAGAAAAATTCATTGGAGGCGTTGAAAAGAATAGGAATAAAAGCTAGAGAACTGTTTGACAAAAGTAAAAAATAATATATTGTTATTGATGAAGGTAAGCGAATGAAAGGAATATATGAATAAGCTATATGTAGCAACGGTTGGTATGGCGCAGGATGCGTCTTTTGCAGACAAGAATGATCCATCGAAGAAGGTTGTGGCGTTCACAATTCCGTGTACTGGGACGATCGACGGGATGCAGGCTCAGTTTACCGTAAAGATCTACGGTGCTGGTAGCAACGAAAAGATTAAGAACGGGCTGAATCTTGTCGGCGAATACGACCAGCGGAACAACTGCTATGTCGTGAAGAAGCAAGACAACC
>JACCDR011376750.1_pt1 | contig 11477 bp, 7 predicted proteins | sample 7446431 | NCBI WGS metagenome assembly JACCDR01 (sample SAMN15323443, study PRJNA562643) | freshwater metagenome | isolation source: river surface water | place: USA:Blue River Watershed | collected 2017-08-17
AACAAAAACATGTGAATATATTTGCCCAACTTAAACTGATTAAAAGTAACTATGTATCAAATAAAGTTTGGAACAGATGGATGGCGAGGCATAATCGCAGCAGAATTTAATGTAGACAATGTAAGGCGAGTTGCGCAAGGAACTGCTTTATACATCAAAAGCCATCACCCTGATAACTTAAATGTGGTTCTTGGTCATGATTGTCGCTTTGCCGGTGAATTATTTGCTGAAACAGTAGCTCAAGTTATGTGCGCCAACGGGATAAAAGTTAAACTGGCTAAAGGATTTGTTTCAACTCCAATGATTAGCTTAGGTGCAGTAAAATTTGGGGCTTCATTAGGAATAATCATAACTGCAAGCCATAATCCACCTGCTTATAGTGGTTATAAACTAAAGGCTCATTATGGCGGACCAAGCAGCCCTGCTGTTATTGATATGGTTGAGCAACTTATACCCAATACAATAGAGGAAAAATTAAATTCAATTGAAGAGTTAATAAGCAATGGAATGATTACTTATGTTAACCTTGAAGATTTATATATTGATGAGGTAAAACAAAAGTTCGACTTAAAAGCTATCAAAAATAGTGGTTTAAAATTTGGGTATGATGCAATGTATGGTGCTGGACAAAATGTGATGAAGAAATTATTTCCTGAGGCTTTTTTACTGCATTGCGAATATAACCCAAGCTTTTATAACCAAGCTCCGGAACCTATACATAAAAATCTAGCTGAATTTAGTGCAGCCATAAAAGAACGCGGTGATATTGATTGTGGATTGGTAACAGATGGTGATGCGGATAGAATTGGGCTTTACAACAAAAAGGGCGAATTCGTTGATTCACATCATATCATATTGTTATTGATACACTACATGTATAAATACAAAGGTATGAATGGTAAAGTAATAACAACTTTTAGCGCTACCTCAAAAATTACAGATTTGGCTAAGGCTTACGGACTTGATATTGAAATTACCAAAATTGGGTTTAAATACATCTGTGAAAAAATGGTAACAGAAAATGTTTTGGTTGGTGGAGAAGAAAGTGGAGGTATTGCCATAAAAGGATTTATTCCTGAACGTGATGGTATTTGGATTGGTCTGACCTTATGGGAATTTATGGCCAAAACCGGAAAAAGTCTTGATGAACTTATAAATGAAGTATATGATGTAGTAGGCGGTTTTGCCATGGGTAGAATTGATTTACACATTACAGAAGACATTAAACAAAATGTTTTAGCTAAATGCAAATCCGGAAGTTATAGAACCTTTGGAAGTTATACCATCGAAAAGGTTGAAGATCTTGATGGTTTTAAATTTCATCTTGGTAATAACGAATGGGTAATGATTAGAGCAAGTGGCACAGAACCTGTTTTAAGGGTATACTCAGAATCTTCTACGATTCATAAAGCAGAAGCCATTCTAACCGCTTGCAAAAATGAGATTTTAAACTAACAAAGAATGTTATCGCTATAATTTATGATTTAAGAAGTTAAATTCTTAATAATAAAACAAGCATCAACACCCTATTAAAAAAGGCTATCTTAATCAAATTGAGATAGCCTTTTTCTTTTCGTATTAAAAAGAAATAGTTATTAAAAATTTATTTAACGATATAGAAAAATGAAGATTATTAAATAAGTATAAATATATTCGTAACGACAAAAAAAAAGCGGCCGAAGCCGCTTTCTGTCCTGGTTGTTGATGAACCCCCTTACCCCTAAAGGAATAACCATCCAAGACATTATCTTAACCATAATAGGTAATTCATTTACATTAATGTTGCAACACCCATCTATTAATAGGATAAGTGTCTAATCAATTATCAATCCATCAACCGGTAAAAGTTGCAGGAATGATATAGCCAATAAACAAAGAACAAACCTTTAACTTCAATATTTTACAGGCAAAGTAATATACACCGTAGTTCCCTTGCCTGGGGATGAGGCAATATGTGTAGTGCCATCATACATATTAACTAAGTATTTAACTAAAAATAATCCCAATCCCACACCTTGTTGCTCGTATTTAATTCGATTGAACTGAGTATATGCTTCAATTTGCTGTATCTCTTCATTAGTCATCCCAATACCTGAATCTTCAAATGTTAAAACTACTTCACTCTTTGTTTTATTTAGAAACAAAGAAAAAAATACAGTAGAACCTTTTCTAGAAAAGGAATAAACATTGGTAACTAATTCTTCTATGATAACCAACAAATGCTCTTTAGGAACCGCAACAGTAACCTCGTCATTAACCGGAGTAAAATAGGTAGTATCGGATTCACGATCTTGCATGGATGAATGCTTTTGAATGAGTTGCTTTAACAATACATTTATTGGAGTATACTCATCAGTTCGTTTTACGGTTATATTAGCATCAATCGACTCAAATAATAACACCCGATTAACTAAACGATGCAATCGTTCAGCTGCCTGTTCAAGCATATTTAAATATTCCTTATCTGCCGATAACTCAGGCGTAAGTTCGTTTTTCATTAAATAGGTAATTCCTTTTAATGCGCTAACAGGAGTTAGCAATTCATGAGATGCCATTCGCAGCACCTGATGCATTTGATGTAATGTGAAAGGAGTAGTAACCATATCTTTCATTTTTTTAATTTGTGAAATCCTATTAAAATTATTGTTAGACATAACATTGCTTTTGCAAATAGATTATCAATGGGTATATCAGGATCAGGTGGCAATGAAATTTTATCATCCCTTGTTCCGGGATTATCATCACCGGTGCCTGGTGTATATGGTACAGCGCCGTCCTTGCCAATATATGCCTCACCTGCGTTCGACCGTTGATCATGAATCGAATTATCTTCCTGATCATACATGCTTGGTTTTTGAGAGCTACCTCTAATCTGTTCCTGAAAGAACTTTGACACTCTATTTTTATTAAAGCCAACATCACCTATAACAATATTTCCTGAAAAGCCTTGAACAGACTCATCATTAATTCGATGTTTTGATCTATATAATCCGTTATAAAGATCTTCTTCTTTATGGATTCGCGATAAGTACTCGGCTCCTAGAGTCATTTCATCTGACTTATAGTCACTCGACCTGATATTACTAAATTCAGCTTCATCTATTTTAATATAGTCTTCATCATATTGGCCGTACACAAAACTTGAATATGAGATAAACAAACCTAATATGAGTTGTTTTAATAGATATGCTCGAAATAAATGGATTAATTTTTTGTAGTTCATCATTTGGATTAGGAGGGTTAGATATTATTATGGATCAGGTTTTATGTATAGCCATATATTTGAGTTTAATTCTTTTCGAAATTTTGATAAGGCAGACTGAGCCTCACGTTTTTTATCAGTGGAGAGGAGACTTATCAATACAAGCCTGCTAGACTTTGACTTTTTAATTAATTCGGAGTTTATACCTTGTTCTAATAATTTATACTGCATTTGCACAGCAAACTCCAAACGGATATAGCCACCATAAATAACATTATACTTGTTAGTCGGCATTTTCACGAGAAGGTATTTCGGTTTAGCAAGAGTATCTTTAAAATTTACCCAAATCGTGTCATGATCAAGCGAGGAAGAACTCAGTGTAATTTCAAAGGCAAGATTATTTAACGAAGTTGCCCGAGAACTTATTACATGTAATCCTGCACTTAATGAATCTATTTTTTGAATTAATTTTATATTCAAATCGCTATTTGATTGATTCAACTTTTTATTCAAATCCAGCAGTTGTTGCTGTATTGCTTGCAGTTCGTTGGTATAATCATTAACTGATTGACTGACCACGGTTTGATTGTGTTGCCCATTAAGTCGGTAAGTGATGAGGATGTTTGGAGTAATTAACTTATCTAAACTTCCATCATAAGCAATCCCATCTAACCATTTTGTTTCAGTAAGAAAAAGTTCTGCTCCAATTAACGCAGTAAGAGATTTGTTAATCTGGTATCCTGCATGGATGGAAGTGTAATAAGCAAAAAATGGCCAGTTAAATGAATAAGAGCCTTCTTTATTGGTTGTATGCACATTTGAATTTAAAATAGAAATGCCAAAAGCGGCTCTAATATTAATTGGTAGTTTCGTATTGTTATACCTAAATGGAAAAGTCGAATATCCTAAAGCTGTAGTTAATCCTGTAATTGAATTATAAAAATCGGTTTGTGTAGGGTGATGATAACCTTTCAAACTAGAAAGTGTAAATCTTGATTTCAGAAAAAAATAAGGATTTAAAAATAAGGACAACTCCAATCCATTCTGCAAACTTGGATATGTTTCTGATTCAAATAACCCTTTATTTACCCCAACTGAAGTTCCGATTTCTAAAATTGAATTCGATTGCTGGGCAAATAAATCCAATATATTTATGAAACTACACAACAGGCATATCGCTATTATTCTGATAAGTAAATTTTGATATAACCGAGGTTTATTCATTGTTAGTTGTCATTTGTGTTTTTGCATAACAAAGAAACTTCAGGCTATAAGAATTCTGTATAGTATAAATGTTTGCTTGGTTATAGAAATATTACTATGTAATTAGTGCTAAAAAAGAATGCCGTTATTACACGGCATCTTTTTCCCTTTATATTAACTCAACACATTAGGGTTTACCATCAGATTAAATCTGATAGATTTCTTATTAATAAACAACCCACTTCTTAGTTGTTTTGTTATGATAATTCAGCGATAGATATTGGATAAAATATACTCCTGGCGATAACGTATTAATGTTTAACTCTAGCTTATTTTTGGTTGATTCGGCAATTAGTATTTCTTCACCAACACTGTTAATGATTACAACTCTAAACTCATCATCTTCACGTATGGATTCAATAAACAAGATTCCATTTCGCTTAGTAGGATTCGGATAAACCATTATCTCATGATCTGATGTATTTAAACCCTCAAGTTTAATAGTTCTTGAATAGGAATAAGTGCCATCATAATTCATTTGACGTAAACGATAAAAACAATGAGTATTAGAGTTAAAAATACCAGAATCAATAAATGAATAACGCTTTATTGAAGTTGAATTACCAGAACCTTTAATAAATCCTATTGAATTAAATGTTGAATCCCCTTTAAGTTTTCGCTCAATAAAAAATCCGTGATTATTTTTTTCGTTCCCTGTTGACCAGTTTAATTCTGCATTATTACCTTTTACCAAACCTGAGTACTTGATCCACTGAACAGGAACAGGATTTGAGTTTTTCATAAATAGTGCGAACCTATTGTAAGAAGTAATATTAGCAGATGTAATCTGAATTTGGAACGATGTGTCATTTAATAATGCAAATGAAACGTTGGTTAATTTATCTTGAAGCCAAAGTTGACGTCCAAGCATTGAAGTAGGCAATCTTTGTATGTTTATTTTATAAGTACCACTAGAAGCAGATGTTGAAATAAAAACAGTATCAGTTACTAACCAATTATCTAAATTAGGAACAGCATTAATTTGTATTTTACTATTGTTTAACTCGCTATAAATACTCAATGAAGACGGGTTTGATAATTTAATTGCATCTTCATTTAAGTTAAAATTCATACTATGGTTATCATCAAAATTTAAATAAAGTTTATCTTTTGTAATTGAGTCCATTTCAAAAACAAATTCCATTGGAACAATAGCTGTTTTAAAGTATCCATTTGTATTAGTAGTTGATTTATTGCTTTCGTTAAATGTAATATTAGGGTTCGTGTTTGTAGCCCGAACAAAAAAAGCTTGTCCACTTGCAATATTTCCAGAATTGTATGCTTCGAATGCATTTGTAATTGGGTTTAGAACATAATAAAACGGACTAATATTATTTTTTGTAACCAACGACCAATCAATCGGAGAGGCATAAGGATTACCAACTAAATTAAAACCATCAACATTAGCATCACCTGTAGTGTTATATGTTAAATTGATTGTTAAGGGTCCAAATTGCAGTTCTCCGGTGCAGTCAAGTGTTACTGCATTTTGGGCAACATAAGGTGCAGTGTACCATTGAGGTGCCGGTAAAGTTCTATCTCCTCTTATAAATATCAAAGCTCCATTTCCAATTGCTAAATCCGTATTAATAGTTGAAAAGGTCTTCCATCCCCTCCCTCCTGTTGTAGCTTCTTGATAAGTATAAACACTTGGATTATTAGCATGTAATGTAGCATCAAAGCCAATCCCATTGGCAGGCCCGGTTACAAAAATATCATCAATTAACTGTGAATAATTATAATTAGTAATTGGTGGTGAATATAATCTATATCGTCTGGCTACTGCCGGAATGTATCGCTGCACAGTTACTGCGCCAGTAATTGAACCATTTGAAGTTCCAATTGTACCCGAACCTGTCGCATCTGAATATAAAGTTATAGTTCCGGAATTATTTATTACTCCATCAACTTGTAAAATACCTGATGTATTTACATCTAATGATGCACCGGAGTGAATATTGATGGTTGTATTTGTACTTATTAATAAAAGATTATCCAAAACGGGTTGACTAGTAGAACTAGTCACATGTGCAGTAAACCCATTAGGAAATTGAAAATTACTCCAGTTGTCTGGAAGCGAAAAATTTGTTGAAATTGTACCTGTAAAATAATCACCAAGTGGTGAATTCATTAATACAGCAAAGTTATCACCTTTAGCTTGTCCACCGATGAATAAAGTATTAGTAGATGATAAAATAGTGTTAACAACTTCCCCTACTATATCTCCTCTTCCAATGCTACCTGAATATAACGGCTGAAATAAGTCACCATTTAAACTACCGTCATAAAATATAAAGTTATCACCCTTACCATTACCTCCTGCATAATTATAGAGAAAAAGTATACCATTTAAATCAGAAATAGTTTCTGCTAAATTATCACCCTTGCCGTTTGAACCTGAATATTGTGCAAGAGCACTGAAATATGCAGTTAAGCAAAACAACAGTATAAATATTATTTTTTTACTATTCATAATTACGAGCATTATCGTTTGTTATCCTGCATAATTTCCTAAGTAATGGTTATAAAGCTGTGCGAACACGCCTAAATCCAAGACATTAACCCTTAAACTTTCATTATTTATTATTTGGTCACGATCGGATAAAATGTACAAATTATTGGCGGTATTTTTCCATCCGCCGCCTTTTAGTCCGCCACCCACATTCGTTGCTACTTGTCCGCTTACTAATCCCGGCCAGTTTAACTGATTTACGTGACCAAGTGTACTTAAAATTCCATCGCCATGAATGCCGATAAATCCTCTACCTCCCGCGGGATCTAAGTTAACAACACGTTCCCAAACACTATCACTAAAATCTAAAACCCCATAATAGGTACCACCTGATTGTATTCTATTACTTGTAGAATTTACAAAGGAACCAACCCTAAGAGGTCCTTGAATATTTGTTTGATTTCCACCACACACATTAGCATTTACTGTTGTTGAAATTTCAGTATTACTTCTGCCGTTTGTTATATTATTTGCGAATATCGTACTGGCGCTTCCCCATGCAAATTCGCCATTCACTACGGATTGATCACCTCTACCAATTTTTCCAAACTCCATTTCTGTCATGGGCCTTAACCCGCAAAAATCTGCATAAGCAGAGCTATTCATCCAACTTAAAAAATTACATGCCAACCATTCTCCATCTGTAGATTCATTTGGAATACCATCACCATCTAAATCATTATAAAATACTACAGGTGCTTGTGCATCAATAGTACCATCTATTCTTATTCTATTTCTGACTGATAAACTAGCAACATCGCTCATTACATACCTAAAGGTAACGAATGTTGTACGTGTGTTAATTTTTGTACCAGCCCTATTTATTTGTTGACTTCGGGTAAGAGAATTTAAGAAATCACGATATTGACCTTGGCTGATTTCATATTTCATACAATAACCAGCATTATAACCATTTGGCCAACTGTTAGTGGTGGGTGCTGTTTGTCCGGAAGGAAAGCCACCTGGTTGAGTTGATAAGGCAGTAGTAATATTGGTGCTGGTAAATGAATTGTTTACCCCTCCACCTCTAACAGTAAATGAAAATCCGCCCGGTATATATACCATTTCAGTGGCAAATAACTGAATATTAATAATGGCATTGTCGTTTACTTTATTGACACCATAATTCCAACGTAATTGAATATCTTGAAAATGATTGGTGCCATAGCCTGCTGAATTTCTATAAATAAAAACTCCTACGCCGGGATTGGTAATTGCATTAAATGTTAAAGTTGGGTTTGATAATCCAACCTCAATAGTACTTCCAACTGAAGGAAGATGACCGTTACTATTAAGGAGAGCATATTCCCTAATAGGAGAACATTCAATAGTTGCATTACTTAATGTTGCAGATGGAGTGGCGCTAACAACAAATTGTGTAGTGTTTGTGATAGATAATATCACCGTATTAGGAGCGAAGACACCTGTACCTGAGGTAACCCTTACAGGCATACCCTCCCTTAAGTTTGCCGTTGAACTAACACTAACAGTTGTACCGAAACTTGATGCATTAGTAAAAGTAGGATTACTAATACCTACCTGAAATTTTAATAATACCCAAGCCGCATCCCCGTTTGAAGGTCCATAACTTAATTGCCAACTGTTTTCCCATGATAAATCAAAGTGAACAAAGCAAAAATTATCAGGACTATTTAAATCCGCTGTAGTATTTTTATTTAATGTATAGATTGAACCTAGTATTATGTTGTTTGCAGCTAAATTTAAACTAAACAAGAAAGTTAATACAATACTTAAGAGAACACGCTTAATAACAGTTAGCTCGCCATTCTTTAAAATCAGATACAAAAAATAATATTTTATCATTACTTGATTTTATTAAGTTGATATAATAATTTTAATTAAGGTGCAGTTCTAACGCCTCTTCCACTTAATGCATTTGTCCGGGTTAAACTAGTTGCAGCATCGTTTGCATTTGTCCTATCTGAAACAGTAGCTGTAGCGGCTGTTGAACTCCAAGAACCACCTCTAAATCCCGAACCTGTTGCTCCGGTAACTTCACCGCTGGTGATACCAGGCCATGAACTTTGGTTGGAATGACCATTTCTACTTAATGAACCGTCGCCATGCACACCTGTATATGCTCGTCCCGTTGCATCAGCTAATGAAATAGTTCTTTCGCCCAAATTTCCGCTCATTTCCATAACTCCATAATAAGTTGAGCCTGCGATTGTTCTTGTTGAACCTGCCCCTGCAAACACGCCAACACGCAATGGTCCTTGCACATTTGTTTGAGATGTTGCAGCAATGTTTGCTCCAACAGTATTTGAAACCTCATTTGCTAAACCGCCATTAGTAATATTATTTGCAGCAGTAATAGTAGTGCTACCCCATGCATATTCGCCTGCAACAGCAGTTTGGTCTCCTCTACAAGCTTTCTCATATTCCATCTCTGTCATTGGTCGTAATCCACTCCAATCTAAATACGCGCATAAATCCATCCAATTAATATGATTACAAGCTATCCATTCACCATCTGTCGTTTCATTCATTATTCCATCAGCATCTAAGTCGCAGCCATACACTGCCGAACTTACATTTGCAACACCTGGTATGGAAATTTCAATACCATTTCTGTTCGAACTACTTAATGCAGCAGTGCCAGCGGGGCTATTTGGAGCACTAACAGTTCTGTTTGCTTGTTGCGCATAGGTAAGTGTATTCAAAAAATCACGGTATTGTCCTTGCGACATTTCATATTTCATGGTATAAAAAGCATTATATCCATTAGGCCAATTTGCAGAAGGTATGGTTTGACCGGTTGGAAAGCTTGTTGCACTAGTTATGCTGGTTGAAGTAAATGCACTTACTCCGCCACCTCCACCAACATTAAAATTTACTCCACCAGGTATATAAACCATTTCTACTGCATAAACTCTAATCGATACTATTCTATTATCGGTTACGCCATTAGCTCCATAGTTCCATCTAAGTTGTACACCATTAAAAATATTTTGTCCAGCCCCGAAAGAACTTCTATAAATAAAAGCTCCCACACCGGGATTAGTTGTTGAATTAAATGCTGTTCCGGGAGTTGCCAATCCAATATCAATTTTACTTCCTGATGGTTCAATATGCCCTGTATTATTTAATCGGGCTTGTTCCCAAATTCTTATGCATTCTATTGATGCTCCACTTAAGGTTTGCGAAGGTGAGATGTTAACAGTAAATGTAGATGATGATGTAATGGATGCAATAACAGTATTAGCAGATAACACTCCTGTACCGGATACCACCCTAACCGGTATACCCACTCTAAAATCTTCAGTTGAACTTACTGTGATGATTGTACCAAAACTATTAACACCTGTAAAGGTTGGATTACTTGTACCCACTTGAAACTTTACAAATACCCATGCTGCATCCCAATTTGCCGGACCTGTACTCAACCTCCAACTGTTTTCCCAAGTAAGGTTAAATTGAACCTGACTAAAGTTTGCTGCGTTATTTACCCCGGCTGTTGTATTTTGACCGGTTAAAACAACGGAACTTAAAGCAATATTGTTGCTGTAAGCTGTCTGATAAAATGTTATTCCCATCAGATATAGAAAAATTTTGATGCCATTTGTTTTCATATTATTAATTATTTAGAAGGTATAGCAATTAGAATTGATATGAATATTATTTTTAGTAAGTTTATGTTTCCTTAATTGTACAAGTAATCTTAATCACATCACAAAGCTAATTCGTGGTTATGTGCCAATAATTAGAAATATGATTAATTGAACTATAGTATTTTTACTACATATAATTTTGCTTTACCCATATACTTTTGAAATCTGAAAATCGTATATATTCGATGAGCAATATTTCATCATGCATGAAGCGTACAATTGTATCTTTAAGACTATATGTTATTGTTTGGTTGTTATTTAACTCATTAAATAGCTTAAGTCAATCAACTTATTTATTTAAACAGTTTAACAAAAAAGACGGATTGGTATCTAATGGTGTCTCATTAATAATAAAAGATAACAATGGTTTTTATTGGTTAATGACAGATGACGGTTTAGTAAAATGGAACGGTAACTCATTCAAGAAACACTCCATATTAAACTTAAGTGTTTCTAAATCACATTGGCAGGTAACCCGTTTAGAAGATAAACTCATTTTCTATAATCAGGATGATATTATTTTAATAGATGAAAAGAGCAACGTAAAAAAATTTGACAAGAACCAATTGCAAAACATCGTTTTAGTTGAAAAAGGCCACTCAGTAAATTTGAAAAATTACAAAAGGGCTTACGAAAATGCTCCCCGTAAAATCAAAGATTTGATAGATGAATTTAGAAGCAATTCATATGGATTTAAAACAGGCCAACAAGTATCAGATAGTGTAATTGCTATTTGTAAAAACAACCTGATATTAGTTTTTAGTCCCGAAAAAATATGTGGGTTTAAAGATAATTGTGACACTTCTGTTCTTATAAAATTTAATAATAATTGTTATCGGTTTTCAGAAAATGGTACATGTATGCTTAT
>JACCDR011969750.1_pt1 | contig 11477 bp, 15 predicted proteins | sample 7446431 | NCBI WGS metagenome assembly JACCDR01 (sample SAMN15323443, study PRJNA562643) | freshwater metagenome | isolation source: river surface water | place: USA:Blue River Watershed | collected 2017-08-17
CGTGTTTTGACCGTGAGCGAGGAGAGTGGGGCGAACCCGTAATACTGGCCAACCGCACGTGCCTTGCCAAGCAATTCTTCGGCCGGTATCGAGCTGCGCATCATGGTGCCTGACTTGGAGTGGCGCTCGGTGTAGGGGTGGGGTACTCGATTGCGCCGGGGAAGAAGCCGGCATGAGCTACAGGAAGGAGTCGGAGGTCGACACGGCCCACAATATACTTGCGTGGGAGTGCGCCCCACGCACGACTGTCCGAGCTGTTAGGGCGATTATCGCCCATGACAAAATACTCGTTGTTGTGCAAGGTAACGTTCTTTGTGTACGTTGCATCCTCGTTCACAATGTACGGCTCAGCAAGCTCGATGCGGGTGCCGTCGGGCTTACTAATAGTGACGTTGCCTTGAGTGACCGAGACGGTCTCGCCAGGAAGGCCAATAATTCGTTTGATGTAGAAAACGGAAGGGTCGGCAGGATAGCGAAAGACTACAACATCGCCACGGTCGGGTTTACTGAAGTAGTAGAGCAGCTCATCGACGACCAAATAATCAAGATGTTCGAAGGTGGGGTGCATCGAGGCGCCCTCGACGATGAATGGAGAGATAACGAACGTACGGATCGGGATCACCACCACCACAATCAGCACAGCAAGCATGAAAAGATCGCGTAAAAGACCTTTCCATGGATCAGACATGCATGCATTGTACGCGCACTTTAATTGCATGCAAGTTGTCTGCACACATAAGTGTGTGGTGTGGTAGCATCAGCGCATGGGATACGTCATTGTGGGGCTGGGGAACCCGGGGAAAGAGTATGAGAAGACGCGGCACAACGCCGGGCGCATGCTGGTCGAGCGTTTAGCAAAAGAAATCGGTGCAGAAGATTTCTCTTTTAATAAAAAAGCGAACGCTCTAGTGACTGAAGGGAAGCTTGGGAAAGAGAAAGTCATGCTGGTGCTGCCCGAGACGATGATGAACCTTTCGGGCAAGGCGGTAGTGCCGTTTGTTAAGTCTGTAAAAGCTGCCAAAACACTGCTCGTGGTACAAGACGACCTCGACCTGCCGCTCGGGGTGACCAAAATGGTGGTGGGGCGCGGGAGCGGCGGACACAAGGGCATCGAGAGCATCATGCGGGCGATCAAGACCAAAGACTTCGCACGCCTGCGCATCGGGATCAGCGCCGCAGGGAAGAAGAATCAAGCAAAGAAAGTAAGTGGAGAAGAAAAAGTAATCAAACATGTGATCGGCAAATTTAAACCGAGCGAAGATGCTGCGATTAAAAAAGTCTTGAAGAAAGGCGTTGAAGCAGTAGAACTCTTCGTCACTGATAGCATCGAAGCCGCGACGATGTTCGCCAATACGCGCTAATACAAAACACCCGCCGAGCGGCGGGTGTTTTGTATTCTGTAAGAATTAATTATTTCTTACCCTTGTAAGTGAGCGTCATGCGCTGATCCTTAGGATCGAAGAGTGTGATAGTGAAGGGGTACGTCTTACCAAGCTCCAAGGTCTCTCTGAGCTGCGCAGGCGAGGTAAACTCGCTCACGTGCACGAGGCCAGCCACACCCTCCTCGATAGAGGCGAGCGCACCATGCTTGTTGTACTTGATGATAACGCCCGGTACCTCCATATCCTTCTTGTAGCGCTCGCCGGCGGTCTTCCACGGATTCTCCTTCAAGGTCTTGATCGAAAGGGAGATCTTGCCCTCCTTGATCTCAATCACCTTGACCTTGACCCGATCGCCAACCTTAAAGAGGGTATGGGGATTCTCTACCAAGCCCCAGTCGATCTCGCTGATATGCACGAGACCCTCGAGACCCTGCTCGAGCTTCACAAAGACGCCAAAGTCGACGATACCGGTAACCTCGCCCTCAACCACATCGCCTACCTGGTACTTGTCGATGAGTGAAGCCTTCTCCTCAGTCTCGTTCTCAGCACGCTCTGAGAAGATAAGCTTACCCTCCTTAGCATCGGCAGTGATGATCCGTACTGAGAGTGGGTTCCCGACCATGCGCATAAGCTCGCCAAGGATCTTTTCCTTGTCGCCCTCGGGAACGCGTGGGTAATGCTCCTTAGAGAGCTGGGAGGCAGGGAGGAAGCCCTGGATACCCTGCCAGCTGAGGATGAGTCCACCCTTGTTCGCCTCCTCAATGGTGAGGGTGAACACGGTCTGGGCAGTGATAGCACGCTCTGCGTCGCTCCAGATCGCCGCTTGGCGCGCCTCCTTGAGCGAGAGTTCTACATAGCCGTCACGACCGGCGGGGTCGATCACCTTAGCGGTGATAATGTCACCGATGTTTGCCTTGCGGAGTACGTCGGCAGCGTTCAAGTACTCGCGGCCGTAGATAATGCCGGTGCCAAAGGGTGGCAGGTCGACATACACGCGTCCGCGGTTTATTGCGATAATCCCGCCCTCGACGATATCGCCCACCCCTGGTGGGGTAGCAATAGCGTCAACAAGACCCTCCATCGGATGGCCTGCAGTGAGGTGGATTGTCGGGATCGGGGCCGCAGGGGCCTTCTTCTCGTCAGTCATTATATATACGCGGTGCTGGTTTCGCCGGGGGTGTCCTTCGCTCTCGCTCAGGAGGGTTAAGCCCCAACTACTGCCTGCACGCAACCCTTGTACTATAGCAGGATAAGGTAAAAAATGCTAGAATATGAGCAATGGTTATTACCCACCACGGCGGGCAGTGTTTTAAGGTGACCCTCGGCGATCTGACGATCGCCTTCGACCCGATAAGCAAGAAAGGGGCCCTCCCCTCGGTGCGCTTCGGTGCCGATATCGCTCTTGTCTCGCGTAATCATCCCGACATGAACGGTGTTGAGGAGGTGACGTATGGCGACACCGTACCCTTCGCCATTACCGGCCCCGGTGAGTACGAGCGGCAGGGGGTTACGATCCAAGGATTCTTGTCTTCGAGCAAGTATGGGCTCGGCAAGGGCGAGGAGAGCGCCATAAACACGATATACGCACTTAATCTTGAAGACATGACCCTCGTGCACCTCGGCGCGCTCGCGGATGCCGAGCTCCCTAAGGAGGCTCGGGAAAATATCGATGAGATCGATGTGCTCTTTGTGCCTGTTGGCGGCGAGGGTGTACTGAGTGCTACAAAGGCGCACGAGCTTGCGGTCTCGCTCGAGCCTAAGATTATCGTGCCCATGCACTGGAATGGTATGGGAGCGCCCAAGTCGCTCGAGACATTCCTTAAAGAGGCGGGGAACGGGAGCGAGAAGGTAGAGAAACTTACGCTGAAGAAGAAGGATCTTGCCGGTAAAGACGGGAGTATACTAGTGATAACACCCTAATAGAGTATGCAGCGGATCATTCGTCATATCGATAAGGTTAAGGAGCAGCCCCACCACATACGCAAGCAGGTAGCCTTCGGCGCCGCAGGCGCGCTCACGGGCCTGGTCGCGCTGGTATGGGTCGGTATCTCGCTCTCGACGGGCGCGTTCGCTATCGACGGGAGCGACTTCGCGCGCAGTACCGGCCAGACGAGCGAGATCACGACCGTGCCGGGTGGTAGTGCTAATCTCGCAGGTGCCGCAGCCGCACTCGAAGAAGACGAAGACACGCCGCGCATTGAGATTATCCCGGTCGGTACGACCTCGCCGGCTAAGGCTCCCACTGAGCAGACCACGATACCGTTTTAGTACCTATGGCGCGCGGTAAGGCAGAACCTGAGAAGAATGATGCGGTGACTGAGGTCGCGCAGCAGATTATCCCGCAGCCAATCGTCGCCGAGATGCGGCAGTCGTATATCGACTACGCGATGACTGTGATCACGGGCCGTGCCTTGCCCGATGTGCGCGATGGGCTCAAGCCCGTGCATCGCCGCATTCTCTACGCGATGAAGGATATGGGGCTTGTCCCGGGCGCGAAGTTTCGTAAGAGTGCCACGGTGGTGGGCGAGGTGCTCGGTAAGTATCACCCGCACGGCGATGTCGCCGTCTACGACTCTATGGCCAAGATGGCACAAGATTTCGGCTACCGATACCCGCTCGTGCTTGGTCAGGGTAACTTCGGCTCGATCGACGGCGACTCGCCGGCGGCCATGCGCTACACCGAGGCCAAGATGTCGCGTATTGCAGAGTCGCTCCTGACTGATCTGGAGAAGGATACGGTCGCGTGGATACCAAACTATGACGCGACGCGTGAGGAGCCTACCGTACTGCCCGCAGCACTCCCGAATCTGCTCTTGAACGGCACCCTCGGTATTGCCGTGGGTATGGCGACCAACATTCCACCACACACCCTCCGCGAGGTGGTCGATGCCACGGTGCATCTCATTGATAATTCTGACGCCACGACCGAGGAGCTTATGCAGTTTGTTAAGGGGCCTGATTTCCCTGGCGGAGCTATCGCGTTTAATCAGACTGACCTGCGGCATGCCTACAGCTCAGGGCGTGGCGGTGTGGTGGTACGTGGCGAGGCGGAGATCGTCGACGACGGCAAGAAGGACTCGAAGATTATCATCACCTCACTCCCGTATCGTGTGAACAAGAGTGAGTTGATCGCGCGTATCGCCGAGCTGGTGCAGGAGAAGAAGATCGAGGGTATTCGCGATTTGCGCGACGAGTCTACGGCAGATATCCGTGTCGTGGTGGAGCTTAAGGGCACCGCGCACCCGCAGGCGGTACTTAATGCGCTCTATAAGCATACCGAGCTTGAGAGCACCTTCCACTACAACATGCTCGCGCTGGTCGACGGTGTCCCAGAGACGCTCTCGCTCCAGAGCATGCTCCACAATTTCGTCGAGCATCGGCAGGAGGTGGTTAAGCGCCGTACTGAGTTTGATTTGAAACAGGCCGAGGCCCGCGAGCACATCCTCCTGGGGCTCTCTAAGGCGCTCGACCATATCGACGAGGTCATCGCGATTATCAAGAAGTCGCCAGATGTGCCGACCGCGTCGGCTGCCTTGCAGAAGAAGTTTGGCTTCTCAGAGCTCCAGGCAGCGGCGATCCTCGAGATGCGGCTCTCTAAGCTCGCGGGCCTCGAGCGCAAGAAGATTGAGGACGAGCTCACGGAGGTACAGGCACTCATTAAGAAGCTCAAGGATATTCTCTCTTCGGCTAAGAAGATCCTTGCGGTAGTGCGCGCCGAGCTTATCGAGCTCGCCGAGAAGTATGGCGATGATCGCCGCACGCGCATCATGAAGGGTGGTGTGCAGAATATTTCAGTAGAAGATTTGGTCCCCGACGAGGAGAGCATGCTTCTCCTCACGCAGGGAGGCTACGTGAAGCGTACGAATCCTAATGAGTACAAGGCACAGAAGCGTGGCGGGGTGGGTGTCGTCGATATCGCGACCAAGGAAGAAGACGTGGTGACACACTTCTTGGTGACCAATACCCACGACGATCTCCTCTTCTTTACCGACTTTGGTAAGGCGTACCAGCTCAAGATGTATGAGATCCCTGAGGGCAAGCGCGCGACCAAGGGCAAGAGCATTATGAACTTCCTTGCGCTTGCAGGGGAGGAGAAGGTAACCAGTATTTTGCCCGTACCTAAGGGTGCAGCGCTCGATGCAGCGTCTATCATGTTTGTGACCGAGGCAGGCGTGGTTAAGCGTTCGGCAGCCAAGGCCTTCGCCGACGTGCGCCGTTCAGGCATCATCGCGATCAATTTACAGAAAGGGGACAAGCTTATCTCGGCGAATCTTGCGGCAAGTGGCGATACGGCATCGCTCGTTACCGCTAAGGGGCAGTCAATCAGATTTGATGTCGAGGAGGTACGTGAGATGGGTCGCACCGCAGGGGGCGTGCGCGGCATGAGTGTTAAGAAGGGGGATTCGGTCGTGTCTGCCGAGGTGATCCCAGCTGAGATAGCAAAGAAAGCCTCACTGCTCGTGATCATGAGCAAGGGCTATGGCAAGCAGACCAGCATGGACGAGTACAAGGTGCAGGGGCGTGGGGGCTCAGGTATCAAGACTGCCGAGGTTACCCCCAAGACAGGCGAGATTATTGGCGCTAAGGTGGTGGTGAGCGCCGACGAAGAAAGCGACGAGCTTGTGGTGATCTCGAAGAAGGGGCAGGTGATCCGCACCAAAGTGAACGAAATCCCCTCACTTTCACGCGCGACGCAGGGCGTACGCGTCATGCGTCTTTACGAGGGTGACGCTATTGCCTCGGTGGTAGCACTTTAGTCACAGGTTTTTCTTGCGTGTGGGGGAGTGAGCGCCGTACTATGCGTGCAGGGTGCGCAAAGTTCTTGTGTGCCACAACCGTGGAGGGCAGGGTGACACTAAGCGAAGCAAGCAGGGAGCTGACACAACGAAGCATCGCCCACGACATCGAGCCGCAGCCCGCGTCATGTGTCTGGAGGTACTTGGTGCATGCCGCAAAGGCTGGCCAAACGACGCTCGATGATCGAGGGCCAGGGAGCTCGCGGAACATCTGTTTCTACGCGCAGACGCCGGAGAGCATTGTCTCCGAGGTGCTGCACCGGAGAGCAGAACTCGAGAAGCCTTTCTACCTCACGGCGGCGTAGTGGTGGGTAGCGGAAGTGGCGGAAGCCCCGCCGGTCGACAGACCGGCGGGGCACTGTTTTGTTAATTCCCGCACGCAAACGCCGGCACCCGTGTTACGGTGTAGACATGTCGTCCTTTAGTGTTCCGCGAGAGAACGTGCTCCTCCTCGGCTTACGCGAGGGTATGAAAGTCGCGGACTTTGGTGCGGGGAGCGGGCACTATACGCGCGTGGCCGCTGCCGCAGTTGCCACGAGCGGGCGCGTGTACGCCATCGATATCCAAGAAGATGTGCTTACGTACCTGCGGCTACACACGCCCGACTACTATCACAGTACTGTCGAGACGATCTGGGGGAATATCGAGAAGATCGGCGGCTCAGGCCTTAAGACCGCTACGCTTGATGCGGTGATACTGGCTAATGTGTTGTTTCAAGTAGAGGATCGTGCGGGGCTTATTGCGGAGATTGTCCGAGTGTTAAAGCCAGGCGGCAAGCTCCTGGTGGTCGATTGGACGGGGAGTCATGGAGGTATGGGTCCAGATGCTGCGCAGGTGATTCCTCAAGAGGAGGTCGAGGGTATGTTTACCCGATCAGGCTTCACCAAGGAGAAATCCTTCTCGGCAGGGCCGCACCATTACGGTATGATACTAACAAAAGCGGTATGAAGATGTCGGTCTTTCAGGTGGTGCTCATGGGTCTCTTTGCCGCAGGGGCGATGTTCGGTATTTTCGTCTTTGCTACTTACAGTGGTGGCGGGTCCTCTGATGCTGATGCTGTGGGCAAGGTGGTGATCTGGGGCACCTTGCCTAAGGAGGGTGTACAAGACGCGCTCCGCGAGCTCCAGAGAACCAATAAGAGTTTTGAGAGCGTCAGCTATGTAGAAAAGAACGCCGACACGCTCCCGAGCGATCTGGCGAGCGCTATTGCAGTAGGGGGTGGGCCAGACCTCCTGCTTGCCTCGCAAGAGCACGTTATAGCGCTCAGCAAGTTTATTGTCCCGATTACGACAGAGACGTTACCGCCGAACACCTTTGCTAACACGTTTGTTGATGGCGGGAGTGTCTTTACGGTGGGTGCTGGCTCGGGCTACTACGGGATGCCGCTCCTTGTCGATCCACTCATACTCTTTTGGAATGATGACATTCTTGCCTCAAACGGCATTACCAAGCCGCCCTCGACCTGGGAAGCCTTGGTGGGCTTCGTGCCAACGTTGGCGGTACTTACTCCAAGCAAGCAGATCACTCGGAGTGCTATTGCGCTTGGTACCTACAGCAATATCGAAAACGCTCGCGGCATCCTCTCGGCTCTCTTTCTCCAGACGGGAGTCCCGATCACCTCATACGAGCAGACGGGGATCAAGGCTAACCTAGGAGAGTCAGGCACAGGCGCTGGCTCGGGCAGAGCAGTACTCAACTTCTACACACAATTTGCCGATCCGGCTAAGATCTCGTACACCTGGAATAGCTCGCTCCCGAACTCGCGCCAGATGTTCCAGACGGGAGACCTCGCGCTCTACCTTGGGTACGCTTCAGAAGCGCGGAGTCTCGCTGCGCTCAACCCGAACCTCAATTTCAAAGTAACTACACTCCCGCAGCCAGGTACTGCGAAGCTCAAGACTACCTATGGGCAACTCTACGGCCTTATGATCAGTCGGGGGAGTAAGAACGCCATTGGCGCGTTTAAGGTCATGGCTAAGCTCACCAGCGCCCCTGAGCAGGGTAAGATCGCTGGGTACACTGGCCTTGCCCCTGCGGTGCGCACCGCACTCACGACGCTCCCTGCTGACCCGGCCGCGAGTGTGGCCTACACCTCAGCGCTCTACACGCGCGGGTGGCTGTCCCCAGCGCCCGTGCTTACGGACCCAGTATTCTCGAGTATGATAGGGAACGTGATGACCGGCCGTATCTCCCCGGAGTCTGCGCTTAATCGAGCCGCGGCCTCGCTCTCCTCACTCTTACGACAATGAAAAAAGTAACACTAACGCTCCTCGGACTTCTTATGTTCATGTTGCCTGTTGGCGTGTATGCCGCGGGAGACGCTGGTGATAATGAGAATCCGCCAAACGAGAGCGTGACGCTTATTAATCCGCTGGGGCCGGGCGGGGCGACGCTTGAGGGGTTTCTTGGGAGTATCCTCGATCTCGTGATTCGGATCGGGAGTATCGTGGTCGTGGTGATGCTTGTGTATGTGGGCTTTCTTTTTGTTGCGGCGCAGGGCAATGCTACCAAGCTTGAGTCCGCACGTAAGGCGCTCATATGGACCATCATCGGTGCACTCGTGCTTCTGGGTGCTAAGGCTATTGCGGTGGGTATCCAGGCGACCGTCGAGGCGCTCTCCATAGGCTCATGACCTTTAAGCAATTTGTCGGTAGTGGCACGGAAGGCGTGATTGGGCTTATCAATGTAATCATCGTCCCGCTCTTGATCGGGGTGGTCTTCCTGTATTTTGTCTGGGGCGTGGTCAACTATTTCTTTATTAATGGTGGGGACGATAAGAAGCGAGAAGAGGGCAAGCAGTTTGTCCTCTGGGGCATACTCGGCATTACGCTCATGTTTACGGTCTGGGGGATCGTAAACATCGTGTTATCCACGTTTGGTCTAACACCAGCGCCATGATGTGGGATACTATCACTATATGAATTCATTTTTGAGACTTGCCGCACTTACGCTCCTTGTGGTTCTGCCGGTACTTTTCCCTGCGGCGCCGGCGCTAGCAGGGTGCGGATTTTATGTAGACAGTAACGGTAATTGGGCGTTTGGTTGTGGCACCGACATTGACGTAGGCCCGAACGATTATGAGTGCTCCGCTACAATCTGTGGTCTCGGTCAACAATTTATCTATATCATCAACTATATCCTTGTACCGCTCCTGTTTGCGGTCGCGTTTATTACCTTCTTGTACGGGGTAGCCAATGCCTACATCCTCTCCCAAGGAGATCCCGACGAGATCAAAAGAGGGCACAAGCTTATCCTTTGGGGCATTATTGGATTTGTGGTGATGCTTTCGCTCTGGGGCTTGGTGAACATCGTGTCAAACACCTTTGGCTTGGACGGTGCGCGTGCGCCGCTATTACCACTCTCGTATTAAGGAGGTATGCCTGGCGTTGATCTAGACTACATCGATTTCTACGCATCCGGTATATTGGTCATGATCAACTGGTACATCGTACCGGTACTGTTTGCGATAGCGTTCCTCTACTTCCTCTGGGGTGTCTACAACTACTTCATCCTTGGGGCAGACGATGAAAAGAAGCTTGAGACGGGCCGCCAATTTACGCTCTGGAGCATTATTGCGTTTGTGGTGATCTTGTCGGTCTGGGGGTTGGTAGCCATACTGGCGAACACCTTTGGGCTCATGCTGGGCGAGGCTGCGCCACCAGCGCCCATGCTGTAAAGGGCTATCCACACAGCGAGGGAAAACCGATTGACCAGCCGCAGCCGCACGTTACAATTACTACGTTATTAACTTATCTATAGTATGAAAAAAGCGCTTGCCCTTACTAGCCTTGCAGCCCTCGCGTTGCCGTTTGTTGCGCTCGCTCAGGAAGCCGTTACCGATATCAATGAGGCCGGAAACTTCATCATCACGCTCATTAACGAGGTGTTTATTCCGGTTATCTTCGCGGTTGCGTTTATCGTGTTCCTCTGGGGCGCCTTCCAGACCTTCATTCTCGGCGCTAACGATGAGGATGTTAAGACGAACGGTAAGAATCTGATGCTCTACGGCCTTATCGGCTTCTTCGTCATGGTCTCGATCTGGGGCTTGGTGAACGTGTTCAGAAACAGCGTTGCGCTCGACGAAGGCGTTGAGCTCCCAGAGACTGGCTTCGATATCTAAGGGTAATGGAAGTCCTCAACGAGTTTCTCTACAAGGTTACTCTTGAGATAATCGACCCGATCCTCCTTCTCCTCTCTGCCGCAGCGTTCGTGCTCTTCCTCTGGGGCGTGTTCGAGTTCATTCGCAACGGAGCAGACTCGACCAAGCGCGCAGACGGGCAGCGGGCGATCCTCTGGGGCATTATTGGGCTGGTGATCATCTTCGGAGTGTTCGGTATTATCAATATCGCACTCCAGTCATTTGGTCTTGAGCCTATCGAGCGCTCGCTCTACGAGGTTGAGGAATAACTAGGGCAAGGGAAAAAGTAGAAGCCCCCGGCACGCTTGTGGCGCCGGGGGCTTACTCATTCAGGGGGTCAATGGGCCCGCACAGGACTCTTGGAACCTGTAGCGGACCACCACGAACTTGTCGCTCGTGGGGATGAACCGGAAGTAACTCCGGTTCTTGCCCGTCACTCGGTGCTTCTCGAGCCAGCGCTCTGCCTTGACGCCCACTTCGGGCTCGTAGCAGAGGCGCAGCCCACTCGGGACCGTGTGCTCGGACTTGAGCGGCTTCGAGCCGCTCGCGCCCACCGGGCAGAGCCGGACCTCTCGGTCCGACCCGTCCTCACACTCGCTCTGCACCTCTTTCGGCGCAGAGCTCGTCCACGGGAGCGACACCTGCGGCGTCGCCACCGTCCCGTGCTGCATGGCCGAGAGCGGGTAGGCGATGCAGGCCACCAACCCCACGAGCTTGAGCGCGGTACGGTGTGTGGGTGCCAACACCCAGGCAAGCCCCAGAACGATGAGCACGTAGAGCCAGTAGCTCCACGCGCCCATGCCCACCCGGTCGACCCCGAACGCGAGCGCCGCCGCAAGGGCGATCGCCAGCACCGTGGTGCCCGACGCCCACGCCGGAAGCGTGGGCAGGCCGAAGCCGCGCCCTCTTGCTGCAACCGCACCCGGAGTGCGGTTTATGTACACCAGTACTGCGACCACGAGTCCGGCGGCAATCGCCAGGCCCGCAAGGATGAATGCGAACAGACTGTTCACTTGCTACCTCCTCGGCTGGCGAGCTTGGCTCCCAGCGCCTCGTTGATGCCCGGAGCGATGAACGTCATCCCGGGCTTGGTTGCCTCGAGCACGTCCATGGCTCGCTGGTTCTCGAAGAGGCTGCGAGCCTCCTCGAAGGTGAGGGTGA
>JACCDR012184757.1_pt1 | contig 11476 bp, 29 predicted proteins | sample 7446431 | NCBI WGS metagenome assembly JACCDR01 (sample SAMN15323443, study PRJNA562643) | freshwater metagenome | isolation source: river surface water | place: USA:Blue River Watershed | collected 2017-08-17
CGTCGCAGAGGCGCAGGAACGAGCGCGTCTTCGGATTGTAGATCTGGTCCGCGAGCTTCGTGAGGAACTTGCGGTTGACCTTGACCGTCTTCTTCGTCGACTGCTTGGAGAGCTTCTTGTTGATCATTCCATTTTCCTTTTTCGGGTGGATACGCGCAGTGTAACACTCTAGGCTCGCACCCGAGCTCTGCTGAGCATGTTGCTCCCTCTCAAGACCTCGTTGTAGCTCGCGTCGACCGGGAAATCCCAGATGCCGGCCAGCTCGAGGTTGGGGTCGACGGCCTTACCGGTCGCGTCATTCTGGAGCGACATCCATTTGAAGACGTTGGCCATGCGCGAGCACTCCAGCACGACGAAGATCGGCTTGCCGTCCTTCATCAGGACGTCGCCGGGCAGCAGGTCAGCGTAATTCATGGTACCCTTTCACCAAGGAAGCGCCCGCGTTCGCCACGGGGTCGGCGTTCTTCCTCGACAGGAAATAAGCCTGGTTTAGTCGGCCCTCGCTGGCTTTGGGCGGGACGACGCAGCGGGTTGTCAAGGTCACCTGGAGGCCGTCGTCGAGCGACCTGGCCTCGACGATGAACAGCGCGCCGTCGGGGTAGACCAAGCCGTCGCCGGGCTCGACGTCGGCCCAGGTCGGGCCGGGAGCGCGACGGGCCAAAAAGAGCTCTTCGACCTCGATCAAAGCCACACCTCCCAGTTGGAGCTGGGGAAGTGGGACTCCTTGCCAGCGGTCGTGTGCGAGCCGTCCGACCAGATGAGCAGCACACAGCTATCCATGCCATAAGCGAGCACGGGGTGCTTCACGTCGCCCCGGCAGTCCAGCCTCCTCAACCAACGACCGTTGGGGGCCGGGAAGCTTTTCTCATGTTTTTGGGCCTCGCGGTCCATTTCACTTCCATCATCGTGCGCTTAGACCGCGACCCACCCTCTTCGGCTTCGCCCGACGTAGGAGAGAAACGATCCCGGTCTCTCCCGTATAAAGTGGGCCCACATGATCTTCTTCGCGGGCGTGTTCCTCATCCCGATGCTCGTCGCCGCCGTAGCGTACTTCCTCTCCAAAGAGATCACGTGGCGGGAGCTGTTGGCCCAAGCGGGCGTCCAGCTGGTCGTCGCCGGCTCCGCGGCGTTGATCGTCCACCACGTCGGCTTGCACGACGAGGAGGTTTGGACGGGCGTCGTGACCAAGAAGCAGCAGGAGCGGGTGTCCTGTGGGCACTCGTACACGTGCAACTGCGTCACCACCTGCACGGGCGGGAAGAACTCGAGCTGCACCACGACCTGCCAGACGTGCTACGAGCACACCTGGGACTACGACTGGAAGGTCTACTTCTCCACCGGCGACGACCTGGCGATCGACCGCGTCAACCGGCAGGGGACGCAGGAGCCGCCGCGCTGGACGGCCGTCAAGGTGGGCGAGCCGGGCGCCATCGAGCACGGCTACTCGAACTACGTCAAGGCCGCGCCGGACACGCTGTTCCGGCGCCAAGGGCTGGTGGAGAAGTACCAGGGCTCGCTCCCGGCTTACCCGGGGAAGGTGTACGACTACTATCGCATCGACCGCCTCGTGGAAGTGGACCTGGCCCTCCAAGACCGCCGCAAGTGGAACGAGGACATCTTCAGGCTCAACGCCGACGTCGGCAACCATTGGCAGGCGGACGTGGCGGTCGTGCTGACGCGCGACAAGCCGCGCGAGTGGTTTTACGCTCTCGAAGAGAAGTGGCTCGGCGGCAAGAAGAACGACGTCATCGTCGTCGTCAACCTGTCCGGGGACGCCATCGAGTGGGTCGAGGTGATGGCTTGGGTGAAAGACCCGATCTTCAAGATCAAGCTGCGCGACGCCATCATGGCCGAGCCGAGGTCCTTGGACCGGGAGCGGATCGTGTCGGAGACGAGGCAGGCGGTCGTCACGAGCTACAAGCGCAAGCCGATGAAGGACTACGAGTACCTGAAGAGCAGCATCAGGCCGTCCATGACGGAGTGGATCGTCACACTCCTCATCGGGGTGCTGGTCGCCGCCGGGCTGTCTTACTTCCTCCACCGGGAGGACGTGTTCGGCGAAAACGGGAGATATTTCGGCCGGCGTAGGTTCGGCCGCGCGTGGTGAAACGAACCAAAAGCGAAGCAACTAAGGAACGCTGGGCGCGCCTCGGCGCGAACGCGGTTGCCAGCACGAAACAACGTGTCTGTCGTCATTGCGAGAACGATTTCGTCATCAAGTACGGCAATCAACACTACTGCCACGATTGCCTCAAACAGTGCTACAACGAAGACGGCAAGCTCGATGAAACGAAGGCCACAAGACTGTACAACTACAATCTGTTGCCCTCGCAATTCGACCAGCTATGGGAGCTACAACGCGGTCTTTGCCGTTTGTGCGAAGAGCCAATGACTTTGGGCAAACGCGGTAAATTTTGTCTTCACATAGACCACGATCACACTTCCGGAAGGGTTCGAGGGCTACTCTGCCGGTCATGCAACAATTCACTTGGTTTTCTAGAAAGAGAACCAAGTTGGTTGGTTAAAGCTCTTGCCTACGTCAAAGAACACAGAGGAAATCATGTCTAAAGGGATTGCGACTTTCGTCGTTGCAGCCGTGATGCTGCTCGCCGTGGGGATCATCGGGGTGGGTTGCGTAGCGAGTGTCAACAACAATTGCGTTCGACAAGAAGCGGGTATTGAAGCCCAGTGGAACCAAAATCGCAACAATTACGCTTCGTACTTTAACAAGATCAAGGAGCTCGCGCAGGTGCCGGAGATGTACACGGCCGACCTGCAGAAGGTGTACACCGGGGCCATCCAGGGCCGGTACGGCGCCGACGGGTCGAAGGCCGTCGTGCAGTTCATCAAGGAGCACAACCCCAGCTTCGACGCGTCCCTCTACACGCGCATCCAGCAGGCCATCGAGGCCGGCCGCGACCGCTTCGAGGCCGACCAGAAGATGCTGCTCGACAAGAAGCGCGTGTACGAGGTGTCTCTCCACTCCTTCCCGGACTCGACGGTCGCCGGCATGCTCGGCTTCCCGAAGAAGGACCTGAGCAAGTTCGACATCGTCACTTCCGAGGAGACGGAGCAGGCCTTCGCGACCAAGAAGGCCGGCCCGGTCAAGCTGCGATGATCGTCTTCGCCTGCGCCGTAGGCGCCGTGGTGTACGTCGCCGGGGCCGTCATCGTCTTCGTAATTGGCGTCGCCTACCCGCCCCGCGACAGCTTGGTCAAATCGCTGACTTGGGCCTTGACGTGGCCGGTCAGCTTGCCGGTCAAGACCGTCGTGAACCTGGCGAAAGCGTGGTTGTTCCGATGAGCGGGCGGTGCAGAGATTATCCTTGCGACCCCGGCTCGGGCTGCCCTGAATGCGACCCGGCCGGGCGCAAGGCTGTGGAACGCCGTCTCGACCTCAACCCGAGGTGCACCGTGTGCGACGGGAAGCTGCTCGCGCACCTGGGCGTCTCGACTGTGGAAGGCAAACAAGTGCACGACGGGTGCAAGCGCGAGGCGATGGCCCTCGCTTACCCGCACCAATGCCCTCAATGCGTCGGCAGCGGTAAGGTCGTGACGAGCTGGCGCACCAGCAAGGAGTGCTGCACCGGCGGGCCTCTGAATTACGGGGGCTTCGGCGGGTTCGCGGGGTGCGAGTACTGCCCGCAGCTGCACGAGCGGAAGGAGCCCGCGGCGTCTAAGCCGTGCGACCTGTGCGAAGGCCGCGGCCGGCTCAAGAACAAGCCGGTGCCTGTCATGACCCAAACGGGGTGGAAGAAGGGTTGAACCGGTAGACCTCGACAAGCGTCAGCTCGCCCTGGGCGATGTTCTCGTCGAAGGTCCACGCGTCCAGGTCGATGACCTTGTGGTCGGTGTCCTCCAGCCTCAGCACGCGGAGCTTCGAGCCGTCGCGGCCGACCACGAGGTAATGACGCATCGCTGGGCCGGCGCTCAGCCACCATTTCAAAACGAAGACGTCCCCTTCTTCGAGGTCGTTGAAGCGCACGTCGGTAACTAACAGGCCACGTCGACGAGGTCGTAGGCCGCGAAGAACTCGTGCGCCATCGTGCCGTCCGCGAGGTTGAACGAGCGGAGGCACTGCCCGCCGTCGAAGCTGATGCCCGTGGCGACCACGAGCCAGATGTAGCCGGGCTCTACGACCACCTCACCTACCTCCACCAAAGAAGCGTGCTTGCGCTTGGTCTCCACCGTTCAACCCGCCCTGACTGCCGTACGTAGATCCCGTGCAAGACGTCGACATCGAAACCCTGGGCGAGCACCTCTACCAGGTTTCGCTGGGGAAAGCGCCGCCCAAGCACGTCGACGACATCGTCGCCGTCGCGTCCAAGCTGTGGCCCGGGCTGCCGTTCGACCAAGCGGCGGCGTACGCGCTAGCGCTTGCGGAGCTGCGGCAGGACCTGGCGACGGCGGAGGACAACAAGCACGCCCACGCCGCCACCGGACTGAAGCGCAAGATCGACCTGTTCGAGGACCTGTTCCTGCAAGCCCTCGAGCGGACGCGCGCTTAGCCGACGCAGTCACGGACGACCTCCCAAAGCTCGGCGTCCGGCATCGGGCGCGAGAAGGGGCAAGCCGACGGGGCATTGACTCGTCTGATCACACGAGCGTGCGACTCGCGTGGAAGCTCACGTTTGACCGACGTGACGACCGGCCCACGTTCCAAAAATGGGTGTACCGTGTGGAAGCTCAACGAGTTCATGTGATATCCGGACCCTTCATGCACGTCAAACGAACCAAAGAGTTCGATGCCGGTCTTCATCAACACGATCGGTTTGGATGGTTCGCCTTGTTTGCAGGTTTCAAGGGTAACCTCGTAGTCATCGCCGTCCGTCAGCTTCCAGATCCTGTTCTGGAGGCATCCGCGTAAAACCGTCGAGATGAAGTCGTACCGATGGTCGTGTGGCTCCTCGACGAAGGCCGGGATGTCTCGATGGTAGAAATGGACCCGCTCGAGGTCGTTCAGCTTGACCTGGATGAAGCCGAGCCCGAAGAAGTGCGTTTTGACCGCGTTCGCGCGCAGCCAGTCGACGTCGAGGATCAATGTGTTTTCTCCCATTGAGAGCACCAAAGCTCGAGATAAGGCGACTTGAAATGACCCTCCTTCCCTTCTGAGTCAATGAACCAGTAGGAATGATCATCTTCGCGTCGGATGTAAATCTTGAAACCGCGCCCTTCTTGGAGCGTTTGCAAGTGCTCAGGCGTAGGTCTAGCGCCTTCCCCGATCGCTAACGTGAACGTCGGTTGTCGGAGCGGGTCGTTCTCGTCCGCCTCCAGGGGGGACGGTGCCATTGAAAGCGCCCTCGAACGCCTTCATGCACGCTCCCAGTGGGCTTCGGAGAACTCCACCTCGTCGGAGACGGTCCCGCGCTGGCCCGTCGAGTCGAGCCATTGGTGGTGGTACTGGTCCACGCGCGTCCACATCACCTTGAACGGCACGCCCTCCGGTATCCTCTCGACGTATTCCTGCCGGATGCGACACCCTTCGCCCACAGCCAGCCTGAAGGCCGGGTCGCCGGTGACCGTCGGGGAGTCGTCGATCGGCTTGGTGTCCTGGAAGAGGAGCTTGTAGTAATCGTCGTGCGTCATGCCGCGCAAGCTAAAGCGCGGGAAAGCGAGAGACGTATGGTCGGCGCATGTCAGGAACCCATGTTTTTTCAATCCCGATCGGCGACTGGTCGGACGACGGCCACGGCAAGTGCGAGTACTTCCACGCTTCCGCCGCGAAGCCGTTCAAGGACGTCTGCAAGGCCTTCAAAGCGGCGAAGAAGAAGTTCAAGAAGGACGGCGACGGCTTCACCCCGGAGGAGCTGTGCAGCGAGTACGAGGACAGCCACGTGCCCGACGACGTCGTGGAGCTGCTCGAGGAGCGCGGTTTCAAGATCGACCCCGACGACTTCGGGCCGCGCGAGTTCGCCGAGCTCGTCGTGTGGTATCTCAACCAGGGCGACCCCGACCTCAACGCGGAGCTGCTCCCGGAGGAGAAGGAGCCGCCGATGCTCCGCAACTGGGACTACCGGCGCGAGGTGAAGGAGGACCTCGGCGGGTTCGGCTACGGCCTGTTCGGCTGCTGAACAGAGACCTAAGGTGCACCGCATGGCAAACATCGTCAAAGGGCTCCGCTATCAGTTCACCACCGACCACCTCCGCGAGCACATGGTGCAGCGCGCGGCCTACCACGAGGCGCGCGCGACCGACAAGGAAGCCGCGCTGCCCGAGCTCCAGAAGGCCGTCGACATCGTCAAGGCGGCGGGCAAGGTGTCCGCCACGACCGTCGCGACGATGAGCAAGTTCAACAGCGCGAACTACCACTTCGACACCGCCGACCAGGTGGAGCAGCTCGAGACGGACATCAAGGACCACCGCAACAAGGCGCTCGTCTTCCGCACGCTCGCCGACCACCTCGTCCCGGACTCCGTGTACGACCTCGACGAGAACGACCTCCGCCGCCTCGAGATCGTCAAGTAGATGGAGGCCGGCAAGCGGCGTTGGCTGCGACTCCAGCTCGGCATCATCGCTTGCTGGGCCGGCGTGGTGGTCGGCATGGGCGCCGCCAGCGCGTTCGGCAGGTCGACCTTCGACAGGTTCTTCTACGGCTTCATGGCGGCTTGGATGCTCTTCATGCTCGCCATCGAGGTCTCCAAGTACCGCCGCGTGAAGGCCCGGCCGTGGAAGCCGTGAGCCGGCGCTACGGCATCATCGGCTGCCGCCCCCCTAAAGAGGGGTCGCCGTCGTACGAGGCCGACATGGTGAAGTACCTCGAGATATGCGAGGCGGTCGTCGAGTTCGTGGCGACGCTCCCGGAAGGGAGCGTCGTCGTCTCGGGGGGAGCCGAAGGCGTCGACAAGGTGGCGGCCTTCCAAGCGAGCCAGCGCGGGCTGAGGGTCGTCGAGCACCTGCCCGATTACAAGCGGTACGACTCGAAGATGGCGCCGTTGGTCCGCAACATCCTCATCGTCGACGACAGCGACGAGGTCGTGGCCTTCCCGGCGCCGTGGAGCACCGGCACGTGGCACGGCATCTCGGTCGCGCGCGAGAAAGACAAACCGCTGTGCGTGAAGAAGGTCTGAACCCGTGCCCCGCCGGGCCGTTCCGCATCGCGGAGGGGGAAGACGTTTGGGTACTGTACTCGCCCGACGTCGACCGGCAGTACATGCGCGAGGTGCCGTCGTCCGGGTACCCGCTCCAGGTCTTGGAGCTCCACTCGAAGGACGACGTGCAAGCCGTGGCCACCGTTTTCTCTTACAAGGTCGGCGCCAGGTTCGTCATCGCCTTCAGGTTCGCCGACGTGAGGCCGCTGTGAGGCTGCGGCCCGGCGACCTCATCCAGAAACGCGACTTCGAGTACGAGGCCGGCGTGTGCCCGGGCGGCGAGGCCTTCGTGAGCGGCGCTTGGCAGTTCATCTCCTTCGACAAGGAGGGCCTTTTCCTGGTGGTCAACGACCTGTACGACGAAGGCCCCAAGCAGGTCGTTGAGCTCGTGTCGCTCCGCACCTGCTACAGGTTCATGTTCCGCACACGAGTCACCGACGCGACGTACGAAGTCATCAACCGGGAGTAAAACTCTCTCTCGGAGCCGTGGTAAGGTGGCCGGGATGGACATCACAGCGGCGCTAGCGGCCCTATTCGTGCACCTCTTCGACCTCCAGCCCCACAACGTCCCGTACAACGCCGGCATGGCGTCCAAGGCCGCCGAGGGCATCGGGAGCGTCACGGACGTCCCTTGGGAAGCCGAGACGCTCGCGCGCATCGCGCGGTGGGAGAGCGGCCTGAAGCCGGAGGTCGCAGACTGCACCGTGCTCGGGAAGCAAGGGGAGCGCGGCGTCTTCCAGGTGAAGGCCCGCACCCCTTCGGAGAAGCTCGACCTCTGCTCGTCCGACCTCGCCAAGCAAGCGCGCGTCGCGCTGGCGAGGGTCCGCGAGAGCCGGTCGGAGTGCGAGCGCAAGGGCTTCCGCGGGGCCGACGTGCTCGGCCTTTACACCCACGGCGCCTGCGTGCGGGGCAACCGCTTCGCCGCCTTCCGGTACGGAGACGGCTCCAAGCTACGATCCTTCCTCGAGAAAGAATGACGACAGAAGCGCCCCCAGCCGATTACAGCCGAGCGTTGGCCGACCGAGGAGTCACGGACGGCTCGACGTGGTTGCACGTCGACAACAACGAGATGTTCGTCGTCATGCCCCAGGACGAGGACGTCATCCGCGAGCTCTGCACGCAGTTCGCTTGCGCGTACACGGACGTGAACGCGCGCGACAACACACCGCAGTGGATCCGCGTGATCAAGCTCGGCGTCAACAAAGGGAGCGCGAACGTCGACGTGGTCTTCGTGCCGTGGATGTGCGGCCGGATCGACAAGGGGTTCATCAAGAGGATCGGTTGATAACCCTCTACTACCATCAAGGGTTGAAGCTGGGCATCGTCACGGACGACGGCATGCCTTCCTTGGTTATCACGGACGAGAGGGTGATGGAGTTCGAGCAGTACATCGAGACGGCGCAGCAAGGCGTCCGCCAGCTCGGCAAGTCGGACAGCAGGCGCGCGCAGCTAGAAGTCATCCTCCGGTTCCCGGACAAGAGCGTCGGGTGGGCGAAGCTGTGATCGACTGGTCGGCTTACACCGCGGAGCAAGCCTTCGAGACGTTGCAGCGCGCGCCGCGCATCGCCAGCGTTTGGCACTACTCGGAGCTCACGCTAGGCTACAGCCGCAACCTGCTGTGGGACCCGAAGAAGGGCTCGGACGTGGGCTGGCTGACCGTGGCGCAGGTCTGGCCCAACCCGGACAAAGGCTCGTGGTTCTACAGCTACGCCTACGACGGCGACGCGTACCAGCGGCGAGCCCTCGGCCCGTTCAAGGACCGCTTCGAGGCGGCCCGGGCCGCCGACGCCGTCCTGGTCGAGCAAGGGGGGCTGGTGTGCAAATGACGCTCGGCGAGGCCAGCACCTTCACCGGCGCGCCGGCCCCGCCCCGCGGCGGCCAGTACCTCCTGTTCCGGGAGGGCGACCGCCCGAGCCCTTCCCCGTACGACCGCGTCCAGTTCATCGGCTTCCACCGCGTGCCGAGCTTCGACGTCGACGTCATGGGCGAAGGTCTGGGCGGTTGGACCTTGTCCGACACTGACCTCGTGGACGTCTTCATGGATCAGCGGGGCGACCCGCCGGTGTTCACGGTCGTCGAAGTGAAGGGGAAGTGGTGCCGCGTCGAGCAGGTCGAGGGCGAGCGCGAGGTGCCCGCATTGGCGCGCGTGTGGCTCTCCCTCGCGTGCCTCGAGTACGCCCTCGCCCACGGCACGCTGGAGCTCCTGTCGTGACCGCCAGGCTCGAGCGCGCGGACGGCCGTTACCTGGACTTCGAGGAGGTCACCGAGGGGTCGGTGATCGTCGTGAACCGGCGCCACGATCATGGGAACCTGTACGACCTCAACCCCAAGTACCCGTATATCATGTTCGAGTCCGGCGACATCTGGGTCGTCGAAGCGTTGGCTAACAGGCCGCGCGTGGCCGTCGTGCGTAACCTGCGGACGCACCAGCGCTCGGGCATCCGGGTCGACGACCTCTTGGGGCTCGACGACCGGGACGTGCTGACGGTCGGGCCGGGATGACTATGATCGGGGTGTGCACTTCACGCGCGAACGGGCGTTGACGCTGGCCGCGTCGACGGCGGCTTTCGGGCTGTCGGCGCTCCTGCGGAAGGTCGCCGTCGACCGGCTGCACCCGTTGCAGTACCAAGTGGTGACCGCCTTGGTCTACACGACCCTCATCCCCTTGTATGTCTTCCTCGCCTTCAAGCACGGCGGCGGGACGGAAGGGGCGACGTGGAAGGGCGTCGGCATCGCCGTCTCGGCGACCGTGGTGGCCTCGTTCGGCGGCGTGATGTTCGGGTTCGCGTTGCGGTCCGGCAACGACGCCGGCGTGGTGTCGGCCCTCTCGTCGCTCTCGCCGATCATCACGATGATGCTGTCGTTCTTCCTGTTGGGGGAGCGCCCGTCGTTCCTGAGCGCGCTAGGGTGCGCGTTGGTGCTGGCGGGCGTGGCTCTCATCTCCTACAGAGGTTGACATGCAAAGGGACGATTTCGTCGGGTGGTTGGCGGAGAAGATCGGCGCCGAGATGAAGAAGCGCCTCAAGCCGCGGGAGTTCCAACCCGGCGACGTCGTCGTCACGTGTTCGCTCGCGAAGTTCGAGCCGGACGGGGAGCGCGAGACGTACCTCGACGCCACCTCCGGGCAGTTCAAGATCACGCTGTCGCTCTACCAGCCCGGGGCCATGATGCTCGTCCTCGGGGTGAACGAGGGAAGCCGGGTCCGCGTGTTAGCTTTAGAGAGCGGCCGCACTGGGTGGGTCTCGAGCGCTTCGTTGGCGTTGCGCAAGTGATCTTCCACGTCGAGCCCGGGGAGGTCGTGGAGGCTCTGCGCGCGCACCTCACCTTCACGTGGGCCGGCAGCATCGTCGGTGTGGCCAAAGGCGAGCTGTTCGTCGTCCTCGAAGCCGGGTCGGTCGTGAAGGCCATCCGCGTCGACACGTCCGAGCTCGTGACGGTCATGGTCATAAGCGTCCCCGGGGACCCGGAGACGTTCGCGAAGGCTTGGCCGTGATGAAGAACTTCCGGCCGGACCTGGTGTGCGAGGCGGGCCACTTGATGGTGACCGTCGAACCGGTCGACATGGTCGACCTCGCGGCCGAGGAGGATTACCACGTCGAGCCGCACACCCACGTCATGACGTTGGGGCAACTATGCGACAAGAGGTTCCAGTTTTACGTCTTCGAGAGCGATAGGACCGTCGTGGTCGACAACATCGACGCCGTCGTCTTGGAGATGAGTTCACAAGCGATCGCCTGACCCGCCGGGAGGCTTACGGTAGCGACGTGGGTAAAACGCTCGTGTTGGTGTCGTTCGCGTCCGCTTTCGCGGTGAGCGCGTGCAGCGTGAGTTGCGAGTTCAGCTCGAAGCCGAGCATCGGCCCGGAGGCGGGCGTCCCACCGGCGCTCGCCACGAGCTCTTTCGCGGAGGCGCCCGAAGCGGGCTCACCGTGCCCGGCCGGCATGGTCGAGGTGAAGGGCGAATGGTGCCCTCACGTCGAGCAGGTTTGCCTGCGGTGGGTCGACGCCGACGGGGCCGCGGCGAGCGCCCCGGAGCCCGGCAAGACCGGCCGCTGCGGCGAGTTCCGAAAGCCGTCGACGTGCCTCACGCTGACCGACAAACGCCCTTACAAGAGGTTCTGCATCGACGCGCACGAGCACGGTGCCACGCCGACCTCGCGACCCCGCTCGTGGATGAGCTGGCACGACGCCAAAGCGGCCCTGGAGAAGGACGGCAAACGTCTCTGCACAGACAGCGAATGGACGATGGCGTGCGAGGGGCCGGCGTGGCAACCGTACCCGTACGGCGACGGATACCACCGCGACAGGACAGCTTGCAACTTCGACAACAAGGCGAACGGGGTCGACGTCTTCCTGGCGACCTCCCCTTCGACGGAGACGGCGAAGAAGC
>JACCDR011697642.1_pt1 | contig 11474 bp, 6 predicted proteins | sample 7446431 | NCBI WGS metagenome assembly JACCDR01 (sample SAMN15323443, study PRJNA562643) | freshwater metagenome | isolation source: river surface water | place: USA:Blue River Watershed | collected 2017-08-17
ACATTCTTTTTAGAACCTGTATCGGCCGAATTTCATTTTGGAGAAGACCCCACGACTTTCGATCTAGCATCTGACGGATCTTAGAGTTTTAGAATAGATCCAAATATTGATCCAGCACAAATTTTACCTGAATCCTTAGTTTCTACTGCTCCCTCGTTATGGAATAGAAATCTTGGTATTCGACTAGTACAGGATCAATTCGCGTTTTTAACTTCTGGATCTCCATTCGCTGTTAGAGGTATTAGAGCTGGAGATGTATTAGAGATATACTCAGCAATTAATGACTTACCAGCTAGAGGGGCGATGACTTCTAGCTGGATGTGTGTTACCCAATCGGGTTCAAATGTTGTCCAGTTAATATTACCGCAAAGTAATGATACACAGGAAGCTGGTTATGGAGGAGCAGATAATTTTACATCTTTTGTTCCTGGCCAATTGTTCTTTATTGATAGTGGTCCGGACATAGGGTCTTTTATAATCACCAAGATATTGGACCAGGATTGGGTGTCCAATCCACCAATTATTCGGATTCAACTGGATCAACCGCTAACGCATTCGACCGATTCGTTTCCTGTATTAGCAACCAGTTCTACCCCGCCAACCCAGTCAGATTTTAACAGTAATTTACCTGCTTATCTTCAAGGTACTAACACGACTTACCCAATTTCCCTCAACGGCCTACATTTGAAAGTCGATGTTTCATCCGATGGTGGGTCAAGCTGGACAACTGTAGAACACTTATTTGCGGCGGCTAATCCGTACAACGACATCGCCACAGTGTTGGCTGATATAGCAGCCGATGGAACTTTTTCTTCTGTAGTCAGTACGATGGCCAACGGCGGTGCGTTAGTTCTACAAAATCCAACTGCGGGACCGCGAGCTCGTATTAGAATGAATTCTAGCCCAACCTCTGTCAGCGCCCACACTATTCTCGGTCTAACTTTGGGATCTATTGGATCTGGTGTTCGAGGCGCTGGAACTCTACCATCATCTAAGAGATTGTATGGTAGTGGATTAAATCAGTTTTTGGTTGATGATTGGATTACAATTTACGCCGCCAAAGGAGGAACAGTTCTTTCTGATGGAGACGATTCCGCCATCGTTGGAACTTACCTCGTGACATCGGTCGGGTCTGACTCATCTGCGGCTCCATTCTGGACTGGTTCAGAGAGTTTTATTGAACTAGATAGAACAGCTAATTTCCCCTCTGGTTCTTCGATATCTGTGAGATGGATTCGTCACGAAGAACCAGACATCGCCCCGTCTAATACCTCTAACGGAGGAAAAACCATATCAGATCAATTTGTTAGGTTCAGAGCTTATGATTCTGTATCTAAGAAATTGGACATCATTAATATTCCGTGGGCAACCGCATCTGTCCACCCTCTGTTGGCGACCAGCGAACAACAAGTAACTCTAGAATCTCCAGGCGTTATCAATACGATCGACGGCGAGCGCAACTACGCCCATAAAGCTCCTTTCCGTGTTCTCCGTCCGGATGTCTTGAAAATTTCTTCCACCGAAATGTCTAATCAGAGAGATGGCGCTCTCTATTTCGTCGATCTTCCGGTTATTGGTTACGGTCCTGGTAAAGAGATGAACATCAAGACATCCGATGGTTTTGTACTCAACGGGAATCGAAAAATAGATGGTTATTTATTGGATGTCGACGACGAGAATTTCTCGTACTCAACCAAAGAAAATCTCCACCTTGTACTCCCGAATTCTGTGCTGCCTGTTGGTACGACTGCCGAAATTGATAATCAGTTCAATCTATCCGGTCAAAATCTACAACTGACTTACGATAACGCACCTCTAGTAGATGATTTACAGACTTTGTTTGATGCTCCTCTAGATCGCGTTACTGCAGCCAGTATGTTAGTTAGACATTTTCTTCCGGGTTACGTATTATTTGATGCTGTTTTTAGTGGAGGAGCCAGCGAAGATGTCATAGCTGTTGAAATAATCAAATACATTAACAACATAGATCCAGACACTGCCGAGATTCGAACCGATCTTTTGCAGGACATTATTAAAAGAAAAGGTGCCGGAACGGCCGATCTTCCTCTTATCGTTATTGTTCTGTTTCACGGTACGAATCGTCGTATACGTGGCATGCGATCCACAAAATCGATAGGTATAGGAGACGTTCCATTTTTCCGAGGAAGTTTCAAACAGACATACTTCATAGCTGGTCCAGATACGTCTTCTGATCAAACCCGTCCAGTAGGAGAACAGGTGTTTCTCAAGAGAACTTAATGATTTGGTAAAGTTACTTGGATTCTTGTAACGGGGTCGAATTCTGTTCCGCAGATTTTGCATTTCGCCAAGCAGTTAGGTACGATACCGCCCTCCCGGAATAGCGCTTTCGTATTCACTACTGCCATAACGTCGCCGTGACATTCTGGACAGGCTAAAGACTTGAAAAGTTTATCGTTGGCTTCGTAGGCCGGTTTTAGGATATCCTCGTGACCTTGTAGGGCACGCCGAACATCTTCTTGTTTCATAGTTTTGAAAATCATAGGATGTTGACGGTGGTTGTCGTCTATCGATAGACTATAACAGAAAGAAGTCAATGTCTGGTCCAACCGTCCCGGTAGCCCTCATCGTACCTGCTGAACAAGAGGTCGTCGTAGGATCTATTGTTCAGTTAGACGGTCGTTCATCTTTGGATCCTAACGATCTAGGATTGACTTACGCTTGGTCGTTTAGTCAGGTACCTATTGGATCTCAAGTAGAATTATTCGGTTTCACGGACTTAGAAACCGATTCGTCTATTATAAGTTTTGCTCCAGACATTACTGGAACATATAAAATACGTCTCACTGTTTCTGATGGTATTACGGCATCTGAATCTACAGACTCTATTGTAGATGTTAGAGTTATACTGGTTCCCTACCATCAAGGTTTTGTTCCAGATGCTGGGTTTATCTGGAATTATTTATCTGATTTCTGGAGTTTAGTTCCGGACAAAAGACGCTTCGAAGTTGTTTGGTCTTCTATGATACAGGTAACGGCATCCGAGATGCTTAAACTGTATCAATATCAATACAATCGTAGTATCCGAGATATCCAAGAAACGATCCAGAAAAGATGGCTTAGTTTTTCTCCTTCTCTGAATCTTGACAGAGATCAGACAAGTTTCATTTTGTCGGACGAAACTGCTGGATCTCACGCCTCCACATCCGTAATTAATCCTAGAACAGGATTATCTGAATCACTTCAACCGACTTATTCAAATATTGTTACTATCCCTAAAACAGAGAGTGATTTTACAAAGACTAAATTCGGCTCTCAAACAGCGATCGGAAAATTACTACGTTTAGGACGTAGGACTTTCACTTTATCCAGAACCTCTCCGATTTTTAAATCTTTGAATTATGGTACGGACGGTTCTACTTCCGGAACGAATATCTTCAACGGAAGTAATTTCACATCGTTAATGGTAGGAACCACCCTCCGTATTTTGAGTCCGCTGTCTTCTATCGTAGGAGATTACCTCGTAGCTTCTTTTATCAGTTCGACTCAAATCACTATCTCTAATCCTCCAATTGGAGTCACTTGGTCAGGCTCTAACGGAGTAGAGTACACAGTACTGCCAGCCGTCTATCAGAGCACTGCATTCTTTGCGGACAGATCGCAAGTACCGGCGTCACTCGAAGATCAATCATGGAGAATGAGTTCTACGTTAATCTCCGATCAGTATGACTTTGATCAACAAGGTGTGTCGATCGGGGATTTAGTAGAGATCGAGATTTTACGATTAGATTTACAAGTCCTCTCCACATTCTTTGTGCAAGTTACTGGCGTAGATCGTAATCGTTTATCATTTACTTTTAATTTAGTAGATTTGGTAGATGGGACAATCGCCGGCGGGTTAACAAATGATATACAAGTTACGTTAGCAGCCGATTTAATCGTTCCTGGATTATCATCTGATATCAACGGAAATCTAACTTATACTCTGCTCGCAGAAACTGTTCGATCTACCGTAACCTCGGTTCGCTTTAAAAGAACTTATTTCGAGAAGGTTCTTACAACATCAAGCGAGATTGATGTCGGAACTTTTTCAATCATGGCGAGACCTGTTCGTATTCTTCGTAATAGTAGAATAGTCGTTGATCCTACGATAGTATCTATTCCGATTCTACAAGAATATATTAAGCAACCAAATATCGCTAGAGACGGAGACAAGATCTTTTTTGTTGCCGACGACATCCGTACGCAGGTCCCCAGAGACCCATACCTTCTAGCAGAGAATCTGGATTATATAATAGATGACGAATCTACATTGTCTGGGATATGTAAAACTCACCAAGGCAACGATCAGATTACCGTTCCATTCGGAGATTTGATAGACCGGTCAATTTCTGAGGGAGATGTTTTAGAGGTTACACAGGGCACTACTGTAGAGACTTTTGATATTCGTCAAATCTTGGCAGCAGATAAATTACAAGTATCTCCAGAACCAACTATAACATCCAATTCGGCTTTATTTACAATACTACGTCGTGTTCCCGGAAAATTCATTAGATTTATTGACGGTGTATTTTCAAAAATCGCCCCTGCTCCTGATAGGTTGTGGTCGGAAGTTACTTATTTCGATAATAGAGATTCTATAGAGAACAACTTCGGTATTCTAGTCGGAGTACGAAGAGAAGATTTGGATAGAGTTGGGTCTGGTATTTCATACAAAAATGCGGTGGCCGGTCTTATGTACGCCTTATCCAGAGGCCCGACGATTTCAAACTTAGCGTTGTCTGGACACATTCTTCTAGGACTTCCGTTTGCTCAGAACGCTGGGATTATTCAAGAGATCAATCCAGAGTTTCGTAAGAGAGATGACGGATCTCCACTATTCGGTAGAATATTGATCGAAGGTAGGGATAAAAATAATTTATCGACTGGTGTCACCAACATTTATTTTTACCCGCAAGGACGTCAGTTATTTGATTCGTCAACCGGAAAGTGGCTTCCTGCTGTCCCAGATTTTTCTGGCTTAGCTATCAATCCAATTACTGAGATCGAGTACACCGTAGGAGACTCTGTAACTCAATTCGCGCCGTTGGCCAAAGGAGTTAAGATACAAGAATACTTAGCTACACCGGATCTGTTTGATCCGCTTGTGGCTCAAGGAAATATAGCTTCTCAGTTACAAAAATACCACGCGTTTCAGATTGTCGTTAACTCAGATATTATTACATCCACCGATACGGATTTAGTAGCTCAGTTCTTAAAAAAGGCGAAAGCTCACTACGTTCGTTTAACATCTTCTTTGGGATTATCGGTGGAAGACTTTGTTGACGTTCAAGATGCTATTTCCTTCAGTAGAATAGTTTCTCTTTTCGACAGTTCTGATCTTGGTACGCCATCGGCGTTAAAATTCGATGACGGCGACGAAGACATGTCAGTCTTGTCTTTGGACGGAATCTTTTATTCTCGTTATCTTTCTGGAAATGACTTGGTCACTACACAAGGATCTTCTACGGTACAGACTCCCTCCGGAGGATTAATTACCGCACGGTCGATTAATCACGAAGCCTGGGATCCTCCGCTATCTAGAATCGGGGACATTTTACAAGTAAGAATAGGAAGCAATATAGGAAAATATCCGATAATGTCGGTAATTGATGACACTCATTTGTCGGTAGATCTGGGAACGACTATTCTCGAAACTCTTACCGAGCAAGAATTTATAATTTATCGACCTCTTCGTAATCCTATTTGGTCTGGTAAAGTCGTCATTACATCAGGTAATGCAACAATACCCGTACAAGAGACATCGGGCGGACCTGGTGGGATAACGACGGCCGGAGTCTCGGTAGGAGATCGTTTGGTATTCTCTAATTTGTCTGTTCTCAATCCAACAGTAAGCACGTTGTATACGATAGTGACGATAATTTCTGGATCGTCTCCTGTCGTTGTTGTTTCATCTGAGCCTATCGAAACTTCCGGCACTTATGATGCTTGGATAATTAGAGACGGTCTTATGATCTCTGGAGAAATAGAACCAATAGGAACTCTAGGCGAGACTTTCTATGTAACCGGGACTCTGGCCGATAACCGCATTAATTTTATTGATACTGTGAGTCATCACAATTCATGGCTGAACGTAGCCTTGATTCGTCCAGGTTCTGTGATCACTGTCGCCGGAATTCCTTATGAAGTCCTCCAACTAGAACCTGGATCCAGAAGAGCCGTCGTTACTCAGCCTTTATTGGCGAATTACGCCGATACACAAGCTACGATAGATCTGCGCCCAGGACGTCCATCAGTTCCTATCTCGGTGGACTTTCTTGATCGTATGCCTTCAGATTATTTAGCCTTAGAATTAGTTTCTTCTATAACGACTGGTGATTCTGCCCAAACAACTTCCGGATCTCCGATAGCTACTCTTACTGTGGAAACACTAAGTGGACTTGGTGTTGTTCCTGGTGATTACTTGCATTTATTAACAGGAGGAGATTCAACGAGAGACGTGGGGTATGGAATGGGGGTTTTTCCTATTCAATCTGGGAGCGGCTCTGCAGCGCATCTAATCGTGAACCTACTAACCACCGGAACTTTTCGGTATAGTATCATAAGGAAAGTGCCCAATGATTGATGAACTTCGTCCTCTCGACCGGCTAGAACTCCGTCATGGAGGAGAAGTCCGATATCTAAATGATCCAGATTGGGTCGAGGAAATATTACCTAAAGACAAAATCTACGTAGAAGGGTTCTTCTCTGCAGTATGTAGAGAACGCGGCAAGATTGTTCCCGGCACTAGAAGAGAAGGGAAAAATATTGTCACGTTAGCCGGGAGAGAGTTCTACGCTAGAGTTGGTAGTTACTCTAGTTATTCTCCACTAACTAAAGCCCGAACAGACGGCGTTCGTTATGTCGGTTTCGGAATCGGCACAACTCCCGAAGTGAGTTCTGTGACTCATCTCGTAACGCCGATTTCTTTTGATATATCTAGTGGTGGTTTATTTCTGGCCGAATTAGCCATTCCGACTTATCCACTTCAAACTTCTGGATCGTTCGGCACAGCTGTTAGATACACAAGAGAATTTGCCGAAACAGAACTCTCTACAGTCGGCACAGTTAATCTTACAGAAGCTGGATTATTTACCGATGGATCTCCATCTAGCACTCCAGTACCATTCACTCCCGGTACTAGAGATAGAAGTCTTGCCCAATCTTTGTCCCAGGCCCCAAATTCATATAAGTCATTCGAGATTCTAAAAAAGACGCAGAACTTCGTGTTACAAGTGGCCTGGGAAATTCGTTTCTAGTTTTGAGGTAAAAAATGTCTTTTGAAACATCATATCCGGGCTCCGCAAATCTGATCGGTAACGTCGACATTCCTCGAAATGTTCACCCGACAATTAGAGCCAGTTTTAGACGTTTGAACCCAGATTTGATTTCTAGCGCTCCATACTACGCGTCTGCAGCCGGTAAAACACTCCGTCTTAACTATACAAAAGAAGTTGCTACGGTTGTAACTCCGGCTACTGTAGATATCACATTAACTGGAAACAGTTTAGCCGGTGTAATATCTGATATTAATGCTGCAGACTCTTCTAATATTCAAGCTATAGATCTAGACGGATTTTTAACACTTAAGAATTTGAATCCTGGAAAAACGCATTTTCTAACAGTATCATCGTTCTCAACTCCTTCAGACGATGCGGCTCCTATACTCGGATTCGAAGTTAGCCCATTTCCCGGGAGCACTAGTTTTGCCGGAGAAATATCCTCCGCTCCTGGATCTAGATCGCAACTTAATCCACAAACAACTACGTTACTGGCAAGAGATTCTTCTCTTGAGACCGGAGAAATTAATCGAGGTTTTAGTTCAATCTTGCAGATGCTGGAAAATCTGCGGGCAGAATTATCCCGGGATGTTGTCGTTTACAAAGATGTTTTTTTATCTTTCAGTTCTCATAATCCCGGTCCTGTGCCGGCAGCCAGAATCAATGATGATTCTTTGCGTTTGTTTTTACCTTTCCCAGAAGCTGATCCTCCTAGTGCAATAAATCCGAAAGATTTAGTTCCTTTTTATCGTGCATTGGATAGCGCTGGATTAGGAGAAGATGTCGTTAATTTCGGTGTCGGTAGTACCGATGCCAATGCGTTACTGGTTACCAATCTATATTACGCTACGAATCTGACTAACTTTACTACTAACGTATTCACTACGTGGGGAACGCCAGATGGAGGAACAATAATCTCATCTGTTACTCCAAATAAGACGAAACACCCATCGACTAACATTACTAGTATCAAGGGTAATATCGTAACTTGCTCATCTGCTACTTTTGTAACTCACAAAGTAAAAGCTGGAGACCCGATAAAACTAACGGCAACTACGTTGCAACCATTCGATCACAGCGGTTGGTTTGCAGTGGATGCCGTTATAGACGAAACCCATCTAGCCATTCGGTCCATGGCAGTGACGGAAGAAATTCCGGATGGAACAACTATTCGCCCAAGATGGTTGAATCCATTAGCCGGTGGGACATTATTGGTTGCCGTTGGTCGCTTTATCCCAGCCGGAGATATCTACGTTACTATCAATTCTCAATCTCTAACTGGAAATCATGTAATCCGAGTAGCTGTAGGGGTTCCATTCATCCAAACTCTTTCGACTGACAGAGCTAGAGACTTATCTGGTGGTTTAAGTCGTCTTGGATCTATTCTTAACGATCATTTGCAGAATACGTCAGATAGACATGCGGCCACAAATATCACTGGTTTTACATCGGCAACTACTTGGCGAGACGGTACTACCATCACCGGTGCGAATCTCAAACAAACTATTGAAGACGTTCTTACGGATCTTAAAGCTCAGGCTACAGGTGACAGTGGAACTGGTCGTATAGGAGCCGAGGTTATATCTATTGGCGGTGGAACTCCTAATACGTTGGCTCAAGGAACTGTACTAAGCCAACTGACGAATCTTCTTACTGCTCTTCAAACTCACGTTAATTTGTCTTCTGGGGCGCATGCAGCCACGTCTATTTCGTACGCTGGTGGAGGAAACTGGGCGGATGGCACCACCAATCCTTCGACAACTGTTGAAGGTCAGCTAGATAAAGTTATTAGTGATTTATCCGGAACTGGCGGCACCGCTAAGATAGGCGGAAATTCGGTTGGTGGAGACCTATCAGCTAATCCTCTGTCTACTCAACTCTCTGATTTGGTTACTAACTGGCTCAAATTAGATCGAAACAACACGATTTCCGGAGTCCAGACATTCACCAAAAATACTGCTATCGGAGGAAATTTAGCAGTTGGAGGATTATCATTAACATTTTCAAACATCACTTTCACAGCTGATTCAGTAACTGATAAACTTACGGCTACTGCGCACGGTTTACAGACCGGAGATGGGCCTCTGCGCGTATCAAACTCCGGCGGGGCTTTGCCTGGTAATTTGGTAGCTGGTGTCGATTATTGGGCTATTTTTGTCGATGCCAATAATATTAAACTGGCCGCTTCTTTGGACTGTGCACTACAGAATTTTGAGATTGACCTAGTATCGAACGGTACTGGCACACAAACGCTATCTGCCGGCACGAGTCCGACTAGAGTATCGGACGTTTCAACAACTAGATCTCTTACTGTGCGCGGTGGTTCTTCGTTACATGACGTTTCAGTTGGCGGTGAAATATTCACTTACCCCCTGACAACTTTTACGGCCAATGCAACATTTGATGAGATTTCCATAGAAAATCATTTATTTCGCACTGGTGATGGACCTGTACAAGTATCAAATTCTGGAGGAGCTTTGCCTTCTCCTCTTTTATCTAGCACTGATTATTGGGTAATTAGACTTAATAACTCTAAGTTTAAATTAGCTACGACACTAGCTAAAGCTTTGGCAGGAAATGCAATAGATTTAACGACAAATGGTACTGGTACAAATTCCATCCAAAGCGGTACTAATGCTGCGCATACAAATGATGTAACTATTAAAGGCAATCTTATTATTAATGGAAACCCGACAGTTAACGGGACTTTGTTCAATTCGTTTGGTTACACTTACCCTGGATCAGCCGGAATAGAACAAGCTCCGGACATCACTAAAGTTAGTCGAAACGGCGCCATTCTTAGTTTTCTAGCGACGCGGTCCGGATCGAATGGAATCGTATATCCTTTATCACTACCCGCTGGACTAACAATTAACAGAATGACCTTCGCTTACGATCGATTGGGCAACCAGTTGGCCTTCAGCATATTGGCGCGTTCGTTGGATGTCTCTGGTGTCAGCTCCACTATAACTTTAATTAATGATACGACTAGTTCTGGATTTCAGTCTGTTAGCTCTACTAACTTAGCGACAAATTCATCCGGATTCCCGACAGGAGGATCTGGGTCATTGTTGGTCAGATCAGATCGCGTATATTGGATACTGGCTGAGTGTGTCTTTACCTCAGGCAGCTCCAATATTCATGGTATAGCAGTCAATTTGTAGTATCGGCGTCGTACCATAGATACCGACACGACTTCGGTACTCCAGGAGGCAGGCAGTAGGATTTTGGAGTGCACTCTCCGAACACGGTTTCTTCTATGTCCTCTAGACAATTGTTTTCTAGAGACTGTCTGACTACTCCAGAATTACTGCTTGGAGAGCACGAGTACATGTAACTGTACCAACAACCGGTGCCGCTATTTGCATGACTACACCAAGCATACGCTTGTTCGGTGCAAGCTTTGACTCGATCCATAACAGTCTCGGAGTCTCCGCACCCAACCATAAGTGTAACAACAAGAACAATTTTCAAAATGTTCATATGAATCTCCTTGATGATTAGCAGTGATGCTATCATCTTTTGTTGAATTTGGCTTTGAGTTGACTCAAATCAACCACTGACGGAGTAGTATTGGTTGGGACAGAAACCTTTTTCTGAGTTGGTTCATTACGAACCGCCACAGATTCCGGTTGTATCTCTAACCATTTTACGGCAGTCTCTATCCAGATACGAACATCTGATGCTTTACCCAGTCCCAGAAACTTCGATCCAGATCGATTATTTCTGAGTTGTGGGCAGTCAGCTTCTATAGAGTCCTGAATGCGTGCACGTCCGTACGGCGCATTGAGTTGTTCAATGAGCAGCTTAGAAGCTTTGACGCTTCCCAAGTGCTTAGCTAGCATCTTGCTGAATTCTATGATGTGCTCAACTTCGGACACAGAGACATTGTTATCCATTTGATTGGCAATAGTCTCGGCTTCCTGTCGACGCTTCTCCGATATCTCGAACGCCGTCTCTACTTCTTTGCTTAGAGCTTCGAGGCTTTTTAGATCCACACCAGTCTCATTTCCTCGCAGCAGATGTTCTACTTTGTCTACGAGTGACTCGGAGATGTGATCGTCGTTGTAATCAGCGACTTCAATTTGGTGCCAGAAACTCCTGATTTTTTGAACAGTTCGCTCAAAAATTTCTTTCTTCATTCCTCTATTCAGGATGGTCTTCGTTTCATGGAGA
>JACCDR011863316.1_pt1 | contig 11474 bp, 11 predicted proteins | sample 7446431 | NCBI WGS metagenome assembly JACCDR01 (sample SAMN15323443, study PRJNA562643) | freshwater metagenome | isolation source: river surface water | place: USA:Blue River Watershed | collected 2017-08-17
AGAGCACCTCATCGGGCACGAGCGTCCAATCTTCCTCCCCCATCCACAAGAGCTGCTCCCCCATGTTCCACTCGACCGGGATGATGACGTCGCTCTCATTGCCAACAAGCACGCCGCTCGACACCACGCGCGCATCGCCAAGGATCGCCCCTCCAGCAGCACAAGGCGTTGACAATGTGGGTGTGTAAGGGACGATGGAGAGGGAGAGGAGGAGGGAGAAGGAGGAGAGGTTCAGTGCGATGTGCATGGGTTGGATTATGGATCCAACTGTGCGCACAGTCAAGGTTACAACTCAAAAAAAATCAACCGATGGTGACTTCGGCGCGAATGGCGATGATTGTCGAGCGAACGTCCTTGTACGCCATGAACTTGGGCTTTTGTTTGGGGTAACCTTGCCCTTCGTCGAGGGCGAGGTCTTTGACCGCGCGCTCCCACTCCACCACATCTGTAAAGACGTAGGTGCGTGCGAACGAACGTTTGTAGTTCCCGCCCCACCCATCATCCACGAGCACCTCTTCCCAAACAATGATGAGGTGGTGGGGTGTGGTTGGTACGTCTTTGGGATCTTCGACGCATTTCGTGTTGTAGTCGTAGGGAAAACTCATCACAAGCTCACTTTCCCCAACAACCGTTCCGCCAATTCGGGCAACACACTTTCCACCCCCATCTCTCGGCAGACGTTCTCCAAAAGTTCTGTGAGCCGAGCCCTCCCCCCATTCCTCTTCCCCCACTTCCTCGCCAAGTTCGCATAGATGGTCACTCGCGCATCGTTGCCATGATCTTCGGTGGTTATGTCGGCAATCACGAGCCGGAACACATCGCGCGCATCGACGAGTTTGACAGCAAGAGCGGCAGCAAAGTAGGACTTGGCCTCGGCAAAGTTCTGATCTCCGAACTCATCCAACCCAGTGCGCACCAACCGATCGTGCCAAGCGCTGAGAAGCATGCTCCCTTTCTCCCCACCCACCAACAACGCCACTTGTTCCCCCATTCGGCCCGGAATGCGCTTCTCCCGAATGGTGATCTGCTTTGCCTCGTTGATGAGCAGCGATCGGTCCGGGAAGTTCGCCCGGAGCACCCACATGACAGGGTTAAGGAGAGGGGAGGTGGGAGGGAGAGCGATCGCGGAACCAGTCCGGAGTGATACATCCCAGTTCTCTTTGGCGATGGGTTCCCCGGCGACAAAGACGTCACCCCACTCCCTCACCTCGATCATCTCGTTTGCCACATCGAGGTTTTCCAAAACGACTGGGGTTTGGTCGAATGGGGAAGTGCCGTCGGACGAGATGCGTGCGCCGCGGACAGTGGAGTTGCTGATTTTGAACGTTTTGTGGTTGGTCATTGATCGAGCAAAGTGTACTGCGCGTACAGTTTTGCTGTCAATGACCGCTGATCAAAATAAAAAGGTCGGGCCACACGGACCCGACCCTCTTACCAAGCTATGGCGTGCGAGCTACGAACACCCCATCGAGTTGCCACAATTTAAACACCGAAAACAAGTGCCATTGCGCACGGTGATGTGGCCGCACCCATCGCACATCGGAGCGTCACCCATCATCTCGCTGAGATGAGCATCCACTCCCCCCTTCTTCGCCACCTCCGCCAACGCGGCAAAGTGCTCGCCCATCTCCCTCATGTCCACCGCGCCAACCGCCGGAGCTCGACGCTCTTGGGATCGTGGCATCACCTCCGTGCTCGCCGGGTCCACATGCGCCAAGTCCACCCGATCGCAGTAGTTGATTCCGAGGTTGCGGAAGATGTAGTCGACGATCGACGTCGAGAGCTTCACATGCGGATCGCCTTGGACTGGCCCTTGTGGCTCGAACCGGGTGAAGGTGAACTGCTCGACGAAGGTCTCGAGCGGGATGCCGTGCTGCAACCCCATCGACACCGCGATCGAGAAGCAGTTCATGAGGGACCGGAACGCCGCGCCTTCCTTGTGCATGTCGACGAAGATCTCCCCACACCTCCCATCCGCATACTCCCCCGTCCGGAGGAAGAGCTTGTGCCCGCCCACCACGGCCTCTTGGGTGACGCCGTATCGCCGGGTCGGCAAGCGCAGACGGACGGCCACAGGAGGAGAGATGGGAGGTGTGGGGATGGTGGGCAGCTGCTCGGTGTCTTCAACTCGATTCACCAATTCATTCATCAACCCAACAACACCTCGCAATTCGGCTTTGTATGTGGGGGACATTTGAGCCACGAAGGATGGCACCAGCTCTTCCGCTTTGGCGAGGTCATTGATCGCAGCGGTCATGATTTGGGTCAATGAGTTGGTGAGAAAGCGTGCTCGTGTGGATTCTGGCGACGTGTCCCCTTCGTTGGTGGATGATTTGGTCGTATCGAGGTACGTCGCGAATGACTTGATGGCCTCTGCGGCAATCATCGCGCAGGCTGTACCATTCTTCTCCCCCTTCTTCTCCGTTTTCGCCGAGAGCGGCTGCGACGCCTTGCACCCATCCCGGTAAAGCGCGACCGCTTTGAGCCCCATCCGCCAGCTCGTCTCATAGATCTTCGCCACATCCTCGACTGTGGCCTCGTTCGGCAAATTAACCGTTTTCGAGATCGCGCCCGAGAGAAATGGCTGCACTGCCGCCATCATTCGGATGTGACCCATCGGCTCGATGAAGCGCGTGCCGTACCTCCCACAACGGTTCGCGCAGTCGAAGACGGGAAGGTGGAAGGGGTGGAGGTGGGGAGCACCTTCGATGGTTTGACGGCCGAGGATCACACGATTGGACTCCTCGATTTCGTCGGCGGTGAATCTGAGCGCGCGGAGCAAGCTCCCACCCTTCTCCACCCCAAATCGCTCATATGCATCTGCGCCGATGATGTGCGGCGCGAAGCACGCCTCTAGGTCGAATGCTCCGAAGAGAGCGCTCTCGGCCTTGTCGATTTCTTCCATCGACAACCCCATCCGTGCAGATAACAACGAATTTCGATTGATGGGTGCCTCATTGGCGGTGAGCGTTTTTGTTCCGCCAACATAGCAAAGAATCTCGTCGATTTGGCTTTGTTGGTAACCGAGCTTGTCCAGCGCTCGAGGTACCGCGTTGTTCACGATCTTCAAGTGCCCACCACCGGCCAATTTCTTGAACTTCACGAGCGCGAAGTCGGGCTCGACTCCAGTGGTGTCGCAATCCATGAGCAGGCCGATGGTTCCCGTGGGCGCAAGCACGCTTGCTTGCGCGTTGCGATAGCCGAACTTCACCCCCTCCCCCACCGCCCCATCCCAATCGTCCGCCGCCGCCGCCCAAAGGCTACCCCATGGTTGGCCAGGCTCGTCCATCGCCTTCAGCGCTTCCCGTTCGTGGTTGGACATCACATCCAACATTTCGGTACGGTTGGCCGGGAACCCAACGAATGTTCCTTTCGAGCGCGCCATTTCGGTCGATGTTTTGTACGCATGTCCGGTCATGATGGCGGTAATTGCGCCGGCAAGGGAACGCCCCTCGTTGGAGTCGTATGGCAACCCGAGCAGCATGAGGAGCGTGCCGAGGTTTGCGTAGCCGATTCCGAGCGGGCGGTAGTCGTGGGAGTTCTGGGCAATCTTCTCGGTCGGGTAGGAGGCGAGATCGACGAGGATCTCCTGCGCGACGAAGAAGATCCGGACAGCGTGGCGGAAAGCAGCGACGTTGAAGTCGCGATCGGCAGTGAGGAATTTGGTGAGGTTGAGGGAGGCAAGGTTGCAGGCCGTATCTGGCAAGTGCATAAACTCCACACATGGGTTGCTGCTTTCAATTCGACCCGAATTTGGCACCGTATGCCACTTGTTGATGGTGGTGTCGAATTGCACTCCAGGATCTGCACATGCCCATGCGGCTTCTGCAATCATGCGCCACAAATCTCTCGCTTCGTGTGTCTTTGCGACCTCCCCATTCGTTCGGTACACCGTCTCCCACTTCCCACCCTTCTCCACCGCCCACATGAATTCGTCGCTCACACGAACAGAGTTGTTCGAGTTCTGTCCAGTGACAGTAGCGTATGCTTCACCATTGAAGTCTGATGGGTATCCGGCTGCGATCAGAGCATGGGCCTTCTTCTCTTCTTTTGCCTTCCACCAAATAAAGTCGACGATGTCAGGGTGGTCCATGGAGATGATGCGCATTGATGCGGCTCTGCGCGTAGTCCCTCCACTCTTGATGCTACCAGCCACCGAATCGAGCAGTTTCAGCCAAGAGAGCAGGCCCGAACTCGTGCCACCACCGGAGAGCTTCTCCCCAGCACCACGAATCTTGTCGAAGTTCGTTCCAGTGCCAGAGCCATACTTGTACAACATGGCTTCGTTCGTTGCGAGATTCATGATGCTCGCAAGCGAATCGTCCACGCTTTGAAGGAAACACGCGCTTGCTTGGGGCCGTTCGTATGAGTTCTCGACCCTCACCACCCTCCCCTCACCACCTTCCCATCCTTCCTTCCACGCGTAGCTCTGTCCCGCCCCGCTAATGCCGTACTCGTGCCACAAGCCGACGTTGAACCACACCGGCGAGTTGAAGGCACCGTATTGGTGGACGAGGAGGTAGGTGAGCTCGTCCTCGAAGGTCTGGGCGTCTTCCGGCGTGGCGAAGTATCCACCTTGCTCTTCGCCGGAGCGACGAATGGTTTGGGCGACACGGGTAACGAGCTGCCGCACGCTCGTCTCTGCTCCACCATGAACCCCAGCCTTGCGGAAATACTTCGAGACAACGATGTCGGTGGCGAGCTGCGACCATGACTTGGGCACCTCCACATCGTCCATCCGAAACACCACCTTGCCATCCGGCTCGGTGATCACGCTCGAGCGACGATCCCATTCCACAAGATCGAGTGGGTTCACTCCTACAGTGGTGTGCCAACGGGTAAACGAAAGGCCGTTGCTCGACTCTGCCGACATATCGCTGTCTTTCATCGAATCCTCCAAGGTGAGGTGTATAGGAGCCACACGTCGTAGTCGCCACAACATCGGGACAAGGGCCGACTCGGGCGCAACGAACGCGGGTGGATAGGAGGAAGGTGGGGCGGGGTTGAGAGGGGGAGAGGGGCGGTGATCCTTCACCAATCTGAAATGAATTTGGTGGAGTCACACCACAATCACACAACCGAACTTGTTCGGATTCCTCTGTGGAGTAGTCACATCAGCACGGTTGAATGACTGGGTTGCGAGGTACAGTGCCACGCAATTCACCCATTGCTTGGTATGAGTTTGGTAATTCAACCAAAATACAACTCGCCTTATCAAGACCACTTTGCCCATTCACATCACGATCGCCTAGGTATATGGCATACCCATCTTTTGGCAAATAAACGCCATTATGTACACCTTTGCGCCCCGAGATCTTGATGCCTTTGGCAAAAAGTGCGTCCGCCAGTACGTCGGCCAATTCTTTCGTCCGATGACCTTGTGACTTCGATGTGTCATGGGTGATCCATACAGATATCCCGCAAAACTCACCATCGCCAACGCGATCATCTTCAATGATGCGATTGGTGCGTGATAGGCGATACGATCGTCCCACCAATTCACGCACCAATCGCTTCCCATCAACTCCAAACTCGAATTCACCGCCAATGGTCGGTTTTACGTCTTCTCGTGACCACTGAACGAGAATGTCGTAAATTGAATGTGCCAATGAAGTAGCACACTCAAGAATTTGTCGAGCGTCGGTATTGGAATAGGTCCCATTAGAACCTTTTTCAGTACCTCCTGTGGTGTCATCCGACAATTCGAGCGCATCCTGCCCGGAACCCATGTTGGGGTTTGCGCCGGGATTGGTTGATGCGTCGTTAGTCGGCGGCTGAATGGTCCAGTCTGCACTGGCCCACCACGGCGTTTCTTCACCGTCCGGATCGATGCCACTATCATCGTCCGAATTTTTGTCGTTATCCACATCTGCGGCCCCCTTTGGGGCTTGGCTGTTCTCGTCACGACCACACCGTTCGTCATGGTTCGATTGATCGTTTACGTCGGTTGTACGGTTTTCGCTATCGCACAAACCATCATTTGCTCCGCAGAACTGCACGTAACGACAAGCGTCGGGCCACGTAGCGTCGCTCCCGAACACCGAAATTAAATGGTCCAACAATCGACTGATAGAACTACGGCACACTTTACCATCGACCAAATAAAACGATGGGATCTTCTTTGTTGGGATGGATATTGGCCCTCTTCCCTGATCAAAGGTGTTTCTATCTTGTGCCTCAACAATAATCACCTCATCACCTCGAACGACTGGAGCAAATCGCCTTCTAGCCACCATCCCCCGCAATCGGCCCAACGTGCCATGTTGCGGGACGTTGGGCCTTTTGTAGTTCCTACGGTTCATGCTCCGCCTCGTGCCGCACGAATTGCTTGCAGCAAAGTTCCACATGTACCCGACGATGGAACCCTTTTGTCTGGGAGACCATGTGCTCTCCATGCAACAAGCAATGCCTCGGTCGTGTCCACAATTGCAAGGCATTCGCTCAAAAAAGCCGCAACCGAGGCTGGGGCTGGTGGCACTTCCCATCGCGCAGAGACGAGTTCGTGTACTTGTTTTACCACTGCGGACGAACACCATGGAACCATTCGCCTAACAGCAGCGTTCCAAGCACGAGGTTCCATGGTCGCAATCCGTAATGTGCGAACACGACGGCGGAGTGCTGGAGAGATCTCCCGCATTGCATTTGAAGTGATCATGACAATCAGATTGTCTTGTTTGGCCATCACGTGACGTCCTGGACCAACATAACAACGTCCTGTTTGGAGCCAATCAAGGAGTAGTGCTTCTGCCCTTGGACGAGCTTTGTCGAGTTCGTCCAAAAGCAAAATGCTCGGCTTTTCTTGTGATAGCCGAGAAGCACGGAGCAGCACCCCCTCCCTCTCCACCCCCTCCACATTTCCCGCCACCACTGACGGGACATCGATGCCAACAAAGAGCTCGTCTGCATCAGACCAATCATGGCATTGGTAAACGATCAACTCCGCATCAATGGCTTTGGCCATTGCAGTGGCCAAACTGGACTTTCCCAAACCTGGTGCACCCTCAATGAGCAGGGTTCTCACCGAACCATCCGGCCTTGGAATCAAGGCCGCGGTTGCCCCTTGACCAACTTCGGGGCTGGCATAGTAGCCGTTGGTCGCCAAACGTGAGCACAACTCTGCAACCGCCAAAGACGTAATCATGCTTCGCCTCGAATTGCCTTTGCCGCACGTAGAAACGCCCCAAGCGTTTCCCATGCTGCCATCATGATGAGCGGATCCGCCGCCACAACCGCAGACGCAATCCGTGGAGTAGGATTCTTTTGAAGGTCCACCAATGTGGGAGCGCCACAATCAAAAATATTATGGCGTTCCCAACACAAATAAGCTCCCTCACGAAGAAGGAGACTTTTGTGTTTGTCTATCGCGAACATTGTTCGCGATAGACCATCATTGAGTGCACAAAACATCAACCATTCGCCAAGGTCGAACTGTGCATTGTCATCGTGCACGTGTCGCGCCAACCACTCTTGCGCTGCCAATACGGTCACATTGGAACTTGCCCCAAGCACCGTTCTCACAATTGCTCCTCCACCATTCTCGCAAACGTCCCAAGGAGTTCGACCGCTCGAGTAAGTGCGTACATGTCAGCACTGATTACCCATTGGGTGATTGCCCCACGGCGCGGGTCTGTAGGCAATTTCCACCCACGAAACTTAGGATCCACAGTACAGATGCCAGCGCGACTCATCACCTCACGCATTGCGTACTGCATCGCGTTCCACGTTTCTGGACCACGATGAGCCAACGCAAACGTTGGTACGGGCGGGACACTATCGAGCGTAGTAAGTAAGGCACTTGGATTCCCTCGGTGCATGGCGCACATCCCCCTCCACCTCTGCACCAACTCCCGAGACAGATCATCGTTCTTTTGAACGAGAATAGCCGCGCATTCAATAGCCACCTTTTTGTCATCACTATTCATTGTGCTCTCCTTCCGACGAACGAACATATAACGCGCACTGTGCGCACAGTCAAGCTTTACGCAAAAATATTTTCACCTATCCTCCTCCCATGCCTCTCCCCCTCCCCTCCACCCATCTTGCTTGCCCTTGCTGCGGAGAGATCGTTCTTCGCCAAAGCAGTCGACAGAAGACGTGTGGGGATCACAGATGTCGAGACCATGTGCGGTGGCTCGAACGCCACAAGACCGTCGAGTACATGGCATCCATGCGAGCTAAAAACGCGGCGAACTACGCGAAGAGGGTTGGTGGGGTGTGGCAAGAATCGTCATGGCTCAAGGGGGCGCCAATCTACAGCGCCCACCTTTTGGGTGGTGGGTTGAGGATGGATGTAGACCCGCTCTTTGGGGCGATTGAGCATCGGCATCTTCGGGGCTTGCATGGTTTGGTGTCGACCATCCTCTCCCTTCCATCCCACGGCCGTCCCGCGCCGGACTTTTCTTTGGTTCCATGGCCGTGTGAACTTGGTTGGGGGGTGTACGTTGGAGGCGATGAAGCGGCTGCTCGATTGGCAAACTCGAGCCATGTTGGGATGTTGCTCGGGCGTTCGGTGCGAGTGAAGTTCTCCCCCTTGTTCAAGCTGCGCACGCCAATAATCAAGCGCCGTGGTCGGCGCGCCTTACGAATCTCGACCATCACACCAGTGGCGATCCGTAACCATCGAGCTGGCCACAATGCAACGCACCATTCCCCCACCCAACCATCTCTCCTCTCCACCCTTGTCGACTCGCTCCCTCATCGTCTTGGGCTGCCCACACCAATGCAACATGTGATGCTGGAACTGAAACGAGCAGAGACGCGCCCGATGGCGGTGGAGCTCGGAGGAAAGTGGGGTACCGCGTGGGGATGGGATGGGGAGGTCGAAGTGGTGACCAACGCGATCGGGCATTGGCTCATCGCCATCGCTGCGCTGATCGGATTGGGCGGAAGAACGTCGGTGGGATTTGGGAGGGTGAGGGTGGTGGAGGTGTAGGAGTGGATGGTGGTTATTAGTTCACAATGCAATCGACATACATCTCTCGTCGATTACGGCCAACCCCATCATACCATACGAAGAGCCACCCACCCGCTTGCGTCTCAAAAGCGCCAATCTTGGCAAGGTCAACTTTGGAAGCTCGAAGCTTCACACCCCATCCATCACCAGCAGCAAAACTCTTGATATTTCGCACCGTGCCTACTGTCGTACTTGCACGCTTTACACGCTTCTCTTGACCAATGAACACCTGAACTACTTCGACCATGAGAAGACTCCTTTTCGCGTCTGACCCATCTATATGGATCACGTTGTGCGCACAGTCAAGATTGCAGCCGATCTTTTTCAGATGAGTCGCAGAGCATCGGGAAAAAGCTCGCGCCATCGGTCGTACAAGGATGGGTAGTATCGTCGTAGCCACCCCGCTTGTGAGTGGGCTGCGTACCGCCCTGGCAACCACCAAGACTTTCGCACCTCCCACGGTCGTTGTGCATGAATAAAGCCAATGCAGTGGTATACATGGAGCAGCTCGATCCCATGTTTGTGAGCATAGGCATAAACGTCGATGCCGCGCCAGTTCATGAGCGGGTTAGCTCGCCACTGACCGCTCTTCACTTGATACACCGCCCCACGCCGGTCGAAGTGGTCCCTCCTCACCCCACTCTCCTCCGCCCTCATTCCCATGAACACGCACCCAAACGGCTGCGTTGCCTTCTCGATGACCTCATAGAAGAATGTGCGCGCAAACTCGCTCGAACGCGCATGGAGTTCGGTCAAACCATCGAACCGATCGCGTCGAGCCCGTAACCATTCCACCGCGCTCTCGTTTGGTTGGACAACGGTCAAAGCCAAGTTCCACTCGCGTTGGAACCAAAGGATATAGTTCAGCTCGCCGGGGAAGTCCGCGTCGTCCTTTTCGCTCACGATTGAGATCGTCGGGTGGATATGGTGGAGAAGGTGGGTGAGAACGGTCGAGTCCTTTCCTCCCGACCACGAGACCACGTGGGTGGAGGAGGTGGAGAGAGCTCGTTCGGCGATTCGATAAGCATTGTCTACAACACGCTGATGTTCAATGGTTTTGGCGTGGTAGGAGACCGTGCGCATCCAAGCATTCCACGCGTCGAGATCGACTTTCCGCAGCACGGGCTCAAACCACTGCACATCTCCGACCTTATCGTTCGACATTGGCACTCTTCTCCTCATCATCCACCATCTCCCATGCCCGCGAGTAGGTGTGGTTGGCGAATAAAGCGGCGACGCCTGTGATCTGTTTCAGCCTGTGGCATGTGTCGAGGTCGATCTTGATCTTCGCGCAGATGTCCTCGTCGGTCATTCCTTGGTCCAACATTCGGCGGATGACGTCGCCATCGAGGTCCACTTGGTGGACACCCCGAGCTTTGTTGAAAGCCCACGTAGCCGCCAAACGCTTGGCCATGTCATGGGATAGCACCACACATGGGATGTAGTCGCAATCGAGCCACTCCGGACCGAGGATCGTTGTCCGGTGAAAGCCATCCACGATCACGAACAGCCACGTCTCGCCATCCCAAATGACCACAACCGGGAAACAAAAGCCGTTATCGAGGATCGATTGGCGTAAAAGCGCCATTCGATCTTCAGGCACGGTGTTGGGGTTGTAGGCGTTGGCCACCACGAGCTGCGGGGTAACCAACACGGTGTTGGTGCATGGGACAGGAATGGGGCCGTGAGTGCGGGAGTGGATGTAGGTGGGGGGAGGGAGGTTTTTGAGGTACTCTTCCCATTCCTGCACGGAATTGATGCGGATGGTCATAGATTGGCCTCGTAGTAGCCGATGAGCGCATCACGCGGATCGGGTTCGCTCTTCACTGGACAGTTGTTCTCGATGTCCGCAAGGATAAGCTGGCGGCATTGTTGCCGGGCGACGTGCTCGTTGTTGAGGTGACGAGCGAAGCGCGTGGCGAAGATGGTTCTGTGCTCGGGAACTTGGTGGGTCTCGAGCAGAAAGTCACGATAGGTTCGCCACGACTTGAACTGGCGAGGGAGCTTGCGGCACGCGAATAGCTTCGCATCTTTGCCCCGCTCTTGTGCGAGCGCGATCCCTTTAATCCGTTTGAGCAACTTCGCGTAGGTTTTGGGCTCGAACTCGGGGAGATCCACGATCGATTTGAACGCACGCTCGTGAGTAAGCGACGAGATCCGCATCTCATTGACCGGATACCCCTTCTTGAACTGCATGTCGTAGATCTTTGAGTAGGGGAGTTTCTCCTCGTGGATGTAGCGCCACACGTCGCCGAAGATCCAATCGTAGATCGGGTAGAAGGTGATGTTCCCTTGTTCCCTCTTCGTCCCCCAATACACCCTCTTCCCTCCCACCTCCACTGGATTCTTCGTGACGGCTCGCAAGCGGTTGGGCGAGTCGCCAGCGGCCCTTAAGCCGACGAGGAAGGCGGTGTTGTGGTGGCATCGAGCGAAGGAGTCAATCGCGTCGTAGAAGCCGAACCCTTTCTTCTTGTCGCGAATGGTCTCTTGCTCCGGCGCCCATGGTCGCGCTTTGATCGCG
>JACCDR011027608.1_pt1 | contig 11473 bp, 6 predicted proteins | sample 7446431 | NCBI WGS metagenome assembly JACCDR01 (sample SAMN15323443, study PRJNA562643) | freshwater metagenome | isolation source: river surface water | place: USA:Blue River Watershed | collected 2017-08-17
GCTTCGGCGCCGGGCCCACGTTGCAGTGGCTGCGCGACAGCGGCCGGGCGGGGCACACCACCGGCATCGAGCTCGCGGCGGATGCCGCGGCCGTGGCCCGCGGCCGGGTCGACCGGCTGTACGAAGGCCCGCTCGACGAGCACCTGCCGGCGCTGGCCGAAGGCAGCTTCGATCTGGTGCTGTGCCTGGACGTGCTGGAGCACCTGGTCGACCCCTGGGACACGATGCGCCGGCTGCAGGCGCTGGTGCGCCCGGGCGGCACGGTCATCGTCAGCCTGCCGAACGTGCGCAACCACCGCGTGGTGATGCCGCTGCTGCTGCGCGGCCGCTTCGAGTACCGCGACGCCGGCATCATGGACCGCACCCACCTGCGCTTCTTCAGCCGCCACGGCGCCGTGCAGCTGCTCGAACAGGCCGGGCTGCGCCTGACCGGCGAAGCCACCACCGGCAACCGCCGCGGCGACCGCGACTTCTGGAAGGACCGGCTGACGCTCGGCCTGCTGCAGCCGCTCTTCGTGGTGCAGCACCTGCTCAAGGGCACGCGGGCGGCGGCGGGCTGAGCCCGGCCCCACCGCCTGGGCAGGCTTAGGGGGAGCTCAGGGTTTGCCAGATACCCGATTCGGGCATCTTGGGGCCACTCTCGTCGGTACCGACGTCGGTCATGCGGCTTCGGAAACAACAAGACTGGAGACAACGATGACCCATTCCCTCTCGCGGTGGCGCCCCGGCCGCTGCCTGGCCCGGTTGTGCGCGACGCTGTCCTGCCTGCTGCTGGCCGGTGCGGCGATGGCGCAGGCCTTCTCGCTCGACGTGCTCTCGGGCCGCGCCGACACCATCACCGGCGGCGACGCGCTGCTGCGCCTGCGCGCCCCTGCCGGCACCGAACTGAACCGCATCGCGGTGCGCCTGAACGGCGCACTCATCACCGATCGCTTCACGGCCGATGCCGGCGGTGCCTCGCTGACGGGCCTGGTCGACGGCATGGTCGTCGGCGACAACACGCTCACCGTGTATGGCAACCCGCGCGGCCAGGGCCGGGTGCTCGGCCGCTTCAAGCTGAAGAGCTTCCCGATCGAAGGCCCGGTGTTCTCCGGGCCGCACCAGCAGCCGTACATCTGCGCCACGCAGAGCTTCAACCTGCCGGCCGGCCTCGGCACGCTGGGCGCCACGACCGACCCGAACTGCCACGTGGCGACACGCGTCGACTACCTCTACCGCAACACGGCCGGCACCCTCGTGCGCTGGCCCGCCGGCAGCACGGCCTACCCGGCCGACCTGGCCTGGACCACCACCACGCTCGGCGCCAACGTGCCCTACGTGCTGCGCCTGGAGACCGGCACCGTCAACCGCGCCATCTACCAGACCATGGTGCTGCACGACCCGATCGCCGAGTCGGCGCCCGGCTGGCGGAACCCGCCGCGCAACTGGAACGGGCGGCTGATCTACACCTTCGGCGGTGGCTGCTTCGGCGGCTGGTACCGGCAGGGCGCCAGCACCGGCGGCGTGGTCGACGACTTCATGCTGCGCAACGGCTACGCGCTGGCTTCCTCGTCGCTGAACGTCTTCGGCAACAACTGCAACGACCTCACGGCGGCCGAGTCGATGATGATGGTGAAGGAGCGCTTCATCGAGGCCTACGGCCCGCCGGCGCACACGCAGGGCTTCGGCTGCTCGGGCGGCTCCTATGCGCAGCACCAGATCGCCGACAACTACCCGGGCCTGCTCGACGGCATCATCCCCGGCTGCTCGTTCCCGGAGGTCGGCTTCGGCACGATCAACTTCATCACCGACGCCTGGCTGCTCGACAACTACTTCCTCACCCGCGCCGGCACGCCCTGGACCGACGAGCAGAAGCGCCAGGTCACCGGCTTCGTCGTCTACAACACGGCGCCGAACGTCGCCATCGGCGCCCGCCGCATCGACCCCGACGCCAACTGCGGCACGCTGCCCCCCGAGCTGCGCTACAACGCGCAGACCAACCCGACCGGCGCACGCTGCAGCGTCTACGACCACACGGCCAACAACTACGGCATCGACCCGGCCACGGGCTTCGCCCGGCGGCCGCTCGACAACGTCGGCATCCAGTACGGCCTGAAGCTGCTCAACGACGGCAGCATCTCCGTCGAGCAGTTCCTCGACCTGAACGAGAAGGTCGGCGGCTTCGACATCGACGCCAACATCCTGCCGCCCGGCGAGCGCACCGTGGCCGACCTGCGCGCAACGCGGGCGTCGTACCAGAGCGGGCGCCTGCTCAACGGCGGCGGTGGCCTCGCCAGCCTGCCGATCATCGACTACCGCGCCTACAACGACGAGGTGCCGAACGGCGACATCCACGTGCGCTACCACTCGTTCTCGACACGCGAGCGGCTGCTCAAGGCCAACGGCCGCGTCGACAACCACGTGATGGTGATCGAGGACAACCGCTACGGCCTCTACGGCACCAGCAGCCCCTTGCTGCAGCGCATGATCCTCAGCATGGACCGCTGGGTCACGGCCATCAAGGCCGACACCCGCGCCATCCCGCAGATCGACAAGGTGGTGCAGAACAAGCCGGCCGACCTGCAGGAAGGCTGCAACACGCGCGACGCCAGCCCGACATTCATCGCGCAGACCCAGGTGCGCGACCCGGCGACGTCCTGCGAGGCGCTGTACCCGTCGGCATCGTTCCCGCGCGAGGTGGCGGGCGCGCCGGTGGCGGCCGACATCGTCAAGTGCCGGCTGAAGCCCTTGCGCCGGGCCGACTACGGCGTGACCTTCAGCGACGCGCAGTGGGCGCGGCTGTCGGGCATCTTCCCCTCCGGCACCTGCGACTGGTCGCGGCCGGGCGTGCTGCAGCAGCCGATCCGGGGCACCTGGCAGAGTTTCTGAAGCGCAGTCGCGCCTCGGATCACGCCGGCCGGGTCGCGCCGCCCGGCGGCGTGGCGTCGGCCTCTCTCAGCCCAGCTTCCCGCTCGCCAGCGCCGCCGCGGCGGCCCGGGTCTCGACGCCGAGCTTCTCGAACACATGCTCGAGATGCTTGTTCACGGTGCGCGGGCTCATGCCGAGGATCTCGCCGACGTCGCGGTTGGTCTTGCCCTTCGCGATCCAGGACAGGACCTCGGTCTGCCGCGGCGTCAGCGCCGCGGCGGCCAGTCGCTGGGCGGCAGACACGTCGCCAGCGGGCACTTCGCTGAGCAGCCACATCGCTTCGCCCATGCCGATGTCACCCAGCCGGCGCGCCACCAGCGCGCGTCCGTCCGATGCGGCACGCCTCGCGTCCACGCCACCGCGGACCGCGGCTTCCAGCCAGGCGGCGCAGGCACTGGCGGGCTCGTTGCTGAAGTGGTCTGCGAGCCAGCGCTGCGTGCGCGGAGAGTGCCATGCGATGCGGCCGCGAGAGTCCAGCACCAGGACGCCGTGGCCGCCGACGTCCAGCGCCTCGCGCGCCATGCGCACTGCGCGTGCGTTGCGTACGTGCGTGGCCAGCCGCGCCAGCACCTCCTGCGCACGCACCGGCTTGACGACGTAGTCGACACCGCCTGCCTCGAAGCCCTCGACGACGTGGGCTGTCTCCGACAGCCCGGTCATGAAGATCACCGGGATGTGCGACCACCCGGCGTGGGCCTTGATGCGACGGCAGGTCTCGAAGCCGGACAGGCCCGGCATCAGCGCGTCCAGCAGGATCGCGTCGGGCGTCACCAGGTCCAGGCGGCGCAATGCGGCCTCGCCGCTGTTGGCGACCAGCACGGTGTAGCCCTCGGCTTCCAGTTCGTGGTCCAGCGCACCCAGCGACGCCGGCATGTCGTCGACCAGCAGCAGGATGTCACCTTCGATCGGGTTCATACCGCCAGCCTCTCCAGCAGCGCGTCGAAGGCGTAGTTGTCCACGAGGGGCCGCAGTGTCGCCACCTGGGCCTCGTGGGACGGGTGTGCCTGCAGCAGGCGGTCGAGTGCCTGCTTCAGCCCCTGTGCGTGGCCCAAGCGAGCCAGCCGCGTCAGAGTGGCCGCAAACTCCGGCGGCAGCGCCTGCGGTTGCGCCGGCGCCAGCCCGTCGGTGGCCAGCGCCCAGCCGGGCTGCGGCAGCTCGGCCACCCATTCCAGCTGCAGATGTCGTTGCAGTGCCACTTGCAGTTCCGATTCGATCACCGGCTTGTCGACGAAGGCTTGCGCGCCCGATGCGGCCAGCTTCTCGGGCTGGTTCTCGAAGGCGTTCGCGGAGACCATGATGATCGGCATGAGCTCCGGACCGATGCCGCGCGCGCGAATGCGGCGCGCCGTCTCCCAGCCGTCCATGTCGTCCATCGTCACGTCGAGCAGCACCGCGTCGGGCCGTTCCTCGAGCACGCTCTCCAGGCACTCCTGGCCCGTGCCCGACTCGCGGATGCGAAAGCCCAGTGGCAGCAACATGCCGGCCAGCATCTGCCGCTGCGCCGGGTGGTCATCCACCACCAGCAGGCTGCGGCGGGCGCCGACATAGCCGCTCACCGGCCGGTGCAGCGTGATGCCGCGCGGCCCTGGCGCCACGACCTCGCTGAGGTACAGGCGCGCGGTGAAGGTGCTGCCCTGGCCCGGCGTGCTTTCCACGTTCAACTCGCCGCCCATCAGCTGCGTCAGCAGGTGCGTGATGGTCAGGCCCAGTCCCGTGCCGGGCTCACCGCTGCGGCGGCCCGCTGCGCCACGCTCGAAAGGCATGAAGATCCGCTCCAGATCCTGCGGCGCGATGCCGATGCCGGTGTCGATGACCTGGATGCGCGCCACCTCGCGCGTGTGGTCCAGCCGCAGCGTGACGCTGCCCCGGTCCGTGAAGCGCACCGCGTTGCCGAGCAGGTTGAGCAGGATCTGGCGCAGGCGCTTGGCATCCGCGCGGATGTACTCGGGCACGCGCCCGGCCATCTGCAATTCGAAGCTCAGCCCCTTCGCGGCCGCCTGAGGCGCCACCATGCGCACGATGTCGTCGAGGAATTCGCGCACCGGGAGTGGCGCCGGGTCGAGGCGCAGCCGGCCGGCCTCGATGCGCGCCAGGTCCAGCAGCCCGTCGATCAGGCCATGCAGGTGCTCGCCGCTGCGGTGGATGGTGGCCACCGCGCGCCGGGTCTCGCCCTGCACGCGGTCTTCCTTCAGCAGGATCTGCGCGTAGCCGAGGATGCTGTTCAGCGGCGTGCGCAACTCGTGCGTGATGCCGGCCACATAACGCGTCTTGGCCTGGTTGGCCTTCTCGGCGAGGTCCTTCGCGGCCTGCAGCGCGGCGTCGGTGCGGCCGTGTGCCTCGATCTCGCGGGTCAGCATCTGGTTCTGGCGGTTCGACTCGTCTTCGGCCATCTGGCGGCTCTCGCTGCCCAGAACCACCCACCAGGCCGCCACCGCCCCGGCCAGCGACAGCAGGGAAAAGGCCTTCAGGAACGACTGGCGCAGCATGGCCGCGTCTTCGGGATGCATCGCGGCCTGCTGTGCGTAGACCACCGACAGGATGATGCCCAGCAGCGCGACCAGCGACACCGAGACCAGCATGTAGTGCGCGACGCGGAAGTTGATGCGCTGGGACAGGGCCGTGGGCAGCAGCGCCGCCAGCGCCCCGCGCACCTGCTCGGCGGCTTGCGACTGCGTCTTGCAGCGGTCATGGCAACGCGACTCGAGCGTGCAGCACAGCGAGCAGATCGGCGCGGCATAGGCCGGGCACCAGGCCATGTCCTCGGACTCGAACTCGTTGTCGCAGACGCTGCACTTGACGTTCTCGCCGGGCCGCCAACGCGGCGCGTCGCGGCGTGCCAGGTAGTAGCGGCCCCGTGTCCACCACGCCAGCAGCGGCGCCGCCGCCATCGACGCGAACAGTGCGAGGAAGGGCGAATAGGCCTGCGCCACCTCGCCGAGCGCGCCGGTGTAGGCGACCACCCCGAGCGTGCCGGCGAAGAGCATCGCGCCGAGGCCGACCGGGTTGATGTCGTACAGGTAGGCGCGGCGGAACTCGATGTGTTTCGGACTCAGCCCCAGCGGCTTGTTGATCACGAGATCGGCCACCAGCGCGCCGACCCATGCGATGGCGATGTTGCTGTACAGCCCCAGCACGTGTTCGAGCGCGCCGAAGACGCCCAGCGTCATCAGCAGCACGGCAATCATCACGTTGAACACCAGCCAGACCACGCGCCCCGGGTGGCTGTGCGTCAGCCGCGCGAAGAAGTTCGACCACGCCAGCGAGCCGGCGTACGCATTCGTCAGGTTGATCTTCACCTGGCATACGAGCACGAAGATGACGGTCGCCGCCAGCACCCAGCCGGGGTCCGTGAACACGTAGGAAAAGCCTGCCAGGTACATGTGCGTGGGCTCGATCGCCTGCTCCACCGGCCGCTGCTGCTGCAGGACGAGGAAGGCGAGGAAGGCGCCTGCCAGCATCTTCACCATGCCGGGCACGATCCAGCCCGGCCCGGCCACCAGCACCGCGGCCCACCAGCGCTTGTTGTTGGCGGCCGTCTTCTCGGGCAGGAAGCGCAGGTAGTCGACCTGCTCGCCGATCTGCACCACCAGCGAGAAGGCCACCGTGGCGGCGGCTCCGCACATCAGTGCGTCGAAAGTGGCATCGCCCGAGATGCGGCCGGCCAGCGAGGTGAATTCAGCGTAGCGCTGTGGCTCCTTCCAGGCGATGAACGCGAAAGGCAGGAAGAAGAGGAAGAGCCAGACCGGCTGCGTCCACAACTGCAGGCGCGAGATGAGCGTGATGCCATGCATCACGAGCGGGATCACACCCAGCGACGCGATGAGGTAGCACAGCCACAGCGGCCAGCCCAGGGCGAGCTCCAGTGCCAGCGCCAGGATGGCGGCCTCCAGCGCGAAGAAGATGAAGGTGAAGGTGGCGTAGACCAGCGACGTGAGCGTGGAGCCGATGTAGCCGAAGCCGGCGCCACGCGTGAGCAGGTCCATGTCGACGCCGTAGCGTGCCGCGTAGTAGCTGATCGGCAGCCCGGTGAGGAAGGTGATGAGGCCCACCACCAGGATGGCCCACAGCGCATTGCTGAAGCCGTAGCTCAGCGCGATGGCGCCGCCGATGGCTTCCAGCGCCAGGAACGAGGTGGCGCCGAAAGCGGTGTTGGCGACACGGAACTCGCTCCACTTGCGGAAGTGGCGCGGCGTGTAGCGCAGCGCGTAGTCCTCGAGCGTCTCGTTCGCGACCCAGCTGTTGTAGTCGCGGCGGATGCGGAAGATGGTCTGCGGGGCGGTGGCCAAGAAGGGCCTCATCGAGAGCGACAACGGCAGAGACACCGCAAGAAGCGGTCCACGGTGGCCTGGCAGTGTGCACAGCCGGCCGCGCGGGCCGCTACGTTGAATGACGTATTCGGGCTTCGAGGGGTGTCTCCTAAGGTTCGGCTCAACGGTCAACCGCCGCCAATGCCACGCACACCACCGCTGCCCTGCAACGGTGCGCGGCGCCCCAGTTTGTTTCCACCCGCCAGGAGAGAGCCGATGTCCCGCAACGAAGACCATGACCTGAAGTCCGCCCAGCGCCGCAAGCTGCTGCAGGGCGCCGCCGCGTTGCCGCTGGCCGGCCTGCCCGCGTTGGCGTTTGCCCAGCAGTTCCCTACCGCCAAGGTGAACACCACCAAGCTGGCCATCACCGACACCGAGGTGACGGTCGGCCAGCTGCACTCGGCCACCGGCACGATGGCGATCAGCGAGACCGGCTCGATCCAGGCCGAGCAGCTCGCCATCGACCAGATCAACGCGATGGGCGGCATCCTCGGCCGCAAGATCAAGGTCATCAAGGAAGACGGCGCGAGCGACTGGCCGACCTTCGCAGAGAAGAGCAAGAAGCTGCTCGTCAACGACAAGGTCGCCGCTGTCTTCGGATGCTGGACCAGCGCGTCGCGCAAGGCGGTGTTGCCGGTGTTCGAGAAGGAGAACGGCCTGCTGTACTACCCGACCTTCTACGAGGGCCTGGAGCAGAGCAAGAACGTCATCTACACCGGGCAGGAGGCCACTCAGCAGATCCTCTACGGCCTCGACTGGGCCCAGAAGGAGAAGAAGGCCAAGACCTTCTTCCTCATCGGCTCCGACTACATCTGGCCGCGCACCTCGATGAAGATCGCGCGCAAGCACATCGAGAACTTCCAGAAGGGAAAGGTCGTCGGCGAGGAGTACTACCCGCTCGGCAGCACCAACTTCGGCAGCCTGATGAACAAGATCAAGCTGCAGAAGCCCGACGTCATCTTCACCGCCGTGGTCGGCGGCAGCAATGTGGCGTTCTACAAGGCGCTGAAGGCCGCCGGCATCACCGGCGACAAGCAGACCCTGCTGACGCTGAGCGTGACCGAGGACGAGATGACCGGCGTGGGTGGCGAGAACTTCGAGGGCTTCTACTCGTCGATGAAGTACTTCCAGACGCTGGACAACCCGAACAACAAGGCCTTCGTCGCCGCCTTCAAGGCCAAGTACGGCAAGGACGCGGTGATCGGTGACGTCACCCAGGCCGGCTACCTCGGCCCCTGGCTGTGGAAGGCGGCGGTCGAGAAGGCGGGCAGCTTCGATGTCGACAAGGTGGTGGCCGCGTCGGAGTCCGGCACCATCGAGCTCAAGACGGCGCCCGAAGGCTACGTCAGGCTCGACCCGAACCACCACTTGTGGAGCAAGTCGCGCATCGCCCAGGGCCAGAAGGACGGCACCTTCAAGGTGGTTGCCGAGTCGCCCGAGCTGATCAAGCCCGATCCTTTCCCCAAGGGCTATCAGTAATCACCCCGGAGCGGCCAAGGGCCGCTTCCCCGAGCACGCCATGTTGACGGTCGCGCTACGGGGAGGGGCATGTTGCTGGGTCGATGACTGAAGGATGGCTACGCCATGAACGTTTCCGAATTGATGAACATCGGACTGATGCAGGGCTTCGCGGGCCTGAGCCTGTTCGCGGTGCTGCTGTTGATGGGCCTGGGCCTGGCGATCATCTTCGGGCAGATGGGCGTGATCAACATGGCGCATGGCGAGTTCATGACCATCGGCGCCTACACCATCTATCTCGGCAGCACCCTCACGGAGAAGTTTGCGCCGCAGCTGGGCGGCTTCTACTTTCCGCTGGCGATCGTGCTGGCCTTCACCTTTGCCTTCGCACTCGGCTGGCTCGTCGAGTGGGGGCTCATCCGTCATCTCTACAAGCGCCCGCTCGACACGCTGCTGGCCACCTGGGGCGTCAGCCTGGCGCTGCAGCAGTCCTTCCGCAGCTTCATCGGCCCGAAGGAGGTCAGCCCGACCCTGCCGGACTGGCTCCTGGGTTCGTGGGCCCCGCATCCCGGGCTCGACATCCCGATCAACGGCATGTTCGTGCTGGGGTTGACGACCGTCGTCACCGGCGCGGTGCTGCTGGCGCTGGCCAAGAGTCGCTGGGGTCTGCGCGTCCGCGCCACCGTCAGCAACCGCGTGATGGCCAACGCGATCGGCATCAACACGCAGAAGACCGACCGGCTGACCTTCGCGATCGGATGCGGCATCGCCGGGATCGCAGGCGCGGCCTTCACCACCATCGGGTCGACCGGTCCGACCTCGGGCTCGCTGTACATCGTCGACAGCTTCCTCGTCGTGACCTTCGGGGGAGCGGCCAGCTTGCTCGGCACCGTCGTGTCGGCCTTCGGGATCGCGCAGACGCAGTCGATCACCGAGTTCTTCCTTTCGGGCTCGATGGCCAAGGTGATCACGCTGTCGCTCATCGTGCTGATCCTGATGATCCGTCCGCAGGGGCTGTTCGCCTCCAAGGTCCGCCGTTGACCCGCCGAAGGAAACCCGCGATGTCTTTCACTCAGCAGACTGGATCGGGGCGGCCTGCCGCCCGGCCCTCCCAGGCCCCTATGACGCAGCGACCGGCGCAGACGCCGCACAGGGGGCAGGCATGACCGATCTCATCAAGCGCTATCAGCTCACCAGCCTGTTGCTGCTGACCTTGCTGCTGGCGGTGGTGCTGCCGCTGTCGCTGGACATCTTCCGGCTCAACCTGGTCGGCAAGTACCTGTCCTACGCCTTCGTGGCGATCGGTCTGGTGATGCTGTGGGGCTATGGCGGCGTGCTGAGCCTGGGGCAGGGCGTGTTCTTCGGCCTCGGCGGCTACGCGATGGCCATGTTCCTGAAGCTCGAGGCGTCCGATCCCGTCACGACCAGGATCCAGTCGACGCCAGGCATTCCGGACTTCATGGACTGGAACCAGCTGACCGAGTTGCCGGCCTTCTGGCTTCCGTTCCAGAGTCTTCCGCTCACGCTGATCGCGGTGATCGCGGTGCCGACGCTGCTGGCCTGGATCATCGGCTTCGCGATGTTCAAGCGGCGCGTCGGCGGCGTCTACTTTGCAATCATCACGCAGGCGGTGGCGCTGATCCTCACGGTGCTGATCATCGGGCAGCAGGGCTACACCGGTGGCGTCAACGGGATGACCGATCTGAAGACGATGGCCGGCTGGGACACGCGGACCGATTCGGCAAAGTACATCCTCTACTACGCCTGCGTGGTGCTTCTGGTGGGCAGCATCGTGCTGTGCCGCTGGGTGCAGACCGGCAAGGCTGGAACGCTGCTGCTGGCGATGCGCGACAAGGAGGACCGCGTCCGCTTCTCGGGCTACGACGTCGCCAACTTCCGCATCTTCGTGTTCTGCCTGGCCGCCGCTCTGTCAGGCATCGGTGGCGCTCTCTTCACCCTGCAGGTGGGGTTCATGTCGCCGAGCTTCGTCGGCATCGTGCCCTCGATCGAGATGGTGATCTACGCTGCCGTCGGCGGACGCATGAGCCTGGTGGGCGCCGTCTACGGCACGCTGCTCGTGAATGCCGGGAAGACCTTCTTCTCGGAGAGCTTCCCCGAGCTCTGGCTGTTCCTGATGGCCGGCCTCTTCATCGGCGTGACGATGGCGTTTCCGATGGGGCTGGCGGGGCTGTGGGAGAGCCACGTGGTGCCGTGGTGGAAGCGTGTGCGCGGCGGCAAGGCAACAAGCCCTTCCGCCGCGGTGCAAGCGGTCCAGGCCGCGCCGGCGGCACCACCTGCCACCGTGGCGGGCGGCCCGATGCCGGGTGTCGTCGGTGGCCAGCAGGCCTGAGCGCCAGAAACCGGAGAACCCAGCCGATGAGCAGCAACACCGACTTCGCCCTCGCCGTCGAGGACCTGACCGTCTCCTTCGACGGGTTCAAGGCCATCGACGCCCTGACGCTCTACATCGACAGGAACGAACTCCGCGTGATCATCGGCCCCAACGGCGCCGGCAAGACCACGCTGCTCGACCTCATCTGCGGCCGCACCCGCGCCGGCGGCGGCAGCATCAAGTTCAAGAACACCGAACTGACGAAGATGGCCGAGTTCGAGCGCGTGCGTCTGGGCATCGGCCGCAAGTTCCAGACCCCGTCGATCTACGAGAACCTGAGCGTGTTCCAGAACCTCGAGGTGTCCTACCCGAAGGGGCGCTCGGTGTTCGGCGCGCTGATGTTCAAGTGCGCGGGCGAGGTCAAGGCCCGGGTGCGTGCGGTGGCGCAAGACATCCACCTGCTCGACAA
>JACCDR011714053.1_pt1 | contig 11472 bp, 9 predicted proteins | sample 7446431 | NCBI WGS metagenome assembly JACCDR01 (sample SAMN15323443, study PRJNA562643) | freshwater metagenome | isolation source: river surface water | place: USA:Blue River Watershed | collected 2017-08-17
AGGGGTCACCAGAGGCATTTTGCACTTGGCTATTACCCACACGCCACTGTGAAAACGTATTTTCTGGTGTCGAGCGGAGGTCAAGGTTGTACGGTACAGCTCGGAGCGTCAGGGTGTTGCCAATAAATTGGAGGTTGTTTGGGATTATGGTCGTACCGAGGCCATAGAGGGCGCTGACCTCATAGAGACGGATATCCACATCACGAGTCTCTACATTTACACCCCGGCGAGTGACGAGTGTTCCCTGATTGTCATAGACCTCGACCGTGAGCGTGTGGTTGCGACCATTTGGTGTTAGATAACTGGTTTGAAAAGCACCAGTACGTCCACCTCCACCGATAGTGGTACCGTTTAGCTTCCAATGATACGAGTACTGCGAAGGAGATAATGGACCATTTTCTCCAGAGACCAGCGCTGTCGCTCGGATGAGGCTGCCGACCGTCGGGAGGGCTCGGCCAGCGTAAGTTTGTGGGGTGTATGTCTGTGGCTCGATAATAACATCAGTATAAAATGGTCGCACCGTACTACTGGCTTCGAGGGTGGTGCCGCCAGGCAGCGTGAGTCTAGCAGTGACAGTGGTCGTTTCTCCGAGTGGGCCAGCCGTAAAGGTAAACGAGCGGTTGTTGCGAACTGTTGGTTCTTCAGTACCATTAATAATCCAGGTAATCGCACTAAAAGCGGCACCAAGAGCGTAGTCATCGAGGGTCGCGGTGACGGTGTCTCCCGGTGCTGGATAGGCCGGATTGAGGGTGACAGAGAGTGACTCACCCTGGCCACCAAAGTCACCTAAAAACTGTGCCGCCGCCATTGTTGGGATGCATACAAATACCAAAAGGAGACTAGCGATGATGCGCTTCATGACTCTATTGTAGCAGAGACAAATTGCTTAGTTTGGATATAACCACACAACAAAAAGCCAGCCCCATATCCACGGGATGAAGTTGGTACCTGGTATCAATGTAATGACAAGTGTAGCGAGTAAGGCGAGGTTTTTGAGCCCAGAAGCGCGGCCGTGAAGTGGCTGGACTCCACCAAATTTCAACATGGTGTATACCGTCAGGTAGGTAGCAATCGTAAAGAAGAAGTGAAAAACATAAAACATCATGGCAAACACCCAAATATCAACACTACTACCGGTGGTAAACCAAATGATAGTTTCAACAATTGTCTCTCCCCCGGGGAGGTAGGTAATAGCTCCAGTAGCACCAATAGCAGCCAGTGCAATAATTCCGATTGGATATGAAATGACTGTAAATGCACTAGCTACACCAATTGCCCAGCCAACGACTGTTCGAGATACTTTACTTTTAAATACGTATCCACGTGAGGCAGCGTTCACGATTCGTCCAGCAGTGTGTATCAGTTCACCACTACGCTTCATTGCGGCAGTGGTAAGACCTGGCTGCCCTGCTTCTTCCGTCCAGAGTGCCTGCTCTTTGATACGTTTTCCTACTCGAGCAGTTCTTCTACCAGCTGACTGAATACCCCGTTCGGTTGCTTTTCGGGTACGATTCCCAACAGTTGCTTCCACATTACGAATACCACTAGTTGTTCGAGTTCGCTGTTGTTCAATATAATCCCCTGCTACACCACCGAGGTTTTGATTGGTGGTGCCGTAATCAGTATATTGCGGAGTTGCCATATCAGCCTCAGTATACTACACCGTTATGCCACGAATATAGTGAGCAGCCGTTGAGGCGTCTACTTTATTACAGGTCACGAGACTCCAGTTCTCGCTTGGCGTTTTGGATTTTGAGGATTTGGGATGGGTCTGAGGTGATGATTTGGTCTTCCGTGTAGGAGGCGATGACTTTGATGGCGACATGCTTAAGTCCGACGAAAAAGAGCCCTTCCCCAACATCTGATTCGAGTAGGAGATACTTCTCCTCGTCAGTGAGATTGAAGGTACGCTGGATATTATCAATCGCTGTTGGCGACTGCTTCATGAGGAACTGGAGTGACGAGTTCGTAATCATTGGTACCCCGTACGGTGACCGGAGGAAGTCGTCCACGTCTTGAGTAATGGTGGCAATACCGAGATAGTATTTTCGACCACGCTTGGCGAGACTAAAGAGGAAGGACGCTGTGTCTTCCGACTTCATCATCCACCAGGCCTCATCGATAACGAGGAGGCGCTTCACGAGGCGACGGCGAATTGCCGACCAGATATAGTTCGTGATAATGAACATCGCGATGGTCTTGAGCTCATCCTCCATATCACGGAGTGAGAACACAATGAACTTTTGGTTGATGTCCACGTTCGTTGGCTGATTCATAAAGCCAGACCAGGTACCCGAGGTGTACTTCTGGAGACGACGAATGAGTGATGTACTACCGTTCATACCAGCAAGTACCATTTCAAAGTCGGAAAGGAGTGGTGGTTCGAGGTCGGCAAAGTTGATGTGTTCAGTAATATCCTTCAAAGCATATGTCTCACGGATAGCGAGGTCGATAATAGTCTCTTCCTCGGGCGAGAGGCCGCCAAGCATCAGTCGGAATAGACCAATCAAGTGCACAACCTGCGAGCGGAGAACGTCGGCCGGATTTTCATCTGCTCCTGGTGGTGGGAGGTCAAACGGGTTGATGTGGTGATTCGATGAGAGTGAAATATTAAAAAACCGCCCCCCTGTCGATTCGGCCAGGTACTCGTACTCGCGTTCGGGGTCAATGACAATCACCTCTGCTCCAAACATGAGCGATCGAAGAATTTCGAGTTTTATACTGTACGACTTCCCGGCGCCTGAGGTAGCAAAAGTGACCGAGTTGTAGTTTGTGAGACTAAAGCGGTCGAAGAGCACCAAGGATGAATTGTGGCGATTGATACCATAAAGAATCCCCGTGTCTGATGTCAGGTCAAATGAAGTAAACGGGAAAAAGCTCGACAGTGGTGATGAGTTGAACTTACTGTGGACAAGGAGTTCATCGGTCGCAGTTGGGACAATACTATGCATCCCCTGCTCCTGTTTGAAGAGGGCGGGTTTGATGTAGATGAGGCGTGAGTCGAGGCTGCCCTTGATTTCGTTCTCTACTTTATTGAGCTGCGTGTCATCAGTACCATAGATAGCTACATACAATCCAACATCAAAGAGTTTTTCTTCGGCTTGTTGGAGCTTGTCCCGGAGGTCTTCAAGGTTGCGGTAGGCGGCTTCGAGCTGCGGGTCGCGTACTTCCCCACGAGAGGCGCGCATATTGATCTGGCTTTGTACCTCGGCTACCTTTTTCTGGAACTTCTTCAAGGTCTCAGCCGTGTTAATAGGATGTATCACAATGGACACATCAAGCTCCTTCTCCAGATTGAGAATTGGCTCGAGCCAGCCGTCAGTAAGGTAGCGTGGATAGGACACCGCATAAAATACGCGGGCCATGGTGCCACTGATATTGATGCTGCGGGGGGTGATAGATACCGCCGATGGTGCCACAACATCAGTGAGCGTCAGGAGACTATCGCTCGTGTTCACTACCCCTTCCGGCTTTTTTGGTTTGAGGTTATCAAGAATTCCCATAGTCACTATTATTGCATAGTTGGTGCGCTCCCTGTGGCATCGTTTGGATTGTAAATGTGGTAAAACAGCTCCACGAGTTCGTCATCCTGGAGTGGAATAGTGCGAACACCAATGCGATTGAGACCCTGCTCCACTACAGACTGTCGCTGCTCGAGCTGCAGTTGCTGTTCCTCGAAGGTGTTGGTCTCTACGGCTCGTCCTTGGGAGAGAATACTTGAAAAACTCTTTTTGAAATCGAGCTTTGGTGGTGTATATGGTATGACCACAAAGAAGTTTTTACTCATGACGTCCACCTCAGTGGTGAAGGTCCGGATGAATTCGATGTATTCGCGGAGCTGGACGCGCATAAGGTCGCTGTACTGCTGTGGTTCGAGAGCTTTGAGCGTCGCCAGATACGGCTCGATGTTGAGACGTCGAGACTGTACATAGATTTGGAGTGAAAAATCTAGGGTGTTGAGGAAGTTTTGGAATTGAAACAGAATCGCTTGCTGTTCGTCGCGAGGCTTCAGGGCAAAGTTGATAGACGACGCGAGGAGAATTTTGCACAGTTGCCCAGATTTCAAAATAATCACGCCGTTTTTGACGTCACGGATTGGGACAAAATCTTGAGTTGCAGAAGTAGTAGCCATAATAATTATTTCTTTTGGAGAGCGTCGAGTTCGAGTCGGCGAGCGAGCGAGGCAATATCTTTTTTGTTCATGAGAGATTCAGACAGATTGCCATTGGGAAGACCAGACTGAGGAGGAAAGGTGTCTTTGTAGACGATTTCCTGTTTTCGTTCCCAGTGATAGACACGCGACCGACTCATAAACTGCCAGATAGCTTCGAGGAGGTGTGAAAAGGGGCGATTGTTGACGGGATAAAACGCTAGGGCAAATGCGAGGATGCCAATCGGTAGACCGAGGATGAGAAATAGTATAAATGGTGTGGTCAAAAACAGTACAGCTGCCATCAGTCCCCCACCGCCAACATAGAGAAATTGCCGCCAGGTGAGTGGACCAAAAATCTTGTCTTCAATCTCGATGAACTGAGGGACTTCAAACTGCATACTCACCTATTATACACAACGGATAAAGAATAGAGGATATGAAATATAGGATATAGAATGTTGCAGCCGAAAATTGAAAGTAACAGTGTTGATATTTTCACTATTCTATTTTCTTTATTACGTTAGATATCGGTACTCCACCGTGGTCGGTCTGGTGCAGGAGGGGGTGGCACCGGTGCTGGGGTCGGCGTGTCTGGTGTGGTGTAGCTCGGGATAGAAGAAAGTGCTGGTGAAACCGGATTTGGTTGTGTCGACTGGTAGACTGGTTCGGGTGTAGCTTGGTAGGTTGGAATGGGTGCGGAGACAGGAGTATAAACCTCGACCGGTTGTTCGTTTCGTACAATGGCCATGTCGCTCGCAAAGGTGTGGAGTGGTGCTGGCGCTTTGATAGGAATGCGGTTAACGGGCGCTTCGGGTGTTGGTATATACCCACTGGTTTCGTCCTCGCCATTCTCATCTTCTGATGGTTGCCAATTAGGGTCAGAAAGTGGTGTCAAGAATTCCAGCACTTCTGCCCCGAGGAGAGCGGCGGTTTTTGGATCGAGACCAAGTTCTTGCTGAAGGAGTGGTACCGTATCTTCGATTTTGTAGAAGCCAAGGATGATGTCACCGACTGTCATAATAAAAATCGGATGCTTCTCCGCAACGTTATATTTTTCAGATATATTTTTAAGCTCTAGTGCAGGTTTAGTATATGAATACAAATAGGCGCCAGTTTTCGAGAGATTTTGATATGCCCTATCTCTAATTTCTTGTGTAATCATAAATATTAGAATCCTAAACCTCGTGGTGAACTAGTAAGCCAGTTAGCCATATCGCTTACGTTAGGATTTAATACCCGTCCACTTGTGATTAAGTTTCTCAAAGCCTGTCTGTCTCCTGAGTTTACATAACTATCATTTGAGTTACCCTGCATCATGATATCTAATATGTTGCGATTTAGGTATTCAACCGCCAACGGTCTGCCTGCACTATCTGTTGCTAATAGCACTTCGCGAGGCAATCTTGCAATCTCCTTATCACTTTTACCAGTGAATACTTGCGCACGACTAACCGGATTAGTCATCATTGCCTGCAACTGTGTTGTTCGTGATCGGTTTAAGTTTTGATGTTCTGTTGGGGTTAGTTTAGATCGTAGATCATCCATACGTGCAGCACTAATATTTGATGCATGTGGTGTAAGGTTTGGTAGACCAAGAGCCGCCAGGTCTTCCGCAGAGCCTCGAGATATAGCGTCCGGGAGACTACGATTTGTTCCGTTATTGCCTGTTCCAACAGTCATTCTCTCAGCTGTCTGAGTCGTGTACGCAGCACGTAGACTTGCTTGGCTACCAGCATTAAAGACGTCATTTTTGGCCTCCAAAAGTCCCTTGACTTGAGCGTGACTCATCGCTCTTACAATTCGATTGTAACCATCAGTTCCCGGGGTATGTTCTTTCAGGGAATCAATTAACTGAGATTGGTTAGCATTTTGGATAGATCGTTCAAAATCAATTTGTGCTTGTGATCCTGGTTGAGCAGTTAGGCCGGCTGAAACGTTTGATACAAATCTTGCATCAGCTCCACGATTAGCCATTTCTCCAGTCCGTTTCTTACGTGTCTCTTTCCATTGACCTTGGATTGAACCCTTATAGGCCTTTTCGGCTTTGTCGCGTACGCCAGAGTATGTAAGCGTTCTGCCGATACCGCGAGCAATTGCGTTGTCAGAGTTTGCAAGTTTATCAATTCTCTTGTAACCAAACTGTCCCGCTCCGCCAGCCAGCATTCCACCACCACCTCTAAGTGCACCGTTGAGCTTGCCGATTCCCCAATCATTAGCCTTCATAACCATCGATCCGCCCGTATCGGCCATTTTTCGGGCGACCACATACGATGCCACAATAAATATCACAATCATGACAAGGTACGGTATGAACTGGGCAAAAGCAGTTATATTTTCGGGGTTGGCGCTAATACCTTCTCCACCCATACGACTGCCGTCGTTAAAACCACGAGCTAGTTGGTACGTTACATAGAGCATAAATAGTAATGTTGGGGCAAAAAATGCTTGACCAAATAGCCCTTTCCAGAATTTGTCCGTATACGACTTAAAGCCTGGGAATACCCAGCCAAGGAACATGATTGGTGAAAAAATCATATAAAAGACCAGAGCAGCAAATCGAATAGTGATGAGGATAGCGCCAGCAAAGAACACGTAGGTGAGTACACAGAAGATTATCACCATCGTAAACATGTACATAATGCCGCCCCCGGTTCCGTCCAGTGCCACGCTATTATTGAGGAGTCCCGACATACCAATCGTATTGATAAATGCTAAAGATAGACTGTCTCCACGAGCATTTGCAAGTACGTCTACAATTCCATCGGCCGGAATACCCTGATCCCCTACTTGGGCGGTCGGTGATGCTCCTGCTGTAAACAGATTAAAGATTTGGATGGCGGCTAGATTTGCAAAGTCAACAATAAACTTAACGACAAACAGACTAAAGTTTACCAGGAGGGCAGCCAAAATAAGGAGTGGAAGCGTACGTTTGGCACTACTCTCGTTGGTGCCGAGAATAATTTGGAAACCAATATAAACGAGGCCAAAAATAAAGGTCAGATTGAATACGTCACGAACAGTAGTCCAAACTCGCTCGACCGTAGAACCGATACCGTATTGGAGATACAAATCACCAAAACCGACAATAAACATTCGAATGGAGGCATCAAACGTGTATCCAGCAATGGCAACAATACTACCGAAGAATGATACAACAATACAGTTGAGAAATCCTTCAGGTTTACTCCAGCAACCTGAGCTGCTGACCTCAACTGGGGGTTCTTCAGGGGGTGGAGTAGGTACAAAATTCGGGTCAGTTACTCCGCCTGGTGATGGGTTTATGGTCCCACGGCCACCTCCTATAGGTGACGGATTACTCGGCGTGCCGCCACCGACACGGTCTTCAAAACCTTCTGCCCCACCAGGTCCTTGTTGAGGAGGAGGATTAAAAGGGTCGGCTGGACTTCCTGGTGGAAAAGCCTGAGCAAATGCCGTATGAGCACCGACAAAAAAGATGCATCCGACTGCACAGAGCAGGAGCAGGCGTTTGACGCTCGGGATGAATCCCTCCAACATATCAGTATCATATCACGTGATGTACACGCTCGACGCTTGGTATTGATCAAAAGCTGGTGATTACAAAGCCCACCTGCGTTGACAAGTGGGCTTTGTAGTCATGTGGCGACTAGGTCTAGTAAATACTAGAGCTCCCCGCCGTAGGGGTAGAAGACACGAGACCATTCAGTACGCTTCTGTTCCTTGAAAGATTCGGTAGTGAGATTGCCACTACTCTTGAGGGCAAGGTAGTCGAGCACGACTTCTTGGCGGATTTGGCTGATACGGGCATTGAGATTGGTGCTTCCGCCACTGGTGCCAGTACTGGTGGCCGTGCTGCTCGCAATTTGGGCGGCGGCGGTTGTAGTGGCACCATTGTAGCGGTTGATGAGGGCAGTCAGTTGGGCGAGGTTTGTAGAGATTTGCGGCAGGATAGCAGCAGCATCATCGAGCACGACTTCGACGGCTGGCCACTGGCGTGAGGTGGTCGCTACCCGTTCTCCGGCAGTAGTTGCTCTCTGAATCAGTTGGAGCATTGCGCGTTCACGTGCTACCGCCTCGTCCATTTCACGTTTGTATGGGGTGTAGTCGACCGCAGTAGCTCCTTCATCCACGAGCGCATCAAGGTACGAGCCGCTTCCCCCACCATAGCCACTTTCACTGAGTCCAAGGAGACCATTCAGTCCCTGAACCGCCTGGAGGACCAATTGGTTGAGGAGAGCCCCGATGAGTTCGTTGATTTCGTCAGCTTCGATAAGGGACCGTGGGCCAGTTGAGAGTTGGAAGGTCAGCGCTTCGCTTACTACCTGACCTGGAGTTGTGATTTTGCAGTCTTCACGATTTGTTCCTTCCACTGCCTGGCAAACCTTCTTAGACAAGAAACCATCTCCCCAACTAGCAACTTCGATTTGCTGTCCGGCTTCATTGCGGAGGCGGATATTGAGTGAGGCTTCGGCAGCGAGGTAGGCACCGTAGGGAGTATTTTGTGGATTAGCAGTAACTTGCATCCACTGTCCCCAACTGTCAGCAGCCCCCGAGAGGAAGTTTTCGATATTGGAGCCGATACCGGTGAGGGTACAGAGGTTCTGGTCAGGGCCAGAGGGGACACCGCTGCGGGCCTGCGCGTAGTTGATTGAAAGCGCTGCCTGCACATCAAGTTGGAATGGTGAACAGATGAATTCACCAAGTCCACCGAGACTACGGATATACTCCCCTGCTACCTGATCGAGACTATCAATCAGCATCTGTTTGAAGTCGGTCACAAAACTTGGACTACCTTGGAATCCTGAATTGACCCAGTTGATGAGACTGCGGGTCATGTTACTGACCATTTGCTTGGCGACCGCCCAGGCAATACCATCGAGAAGGTTTTCTTTCACAAAGAGGTTACTGGTTGCACCCGCTGTGATGACTGAGTTGGCGGCGGTGATGGTGTCTTTCACTGCACTGACACCGGCGTTGGCGGTATTGCGGAGCTGAGTTGGTTCAGTGGCACGCTGAGCATTAACTTCTGCATACGGCACGGCAATAGTTGCGAGTGCAACCATCAAAATGATGACGAGAGTTGAACGAAGGGTGGTGATAAGAGCTTTCATAAGTTAGTAATTAATTGGTACTAAAAGCGATAAAAACTGTTGCTGGGTCATCGTCGGTAAACAGAGATTGAAACGGAACGGTATTGCGGTAGATGGCATTGAGTACCAACGCGAGAGCGGTGGCGTCGTCTTGATAGCGCTTAACACGGAGAAGTGCAACGAGCGGATCTTCAAAAATAAGCTTAAAATTATTGATATTTTGGTACATTGCGTGGTACGCGTTGATGAGATTCAGGTGATCAACGGCAAAGCGTTCAGGTACTGGGGTGGCGAGAGCTTCGTCACGAAGCTTCTGGTACATCGCAGCAAGCGGTTCTAGTTCGGCGATGAGGCTCGGGTCATTGGTCTGCAGGGCTGTGTACACAATCTGGAGCTCACCGTTACTATTCGGTACATTATTGCTGAGTAGACTCTGTCCCATCTGGTTGACATACCGGCGAATAGCGACTGGATCGGTTGGAATCACGTCGATATCAGCCGTGGTGTAGAGGATATCACTCGCAAGGCCGCTAATTTTGTCAGTCGTGCGTTCGACGATTGCTTCATTTGATTGGGCAAATTGTACATTAGCTTTGGTTTTGAGCAGGGACTCAAATACCTGAATACCGACCTGGTCGGTGACAGTGGTAGGCATTTCGAACGTGACGGTAGACGTGCTCACTGGCAGCTCGATTGGTGCCTGGACTACGAACTCCTCCCGCCAGTCCTCTACCCCGTCACCATTAGTGTCGACTACAGGAATAAAAGTACGGTCTGGGATATTGGTGCTTATTGCTTGCACCGGTTCACCGACTGCTACTACCGGCGTGAAGTTTTGCTCGAGGTTGTTCAGAACAAGTGCGCCAAGCACTAATGCACCGCCAACGAGAGTTGCACCAACAACTTTACGATTTGCGCGGATATCTATCATATATATGTATTAGTATACCAACGAAGCGCAGAAAACTGTCTACTACCTGTGCATGTGTATAGTGGTAGGATGGAGGTGACGAAACAACTGGAGCCAAGTGTCGAGCGCGAGGTCCTCACCACGCACGAGGGGTTTGATACCAATTTCACTAAAGACCCGTTCAATCCGCTCGCGGCCGTAAGTGGCACTGAGGTTCCCCACTAACTGCTTACGTCGTTGCCCAAGGCCGAGGTGGAGTAGCTGAAAAAATTCGTCTCGATCGGCTACCGTGGGTAGGTTTTGGTGTGAAATGTTCGTGACGAGTAAAATGGCTGAGTCGACTTTTGGTGCTGGGTTAAAATGGCCGCGACTGACGGTTTTGTAGTAACGTGGTTGGCCGTAGACAGCGACAGACAGAGAGAGTAATGACTGCTTTTTGTCGCGAGTGATACGAGAGACAACCTCCTTTTGCATTAAAAAAACGAGCACACTTGGTGGTTGTGGTAGCTCGAGACAGGTCCGTAGCAAAAAGCCAGATACGTAGTACGGAATATTTGCGACTATTTTGTAGGAACCAAAGGTAGCGGTGAGGTCAGCCAGGTTGAAGTCACGGACGTCGCCACGGTGTAGGGTGAGTTGCCCACTCCCGATGGCCTCAGTAAACGTGGTCGTAAGCACGAGGAGTGCTCGGTCATCAGTTTCGATAGCGTGGACAGTCGCTCCACGAGCGAGGAGTACACGAGTGAGGGCGCCGGTACCAGGACCGATTTCAAGGACAGTGTCGCCAGGTTCTACTCCTCCCGCATCACACATCCACCCAGGGACCACATCACTCGTCAGAAAATTCTGTCCGAGAGATTTTTTATGTTCGAATTTTTCTAGTTGTGCGTCTGTAGGCGGCATATATTTTTCAGCATAGCGGTAAAGCTGTCGGGGCGCAAGCATACCAATTAAGTCCACCAAATGGTTTTAGATTCGAGGCGTCGAGCTAATAACGTACTCATCGTACTTATGTACGATGAGTACGTTATTAGTAAAGACAACAAAGAAGATGAAATTATTTGGGGGACTTAATCAAGGAAGATGGTGGTTTCGTAACCCGTACTGTTACTCCCCCACCCTTTCGGGTTACTGCTTTCGACCAGGCCTTTACTGATATCGTTGAGGAAAGAAGAAGGGACATTCACCCGCTGACTACCATAGATAGTACGCATATGCGCGTACGTCAGATAGAGTTTCTTTTCTGCGCGGGTGAGGGCCACGTAGAACAGTCGACGTTCTTCTTCATGGTCAATGCCGCTATCATCGAGTCGTTCGTGCGGGAAGAGACCTTCTTCCAG
>JACCDR010718045.1_pt1 | contig 11470 bp, 12 predicted proteins | sample 7446431 | NCBI WGS metagenome assembly JACCDR01 (sample SAMN15323443, study PRJNA562643) | freshwater metagenome | isolation source: river surface water | place: USA:Blue River Watershed | collected 2017-08-17
GAGGATCTTGATCTCACGATGATCCTCTCCCAGCCGAAGCTCCCGGTGTCATGGTGGAAACGCCTGTTCAGATATCTCTATGGCCTATACAAGCGGCAGATTGTTCCCCGGCGAGAAGACCAGTATTGGTGGGACCGCAGTTCCTCTTTCCACTACGACGTCCAACTGCCGTGAGGTGCTGGTCCAGTCAGATCCGGCGAACACCACGAACATGCTGGTGGGAAGTTCGGCTGGTCAGTATATCAAATTGACTCCGGGCCAGAGCATCACGATCCCCATCATCAGCCCTAGTCTGATCTACGTCAAGATGGCCTCCAGCACCGGTACAGCGAACTTTCTCGCGAGGGATTAATGTCCAGTCTTGGTGTCCATGGCGGTGCATCGGGTGGGGGTGGGTCGGTTGACGTCGCCACGTTCCCCGACAACGAGCCGTTCAATCTCGCCCAATACGGCGGAACGAACACAACGCTGGGCCAGAAGGCCATGTCGGCGTCGATCCCCGTCACGATTGCCTCTGACCAGAGCAATATTTCTGCGGGTCAGACAGACACCGAAGCGCGGGCCTATCAGACGGCGACCGGGACCCTCTCCGCTGCCCCCAACAACGTCATCCTGTCGCTGAACGGAGCCAGCGGGGCCTCGGTCAACTTCATCGACTCCAGCTGGAATGGCACGGTCAAGTTCTACAGCTCCTGCGATGGCGGCACGACCTACGTCGAGACCCAAGCCTTCAACGTCTACGGGAACACGGGTGGCGCGACCATTTCGAATCAATGGCAGGGCGTCGGTGTAGCCGCCTTCCGTATCTGGAACTTCGTCCTCGTCGGCGGTGAAACACACGTCAAGGTAGAAGCCGTCAGTGGCAATAGCGGCAGCGTTGCGGTCACCATCAAAGCCAACGATGCGGCCCCTAGCCCTTCGGCCCTCGCCGTCTGCCCCAACGAAGAAGGTGACTTCGGTCGTCCCGTTGGCGGTCAGCTGATCATGGTGCGGAGCGGCTCTGCTGGAGTGCGCTCGCCCAAGATGACGTCGAACCGGTATGAAGCACCGGGACTGGGCTCGCTGGTCGTCATTGCGAATACGCCGACCACCAACAATCTGGTCATCGACACGACGGTCAATGACACCAATAGTTCGACGACGCTCCTTGCCCAGAACCTGAACCGGATGCAAGCCTATATCACCAACACGTCGAGCGCTGTGCTGTATGTGAAGTTAGGCAGTAGCGCCGCCTCCGCCACGAGCTTCGCGGTGCGTCTCGTCCAGAACGCCACCTTCGAAGTACCTCCGTCTTGGGTCGGCCAGATCAACGGGATCTGGGCTACGGATCCCAATGACGGCGTGGCGGTTATCCAAGAGATTGCCTTAGCCTAAATGCCTGTGTATAATCCTCCCGCGACCGTCGACACGATTCCCGGCCTACAGGAGACGCTCGATGCAGTTGAAGTCGCGAGCCTCCCGACGGGCGGCACGACCGGACAAGCGCTGGTCAAGGTGTCCAATGCGGATCATGATGTCATGTGGGATGACGTCGCGGGTGGTCCGGGTGGTGCAGACTGGGGTGACATCGGGGGTACGCTCAGCGACCAGACTGACTTGCAGACGGCACTTGACGCTAAGGCACCGCTGGCCGATCCCACCTTTACGGGGACAGTGGCTGGCGTCACCAAGGCTATGGTCGGGCTCGGGAACGTCGATAACACGTCGGATGCCAACAAGCCGGTCTCGACCGCGACGCAGACGGCGCTCGATGGCAAGCAGCCGTTGGACTCCGACTTGACGACCATCGCCGGGTTGACCGCGACCACCAATAACTTCATGGTCGCCAACGCCAGTGCGTGGGCCTCGCGCACTCCCGCGCAGGCGAAGACGCATCTCTCGCTCGTCAAGGGCGATGTGGGTCTGGGCAACGTCGACAACACGGCAGATACGGCCAAGCCCGTCTCGACGGCCCAGCAGACTGCATTGAACCTGAAAGCCAACCTGTCCGCACCAGAGTTTACGTCGGGTGTCGGCGGGATTGGCATCGGTACAAGTGGTCTCTCAGGCAATAGCGCCAATGCGCTCACGCTGGCAAGCAGCAACACGCCGACGACTGTGGCAAATTGCGGGAGCATCTATCACGCGAACGGCGTGCTGAACTTCATGGATTCAGCAGGCGTCAACTGGGTAATCTCCGGCTCGGCTACGACCCCCTTCATCTTCGAAGTCCGGCTGTCTGGCACGATTAGTACCGGAGCGAACGTGACGCCGGTTGATGTTACGAACTTCGTCTTCTCCTATGTGGCGAATGCGTCCTACTTCATAGAGATTGTAGGCGGCGTGACGGCCCCAGCAGCGACAACCGGCATGGGTCTCCAATTCAATGTCAGCACCGCAGTCTCGAATAGCTACCTGACGTTCTTCCATCAGCTGGCGAATACGGGCACGCTGGCTGGAGGCAATGCTATCGCTGACGACGCCTCGCAGGGCGTTTCCTCCGGCATTCCTGCCAATGCGGGTGTGTACCCGTTCGCCGCATTCGGGACCATTCAGACCTCGATCTCAAGCGGCACCGCGCAGTTGCGCTTGCGCTCGGAAACGACGGCGGTTGTCACCCTGACCGCCGGAACCGTCATGCGTGTCCGGAAAATGAATGTTTAGAAGGAGTCTACATGTTTGAGATGTTTCTGGTCTATGACACTGAACTGGAGAATGTGAAAGCCTTCTTCTTGGTCGAGGCTGACGCGGTCAATTGGGCCAATCCAAACGGCTGGGGAGTCGCGCCAGTGCTGCTGGAGGTCCCTTTCTTCGTTGCTATCACGCCTAGCGAGTAGTCCATGGCCACACTGATCAGCGCAATCGAGACGCAAGCGAGGCGGCATCTGGTCGAGTCGACCGCCGCCTTCTGGACGTCTGCGGAAATGGTTGACATCACGATCAAGGGGATCTTCGATCTCTGGCGCGATGTCGTCGACCTGAAGGCGGAGCACTACATCACCGTTGATACCACGAATGTCACGATGGCCGCGAGTACGGCGACGCTGACCGGTGTGCCAGCTGATGTCCACAAGATCTATCTGATCGAGCCGCTCAATAATACGAGCACGGGCACGAATCAGAACATGCACTTCACCCCGATGGACTACAACGATCCGGTCTTTCGATCGGCTCGGGCGTCGTCCAGCTCCGATCCCTCCAACGTCAACATCTACTACGCGATCACTGGACAGGGGGCTCCCGTCGCAGCCCCCACCGTCCATGTGGCCCCGACGGTCACCAGCACAGTGGCCCTCCGATTCGTCTACGTCCCGACTCTGGCCACGATGACGGCAGCCAGCACGGTGCCAATCCCCGGAGAAGCGGACAACGCACTTATTGCATGGACCGTGGCCTACGCGAGGGCCAAGGAGCGGGACGACCGCAGCCCGGATCCCGGATGGTTGACGGTCTATGCGACCGAGAAGCAGCATCTCTTGCAGAGTCTGGGCCTCCGTCAGTTGCAGGAGCCCGAATACGTCAAAGCCATGTTCGAAGAGTACTGGGGTTAATCTTGCCGAAGATTGATATCTATGGATGGGGTGGCGTCAATACGACGAAGAACCCGATCCAGTTGGAGCACGGGGAGCTGACGAAGGCCCAGAACGCGATCCGGGACCCGGCAGGCGACCACGGTTCTCTGCGGAAGCGACCGGGGTTGACCAAGATCAACTCGGTGGCGCTCTCGGGATCGGTGTTCGGATTTGTCAACGTCCCACTGAACCTGATTACCCTGCGGCAGTTCTTCGTCGGCATCGATCAGGGGGATACGACCGCCTATCAGTGGGTGACGTCCTCGAACGCGTTCAGCACGACCGCTACTGCAACGACACCTGCTGCGGTGCCCACGGCGTTTACGGAAGAATACTTCGGTTCTCCGCACTGGACCAACCACATTGGCTCCAGAGGGACACAGACCGAGACGCTCTTCTACTATCCCGGCACGTTCACGCGTGGCAGTGCGATGCCTATCCGCGTCTACGACGGGACGACCGACAAGGAACTCTTTAAGATCCCGACGAAGAACGATCCCGGCATCTCCGCCACCGCAGCTCAGATCACTGGCAGCGAGGGAGCCATCCGGAGCATGCTGGTCGAGGGCACCAAGATCTACATGGTGGTCCACGACTTCCATAACACGGGAGCGACCTTCGACAACATCTCCTACGTCGTGCAGTACGACATCGAGACCCAGCAGCTTCAGCAGATCGGCGAAGCGGCATCAGGCTATATCGCATCTGACATCGGAGACGGTGGCATCGGCTTTACCGGTGCGCTGGCGCTCCATCAGGGGTTACTCTATGCTGGTATTGGCTCTATTGATGGGAACAACTCTACTGGTGCAGGCATCTATTTCATTCGCCCCAACGTGGATACCTCTTGGACGCAGGAGCTGGACCAGTCGGGCGGCACGAACGGCGAGGTCACGCTCTGTCTGAAGACCTATAAAGGCCTGCTCTATGCGGGCTGTACGGACTACGATGCTACGGGTGCGCGGATCCTTGTCCGCAGCGTCACCGGTTCGTGGTCAGCCTCTACGACAATCGGCGGGGCCACCACGGACAACATGGTGCCGACCCTGACGGTCTTCGGGGACAATCTCTACGCGACTAGCCTCGACACGAACGGTGGTGCGGGTGCGGCGACCAACGTCAGCCGGATCCACAAGTTCGATGGAACGTCGTGGTCGGTCGTGAAGACCCTTGAGACGTCAGCGACGCCTAACGTGGGAGTCGCGACCGTGGTCCATAACGGGGTGCTCTACGTTCTGGCTAAGGACACCGCCCGTGCGGGTCAAGTGTCGTCCAGCTCTGACGGCACGACATGGGTGGATCAAACCTCTAACCTGACCACTGGGGTCACCAGTGTGTTCGGAGTCTTGGCAACCTAATGCCTTACTATGTGGTGCAGCATGGCTCGGCAGTCTCGATCCTGAATACCGCAGGAACGGCGACCGCTGTCACGCTGCCGACGAACGTCACGATCAGCTCCGCCTTTGCCCCTCGCTTTGCGATCTGGGATCGAGAGGTGGTGTTGGTCAATGCGGTCTCCAAGCCGGTCGCGATCAACCGTGATGCGGGCTGCCGGGTGCTGGTGCCCAAGTCGCCAGCCTCTGCACCCATCATCAGCGGGACCGGATCCAGCACGCTGACTGGGAGCTTCTCGGTCAAGGTGTCGTTCCTCGTCAAGGACGCCTTCGGGCGCATCCTCGCGGAGAGTGCCCTTAGCCCCGCGAGCAACACAGTCTCGATCACCAACCAGTATCTCTTGGCGTCCAATATCCCCATCTCGGCGGAGACGGTTAGCGCTCGTCGGTTGTACCGGACGACGACCGGTGGTGCCGTGTACTTCCCGTGGGTGGACGTCGAGGGGAACGTGATCACGTCCGTGCAGGATAGTCTCTCAGACGCCGGTCTCCAGCTGGTCGCCGCTCCCACGAATTTGGGGAACGTGCCCGACCTGACGCTGATTTGCGAATGGCGTGGTCGATTGTGGGGCGTCGATCGACAGAACATCGACATCCTGCGTCGGACCGGTGGTGGGACCTCCTACGCATGGGATCCGACGCTGGAGTTCCAGATTCCGCAGGTCGGTGGCGATAAGCGAGGAATCACATCCCTCCTGCGGAGACGCGACGAGCTGGGCGTGGCTCGGCAGAACGCGTTCCACATGATCACGGGTAACTCCGATTCGGACTTCACCCGCGTGGTGGTCGCCGAACAGATCGGGTGTATCAGCCAAGAGTCTGTCCAGATCATCGATGACGTGGCCTACTTCCTCGGCAGCCCCTATGGGGTCTATACGTGGAATGACAGCGGGATCCGGCCCATCTCCCACGCCAAAGTCCGGGGCTGGTTCGGCACGGATACCTACTTCAACCGGGCTCGGTTTCAGTACGCTAAGTCGGCCTACGACCCCATCCGGCACCTGTACCAGCTGCATCTGGCAGCGGCGGGCTCCAGCAGCGAGGATCGCTGGATTCACTACGATATCGAGTCAGGGCAGTGGTATGGGCCGCACAAAACTGGGGAGTTTGCGCCTTCGGCTGCGGGCCTCCTGACAGCCTCTGACGATACCCCGCTGACCGTCATTGGTTCCGACAATGGATTCCTCTGGAAGAATCAGGATACCCGGACGGATGGCACGGCTACGGCGATTGACTTCGACGTGGATACGCCGTTCCTCTCCGGGGAGACGCCGACGCCCGATATCCAGAAGCAGTTCTTGGAGCTGGCAGTCGTCTCCGCGATCCAAGGGTCAGGCACCCTGACGATTACCCCGAAGGTCGGGGGTCTGGACGCCTCCGCAGGCACGGCAATCTCCCACGATATGACGCTCGGGCGTCAGCGGCTCCGTCGGCTGGGTCCCGGACGCTTCGCCCAGCTGAACCTGCGGCAGAATACCGCCGCTGTCGATGTCTCTCTGTATGGACTAGAATTGCCCTACTTCGAGTTGGGCCGACGATAGATGACCATTACCCGACGCGCACAGCCTGCCCACATCAAATGGCCCTTCGATGAAGGAACGGCCTATGCGATCGAGAAGAACTTCCGGACCCTCTTCGTTGATCTGGGGGTCGCCACCGACGGCCTGAACGGGAACGTGGGGGCGGACGGGACCTTTCTCCGATCCAACGGCACGGGTCCGGAGTGGTCTGATCTGATTCTGCCCAATGCGGCGACGACCGGGGCGATCCTCTATGCCAGTGCCACGAACACCATGGCGACACTGGCGGCTGCGGCCTCCGGGAACGTCCTGCTGTCCGGAACGACCCCCTCGTGGGGAAAAGTTGGACTAACCACCCATGTATCTGGTATACTACCAGTGGCTAATGGGGGTACGGGTACTTCCACGGTCTTTACGCCGGGGTCGGTCATCTTTGCCGGGGCCAGCGGGATCTACACCGAAGACAACTCCGGGTTGTTCTTCGATGCTACCAACAACCGGCTGGGGATCGGCGTCGCCAGTCCCACCAACCCGCTCGACGTTCGAAGCACCAGCACGATCGTCGGGATCTACTTCTCGGACTCGACGGGGTTCGGAGCGCTCCGCTTCTTCGAAGGTACGACGCTCCAGTCGTCCATCCAGCACATCGCCTCCAACTTCGGGACCGCCAGTCGCCGGAGTGACCTTGAACTCGTCACGGTGCTGGCCGGTGGCGATGTCGTCATGCGGCCCAACGATACGGAGATGTTCCGTATCACACCAAGTGGGATCATCACCATCGGAGCAGCTACGGCTCCGGGTTCGGGTACGCAGGCGATCGTGTTTGGTGATGGCACGGCTCCCGGCACGATGGGCAGCAATACGGCTGCGATCTTCGGGAACGACGTCTCCGGGACCGTCAAGCTCTTCGGGATTACGGAAGGTAACGTAACCGGCGAGCTGTCGATGAACGCGTCAGCGCTGACGTCCGGATCGGTCCTGTTCGCCGGGACGACCGGACTCATTACGCAGGACAACAGTAACTTCTTCTGGGACGACACGAACAACCGTTTGGGAATCGGCACGACGTCACCTAGCGCCGGTTTCCACATCATCAAGACCTTTAGCACCGATCAGGCTGTCGGCATGTATGCGGATATCTTCCATGATACCGCTACAGCAGGCACGGTGTATGGTGGTCGCTACGACGCGACATGCTCGCACTCGTCCGGCACGATGAACAACACGATTGGGTTGATCAATTCAGCCCGATACGCTGGAACTGGCACTGCGTTGGCCAGCAGTCTTCAGGGTATGCAGTGTTTCATCTGCTTAGACGACGTTGCGAGCCCGCAGGGAACGATCACGACCGCGACTGGTCTGGCCCTGACTAACGTCGGCAACTTCGCTACCGGCACACCTGCCGTAACCATATCGCAGGCGCGTGGACTAACGATTGGTGATATTGGCAACGGAAACGGTTCAAACGGTCTCACGATCACGAATTCGTGCGCGATGTCGATCGCGGGTAGCCAGACGGCGGCGACCAACGTAGCGGTCATCAACATCAGCAATACCACGTCGGTGCCGTTCGCACCAAGCGGAACGTGGTCGATCTATAACGCGTCCACGCGGAATAACCACTTGGCTGGCCCTATCCTGATGGGCGGCACCACAGCAGCCGGTGGGGGCACGAACTATATCTCGTTCTCCAACGGGACCGCCGTGACCTCGACAGCAGCCGATACGGCTGTCGTCTACGCGGCGGATACGGCAGCAGGTGATTCGAACCTCTTCGCGACAAACGAACAGGACTACGTTTCACAGCTCACGGGTCTGGACATTGCGAAGACCGCCGATGAGTCAGTCGCGAACAATACCCCGCAGAACGATGATCATCTGCTCGTCAATCTGCCAGCATCTTCTCGGTATCAGTTCAAGTTCTATCTGTTTGCGACCAGTCCGGCGACAGCAGGATTGCTGCTACAGCTGGACGGCACAGCGGGTGTTTCCACACTGAAGGCCAACATCTCGATCTACGATTCAACTGGGGCGCTCGTGGCATTCGGGCGCAAGACCGCGTTCAACTCTTCGACCGGTGTTGATTTTACGGGCGATGCATACGCCACGATCGAAGGCGTGATCGAGGTCTCAACAGCGGGGACGTTCCGGCTGGAATGGGCGCAGAACACGACTGATGCAGGCAATGCGACGGTCGTGCAGGAAGATAGTTACTTGACACTTCGTAAGCTCAACGCGTAAGGAGTCAGATATGGCAGGAATGGCCAATTGGAATTCTAACTACGACGTGGCACAATATCAGAGGCCGAGCGCTCCTGCGCCGTCGTCGTATTCGACGTATAGAGCGCCGCAATTGGGCAATCCATCCGGGACATATACTAGTTCAACTCCCGGTGTGTCGGGCGTTGTGACGGATGCGGGTCGCGACACGATTAATGCAGCGAATACATCGGCACAGCAGAGGGCGAATGCACAGGCTCAACAGGACTATTTCTATAGCATGAATGGTCCCGGATTGGTGAATGGTGCGGTGCCGTCCGCACAAGCCATCGCTGCGTATAACGCGATGCATCCCGCTGCATCTAGACCTCCTGTATATCAGACTGGTGCCGGTGGGGCGGGCGGCGCTGGTGGTGCTGGTGGGGCTGCGAAGTCGGGTCCTTCGACGAGTGACATCTTGGCGGCACTGGGGGCGTTCAAGAACGCGCTACCAGCTCCGGTGGCTCCGATCGCTTACGATCAGGGCGAGTCTGCAGCGGCTTCGGCAGCATTCGCGAGAGCCAAGGACAAGATCGGTCAGGCATCCCGCGGTGCGGTCGACTCCCTGCGTGATCTCTATGCGGGATCGGGCAACTTGGGAGCATATAACAACCTCGCAGGTGGTGTGTTGGGTGCAGGTGCAGAATCGTTGGCCAACACAACTACGCAGCAGGCGCTCCAAGAGGCTGCGAGACAGGCTGAAATTACCAACATGAACTATCAGGGCGGTATTACACAGCGTGGACAGAATGCCAGCTTCCTGAATCCACTGCTGCAACTGTTTGGGATGGCGTACTAACATGGCTGCGGAAGTCGGTGAAGACGGCGTTACACGCGATCCCAACATGTGGGATGCGGCCAACGCCCAGTTGCAGTCCAAAGCCGATGAAATGAATAAGACGTCCACTGATGGAACTCAGTGGGGTCTTGTTCCATACGACTCGTCGGGCTCTGGGCGGATGAAGCTCGCCGTCATCAAGCAGGGTGGTGGGCCTACACCTCCACCTACGAGCGGTGGGGGCAATACACCAAAGCCGAAGGCCCCGCCTAAGCCACCAACAACCAAACCGCCTGTCGCGAAGCCCCCAGTTGCGCCTCCACCCGGCGGTGGCGGGGGAACTGGAACGCCTATCGCGCCTTCAGCTCCTATGGGCGGCGGCATGGGTAGTGGATCAAGCAGTACCGCTTCTGCATCGTTGGCGGGGTTGCAGGCGGCAAGTCCTACTCCGACTATTGTTGGATACCGACAGGGACTTGGATTCCGGCAGCTACCGTCAATGGCAGCTCCGCTCGCAGGATTGTCGAGGGCATACTAATGGCTATGAGACCAGAAGACCTACAACGCTTGCAGATGTTGATGGACGACTGGCGGCAGCATCCCGGTGCTGCGCCGGGCGGATCGGGCTCGACCGGACTGAACTCCAATGATCGGAAGGGCTGGGAGACCATGCTGGAGAACCAGCGGTGGGCACTCAATGCACTTCGGGAGCAGGGCGGTCAGGAGCCGATGCAGGTCAGAGCGTTCCAGACTCGTGCGGAAGGGCCGGGATTTGCCGAGCTATATCAGGACAATCCGGATGTCTTTCATGCGAGAGACAAAGGCGGGAACTACACGTACCAGCCGAAGACGCTCTACGAGCATAACGCATTGAATCAGCTTCGAGGATGGAGAGGATAATGCCCGGACAGAATCCGTTTACCTATCAACCACACCCGGCGTCAGCGCACCAGCGGGATCCGCGTGAGGGATTCTGGGGGCGCTCTTTCCGGAATGAGGATATTGAGCTGCCGCCTGATGCTGCGGTGCCACCCGTGCTACCAAATGCAGGTGCGCCGAGCGAGGGCTCGTGGAGCTTCGGGTCGATGTTTGGGTCCAAGCAGGCTCCGTCAGAGCCGATGTCGCCCAACATGGCCCCTCCGCCTCCGCAGGTGCTGCGAGGGTTGCAGCAGGTTCAGGTGCCAGAGCAGCTGGATCCGGAGCGTACGGCCCCACTATTGAAACCGGGTCAGACGATCGTACCCAACGCCTACAGCGGGGAACCTACGCGAGCCGTCTCGGACATGAGTGGCGGGACCCCAGAGTCGCTGGCGTCAGCGTTGTCGGGGCTCCAAGCGGCTCAGCAGGATCAGTTCAGTCCGTTCTCCGAGCGGGAACTGACCGAGATGTCCCAGCGTCCCGCGTGGTCAGTCAAGCCGGGATCCAACGAGTACTGGGCCAATCAGGCGAACGAGATGCGGGCGCGTCATGCTTCGTTCGAAGATCAGGATATGAAGACACAGGGGGCGCTTCAAGGGGCGATCGCCAGCGGCCATCCGGCAGTGGTGGGCGAACAACAGCGTAGAGCCATGGCGGCGTCGTTGCCAGCGCAGATCACGGCTCGTGGGCAGCTGCAGGCCGCTCAGGTGGCCGGACAGTCCCGCTTGGGTGCGGCGCAGGCCGATCTGGCGGGGACCACGAACCGGGCTCGGATGGCGCATCTGGATACGATCATGGATGCCATTCGAGGGATTCGCGGGAAGGCCAATGTGACGAACGAGGATACGCAGATGCTGCGGTCCTTGATGGCCTTGTATGACTTGTACGGCGAGCCCCTGACGGGTGCGACGTTTGATGAGTCAGCTGATATGTACGGTCTTCAGTAGGAGACAGCATGCCGCGTAATCCGTACGATGCGTATCTCGATGAGATGTTTGGACCGGTGGGAAGTCCTGCGCCGATGCCGCAGGGCAATCCCTATGAAGTCCA
>JACCDR010770422.1_pt1 | contig 11467 bp, 19 predicted proteins | sample 7446431 | NCBI WGS metagenome assembly JACCDR01 (sample SAMN15323443, study PRJNA562643) | freshwater metagenome | isolation source: river surface water | place: USA:Blue River Watershed | collected 2017-08-17
ATCGCCTTCGCCCTGGCGACGGAGGACTTCATCTCGTGAACGAAGCCCCCAGGAGGACAGCCCTGGGGGCTTCGCTGTGCTCATTTTAATTTGAGTGTTGACTCTCCAAGAATCCTTGGGGTAACGTTCCACCTGTCACCACGACGACTCCTCGGGAGGGCCTCATGGCCAAGAAGACCAAGCTCGTGAAGCTCGCCAACGGCGAGATCGTCCGCCTCACCAACGGCGAGATCAACGCCATCAGGGCGTACGTGAAGATGAACGGCAGGGCCGGTGCGGGGCCCGAGGGCATCCAGTACGACCCCGGCAGCATCAAGTACACGACGACCCACAACCTGGTCGAGAAGGGGATCTTCGAGAGGGTCCCCGGCGGCTGCGTCCGCTTCCGGCCGGGCGTGTTGGACATCGAAGTCCAGGGCTGAGCGCACCTTCCCCGACATCACCGCGAACCCTCAGGAGGGCCCATGGCCAACACCAAGCGCCTCGGCGACAACCAGAAGCACATCCTCAATGGCCTGGCCAGCGGTCGCCTGAACGGCACCGGGTGGGTCTGGCAGAACCGCTCCACGACCCTGCGCCTGATGCGAGGTCTCGTCGCCCGGGGTCTGGTCACCGAGACCGAGCACAAGCCGTCCAAGGGCACCGGCTCCACGACCTACTCGTGGAACCTGACCGAGGCCGGGCGGAAGTGGGTGGAGCTGGAGAACACGCCCACCCTGCCCGAGGCCGACCTCAACATCATCATCGTGATGATGGCCGAGCAGGACCTGGTGTGGGAGCCGAACACCTGGCACTTCAGGACCCAGCAGTACACCGAGCTGGGGATGAAGGACCTGGAGAAGCGCGGCCTCGTGCGCCAGGTCGGTGACCGCAAGGACCGCCGGTACGCCGCCGGTGCAACCCTGCTCGACAAGGCGTACGAGCTGGGGTACAACCCGAACCTCCTGTTCGACGAATAGGGCTTGACACTCCAAGGATTCTTGGAGAGACTCTTCCTGCACGGCACGAACGACATCGACTCCACTGGAGGCCCGTATGAGCCAGCACCGCACCTTCAAGTCCGGCCAGATCCTCACCAGCGCGGAGCAGCGTGAGCTGTCCCCCGAGGACCTCAAGCGGTACAAGACCGAGCAGCGCATCCGCGCGGCGATGAAGATCTCCCAGGACCCCGCCTCCACGCCGGAGGAGAAGGAGCAGGCGGCCCGCACGATCGGGCGGCTGCTCGCCCTCTTCGAGATCGACGTGGACGCCCTGGCGGAGAAGGACGACGCCAAGGGGCCCATCAAGATCGTCCGGTTCGAGTGGGAGGTATCCAACCGGCTCGGGGTCGGGGACCAGCGCATCGCGGTCATCAATCGCGCGGTGATCCTCCCCCTGGGCGGCAAGATGCTCTACCGTTCGGGCCGATTCGCCGACGAACCGGCTGTGGCCACGATCTTCATGCCCGAGGACATGGTCGACTTCGCCAAGTTCCTCATGACCTCGCTGCTGCTCCAGGTGGAGACCTCCATGAAGGTGGCCACCACCCGGCACCGCCGCGAGCTGTCGATGGACTGGCGCCTGCGCAAGAGCGACATCACCCGTCTGGTCACCCAGTTCCGCCGGGGCTACCTGCTCGCCTTCGGTGACACCGTCGGCCACCGGGTCCGTCAGGGGCGTGAGGACGCCCGCCAGGAGGCCAGCATCGAGATGGGCAAGGCCATCGCCCTGCGGGACACCTCGGCCCTCTCCGAGGCCGCCATGAAGGCCGCGTACCCGAAGACCCGCAAGGCGCGCTCGGTCCTCGTCTCCGACACGGGCCGTACGGCCGGTCGCCGGGACGGCCGCCGGGCCAACATCGGCGGGAACGCCCTCACCGCCTGACCGCCAGAGCCCAGGGGGCCGTCGACCGGCGGCCCCCTCCTTACCAGGCCCAGGAGGCCCGTATGAACTTCGAGAAGCTCAACAGCGCGACCAAGTACCCGAGCATCTTCACGCACCACGAGCTGGGCGAGCGGGGGATGCTCCAGGACACCCTCGGTCCGCAGTTCGTGGGGGTCAGCCCCGACGAGCAGATCTACCTGCGGGAGAAGATCGACGGCACCAACAGCCGCATCGTCCTCTTCAACGGCACTGACTACGTCATCGGCTCGCGTGAGCACCTGCTGTACGCGAAGGGCGACCGCATCGCGAATCCCGCGCTGGACATCGTGAGCACGCTCAAGCCGATCGCGGACAACATCGTCGGGCAGTGGGAGGGCGACGGCGCGGAGAGCGCAGAGTTCGGCTCCGACTCGGTCATGGTGCTGTACTTCGAGACGTACGGCGGCAAGATCGGCGGCCAGGCGAAGCAGTACAGCGGCGCGAACAACATCGGTGTGCGCCTCTTCGACTACGCGCTGGTGGAGACCGAGGTTCTCGACTGGGAGCGCGAGCGCATCGCGAAGTGGCGCGACGACGAGCAGGGCCAGAACTTCGGTGACATCGAGGACCTGAAGTCGGTAGCGCGGGACTACGGTCTGCCGGTCGTGCCCAACCTGGGCGCGGTCCGCATGGGCGATCTGCCGACCTCCCTGGAGGGCATGCTCGACTTCCTGAAGCGCAACCTGCCGGAGACCCAGGCGTACCTGGACGACGACGGCAAGGGGGTGCCGGAGGGCATCGTCCTGCGGACGCATGACCGCTCGGTCATCTCCAAGGCGCGCTTCCAGGACTACGAGCGCACGCTCAAGCGCCGGGGTGGCAAGTGAAGAAGACTGTGCCGTTCCACGCGAACGGCCACTGGCTCACGCGGGACCGTGCCGACACGGTGGAGGTCCTCGCGCTGGAGATCGGCGAGGAGACCCACGTCTATCTCGATCGCTCGGACATGTCGTACTCGTGCGCCCTGTGCGGCGAGTTCATCGAGACGCGGGACACGGCGGAGGCGGTCTACATCGACACGCCGTGTCCGGCGGCCGAGGGCCTGACGACCGTCACGCGGCTGGAGGTCCCCTCGGGGAAGCTCATCGTCTCCGACGACCTCCGGCCGGTCTTCGACGGCTTCGACCACGACGGCTTCGCCTCGTACAACAGCGTGCTGGGCCAGCAGCAGGTGATCGAGGCGTTCGCGGAGCAGGGCTGCGCCTTCGGGCCGGTCGGCAACTCCTGCCCGACCCTGTGGCAGACCGGCGAGGACACGTACGTCGTCGCCCGCAAGCCGTGGGCAGAGGGCCTGGACGACCCGTGGGCGTACGAGGACGACGTCCTGGCCCCCGAGGGTGCCCGGAAGCTCGCGAGCGTCTGTACGGACCTCTGGGCCTATTCGATCGCCGACCTGGAGCACTGGCTCAGCAAGGGCGGCACTCTGGTGCCCAAGTACGACAAGAAGACCGGCGAGACCACTATGCAGCCGGAGAGCTGGGCCGACACCATCGTGGAGGTCCCGCCGGGCACGTACGAGTTCACCTTCCACGGCGGCGAGCTGGACTTCGACCCGGACGCGGACGACGTGGTCTGGGCCGACATCAGGAAGGTCGCATGACGCTGACCAGCTTCTTCCTGACGATCTGGATCGTCTACAGCCTCGGATGCGGCCTCACCTTCGTGTGGGGCTGCGTCCGGCACTGGGAGATGGAGATCCTCCTGCCGATCGCGTTCTTCATCTTCGGATCGGCCGGGTGGTGGGTGCTCTACCTCTTCCTGTACTGGCTCACCGACACCATCAGCATCTCGATCAAGTAGGGGGCCCACATGGGCGCATGGGACACAGGACCTTTCGACAACGACAGCGCGGCCGACTTCGCCTCGGACGTGGGCGGCCTGATCACGGTGGAGAAGCGCCAGAGGTGGATCCAGCAGGCTCTCCAGGCCGTGCGGGACGGGGCTGGCCGGGAGATCGAGGAGGGGTACGAGTTCCCCTACGAGATCGAGTTCGCCATCGCCGGAGCGGCATTCCTGGCGGACGCCCACACCGGCCGCAAGGACTTCACGGACACGGTGTACGCGAAGCTCCTGGACGAGACCAAGAACTTCAAGGACGACGAGGCGTGGCTGCCCATCGACCTCGGTACGCCGTCCCAGGAGCTGGTGGACCTCGCCGCACTGGTGACTGAGCAGATCGTCGCCCGTCTGGTGGAGGCCCGCGTCGAGGAGGCGTGGGTGGAGCCCTCGCGGAAGATACTCGCGGCGCTCTGCGAGAAGAGGGGTTGACCCTCCAACAATCCTGGGTGTAACGTCTCACCCAGAGCGACACCGACTCCCCTGGAGGTCTGTATGAACCCTGACATGGCGAACCACACGTACTCGATCACCCCTCAGGCCGTCTCGCGCCACCTGGCCTCCAAGGGCTGGACGCGCAGCCGGAACCTGCGCGGCCGTCTGGCCGACGAGCACACCCAGGGCTTCATGGTCCGCCGGGAGCTGGACGAGACGGTCGTACGGTGGCGCGAGGACTCGCGGAGCTACAGGGCGGTCGGGTACCAGGCTCGCACCATCTCGTCCGAGGAGCGCCTGGAGCGTCTCGCCGCGAGCCTGGGCGACCGCTACGAGGTCGCGCAGCGGGGAGACGCCCTGATCGTCTCCGAGAGGGTCCTGAAGCCCGAGGTGCTGAGCTTCCACAAGTGTTCCGGAGTCTTCGGTCTGGAGTACGTCGCGGAGACCGACAAGCACCGCTACACGGTGCGGCGTCACCCCGACAACTCCGAGAAGTGGGAGCTGCGGGTCCACACGCTCAAGGCCGTGGGCATCCTCTCGCCCATCATGGTCGCCGACCAGTTCATCTTCGGCTCGGTCGACGACACCAAGCGCGAGGTCACGGCGGACGCGCACGCCTTCCTCAAGCGACAGTCGTAAAGGCGTTGACTCTCCAGGAATTCCTGGGGTAGGTTCTTCCTCAGAACGAACACCGACTCCCCTGGAGGCCACCATGGCGAAGCTCCCCAGCAGCATCAACCTCACCGTCGAGAACGCGTACGCCCACTACGCCCTGAAGGGCAAGGACGCCAAGGCGCTCGCCACCGCATACTTCCAGGCGTGGGCGGCCAAGGTCCCCTCGGGCACGACGATGCTGCTCGCCAAGGTCAAGTGCGTGCTGGCCGAGGGGGACTGCGGATGCCCCGAGGACAGCAGCATCTTCAAGTGCACGGGGCCGTACCCGCCGGTGCCGGTGGAGATCCTCAAGGACGTGCTGGAGCAGGGCGTGGAGGGCATCCAGATGGCCTTCCAGCCCGCGCCGGAGGCCCTGATCGTGGACAAGCACGTCTACTTCGTGGAGGGCGTCGGACCGCACTCCCTGCTGGTCGGTGGCCCGGCCCAGGCGATGTACATCACCAAGCTCTGAACGGGCCCGGCGGGAGCCCTGATCCCGCCACCAGGAGGAATGCCCGAGCGGCTTAAGGGTCCGGACGCAATCCGGATGATCCGTCTGTGTGCTGGCCTAGGACAACAGCACGCGTCAGCGGTGATCGTGGGTTCGAATCCCACTTCCTCCACGTAGAGGGCGCCACAGATATCTACCCGGCCGGGTGGATGCGCCCGGAAGCCTGGCCACTCAAGACTCCGCTGGAGGCCCTCATGATCGAAATCGCTACGTGTCTGAACGACCTCGCCAAGGACGCCGTCTGGAGCACCAAGGGCAACTACACGAGGTTCGCCAAGATCTCCTCGGTCTGGGAGCAGAACGTCAAGGGCGCCAAGACCGTCTGCGTCGGCTTCTACCTGTGGGACAGCCAGGGGACCGAGGACGAGCGGGAGGCGTGGAAGGTCGGCAAGGTCATGGCCAAGGCCGACTTCCTCGACACTTTCGAGTACGCCCGGTTCTACGTGCTGAACGAGGCGCGGGAGGCCGAGAAGGTCGACTACTACATCAGCCGGACGCTGAGCGAGCTGTCCAACTGCATGGACGTGGAGCAGCGGGCCGAGGGCCGGGAGCTGGCCAAGCGGCTGGTGAAGCTGGCCAAGCTCAGCGCGGGCTACGACGTCCTGAAGCACGAGTGGGACGAGGGCTGCGCGGGGGTCGGCTGCTGCGCCGACACGGCCGACATGGCCGGGGGGATGCTGGTCGACGACAACGCCCTGAGCAAGGACGAGATCGACGAGATCCTCAAGGACGACGAGGGCGACGAGTCCATGGAGCTGCGGTGAAGCGCCTGCTCCTCTACCCCGAGCGCAAGAAGTGCTGGGAGTGCGGACGCTACTTCGCCTTCGCGGTGATCTTCCGCCTGTACTGCTCGCGGGAGTGCGCCGGGATGCCCGAGAGGCCCCTGGACGTCGCCCAGTGGCCCCGTACGTGCCGTGTGTGGCGCGACGGGGCCTGGGAGCCCAAGGCGGTCTACCTGACGCCCGAGGAGGCGCAGGAGGCCGCCGACCTCCACCACAACCACTGGTACGCCTGTGAGGGCGCCGAAGGCTGCGGGATGTACCACATCTCGAAGTACTCGGCCCCCAAGGGGGCTTGACCCTCCAACAATCCTGGGTGTAACGTTCTTCTTGTCAGCACGACGACGACTCCTCCGGAGGCCCACATGGCGAAGAACCTGAACCTCGGCTACGAACTGACCTTCCGCATGAACGAGGACGGCACCTGCACGATGGAGTCCTCGGACGCCATGGGCGGCGGCTCCTGCTGGTCCTACCTGGCCGAGCGCCCGGCGGAGCTGTTCCGGGAGGGCCGGATCCTCCAGACCGCCAAGGGCACGGCGATCCAGACCGGCACCGTCCTCGCGGAGGACGGCACGGGCCGTGGCGTCGCCTGGAAGGTCGAGAACGTCATCACGGACGCGGACCTCGCATCCTGGGCCAAGGGTCTGTCGGCGGGCCACCAGAAGGCCGCCCCGATGCTCCGCCCGCTGACGCCCCAGCAGCGCTACACGGCCGTGGAGGAGGCGAACCTGCGGATGGCGTACAGCGCGGGCTGGAACTTCTCCGGCGCGGTCTCCCAGGCCGTGAGCGACCTGCGCGAGGGCGAGACCCCGTGCCTGGACCGCTGGAAGACCGAGATGGCCCGGCGCAGCGCCTGAGCCCGGCGGGACCGGGGGAGCCCGTAATCTCCCCCTCACGCCCTTGTAGCCCAGCGGCCGAGGCACCGGCTTCAAGTACCGGAAGACGTGGGTTCGAATCCCACCAGGGGCACGCAACGATCACTGACTCCTCAGGAGGTGCCGATGAGCCGTAAGCGCAAGGTGACGCGGGGCAATCCCGCGCGGCAGGACCGGATAAGGAAGGCCGGGCTGGACGCCTACACCCAGTTCGCGGAGCACATGCGGACCATCGGCTCGGAGGCGCTCGATGCGGCCCGGCAGGAGGTCATCGACGCGGGCGCTTCGGAGTTCCAGGCCGACAAGCTCCTGCGCATGGCCCGCCTGCGGATCGCCTGGGAGGCCCTGGAGGCCGGGGCTCCCCAGGTCTTCGAGTGGGTGATGGAGCCCGTGGTGGACGAGATGGACATCATGGGGATCATGCACCAGCTCAGCGACAAGGCCGACGAGATCGGCAAGCCCTGGGAGGACGTATGAACAGAGATCTGCCCGAGGACCTCCAGACGTCCTACGACGCGCTGAAGTACCTCTTCGAGTCCACGCTGGCCCCGGCGGACGCCGAGGACGCCCTCGCGGACCTGGAGGTGCTCGTGGCCCCGTACCGGGCCGCCCAGGACTACGTCGCGGGCTCCTACCGGGCCGGACTCTTCCGGGCCACCTGGGACATCGACCGGCTGGACAAGAACCCCGGCACCGCCGTGATGGCGGGCCGGATCATCGACAACGCCCCGAGCCTGCTCTCGCTGGTCCTCAAGGCCCAGGAGCGCGCCCGGAGTCAGGAGAGCACATGAGCGAGAAGACCGGGCCCGTCTCCAGTCTGGAGGACCTGATCCGGGCCCATGTCCCGGAGGACCTCCAGGCGCGGGCCCTGGAGGAGGCCGCGCTGCTGAGGATGCAGGCCGAGCGCGACACCGCGCACCACCGCCAGCAGCGCGAGATGCCGGAGCAGTTCAAGGGTCCCAGGGCGCGGAAGGCCCTGACCGACCTCCAGACCGCCTTCAAGCGGGCCACGGGGATGAACATCTTCGACCAGCGCTCCGAGGAGCTGGTGCGGGCCGCCTGGGCCACGGTGCACGCCATCGTGACCGACGTGAAGGACAAGTGCTCGGAGAGCTACGAGAACTCCGGCATCTACGACACCCCCGACCTGGACCTGCTGACCGAGCTGGACGACCTGCTGGAGATCCCGGGGAACCTGAACTCCCTGCTCTGGGTCCGGTGACCCGGTAGTACAGCGTCACTACAGGATTTCCTGTAGTATCGTCCTGACAGAACCAATCGCAGGGGGATATGACCCATTGATCCCCCTGCATCCCGCCAGAACCACTGAACCGACCCTGGAGGTCGCATGAGCAAGCATGCACGACCCAAGAAGAAGCATGTCGTCCCCGCCCTGGCCACGATGGCCCTGACGGGCACGGCCCTGAGCATGACGAGCCCGGCCAGTGCCGACACCGTGACGGTGCGCAGCGCGGACTTCATCGCCCAGCTCTCCGCCACGCGGGCCAACGGCACCGTGACCGTGGGGGACAACGGCATCGGCGTGGTGACCGAGGCCCCGGCCGCCCCCACCAGCCCGAGCCCCGACAAGGCGGCCGAGTACTGGAAGGCCGAGATGCCCCTGGCCGACGCGGGTGAGCCCACGCTCGTCTGGAAGGGCACCACGGCCAAGCCCGGCAAGCAGCTCTATGTGGACCTGGACGGCGACGCCTCCACGGGCATGGCGGGCAACGACGGCTACAAGGGCGCCGACGGCATCCTCGTGGGCGAGATGTACGTGGGCACGGGCGGCAAGCCCTCCTGGTGGATGAACAACGCCTCCACGGCTGCGGCCAAGGCCGCTGCTCCCCAGCACGCCGACGGCGGCAACACCCCGTGGCAGGGCACGCTGGACGAGTGGCGCACCGCGTTCCCCAACGCCAAGGTCGTCGCCACCGGCTTCTCCCTGGGCTCGGGCGTGGGCAACGCCTCTGGCATCATCACCAAGGTCACGGTCGGCAGCACCACGTACGACTTCGCGGGCAAGGACGCGCCCCTGCCGCCCGTCACGCCCCCTGCGGTGCCCACCACGGCCCCCACGGGCCTGAAGGTGGACGCCACCACCTCCAGCACGGTCAAGCTCTCCTGGAACGCCCTGAGCGGTGCGGGGAACTACCACGTCTTCCGTGACGGCGTGGAGGTCGGCACCACCACCGGCACCTCGTTCACGGTCGGCGGGCTGTTCCACAACAAGGCCGCGAGCTACACGGTGGCCGCCGGACAGGGCCACACGGACGCCTACGGGCCCAAGAGCGCTGCGGTGACCGGGAAGACCAAGACCATCCCCCTCGCGGCTCCTGGGGGCCTCAAGGCCGTCCCGAGCACCACGTCCATGCAGGTGTCGGCGAACGCCGTCCCGGGTGCGGACCACTACCTGTGGTACATCGACGGCGTGGCCCACGGCAGCTCGGACGCCCCCTCGTACAAGGTCGTCGGCCTCAAGGGCAAGACCTCGTACAAGCTCTCGGTGAAGGCCGACACCATCACCACGGCGCCGGGTGCCGAGTCCGTCAAGATCACGGTCAAGACGAAGTGATCCACCTCGGTCCGACCGGCCGTACCAAGCACACCGACGACGACCGGCCGGTGAGCCCCACCGTGGTCGCGGTGCACGAGGTGCGGCACCTGCGGGGCCAGCTCGCGATCCTGCGGCTGGTGATCTGTGTCTTCGCCGGGGCCATGCTGGGGTGGACCGTGTACGCGGCCGTCACCGACAACCGCGAGCAGGCGACGCGGGAGGACCGCATCAGAGCCTGCACGGCGGCCATGACGGCCTCCGAGCGCCTGGACGGCCCCCTGGAGCCCTGCGAGTCCCTGAGCGCCTCAGAGAGGCGTGAGGCGGCGTACGAGTACGGACGGATGAAGGGCCTGTGGTGAGCTAAGCTCGCCTCCGGCGACATCCCAGCGCGAAGCCCGGTTCCCTCAGAACCGGGCTTTCGTGTTGACGCCCCAACAATCCTTGGGGTAACGTCTTCCTCGTCAGCACGACGACGACTCCTCCGGAGGCCCACATGGCACACACCGCGACCCAGCTCCGCGCCGCTCTCGCCCAGGGCGCGACCATCGTCACCACGCACCACGCGTACGACCACGGCTCCGAGGTCGAGTGGGCGCCGCAGGTCAAGAACGACCGCACCCCGTGGCGTGTCAAGGGCCTGACCGGAGCGGACTACGTGGCCTCGAAGGACTGCGAGATCGTCTGGAAGCCGGGCTGCCGCAAGGAGGTCCACATCCCCACGATCAAGCGCCTGATCAAGAAGCACTTCGAGGGCACCGTCCACGAGCAGTCGAACCTGCCGCTCCACGGCGGATGGGCCGTCACCCAGCGGTACGTGAACATGCGCTCGTCCGCGCTCGTGCACTGGACCTACGCGGGCACCGAGGAGGACGGCACCCCGAGCAACGCCGTCGAGCGTCCCCTCACCGGCCCGGTCCGCGAGATGGCCGACCTGCTGCGCGACCTGGGCTACAAGGTCGCGATCCTGCACCCCGACCGCAACTTCTTCGTCATCAACCCCGCCTGATCCCCCGTCACCCCTCAGCCCCGCGCTCCCGATGGAGCCGGGGCTCGGGGCAGTGAGAAGACCTGCCAGCACCAGGAGGACACATGATCCGATCGAAGACACTGGCCGCAGCCGCCCTCGTGGCGGCCCTGTGCGGCTCCCTGACGGCCTGCGGGGGAGGCGAGGGCCTCCGGGAGTCGGAGAGCACCTCCAGCGCCTCCGTGGTCGACCAGGAGACCGTGGAGCCCACGGACGACGAGGGGCGCTGCAAGGAGGCGATGCGCCCGTACATCAAGGACTCGTACGAGGAGGGCGTGTTCGGCTCCGGCGAGGCCCAGGAGCCCCCGGCGGACATCGTCGCCCAGTGCCTGACCATGGACGACACCAAGATCCGTGAGCTGGGCCTGGACATCCTCGAAGAGGAGTACGGCGAGGACGTCTCCGAGGAGGTGCGCAAGCGCCTGGAGGAGCAGCCCGCCCAGGACGAGTACGGCATGTGGGACGCCACGAAGGACGTCAAGATCAAGTCCTGCAAGCTGGCCGACCCCTACGAGCTGGGCGACTCCCTGCCGTACGCCGACATCTCGATCAAGGCCGAGGCCCTGCCCGGCCACGAGGACGAGGCGCTCCACTACGAGTACGAGGTGGAGGTGCTGGACGCCAAGGGAAACCGCGTGGAGGTCCTCAGCAGTGCTGCGGAGGACGTCCGGCCGGGGACCACGGTGGACACGCGCGACGGCGACGAGGACGCCTACAGCTCCTCGGACAACAACGTCTACGGCAAGATCACCTGCGAGCTGATCAGTGCCAAGAAGGACCTGGCGGGTGAGTATGCCTAAGGGACTGACCCCGGCCGAGATGGCCATGCACGCCCTGAACGCGGCGGCGGACAACCTCAAGGGCGGTCTGGACAAGCTCCCCGCCAGGGCC
>JACCDR010155207.1_pt1 | contig 11466 bp, 9 predicted proteins | sample 7446431 | NCBI WGS metagenome assembly JACCDR01 (sample SAMN15323443, study PRJNA562643) | freshwater metagenome | isolation source: river surface water | place: USA:Blue River Watershed | collected 2017-08-17
CTCGGTCAGGAGGTACTGCCCGCTGTCGGTGATGATCAGCTGCCCGGAGTTGGCCTGCAAACCGATGCTAACCAGGAACGAGTTCTTGGCTTCGACACGGCCCTTGGGCACCGATCCGTTACACTGGCTGCCGGCTCCACGGCCGGACAACGAGATCAGGTTCACCTTACCGCAGTTGCCATCGGCGTTGTAGGGTGCGAGCAAACCCGAGTCCTCGGTCACGGCCCTGGACACGTCCAGGGTACCTTGGGACCGGCCGAACACGAAGAACACGCCGGAGGTACCCACGCCCATGACAGGCATGCTCTGCCGGCCATAGGCCATACGGACATCCTGTGCCATGCCCACCGCCTGGCCGGTGTTGACCAGGAGGAATTCGGATGAGGCAAGGCCGCTGTTGTTGTTGATGGCGCGTTGTACGCCGAAGATTTCACTGGCCATGATATTTGGTGGTGGGGTTGGTTGTTGTGGATCAGGCGGCTGCGGCCAGCGTGATGGTGGCATCGGCCACATCCTCGCTGACTTCCCCGTACAGCTCGACGTCGATGTAGTTGAGCGGAAGCGGGAGTTGCAGGCGGGCTTTGACGATGATACGATCGCGCAGAGTCGGGTGGATGTAAACCTCCAGATCCAGGAAGTTGACCAGCTGGATGCCGTACACCGGGTCCTTCTGGAGCCTGGTGTTCAGCAGGATGGTAATGTCGCGGCGGATGGCCTCGACGGTGTCCTCGGTGGCGTTCCACTTCCCGATGTATTTCTCGAGGGTGTCTTTGACCGCGAAGGATACCTCGTCGAGGTTGACCCCGACCGAATCCTCGTAGTAAAGGTTGCCTCCCGACACGCTGGTGGTCAGCTGGTGACGGATGAAGACCGCGCCGCCCTCGATGTTCTGGGTGACGATCATGACACCCTCGGAGGCCAGCGAGTTCAACATGCTGGATTTGTACCTGGAGTACATGGCCGGCGCCGAGGTGATGCCGGTGAGTTCGGTGCGGGTCATGGAGACCCAAGGCGCCAGGGCCGACCTGATACCAGCGATCTCCGCGGCCAGGTACTTGTTGCTGACGGAGCGGTAGGCCCCGTCAACGTAGATGGTTCCACTCTCCTGCCATACCACGACGGCGCGGCGGCTGTTGAGGTTGCGGGCGGCACGTTTGACGAACTCGACCGTGTTGGCCGCGGTATCCGCTTTCCAGACAGCCATGTTGATGGCGACGGTCTGCGGAACAGCCGGACCACTGACCAGCAGTAGTTCGTGAATGTTGCCGGTGAAGGCGTTGGCCTCCAGCAGGGATGCCACGGTGTATTCCGTGTCGTCCCCGGCCAGTTTGATGAGGTCGCCGGCAGCGACACCCAGACCGGGAAGGTCGATGCCACTGTCAACGGTGACCAGGCGGTTGCCGGTTCCACCGTACGGCAGGACCGTGGCGGTGAGAGGTTCGTCGTTGTAGGAGTCGACCAACAGCCATTTGCCCGGGGAGTCGATGCCCATGTACATCCGGCGGAAGTTCTTGACGTTCTTGGCGCTCATGGCATCCACGTGATCGCGGACACCGGCACCGACCGTCTGGTCATTGGTCACCACGGCCAGGGAGTACACCTGGTCGGTGGATTCGACTTTCTCGAGGGCGGTGGTAAAGTCCGCCAGCTCGCCACCTCCGGTGGACAGAATGTAAATGGGCGCTCCTTGTGCTCCGGAGAAGGTCCGGCGCGCGGCGTAGCCGAGGTCGTTGTCCATGTCGTTGGGTCCGGCATAGGCCTCGATCTCTTCTTCGGTCGTGGCGAGGGTCTTGTCGGAAGCGGCGGGAACAGCCGCGCGCCAGGTGGTCGACAGGGAACCGGTGTCGTCGGCAAAGGCGACCCACTGGTAGGAGCTGTCACGTTCCGGCACGTACAGGGACAATCCGGACTGCACCACGATGGTGTTGTCCTCGAAGGACCATGCGGACTCGTCGGAAGCATAGTCGGCGGCGATTTCACCGGTGAAACTCTTCAGGAACTTCACTTCGTCCAGGTTGGTAACCGTGTCCGAGAGCAGGGTGCCGTTCACAGCCGGGCCGTCGAGCACGACCTTGTCGAACACGGTGGTGCTTTCGGCTTCGGTCTTGGCGTGCACGAAGTACACGTCACCTTTGCGGAGGAATGCCCCCTGGGTACCGCTGTCGTCGAAAGCAGCCTGGAGACCCTGCGAACCGACGTTGAAGGCGGTACCGGGAGTAGCGGAAGGGGTGAGCACCACGGGATCGTTCAGTCCGGCCGAGTCGGTCACACGCACGGTGGCGGTACCGAATGCCCCGCCGGTCAGCACCTCGATCATGTAGGTGGTGTCCTCGAGCCCGGTGTAGGTGCCGGAGGCGATGACATTGTCGGCGCTCAGGCGGGTGTAGCCGGCTTTGACCTTGAACTTGTACACCGTACCAGCAACCAGAGGAGCACTGGCCCCGGCGTCGATGGTGATGCTGGTAAGACCGGTGCTGGTTCCCGAGAGGCTGAACACGTGGGTCGTGGTTCCCGTGGAAGTCACGGAGGCCACGTCGTGTTTGCCGGAACGGCTGGTGATACGGACCGTGGAAACGGTGGGTGCGCCGCTGTTGGTGACGGTGAGCGTGAACTCGTCGGCCAGTTCACCGTTGATGAGCATTCCACCCGAAACCCAGGGAGCATAGTTCGCCAGGGTAGCCAGGGTCAAAGTATCACCGTTGTCGGCGATCACCGTGAATGCCCCGGTGGAAGTCTTGGGGTTACCGGGAGAGTCGGCCCAGGCCTCGTCGTCCTTGTCGGTGTTGGTTCCGAACCCGGCCGCCACGGCTACCCCGCGCAATGCGAGGACCTTGCGGACATTCGAAACGCCCTCATGGGTCACCATGACGGTATCACCAACCGTCACCGGGCGGCCACGCAGCGACGTGCTGAGGGTACCACCTTTGACATTGTTGGTGTTGATCTTGATGACCGTGGGGTCGTTCTCGTCGAAGAGTTTGAAACCATCGGTGTAGACAGCCAGCTCGGCCATGAGCCCGGTACCATGGAGCTTCAGGAACGATTCGTCGACGATGTGCGAGGACGGCACCGCTTCGAATACACCGGCGTCGGTCTCGTAGGTCAGATCAATGGTCTGGCCGGCGGAGTCGAATGTGATGCTTTCGGTTTCCTCTTTGCCGGAACGGCTGAGCAGGTAACGTGGTCCGACCACCAGTGCCGACAAACGCCGGGCGGATCCGCCGCTGGTACGTTGCAGGAATTGTGCGATGGTCAGTTGCGGTTCGGAATAGTTTTGAATCGGCATGGCGTTCGTGTGGCTGTGGTTAGGTTACTCTACCGGAAGTTCCAATGCAAATTTTTTGATGCGGTGTGATTCGATGCGCACCGACACACCGTATGAGGCACCCATCGAGAACTTGACTTCACGGACGAAATTCTCGTTCGGTTCCTTGCGGGACCTGGCTGGAGCGGACACGGACACGGGGTCGAATGACATCAGATCCAGGCAGTACTTGAACTCCTCGGACATGGAGTACCAGAAGTCGCAGAGGCTGTCCGCCAGCAGGTCGGCGACACCGCTGTTTCTGGCCACCACCCTGCCGGTCAGGGTGTACACGGCCTGCATGACACTGGTACGTGTGGCACCATCCGGTTTACGGGTATTCGGGTTGGCCGCATTGCCCATGCCGATCTTGTTGAAAGTTCGGTCGGAAATACCGACGTACACGCCGTCCGCGGCCTCGGGACGGCTGGGGTCGCTGCTGTTGATCAGTTCGACTTTGAGTTTGCCGCCGGCCGGATTATCCGGGTCGAAGGTGTAACAGGCCAGCTCTTCCGCCAGCTCGCCGAAGTTGTCGGGGTGCGCGAAGTGTGCCCTGGCCGACAACAGGAAGATCCTGCGCAACTCGTGCGTCGACACCGGTCTGGCACAGGCCGCCGCCGCCTTCAATCTGTCGCGTAGGTCGATTACGATGTCGCGGTCGGTCATGGCGGTGCGGATTCTTGTTTGTTCAGCAGAAACGGAATGTGGTTGTCATCGGCCAGCAGCGGTACCGGGAACTCCCAGCGCGGATCGTTCCTGGGTATCAACTCGGCCTCCACCGACCAGACCACGGGTGCCTGCCCCTTGAAGCGGTACGGAACGATGTTCTCGCCGATACCATACCTCTCGGAAAGCGTCGGGAAAACCAGGATACCACCGGTGACAGGTTGCGGCCAGGCCGGAAGCACACACTGCACGGCATGGGATCTCTGCCAGCCGGCACCACCCTCGTCCCTGGCCGTGGTCATGGGGGACGCCGGGGCGATTGACGCCCAGGTCTGCCATGGCGGGTGGAAACCACCCTGGTACGCCTGGCCCGCCGAACCCGGGGAGCAGGCTCCGGACATTTGTCCCGAGAGTTCATCGTAATTGGCAGCCGGAACCCCGGAGCGCAAGGGTGCCGCGTAGAACACCGGAAGACCCTTGCGGCCCGCCGACAGCAACCGTACCTGGGTGATGGCCATGGCCCGTGCGTACGCCCATTCCTGGCGTGTCAGACACGAGAACATGCCCACCGGTTGCGTGGAGGATTGTCCGGACCGGTGTGCCACCATCAGACGCCAGCCTAGCGCCGCGAACATGTCGTGGTTCGGTAATCCGGTGTCGATGAAAAAAGATCCCGAGGTTACCGGGGTTTCAAGGTTCAGGCACTGCCATGTGGCCCCGTTGTCATCCGACCTGTACACGAACACGGATGGTTCACGCACGGCCGGATCGAGGGTCCATTTGAGCACGCAGGACCGGTCCCCGAAGTGGGGCAGCACGGCCAGCGATGTCACGGCGTCGGTCATAAAGAGAATCAGGCGTCGGGATTCGGCTCACCGATCTCTCCCGGAGGCACATCAGCGTTATGGGGCTTCACGGGCCTTGGTCCGACAGGATCATTGCCCATGATGGATCGCTTGAGACCGGGCCACATCCAGTTCCAACCGGACGCGAGCCCACGGGCGGTGGCGCCGATGGCCTTGGGTGCCAGTTTACCTGCTTCCCACAGGCCTTTGGCGGCCTGTCCATGCCCCCAGAAAATGTTGGAGAAAACGCTGTCCGAGTCGTAGTACGGGTCGGCGGCACCACGCACCATGTCGTGCACGGTTTTACCGGCGCTCATGACCATCGGTGCGGCGCCCAGTCCGGCCGCCCAGGGTTTGATACCATCGCGACGCAGTTTGGCCCGGCCCGCCGAGTTGCGCATGTTCCAGGCGCGGTTCGGCAGGATACTGGACTTCAACGCGGAACCGATGAATCGGGGGGTTGGCCGGGAAAGGAAGGCGCTGGTACGCGGGAAACGCGCGGCGGCGCTGGCGGTACCCTGGCCCAGACGCTGCATGAGCCTCTGACCAAAGCCGGCCTGTTTGCACATGTTGTCCGACTCGCGCAGGTGTTTGATGAAGTCCGAAAGTTCGACGGCGTAGGCGGGTATTTCGGTCGGGGTGTGTGATGCTGTTTTCATTTGCGTGGGATTCAAGCGCCCGTAGGCGTCGTAGTGGGCCGGAACAATGTCCCTGGAAACCTGGCCTTGCCCAGCGCCTCCGGAGAACATGGAACCCAGGACCGGCAGGAAATCGCGGATACCGTTCCACATGTCCTCGTTCCAGGGCGATGGTACCGGGCTGGGTGTCTGTCTGGCGTCCGTGCCAAACCAGCCTTTGCCCAGCGCGGTGGCTCCGAGCGCGGCACCACCATACAGCGGTACTTTGTAGACCATGGGCACATGCCCGCCGCGGGCGGTCGGCTTGCGCAGTGTCACCTTGTTGCTCGTACCCGTGGGCCGGGGCTTGAACGACTGGGTTACCGGGACTCCTGGCAGATGGGCCGCGCCGGTGTGCGGCGAATTGCCGAGGAAAGGACCACGTTTCGGGCCTGATTGTTTGAAGAATGACATGGTTGTGATTATCCCACGACGCCCCAGGATTGCCGCAGGTTGTTGTAGTGTTTGATGGTGCCCGCGGTCTCCCGGAAACGCTCGTAGTGCATGTCCCGCAGGGGTATGAGCCGTTTCATGCGGTCCTCATCCGGGCTGGCCTTCACGCCTCCGGCCTCGAACGTTACGGCGTTCCTGGCCCAGTTGGCGATCTTGGAGTTGTAGAGGAAATAGACGACCGCGTCGAGAAAGAGGTTCGTGTCCATGGGCAGGCAATCGGCCGAAACATTCTGGATGTACGGGGGTATCGAGTTGAACTCCCGGGCCGCCGAGCGCATGGCCGCCACGATTTCCGGATCGGTGAAAGTCAGGTCGCAGTCCAGCAGGTTGTCCGCGGCCGATCTGTCGAGCAGCCAGTCGCGCACATCCTGGATCGTCATGTGGATTCTTTTGGGCATCTGGGGAAAAGAATACCACAAGGTTCCGCCGACCGCAACGATGCTTTCACGCCAGGGCCTTGCGGGCCTTCCAGGTGAGGTATACCAGGCGGTTGTGCGCCGACCTGGTCAGGGCGAACTCCACCTCGTCCATCACGTTCAAGGACGTCGAGGCTCCGGCCACCACGGACAGCAGGGTCCGCATCTCCAGCGCCATATCCGTATGCCCCGTGCCGGCCCGTAGGGAACCGTCCAGGCGCTCCATCAGATCGGCCACGGCAGTCGTGTCGTTCCGGTTGGCGAAGCTATCGATGGCCGCGGCGGTCTTGGACCGGTACTGCAGGACCAGCAGGGCCTGCAGGTACAAATCCCTGTCCGCCTCGCTGGTACCCGGAGGCAACCGGACGATGATCTCGGATCCGTCCACGAAGCCGGCGCACGAGAAAATGAAACCGGCATGGTTGTCGTTTTCGACACAAATCTCCGACAGGTCGTCGTACCCGCCGGTGCCGGCGTGTTCGTCGAACACGTGCTTGTGCCACATGACTTGTTTCGGGATAGCCGGCTTGACCATACCCACATGATACCAGAAGCCCCGGCCTTGTGATAGCTAAAAAAACGGACCCGTGGTGTGCGGGTCCGTTTTCGAGCCGTCAACGGCAGAGCATGTCGGGCAACAGGGCGGCGAAATGCCCTATCTCGACGCTTCCGTTGGCCAGCGAAATCTCATCCTTCTCCCCGGGCTCGCCGACCGCGGAGAACCTGGGAGCCACCCATGCCTCGTGGAACAGGGCGATCGGGTCGATGTGCGCATCCAAACCGGCGTGCAACGGGAGCACGAGAACCATGATGTTATCGGACAACCGGCGGATGAAACATCTGTCGGACAGGCCTTCGCTGAGTCGGTCCAGCACATGCGTCTTGTCCGATAACATTTCCAGCACGGGACCGGTGGGACCCATCAGTTCCTCCAAACCCCCTTCGGGATCCGGATACAGGATATGTTTGCCATCCGGTGTGCGGCACCAGAAATGGTTGATAGCCACTTCCGGCTCCACTTCACTGGAACCCGCCACCAGGACGCCCTTGGATACCATGACATGGGCGCTGTTCAAACCCTGCAATGTGGCCATGTGCGTGACCGGATTGTCGGCCGTGTCGTTGCAAATCACCACGCACACGCTGACACCCTTGCGGTCCTTGTCTTCGGCGATACGGCGGATTTTCTCCGAACCAGCCTCGTCCATGTTGCCTTCAGGAGAGAAGGCCGTTTGCAGGCCCTTCATGGCTTTGAACGAGAAAGGCATGCCGTCCTTCGGGACGATACCGAAACCCAGTTCCTCCGGGGGTGTGGCTTGCCTGACGATGGCAGTCGGCCGCCATCTGGCATGCAGCCTCAACACGCCGTTTTTGTCATTGGCATGACACGGCATGGCGGCGGCCAGTACGGCCAGTTCCAGGGATGACAAACCCGAGGATGGTATGAACCAGGAGTTCCAGCCGGTTTTGAACCACCGGTGTTCCCAGCCATCCAGGGTTATCGGATCTTTCAGCCGTGTGGCCTCGCCGATCAGGACGAACCCGGATTCGGGATCCAAGTCCACACGCAGGTGTATCATGGGCGCACCTTCGGCTTCCGCTTCCTCGCATATGCCGTCCAGCTCCGCAATGAGTTGGTCCACCGCCTCGCAGGTGAAGTTCCAGGGAGACGCCGTGGCATCGTACAACCAGGGTTTGGAATGCACGCCGTTGATGAACTCCAGGGCAACAGGGTCCATTCCCTCGGTGAGATCACGGCGCATGTCCAGCACGGACTTCATCTGCGGTTTCAGCACGCGGCCCATGGTCACGCAACCGGCGGCCGCACCGCCCTCCAGGGCCTTGACGACCACGTCCGGGGCCGGTGTCCCGTAGATGATCAGCCATTTGTCCCCTTCGTACGTCGTGTGCAAGGCGGCGGCGCCATCGCCATTGTTCATGAAGCACAGCTGGTGCTCCCGGTCCATGTGTACAACGGAACCTGGATTCAGGATGTACTCACCGGGTTCCTTGCCGGTGATGGCCTCCACCCTGCACAGGCTGTTTCCTTCGCGAAGCAGTGACCGGCAGAGTGTTTCAATTTGTTGGGGTGAGCTCATTGTATTGTGTCGACGGTGTCGACGAATTGCCGCATGAATTTTTCCAGACCGAATAGGATGTCGTTATCCCTGTTACCCTCCAACCCCTCGAAAAAAGGCGCGCTGGTGACGGCTTCGTTCCACTCTGAGGCCAGCCTTGAGTAGTCGGAAAACAGCGTGAGCGGCCAGGGAGAGCCCGGGGCGAAATGGTGCGACGCGAACAGAATTCCGATACGCGGCCCGGTTGTCCTGAACCAGAACGGTTCGTGCATCTTCCGGACTTTCCTGCTGAACAGGGCCCGGAGTCCGGCATCGACATCGGAGGTGGCACAGAAATCCACGGCCTGCAGCCCGCCGGCCTGCGACTCGAACAAACGGTGCGGGGTGACGCCGAACATATCCCGGGCCGACATGCTGTCCAGCCCGTAAGCCAAGGACCATGTGCCCACGAAAACCAGCGATTCGGCGTGGGAACAATCCTTGCGCCACCCGTGCACCTTCGAGACAAGATCGTTGATGAACGACATGGCCGACCACGCATCCAGGCACACCTTGTCGTGTCTGCACCGGGCTCTGGCTGTTTTCAGCAGATCGGAAGCCTCGGTGGCCAGGAGTTCGCAGCGGTTGCCGCACAACAGGAAGGTGTTGTGGCCCGTGTACAGCGCGAGCGGTTTGCCTGTTTTCCTGTCGGTGTACATTTCCTCCAGCAGGTCGACGGGACTCTGGAGGTCGTAGGTTTCCAGCCGGCCCTCGGAGTAGTCCTCCATGACCTGCCCCAGCTCGAACCCGGAAGGATCGGATTGGGCCGTGATCTCGACGCGCCACGACACGGACCTCATGAAGTTGGCATACACGGTGATGCGCTCGTTTTCAGGGTTGTCCGGTATGGCCTGTACGGTTGTACGCAGGGCCTCGACCAGCCTGTTCAAGTGCGTGTTGTCACCCATGGTCAGTTCGTAGAAAGCATCGCGCCTGGACTGTGCCCGTTCACGGTCGGATTCATGGGGGAACGGTGTGAGGATGGCCTTGTCCATGTCCATGTTCTCCGCGGCGAACCTGGTTTTCTTGACGTTGGCAGCGATATACCCCATGGCCTCCTGCAACCCTGACGCCAGGAAGTCGAACCAACCGGCATCCGACATGCTGAAGTCACCGAACGTGATAATCATGAAAGCGTTCTCGCAGCCTGCCGCCTCGGCCCAGTCGGCTTTCGTTACAAACCCCCACGTCGTTTCGCACAGTTGCTCGAAAAACCGCTTGCTGTGATGCTGCTTGTCCTCCATGACACAATGCATGAAATGGGCCAGCACAAGGTGGCAAACCGTCAGCGACGGCACACCGACCGGCTCCCCGAACTCGTGGTCGAAAGTCGACTCGGTGGCCCCGCCGGTAATCTCCTGGTCGTCACTGAAAAGATGGACGGCGCATACGAGTTTACCGTCGATTACAGCGGATACGGTACAGGTCAGTTTCTTGCCGCCGGGATTGGTTTTCTCCCTGTGCAGTGCCACGTGGGCCTCTTGTGTTTCAATGGATAATGAATCGGCTCTCATTTGTTGCTATTCTCGAACAGGTGTTTGACCAGGGCCAACAGGCTCTCTTCGACACCGTGCGGCGCGTCCAAAGGATCAACCGCCCGGGTGTGCGACCATACACCGTTGTCGACTTTCTCGACAGGTTCCGGCGTGCGACCGCGGAAGAACAGTTGGACCCCGTAGTCTGGCGCGTAAATCCAGGTTTTGCTGTAGTCGGACACCCGTTTCAAGTGCAGGCTATCGCTGGAACCGTGCAGCATGGGTTGTTTTCTGGTGACCAGCGGTTCGGACTTGGGGTCGTCGTCGGTGAACACGCCGAATACAATAGGATCCGCGGGTGCTCGTTTGGAAGACTTGACGATGTCCAGCACCGTGCGGAACGACGGAAGCGCCGGATTGTTTTCGCTCAGAACCACACACACTCCGTGCTGCGCGTTCACCGGCAGCAACGCGTGGCTACGTACTACGAGCGCGCCGGGAAAGGCGCAGTTGAGCACCGAGGTAACCGCCGAGTCCTTGTCCACGATGAATTTGCAGCTGATGCCATCCTCGCCGGCGGCGACGTCTTCGAACAAGATGATCATGCATGATTTGTACACAATGCTGTCCGCCTCACTGTCGTAGGAAATTCTCTTCAGAGCGGCCGAGTACCACATCTCCCAGGCTTTGCCGTGAGGGTGTTTGGACAACACGGACAGGTCCATCTTTCCGGACGCGGGTATGTTCTCGCGCAGGTACTCCTCCATGTTCTCCACCTCGCCGTGATACTTGTCCGACGTCGTGGCAAGGTGCAGCATGAGCTCGTACAAAGCGTCGCTGTCCACCATGTCGGCCCGCATGACCATGCCGTTTTGACCGTAAGCGACGGCCTCTTTTTCCCCGAGAACACCCTTGATCTCGTCGTGCAGACGATAGGGCCGTGACGGGTCGTTCTGGAAGAGCCAGTGTCTGGCCGCCGGAATACCCCGGACGGAGTGCGAGCCTATGTCGGTCGCGAAATCACTGACGTTGGTCTGCAGAAAGAAAACCACATGCAGGAAATCGATGTCATGGGACACGGCGTTTCCGATACAGATCAGGTGTTTTGCCGCGGCTTTTAGGGCGTTTTGTATTTCTTCTTCATTCATTGTCAATCGCATAAGTGTCAAGGTGGTGTGCCTGGACGGATGGTTCGACGGTGTCACCAGCCTTTGGCGCCCATCGGGCGTACAAACGGCCGGCGTACGGACGGCGTGATCGGGGTCACTCTGCCGGGAGGCGCTTTCACACCGGGTTGGGGTGAAGGGGTCTTGCTGGAAGAGGGCCAACGTGAGACGGGCACTGATGGCCCTGGCTGCCCCGTTAAGGGCCTATTACCCACGGGCAGTGTCGGAGTGGCGGACACGGGATTCGGACGCGCTGGCGGTACCGTAGCGTTCGATTGCGGGGGTATACGGGCCGGAGCCCGCGTTCCGGGAGAGAGTGGACCTCCGCCGGTACTGTCGTAGACCGC
>JACCDR012185675.1_pt1 | contig 11465 bp, 17 predicted proteins | sample 7446431 | NCBI WGS metagenome assembly JACCDR01 (sample SAMN15323443, study PRJNA562643) | freshwater metagenome | isolation source: river surface water | place: USA:Blue River Watershed | collected 2017-08-17
GGAGTGGCGTAAACTCAAGAACTGCTGAGCGGGATTTGGCGACTCTTTGGCCGAGAATTGAATATGGAACTTCTGTTCCTGTTAGCGGGCCGCCGAGAGACGCAACTTCTTCAAGTTTTTTGTATTATAATTACATTCCTTTCGCGGCAGTAGACTCGAAAAGAGGAAAATTCAGCGTTGAGTATTTTGACACTGGAAAGATTAGATACTCTTCTGAGCGATGGGAGCTTAGGGATGCAGATGGAATTCGGCAAAATGCGTTTAATTATTCGAAGATTTCTTCTTTTTATGGTTGATTTTTTAAAAGCAGAGTGTATAATTGAAAGTTATGGCTAAAGCTCCAAAGAAGAAAAAAGATAAGATTGTTTATGTTGCGATGGGAATCGACCCCGTTGAAGGAGAGCCTTTCGCGGGAAATATCTTTTATTCAAGCGGCTACTCAAAAAAGCAAACAAATTGGTATAAATATCCAATTTCTTTTGAAAAGCTAGAAGAGTATGCGAGCATGTATGATTACTTCCTTCTCGAAGGAATTGGATGTTACATAGGTTAAATTTGACTGCTACAATAATAGTATGAGTAAGCGTAAAAAAGAGAAAAAGGATGAGGTTGTTTACGTCCGGCTTTTTGAAGAAACCGATGACGAAATGTTTTGGCCAGAGGTAATTTGGGGGCTTGGATATTCGAAAAAGAGAACTGCACGATACACTAAAGAAGTTTTAAAAAGTGAAGTTATTATGTGGTCAAATGTCGCTGGATTTGAGATTGGAGAAGGATGGGGATTTCCAAGCGATGATTAATCTTTTCTGACATTTGGGTAAAATCCCATTTCTTTATAAAAGTGTTTAGATATTACGCTTTTTACCTTTTCAGAGTCTTCTGGGAAACAGGAGATTGAATCATGAATTGATAGGCAGTTAATATTTTCTGCCAGCAGAAGTTCTGAAAGTGCGCCGAGAATCATAATTCCAGCCTCTTTTCTCTGCATCAAGAATGCCGCATTTTTGTAATTTCCGCGCTTAATTTCCGCGACTCTATCGCAAAGAATTGGAAATTCAGCTTTAAATTTTTCGTAAATTGGCCCGCTTTGATGAAGCGTTTTGTCAAACATTACTTTGAACATTGCCTTTTTGGCGCTGTCTCTTGTAAATTTTCCATCGGCCAAATAATCGTAAATATCCTCAGTGATAATTTTCTGCTCAAATTTCTTTTTCTCTTGTAAGTCCTCTTCGGATTCTGTGTAAAAGGTGGACAATAGTGCAACTTGGCAGGCGCGGATATCAATATTAACTAATTCTCTTCCGTCCAATCTCACAAACTTTCTTAATTCTTTTTTAAGATTCGTAAATGGAGTAAACATTCGGAACGTTGGATATCGGTATCTCTCATCGTGTAGAATCACGTAGAAATCTTCGCCGCCGATTTTATTCAAAGCTTTTCCATAGAAGGAAATCATCTTTTCTACAGTTGGAATATGTCCGCCTTTGTCAATTGCTTCAGAAACGTGCTTATTTGCGGCTTGAATGATGGCTGCCTCAATATCACCCTCGGAACCTTCTACGGACAGTCTGAGGCTAATCCTAGACGTAAATTCGCACAAGTCTCGGGCCTGACCCTCTGGCATGTCGCGCCAATCCAGGAAATAACACGATGCGCGGTTCCATAAATCGTAGAGAACTTCTTTTCGGCGGGCGATGTAACTTTTTTCTAAAATCTCAGGTAGAAATTTCTCAAGATTTTCCTTCCAATCAACTTCAACCCACTCTACATTTTTAAATTTAGGGCCGATTTTATATTGCTTGGATCTCTCAGTAACTTTGTAAGAGTGATTAACTTCTATCCATTTCTCCTTCTCAAGCTTAACAAGAAAGTCTTTTGTCTTATTTCCCAACGTCAGCAGAAATTCCCTTAGTATCTGAGAATTAATCTGAGCACCGTCAGTAAATTTCTTTTTCCTATTAATAACTTCCTTGAAATCTGTTATATACTTGATAAGAGGTAAGAATACTAAAACGTTAGCAACGTGTTTAGCTTCCAAACCAATTCCTTCAATCAAATCTCTTGAAAGGTTGACTGGAATTTTATACTGACGAATTACTGGTTCCCAATCTTCTGGAAGATCTTCTAATGAGAAACTGCCTTGTAATAACCTACTATACTTATCCTTTAACAGTATACTTACAGCAATACCACTCTTATAAACTCCAAGCGGGAGAGGCAACCCCACTGTCCCTATTGTAGGTATCAAATTTGTCTCTTTTTTCTCAATTCCAATCATTTTGCCACGGTTCTAAAATTTCTCATCAGGTTATATTACAGGCAAAATTCCGAAAAGTGAAATCTTTTTTTCAGAAATTTTCAGTGTTGACAAATTCTCCAGGCGTGCCTATAGTCCAGTTGATGCAAAAATTCAAAATTATCGGTATTTCAGGAGTCGGACGGGCGGGCAAAGACTCTTTTTACAATTTCGCCAAGCAAATTTTAGAGGAAAAAGGAATTTCCTCGGGCCGCTGGGCGTTTGCAGATGAGCTAAAAAAGGACTTGGACCCCTTCATTCAAGAGAAATTCGGCTTTTCAGCTTTTACAGAAATCTCAGAAGAGAAGGACTATATTCGCCCGCTAATGGTGGAGTATGGAAAAATCTGGAGAAAAAAGAGCAAAGGAAGTCATTGGCTGGATAAAATCCGCCCGCAAATTCTTTCTGAAGAAGGGCCACAGGTTCGATTTATAACAGATTTGAGATTTGCCGCTTTTGGCGAAACAGACGAGGCGCACTTTGTTCAAAGTAACGGCGGGAAAATTGTTCACATCGAAAAGAATATTCCGATTAATGGAACTGGAAATTTTGAAACTCTTGGACCAGCGAATGATGAAGAGAAGATTAATGATCCCAAAGTTAAGAAGATTGCTGATTTGAAATTCCGCTGGCATCATTTCAGCGACGGAAAAGAAGAGTTGGGGAAGAAGGCTGTGGGTGATTTTTTGGAGCGAAATTGTCGATTGTGGAAAATTTAAAAAATACAAAATATGGAAGAGGATTACTTATCGTTATTGGAACTTAATTTATCCCTTTGGAAAATTTTCGGTTACAAGGATATTAACTCTCTTCCAAACTTTTCCCGCGACTTAAACGCAATTACGAAAGTTATCCGGGAGCTTGACACTGAAACTCTTTACAAATTCGGCCACAACTGGGACAAGAGAACAAAAAGCTTGGGTTCTGAAGAGGCGAGCCGGGCGAAACTAGCGCCGCAACCTTGGGAGCTTTGTTTAGTTTTGATTAAAACGTTAAATGAGAAAAATTCATGAAAAGACAAATTGATCTTGATAAGGCCGCACACTCTAATTTGCAGGCTTCGACCAGCTTTCCAATTCTTCTGAAAGTAGATGAAGAAATTTTAGAGCAGGATGTTAATGAACCAATTTGCGCCGAAGTTAGCGGAATCATCATTACGAATGAAGAAAATTATATTCCTGACAATGTGGAAATCAGGGTTCGAATCAGCCCAAAAATTTTCACGGCAAACTTTCTTTTAAGCGAGTTTGGAAATATTAAAAGTGATAGTAAGGTTGAGTCAGTCTCGATTTCCGAGAGAATTCCTCTAATAGAACCAAAATGAAAGAAATAACATTTAAATTACCAGAATTCTTGTTTGATGGCTATTTTTGGATTGGAGTTGGCGGGACAGCTTTAATGGCTTTCTTGGTTGGAATCTCCGTTTTGTATATTTTCGCGAAAAACTTCAGAGGATTCTGACTATGGAGCTATTTTTCAACTCTTTTCTCATTGGAATGATATGCGTTTACGTGAACTTCTTGACTCACGAATCTTATATCTTTTCAGGAATCCGTGAGCCACTCCTACTTTTCCTGAAAAAAGCGGTTGCTTCTGGGCGGTTCAGTGCTAAGTTCTGGCATGAATTATACTCATGTTTCTGGTGCCAGAATTTCTGGATCTCGTTTTTATCTTGCCTCGCTCTAAAATATCCCTTATATATCAGTCTTTCAGCACCAGTCGCAGCCGCAATCCTAACAAAATGTCTCAAAAAATAGTCAGAACCGTTTGCTTTTCGCACTCAGAACCATTCTTGGAATTTGAAGGCCGCAAATATCAGGTAATGACGCGCATATTTGAGATTTTTAAAGGCGGCGAAAAGCCATTTGAACTTGAAATTCAGTTTTGGAATCAAACAGATGGAAAGTTTTCCAAGAAGGATTTCTTAGCGCCGAGCCTTGAGACAGCTTTGGAACACTCTAACAAAGTTTTCTGGAACTTGGGTTTTGACGGAGTTCCCGAAGTTTTATACCTTCCAGAATGGAGTGATAGCGAAGTTGCTAAAGGATATATTAAGAAGTGGTCGGATAATCTTTTCGGTTTGGGAGAAAATGGTTTACAAATTCCAGTGGGAGTCTTATAATAAGAGAAATGGATTTCACACTAGAGTTACCACTAAATCAAACGGGCCTGGGACAAGTCGGCATTGGAGTTGCTGTAGAATGTTTCGACAGAGGACTTTATCCTAACATCTTTGTTATTGGAGAGCCAAGTTTTGAATATACAAATGTTCCCCCGGATTTTATTGAATGGTTTAAGTTTTGCACGTCGAAGGCTCTTAAGGGTTACAAGCGGGATCAACCATCGGTAAAGCTTTGGCATATTCATGATTCGCGCCATAAGCCAACGGATAAATCTTCAATTTACACTGTTCACGAACTGGACGGAATTACTGTTCAGGAAAAGAATATTTTGGCGCAGTATGATAAAATTTTAGTTCCATCAAATTATACTAAAAAAGTTTTTGAGGCTCAAGGTCTCAACGCGGGGGTTGCTCCTAATTTTTATGACCCTCGCGTTTTTTCTAAGGTAAAGGCTCCACGAAAAGGACTGGAAGATGTAACTATTTTCGGCTTATTCGGAAAAATGGAGAAGCGGAAGCGGACGGCGGATATTATTAAGGCTTGGGTCTCGCGGTTTGGCGGCGATAAAAACTATCGTTTGAATTGTCATGTGTTTAACGGATATGTAATGCAAGGTTATAAAATCGCGCCGAAAGATTATCAAATTGCGCACCGTCAGCTAATTGAGCAGGCGATTGGAATGAAAGTGCCGTGGAATGTGGAGTTTTACGGATTTCAAACAAAAGAAGAGTTCAATTTGTCCATGAACGTGATTGATATTGATTTAACTGGACTCTCGGGCGGTGAAGGATTTAATTTACCGTGTTTCTATACGAAAGTTTTGGGTAAACGAGGTGTAGTTTTGAACGCTCACGCTCACCAGGACTATTGCAATAACGAAAATTCAGTGTTAATTGAGCCTAACGGAAAAGAGGACGCGGCGGATGGAGTATTTTTCCAAAAAGGAAGCGTTTTCAATCAAGGAAATATTTTCACTTTCGCGCAGGAAGATGCGATTCGCGGAATGGAAGAAGCTTTGGAGCGGCCTGAACCTGATGAGAAATTGGGTGAAGAATTGAAGGAGAAGTTTTCGTCTAAAAATTGCGTGGATAAACTTTTGGAATTTTAAACTATGTGGATTATTAATAGAGCGCCTCAAATCAACGATGTATGCGAACCAATCAGTTTCACAGTAACAGATTTCACAGAAAGAAGTCTTCAGTCATTTGAAAGAGCACTTCATAAAGCTGACCTAATGGAGCAGCCCGTTTTTCCTATTCGTATTCAAAGCGATGGCGGGCGGGCTGACATTTTGTTTGGTATGATGAGTTTGATGCTCAAATATCGGCAGAAAGGAATGCAATTTGCGGGAGTTGTGGCGGGAACGGCTGCCTCTGCTGGCTGTTGTATCTTTTTATACTGCGATTACCGATATATGGGGGAGTTTTCATCATTGCTCTTCCATTCAAGCCAAGTTTTCCTCGAAAACAACCTTCCAGTAGTAATGTCAATGATTGATTTTATTAAAGGTGAGGACGAGAGAATGAATGAAACTCTTGAAAAACACTTGAAAAAGAAAAAGGGTTGGTTTAAAGCTCAAATGAAAAAGAATGGAGTTGATGATTGGTTGATTTCGGCGCGGGTCGCACATGAACTTGGTCTAGCAACTTCTATTTCTATTCCTGAATTTCATCTTCGCTTGAGTGCCGAATTTTCGATTCAGTAAAAAATATTCTAAGAAATCTCTTCAACTTTCTCTTTTTCTACTGTAATACTATTTGTGACGACATTAGATACCTACATTTTAGAAAATTATACTCTAGACCCAGAGAAAGGGACTATGTTGAGCAATAGGGTTAATAGATTTCTTACTTTTAAAAAGGGGTTTAATGGAGAACTTAAGGCTGAAATTGCGCCCAATGGTGTCAAGCATCTCATTAATGTAGCTGAGGTTTTTTATACAAGATTTGTCGGAAATGTTAAGGAGGGATTTTTTGTAGATTATAGGGATGGAAATAAGGAAAATATCAAACCAAATAATCTTTTTTTGTCTAAACGTGGCCTTTACCAATCGCCAGGGGGCTTGAGAATTTATACCGAAGAGGAGGAAATGGCAATTATAAAAGGGTATGTTGAAGATTTGGAACAGGTAATCCCTTTATCAAAAAGATTTAAAGTAGCCCAAAGAACTATTACTGGAATTCTAAGGGCGCATGGAATAAGAATTCGGACGGGAAATGATTCCGATATTGTTCCATATAGTCTCAACAAACGATATTTCGAAAGGGTGGACACTCAAGAAAAGGCTTATTTGCTAGGATTTTTGTTTGCGGATGGTTCTGTTTCGGCAAAAAGTAATGGTATTACTATCGGAATAAATGACGTAGAAGTTTTGAACTTTTTCGTAAAAGAACTTGCATTAGAAGGAAAAGAGTATTATTATAATCCAAATCACGAAAAATGCATCACTTTAAGTTTTTCTTGCAGGGAGATGAAAGAGGACCTTTTAAATTTAGGGTGTAATCCCAGTAAGACATTTACTTTAACCTTTCCTGGTTTTGAAAAAATTTCAAAAGAACTGTTCCGACATTTCATTAGGGGGTATTTCGATGGAGACGGATCAATAACAGTAACTGAGAGAACAAAACAGGCTCACTTAGTAAGTTCGACTATCTTTTGTAACCAAATAAAAGAAATACTCCAAAACGATTTTAATATTAAATGCTCTAAAGTAGGAAGCTACCCTCCCAATAAAAAAGAAACATCGGAATTTCACATATGTGGGAAAGAGAATTTGAAAAGATTTAGATCTTTTATGTATGAAGATTCGAATTTATCATTGACGAGAAAGAAAATTATTTTTGATACCTTAATATAACATGTGCCCTCAATATGACTACTCTCACCCAGAAACCAAAGAAATTGTCACGCGCTTTCAAAGCGTTGATGATGTTCATGAATGCATTATTGGTGGCGTAAAATATGATCGTGTCTGGACCGTGCCGCAAATCGCAATGGACACCAAAATTGACCCAAATAATCCCAAACAATTCCTTGCAAAGACGGATAAGCCGGGTAAATTGGGTGACTTGTGGGACCGCGCCAGCGATTTGAGCCAGGAAAGAGCAGAGAAAAACGGCGGCATTGACCCACTAACAAATAAAAAACCACCTGAATCCAGAGCTAAAAAGAAGAAAAATCCCGATATTGTTATTGGATGATTAGAAACCTCTACAAATATTCAAAACTTGACAAAAAAACAATTCACTGGAAACTTGAACTGGATGGTCGGCGCTACCGAATTTCCGTTGGATTTTTAGGCGAAAAACTTGAAGTTGGCGGCTGGAAAGTTTGCACAATTCAAAGAAAAACCAAAGTTTCAACCCACGAACAACAAGCAATGCTGGAGGCGATTGAAAAAGTCCAAAGGAAAATCAAGCAAGGATTCAGGTCTGAAATAAACGAAATTTAAAAACATGAAAACTCTAACATTACTCTTTATAACTCTCTTAGGATCAATAAGTTGCACAAGCAAGCCAGGCTCAATTATAGTTGACCCAAATGGGGTAATCACTGCAACTGGGGCGCAAAAACTCGGTGGCCGCTCAATGGTTTATGCCAAGAATGATAAGACGACAATTGTTATTAGCGATAATAATGAAGATAGCTTTCGGGAAGGGAACAAAACGCTTCGTGGAGGTATTTTCACGTGGGGCGCGACTAGCGTATTCTCTGACGCAGCTTCAGCATACCAATCAGTAAAAAATACAAAAACGGCTGCTGATGTTAGTAAAGCTGGACTCGTTGAAAATACAAAAGTTGTTGGTTTGAAAGAGGCTACAACACAAAAAGGAATGGAATTGGAATTTGAGGCGTTGAAGCTTGGAGCGGGAGAGTAAATTATGAGTAGTATTTTTGAGTATACAAACTATGTTGATCCAGAATATGAATTCTTGGAGAAGCATATCTTAACAATGTATCGAGGAGGCTGGACCCCAGCTAAATACGAGAAATTAATTAAAGAACAGGATGCCCCGTACTATTTTAATAGTATGGGTCCAGTAGATCAGGAGGCTATTAAAAGATGTATTTTGGCTGTCGCTACTGTTGAGGACAAAGTAAAAGTTTTTTGGCCTTCTCTGTATTTTGACCTTCCTCAAACTCTAATTGGAGACCTTGGGGCTTTATTTGGACAAAGTGAATGCACTCATAGAAGATCTTATTTTTCTCTTTTAGAGAGTTTAAAAATTAATACCCAAGAGGTTAATGAACACCAAGCTCTTCAAGACCGCATCTCGTATTTATCAAAACATCTTGAGAATGACCCAAAAATAATTGGGAAAAAGAGGGTATTAAAGAAGATCGTTTTATTCTCTTCTCTTGTTGAAAGAGTGAGTCTTTTTACTCAATTCTATATTTTAATGTCATACTCCCGCGCAAATCGCGGTCTTGAAACAATATCTGCTCTTCAGGCCGTCACTAGCCAAGAAGAAATGGTACATTACACTAGCGGAATTGAAATCACAAATAAGATTAAAGAGCAGCATCCTCAACTTTGGGATGATTACCTTATTGATTTGGTAGAGAAAAATATCAAAGATGCTTACAACGCAGAAGTTAAGTTAATTGATTGGTTTTTTGAAAAAGGAGTTCCTGAACATTTGACAAAAGAGGAAGTTCTGAATTTCCTGAATTATAATTTAAATTGCGTGGCGAAAGACCTTCAATTAGGAATCTCTTTCGAATATGATTCTGACTTGTATGAGAGTCGCAATAAGTGGTTTATGGAGAAAATTTCCACAACTGGCGAGCCTGACTTTTTCGCTTGTCCTGTTGGAGGCTATTCTTCAGAAGATGTAAATATTAACGTAGACGATTTCGAATTTTAAAAATATGGGTTTTGGTAAAGATCAGTTGGAGTTTCTTAATAAGAAAAATTATTTAAACGGCAAAACGCTTGAGGGGCGAATTAATGAAATTTATGATGTTGTAAAACGTTATGAAGACGATTATTCTCCAGGTTTGGCCGATAGAATCAAAGATTTGATTTGGCGGCAAGTTTTGAGTCCATCAACTCCGCAATGGTCCAATCTTGGTAAGATCAAAGAAAAAGGAACTACTCCTCTTCCAGCGTCCTGTTATATCATTACTCCAACAAATAGCATTCAAGGAATTTATTATGCTATTGGCGAGACAGCAATGATGTCCAAACTTGGTGGAGGCGTGGGTGCGGACTTTACAAAACTGGCAGATAAAGGAACATTAGTGGAAGAAGGTTTCCATACAAATTCTAAACTTGATTGGATGGAAGACCTTGTTGCTGCAAGTCAGAAAGTTAGTCAAGGTTCTCAACGGCGCGGATATTCTGTCCCTTTCATTTTTATTGAAGATCCTGAATTTGAAGATTTACTAAAACGCCGAGATAAAACAAATCCAGATAAAAATGATCCTCTTGTTGGAAATAATCTTGGCATTATTCTTCCTATTGGTTTTTGGAGTCGAATTAAAAATGGCGATAAAGAGCTTGGCGCGAGATTCTTAAAGTGCTTGGCTATTCGTGAGTCTGGCGGCGGAGTCTACATTCTGGACGTTGAGAACTGTAATAAGAATCAAAGTCCTGTTTATGAAAAACTTGGGCATATTGTTTGTTCGAGCAACATTTGCACGGAAGCCCTAACATCTTTTTACGAAGATAAGAGTTTTGTATGTATTCTTAGCTCTCTTAATCTTGTTCATTGGTCCGAAATTAAAAACAACCCGCAGATTATTAAAGATTCATTAATGTTCCTTGATATTTGCACTTCTGAATTTATTCGTCTTACAGAAGGCGTTCCATTTATGGAGAAAGCTCGCAGGTCAGCAATTGAAAAGCGCGATATTGGACTTGGAACCCTTGGTTTTCATGAATATCTTCAGTCCCAAGGAGCTTCTTTTGGAGGATTGCAAAGCCGTAGAATCAACAAAGAAATTTATTCGACTATTCGGAAGTATGCAGATGAGTATGCAACTGAAATTGGAGAAAAGCTGGGGAGTCCTAAACTTTGTCAAGACGCAGGAATGGTAAGGCGCAATGTTTCTTTGATGATGATCGCCCCTAACAAATCTACGAGTTTTATCTGTGGCGAGACATCTCTTGGTATTGAACCGTTCCTCAGTAATTATTTTGTCAAGTCTTTAGCTGGAATCCAGGCGACGTTTAAAAACAAGTTCCTCAAAAAACTCTTGGAGGAAAAAGAAAAAGACACAATTGAAGTTTGGGATTCTATTCTCAACAATCTCGGATCAGTTCAGCATCTTGACTTTTTAAGCGAAGACGAAAAATCAGTATTCAAAACTGCATCTGAAATTTCGCCAAAAGACATGATTGATCTTGCGGCAGATCGTCAACCATATATTGATATGGGGCAGAGCTTAAATCTTTGGAATCGCCCGAACTATACGAAAAAAGATATTTACGATATTCATAAGTATGCTTTCGAGAAGGGGATTAAAACTCTTTATTACTACTACTCACAAGCTCATGCCGCGCTCGAAAAATCAGGCGAAAAATGGAACGTTTGTGAATCTTGTGCAGATTAATGAAACCCACCAAAATATCCCTCGGCGTTAAACCCGACGCAGTTGCTCCATCACTTAACGAAGTGCGGGCCAAACTTGGATTACCTCCACTAAATCTCCCGCCGCCAGATCCACCCCAGGAAGGAGACGGATTTATTATGGGCGAAAATGGAAAAGTTGTTGTCGTTTCGGGCGGAAAAATAATTGGATTACAGGGTTGACAAAGCGAAATTCTCATCTATATTCCAGGCATGGGATATTTAGTGCCACCACCTCCACCATTCAGATTTAATGTAGGTTACGCTGGGCTTGAAAACCCAAAGTGGCTTCTTGAAAAAGAAAAACCGAAAACAATTGACGAACTTTTGGAAGAAGCGGCGAATTATGATCCTTTGGCGGAAATTAAGGCCGGTCGATTGTCACTTTTATCTGAAATGAAATTAGCCAGAGACGCAGAAAGATTTGTAGCAGACTTTTCAAAATTTGACATATAATATGGAACCATATAC
>JACCDR012512064.1_pt1 | contig 11463 bp, 14 predicted proteins | sample 7446431 | NCBI WGS metagenome assembly JACCDR01 (sample SAMN15323443, study PRJNA562643) | freshwater metagenome | isolation source: river surface water | place: USA:Blue River Watershed | collected 2017-08-17
CATGAATACAACAGAGTCAAATTCTCACCCGTGTATCAAGAACTGCTTGCAGAACGGATGCAGAAACTCGATGCTTTCACAAAGGCTGAGGTCTTTTCTGCTGTTGCCAAACGAGCCGCAGAAGGATCTGTTAGTGCTCAAAAGCTGTATCTTGAGGTAAATGGGCACTATACTCCGTCTCAGAGGATAGATCAGAATGTCAACGGTACGATCACGATTGACAACCAGAAACAGGTCATCACGCAATTCATTGAGATCCTCCAGCGACATTTACCGAGAGAGAAATTTGCTGCGGTCGTTCAAGAATTCGAAGCCGTATTGCAAGCACCCGGCGCTTTGCCCAGGGCACTTCCATCCGCAACTTCATCTGACGACTTGGTGCTCGACGTATGAGCCCACAACGAGGAGAGGATTTCGGCCAGCTATTCCTAGATTCCCTAAAGGGAGCGTCAAGAGGTACGTCAATCCACCAGTACGTACCCCACAAGAAACAAGAAGCGTTCCATAGCTCAAAAGCTACTGGGAGAATCTTCCTTGGTGGAAATAGATCTGGTAAGACTGTAGGTGGGGCAATTGAAGCCTTATATCATCTGCGTGGCGAACACCCACATAAACGTATCCCCTGGGATCTTCCACTCAGAGGCCGTGGTGTTGCTGTGGACATTGAGGACGGCCTCAAAAAGATTATGCTTCCCGAAATTGCCAAGTGGATTCCACCTTCACTTCTTGTCAATGGATCTTGGGAAGATAGTTACGACAAACAAAGCCGTATACTTTATTGTTCGAACGGATCCATTATGGACTTCCTTACGTACGAGCAAGATGCGGAGAAGCATGCCGGAACCAGTCGACACTTCATCTGGTTCGACGAGGAGCCCCCAAAGCACATCTACAATGAAAATGCTCTACGCCTAGTTGACACCGGAGGAATCTGGTGGATGACTATGACGCCTCTTTTGGGACTTACGTGGATCTATGAGCAATACTACCGACCCCAATTCGAAGAGCACGTATACAATCCCGATGTGTTCGTCTTGCGTATTGATGCCAGGGAAAATCCGCACATTAACCCCGCAACAATGGAGCTTATGCTCCAGGGTATGTCCGAGGAGGAAAAACAAGCTCGTCGTAGTGGACGTTTCATTGCATTCGCTGGACTAATCTACACCAACTTTAACGAGCAGGTCCATGTTATCGAACCCGTTAACCCAGCCTACATCGGATCTAGAACCGTTATTCTATCCCTTGACCACGGATTCCGACACCCCACAGCCTGGCTTTTTTCCTTCCTTGATGACGAGGGAAATCTCACAATCTTCCACGAGCTGTACAAATCTGAATGGACCGTCGATAAGCACGCTGCATACGTTACAGAGTACCTTGAAAAATGGGGTATTGAACCCAGCTACTTTGTCGGAGATCCCGCAATTGGTCAGCGAAACGCTAAGGATGGCACCAGCATACATTCTACCTATGCTGAATGCGGAATCCCTATTCTGCTCGGAAACAACGAAGTTCGACACGGAATTGAGCGTGTGCGTCGTCGTTTCGATGAAAAGAAGCTCTTCATAACTTCCGACTGTGTTAATTTAATCAAGGAGCTTCGTGGCTACAGGTGGGCTCAGCAACCAAAGAACTCGAAGAATGATAGCCGAGAAGCACCTCAGAAACACAACGATCACGCTTGCGATTCTCTTCGCTACCTCGTCGTTTCTCGCCCCGAAAACGATACTGGCGCAGATCCTAATGCTTACAATGTTCGTGACCTTCTGCCTTCATACTCTACTGGAGTTGATGGGGACGTCTACCCCTATGAAGAAATGGAAGAAGTAGAGAGGGACGGCTTTATTTCAGACATCTTAGGAGACAGTTGGAACTAGATGCCTTTGTGCGAGAAATGCGATCTCTACAAGCCAGCATGGGACCTGGAGATTCAGTCGAAATCCGGGTGCGTACATTTGTGGACGGCTTCGAAGTTTCTCGACCGTATGTCCGTATCATTGTTTCCCAGGAGCAAGAACGTGACAGATCGTAAGCAGCGCTTTCAAGTGGGTGACATAGTCCGTATAGGAGGTCCTCGCGACCTAATTATAACCGAAGTTTGGCATAACGTAGAAACAGGGAATATCGCCTACACCTGTAGGCAAATTTTGGACCCGGAAATTCTACCAGATTCCAAGCTAATCAAGCCCGAATTCGATAAACCGGAGGTAGCAAATGTCCAGATTCAGGATAATTGAAGGACGACCGCAGGCACTTCCTGCATGTTCTTTGTTCAGCAGAACTAGTGACGACGAGTATTTTCTAGACACCGAAATGCAAATCGACGAAGGAGCGGTCTACATTGGCTCCCGAGATGCAGAAGACATCGCTACTGTAATCGGCTGGATTAGTCCGGAACGATTTGAGCGTCTCACAAAAGCATACAAGAAGATGGAGGAAGAACATCGTGCTATGGTTACCGCTCTCGATCGCCTTGATGGCATTCCCGACCTGCTTCGTGATACTGTTAAGGGGATCAGAGAGGCGAGAAAAGCTGCTACTACAGGTCCTACAATCCACATCGGACCAAGTAACGAAGTCGAACTCCGAGTTTATACACCTGATCAAAGATCAAATGAACAGGATTCAGTCGAACAACCTAGCTGAGTACGCAGCTTACTCTGATGTCTCAGATCCTCTTCCAAACATCGTCCTCAAAGAAGAGGAAGATGAAGATGAGGGGGTCCCAATTGCTCAATTATTCGATGAAGAACTGCAACGGGAAGTAGCCGACGTCTATGACCTTGACTGAGCCAGATCCGAACGTTAACCTGCTTCCTCTAGGTTCCGAAGAACTCATCCAAACTTGGCAAGAGCGTTATACGCAGGCCAAGATGGATCGGCTGCCATTTGAAAAGCAGTGGCACCTGAATATGAGTTTCTTTCTAGGAAAACAATGGGTAGCGTGGTCAACTCAGGACATAACTCCTGCCGCCCGGCTTCTAGAATTCGGTCAAAACAACCGAAAGAAGCCAAAGCTAACCATCAACAGAATCCGCCTGGCAGTAAGAAAAGACTTCGCAAAACTCAACAAAGAACGAGTCCGTGGCTACGTTTTATCCGCATCCGCAGATGATGATGATTTGGCGGCGGCCCGCGCTGGGGAAAAACTCTCAGATTACTTCCAGTACAAGCTAAAGATGGCCCGTGTAATGTCCCAGAGCGATATGTGGACATTAGTATACGGCACAGGATTCCTCAAGCATTATTACGATCCTAATGCTGTAGGCCCTGATGGTCCGGCTCCTGCAACTGATCCTCTAACTGGTCAGCCAATGCTAGATCCGATGACTCAGCAGCCAATGATGACGCAGCAACCTATGCTAGGAATGCCTGCTCTCGAAGCTGTTTCGCCTTTCAATCTTCTGGTTCCAAACTTGGACATTCAGGAGATTGAACAGCAAGACTGGGTAATGCACTGTGTTGTTCGGACACGTAAGCAAATCATGGACATCTACGGAGCAGATGTTCCGGATGAAGGTGTCGTAGCAAATAACACGGCAGATTCTCGGCAGCAGGAAGCTTACGGCCAACAGCAGCACGTTCGGCGTCGTGGCGTAGAAGTAAAAGAAGTCTGGGTTAAGCCCTGCGCAGATTACCCGGAAGGTCTACGGTTTGTTTGGGCCGGAGATACTATCCTACAGCACGAAGAGGGTTGGCCCTACGATCACGGGCAGTACCCTTTCTCTCGTCGGGTAATGACTCAGTCTGGTCGTTGGTACGGTATTAGTACTGTAGAAGATCTGATCCCTCTACAGATCGAATACAACGCCGCACGTTCACAACTCATCGAAAATCGGAACCAAACTCGTGTAGGTTTCCTTGCACAGCGTGGTTCAATTGATGTACGAAAGATGACGAATGCCCCCGGCCAGGTTGTTGAATACAAAGCAGGAACTCAACCTCCTGTACCAATCCCTCCGGCGCAGATCCCCAGCTATATCGTACAGCTTCTCGAAGTTTGTAAAGTCGAGATGGACGAAATCTCGTCGCAAAATGAGTCGGTGGTTCCGCAAGGTGTTGAGGCAGCAGCGGCTATCTCTTATCTTATGGAAGCTCAAGATTCGGTTCTACAGGACACACTTCGGGACAAAGAATCCCAGTGGGAACGAATCATTAGTCAGTTTCTATCCTACACTTGTCAGTACTGGGATGCACGTCGCACGATCAAAGTTGTGGGCAAAAACCTCAACTTCGAAGCGTTCACCCTCGCAAGTACCGACCTACGTAACAATACCGATTATCGGGTCGAAGTCGGAAGCGCAAGTCCCGTCTCCCGAAGTGCCAAGCAAGCCCAAATCACGGAGCTAATGAAGCTTGGCCTTCCCATGGATCAAGCTCTGCAACATCTTGAACTTGGCGATATTGCTAAGCTCTCCGAAGATATGCAGATCGATGAGCGACAGGCAGAACGCGAGAACCTTAAAATGTCTCGTGGAAACCCTGTACCAATCAATCCGTTTGACGATCACATGGTACATATTCGAGAGCACGATAATTATCGCAAGCGTGAGGAGGCAGAAGGCTCAGAAGTAAACGCACAGGCAATCCTAGGTAACCACGTAATTCGACACATCTACCGTCTAGCTATCTCAATGGGCTTCACGATTGATATGATCGATCCGCAAAGTGCCGAGACGCTCATGACTATCATGGGTTCTCAGGACGCATATGATCCGCTGCTAGAAATTAAGCTACGTGACTTCATTATCACCCTACAGCAGGGTGGAATGCCCCAACAACAAGGTCAACCTTCTCCGCAAGGACCTCAACCACAGGCGGCTTAATGGGTAAGAATAGCCACACAAAGACAGTCAACACTGCTTCAGGACAAATTGCTTTCCCTACACAGCAAGATGGTCTTGTAGCAATTACAAACATCGGTGCCAACAATGTCTGGTATCCAACAGATAACACAGTTGTTACAGCAGTCCCCGAAGCAGACGAAATGGCAGTCATTCGTCCTGGTGCTACGGTACTTGTGGGCGGAAGAGTAACAATGCCCATGATTGCTGAGACTGGTGCTACCAAGATCGTATTCGATAACGCACAAGGGAGACGATTCTAATGTCATGGGTTATCGGGGGCTCTGACCCACAACTACAGCAAATCGTCGCATCATTAGCAGCTGCACCGACTTCGAAGCAGAAGCTAATGGACATTGGCGCTAAAATCGCCGAAGCTGAATCCAGTCCAAACTGGATGCTCAGCATTGATGCATACAAGCTTCTTGGTGAGATCAAGGGGATTGCACTTGCCACCTCTCCCTAACACTCAGAGCTATCCAAACCAGAGCTACCGAGACAAGCACAAAAAAGCCCTAGACTATGCGGCTGCTGCACGTAATTATAGCCGCACTATTAATCTGGACACTGTTCTGTCTAATCTACTATTCATCGCCCTCAACCCCGTACTCAAGAGGATGCAGGCGCAACTCAATGCGCTTACGCAAGCTTACCTCATTGATAAGGGGCTACAAACTGCGGACGATGATTACGATCCGGGAGTATTTACGCCGTGAACCGTGAATCACCGTTATATTGGATTGTCGTTCTTGTAATTGTCTGTGCAGCAATTGCAATCCTATTCAAGTGGATCCTTCCCTTGATCTTTGGGTGACCGCCCTGTAGGCTATGCACGTACCCGAAGTCGGACCCTGTACCACTACGATAGGAACTGAATGAGCGTCCATATTATTGGGGCGGAGGAAGGTACCGTCGATACTGGCTTATACGGAGCCACGGCAAGCTTTCCCTCTACTTCTTTTCTAAACGGTCCGATGCGCCGACTGGGTGAAACCAGAATGGCAATGCTTCGGGGCCAATCTCTAGACTATGTTCCTTCTTGGAACGATCTTCTTATGTCTCATCGAGAGACGTACGATCGGAACTTTCGAGGAACCCGAGCACAGCAAATCCTACTTAGTCCTCGTCGGTTTGCATTTAAGTCTGATGCGCTATTTGGTAAGGTAGAGCAGAAGCTACAGGATCAAGGATTTGCCGGAGGTTCCGGATCTCTATACGATCAGCGAGATCCCTCCGCAATCCAAACTGCATCGGGCGGTCCTGCCACAGGTATTGCTACTTCTGGCGGTGTAATCCCGTCTACTGCTGGTCAATGGAGCTACTCTCTTGGCGCAGCAGATAGAATGGGCGCTGTTGCTCTCCTACCTAATGATCCAGGTCTGGCTCTCCAGGCGTATATTGCTATCAACGTAACTGCTGCTACCGATATGATTCGAATTTTTCGTCAGTCTGCTACAAACTGGCGAATTGAGCGAGTTGTAGCTTCAACTCCGGCTACAGAACTCGATATCGCAACTACGGCAGCAATTGATCCGCCTGGATCTTCGGCTATGGCTATTCGTCGTGATGGTACCCGGTGTAGGGCATTTGCGAACGGGCGAAAGATCGCTGATTTCACGCTAAATGCCGCTGCACAAGCACTAACTGGTACCAACGCATCAGTTCAGGGTCTTGCAAACACCCGATACCTCGTAGACAACGTAGAGTTCTACGCCGCACTGCCGGCAGCAGCATAAAATACTAACAGGGGCAACATGGCATTTGTCGAAGGTACAGAGGAATCTGGTTATGAGGGCGGAGACGCCGAAGTTTCAGAACCAGAAGCTCCAGGGCTTTCCCGACAGGGTCAACAATTCATCGAAAGCATTCCTGAAGAGCACCGAGGTGTCGTAAGCCAGTACCTCCCGAAGTGGGATAAGGGATTTACTCAATACGCCCAACGAGTTCAGGCACAACTTAAGGATTACGAGCGTTACGGCTCACAGGAGGAACTACAGCAAGCTCATAACCTTCGACAGACTCTCCTCAACGATCCTTCCTACCTTGTAGATTACATCTACAACAATCGGGAACCACTCGGTATCACCGAATGGCGATGGAACGCACAAACTCAGCAGGTAGAGCAAGCTCCTCCTGGTGAGGGAGAGTCTCAAGATGATATTGAGAAGAAGCTAGCAAAGTATCTCGAACCCCATCAGCAAAAGATGGGTCAATTCGAGTCACAGATGCAGCAAATTGCTCAGTTTCTCGGACAACAGCAGCAAGCGGCTCAGCAAGCCAGAGAAGATGCGGAACTTCGTAGCCAGATCGCAGCCGCTCAGAAGAAGCACGGAGACTTTGATCTTCGTACTGTTCTGAGTATTGCTCGATCGAATGATATGAACATTGACCAGGCCGTTCAAGCATACAATGCAGTAGTTGAACGTGCAGTCAGTGCAAAGGCAGCGAAGCAGGCCCCTCTTGTTCTTGGTGGACAGAGCCTCCCACAACTACAAAAGACTCCCGCCGATATGTCCGCCGAAGAGCGTAGAGCTATTATGGTGAAGTACATTGACGGCACAATGAAACAATAGGGGAATAGGTGCCCACCGCAGATCCTACCGCAATTATCCCGATCCTCAAGGAAATGTACGAGGGTCCGATCGCAAAGCAGATTCAGGATGAAACAGTCCTGACTCAACGAATCGAATCCAGTAATAAGGGCGTTGTCCACAAGGCGGGCGGTAAGTTCGTAGACTTTCCCGTTCTGGTGGGCCGCAACCAGGGTATTTCGTTCCGTAAGTCTGGTGAGGATCTTGGCGATCCGGGGCGTGCTCGCCTACAGGAAGTCAACGTTCCACTTTTCTACGGTTATGGCCGTACTCGACTTGCAGGTCAGATCTTTGAGATTGCGGAATCGTCTACTCAGGCGTTCGTAGATGCAGTCGACAATGAAATGACCGTCCTCAAGGATTCGGTCGCTAAGGACCAGAACCGTATTTTCTACGGTGACGGAACTGGTACTCTCGCTACCATCTCGGTAACTGCAAACTCTGCAACTCAGACTGTCTACGACGCTTACTGGCTCGAAATTGATGCCATTGTTGACGTCATGGACGCCGCAGGTACTAAGATTGGTACCGCCGTAACTGTTACTGCCGTTGACTACATCAACAACACGGTAACTCTCTCGGGTTCGGTAAACGCCACTGCGAACACTCACTTCATTGTTCGTCAGGGCGATTACGACTCTGCTCAGCAGCGTGAACCGTCGGGTCTTGCTCGAATCACCAACAATGCCATCAACCTTCATGGTCTGAACGATGCTCGTTGGAAGGCAGTTTCGACTGCACTCAACGGCTCGCTTTCAGAATCCGCCATGATTAAGATGTGCGACGATATTCGTCGTAACGGTGGCAAGGTTTCGGCGATCTTCACCTCCCTTGGTGTTCGTCGGGCTTACTTCAACCTCCTGGTTCAGCAGCGGCGTCAGAACGATACCGCTGATTTCTCCGGCGGTTTCAAGGGCCTTGCGTTCAACTACGGGGCCAAGAACATCCCGGTCATGGAAGATCCGGATTGTCCGGAAGGTCGTATGTACTTCCTTACGGAAAGTGACATGCGAATCTACCACACCAAGGATTGGCACTTCGAAGACAAGACCGGCGCAATGTTCGTCCAGGTAGCCAACAAGGATGCCTACGACGTAATGATGAAGCGCTACTTCGAAATGGCAGTTCGTCGCCGGAATGGTATCGGCGTACTTACGGGCGTAACGCCTAACTAAATCGCTCCCCAGCGAAAACCGAGAAGCCCGTCACCTCATGGCCCCGAGGTGGCGGGCTTCTCTTATTATAGGAGGATAATTATGGGGCTGTATATGAACCAGAGAGGTGAGATTCGAGATATCGATGACGACCTCCTTGGCATTGTTACTGAAATTCGTGAGCGATTCGATGTACGGGTAAAATACCTCGACCCGGACGCTCATCGTGAGATTACTGATGCTCCGTATGTTATTACGGATCAGCAGGATAACGTAATTCTCACTGTCTGGCATCTTGACCGTCGAGTGATAGACAAGCTCTATCAGATGCAAGATATCCAGCAGGTCCAGAAGAATTACGAACTTGCGCAAGCTGCGAATAAAGCGGAGCTTGCTCGTAAGGCGGAAGAGGCTAGAGCCCCCGCCAAAGATCTTATGCTACGGGCCTTCAAGAGTCCGAAATCCACCTACACCTTCCGAAACGACGAAGGTAAGCTCATCAAGATCAATAATACTGACCCTACAGGTGAGGGTGGATGAACTTTCTGGAGATGCAGCAGCACGTAGCGCAAATGATCGGCGATGAGGACTACGTACAGTTCAAATTGCCGCAAATCAAGCGCTACCTAAACATGGGGCAGAAATACGTAGCTGGGCAGCTTGAGTGCGTACATACTTCTATCTCTGGCTCATCGCTAGATAACGTTACAAACCGTCCTGGTGGCGTAAATCTCTCAGATCTATTCCTTCGAGTACACGATGTACGTGTTACCTCCGAAGGTACGCTGTTGTTCCAAATCCCGTGGCAAAATGCGTTCGCAGCACCGATCCCGAACTCTATTGTAGATCCGGGTAACCCGTACGCTTTCTACATTACGCCGCAAATGTCCACTCTCGGTGTATATGCCCGGAGATTAGAGTTCTACCCGGCTCAGCCACGGGTAAAATCCTTAGCCTACATCGTCAACTGCATCGCTTATCCTGCGGATCTAGTAGCAGATGTTGATGTTTCGCCGCTACCTAGCTTCCTACATGAAGCAATCGCCTTATATGCGCTTTCTCGCTGTAAAATGCAGGAAAATGATTACGAAGGCGCTAAGTTCATCATGGACATGGACGTAAAAGAACGGCTTCTAGACGCACAGTTTGAACTAGGACCGTCAACTTCAACCCAATATGGGACTATAACGGATGTCTCGTCGGTATCAAGTCCTATCTTCGACTAAATTCAAAGGCTTAAACACATCAGACTACAAGATTGACGAAGAGGAGTTCAAGGTACTCCAAAACGTCTCTCATACGCCGTCTGGTTCTTTAAGAAAGCGCCCTGGGATCTGGAATGCGCATCCTAGCGGCGCTTTAATGACGGTCGGGGACTATAAGTGTATCGGTAGACATACGTCGCCCACAATTGATTATATCTATTGGGCTTCTGCGGCTAAAGTATACCGCTCAAACGTTGACGGCTCAAACCTAACTGAAATCCTTCTGGCCGCAGCTAGTATTCCTAGCGTGCAATGTGGCGTACAGGGTTTCTCGGGGAACTTCTATTTCTTTCGCCCCGGTGCACAGTCTGTACAGATTACGGCAGCCGGTGTAGTTAGCGTCACGCCAGGTTTGACGACTCCGACAATCATGTTCGGAACTCAATGCCTGTGGTACAAAAACCGCTTCTTCACGATCAACAGTTACTCACTAACTGGTGATGAAAGCTACCTGTACTACTCAGATCCGGTACAAACTGTCGTACCGAACGCTACTAACCGAGCCACCATCGGTCTAAATGACGGTCAAGCATGTATCGCCATGACTGTCTACAACGATCAAATCTGGGTCTTCAAAGATCGCTCTATTTGGACCGCCCAAGTTGATGGCGACCCAAGCACCTGGACCTACAGAAAGGTCAGCGATACTTACGGGTGCATCGGTGCAGAAACCATTGAAATCATTGATGGTCTGCTATATTTCCTGTCGTACGAAGGTGTAATTCGTTCTGACGGTCAAGGCTTTGAGGTACTCTCGATCCCAATTGAGAGTACCTTTCTGTCGTACCTGAACCAGTCAGGTATTACTGCTGCTGGCATCGCACAGATGCAGTACACCGCTGCTTTCTCCGTCGACAACAAATATATTGTACTGCCCAAATCACCATACGTTCTACCTAACACGACAGTATGGTTTGTGTTCGACATTATCAACGAGGCTTGGTCTCAGTGGCTATTCGGAGCGGCTTCGGGTTCGCTGACTTTCCAGGTGCCCATCGTAATTCCCGGGGTCAACCCGTATGTGTTGTACGCTCCTGTAGGCGGACAGTTCATCAGCAAGCAGAACTTCGGTCAATTCCTAGCCTGGGACCGAATGGGTCTAGCGGATACAATCAACATCGAAATTGATATCCGTACAGCTAACCGGGTATTCGATAAGCCTACACAGTTCAAGCGGCACATGTTTACTGACATGGAAATGATCAGTGAATATCAACCGACTATTACGTACTACAAAGAACTGTATGGTACTACACCTGCTCCCACTGTAGGTCAAATCCTAGGTTCGACTCCTAGACTAGCTAAAGCTTATGCGGCGGGTAGATTCCAAGAGATCCAGACTCGCTTACAGCTTAGTACCGATCGCATCTTTGAGCTATACTCTATAAGCTATGCCTTACTTGGAGAGGACAATGTAGGTTATGGGCATTAACCTATCATTACCTCCCACTCCAAGACTAGACGGCTCACTTCTGCCGTACCTAAACACTCTAGCTAATAGAATCAGAGACGCATTTGCACAGGTAAATAGCACGCTCTCAGGTTCTACTACAGCCCGTCTAGCACTAACTGGTGTTTCAACAGGTACGCCTTATTATGACACCAC
>JACCDR012355291.1_pt1 | contig 11459 bp, 24 predicted proteins | sample 7446431 | NCBI WGS metagenome assembly JACCDR01 (sample SAMN15323443, study PRJNA562643) | freshwater metagenome | isolation source: river surface water | place: USA:Blue River Watershed | collected 2017-08-17
CGATGGATTCTTTGAAGCGATCCATTTCTTTACGGAGTTTATTATGATCCACATAAGGCTCATTGCTGTCGTCTTCTTCTTCTTTTTTAGGAGGAGTTTTTTTCAAGCTTTCTTCAAGCTGCGCAAGTCGTTGTTTTAGCTCGAGATTTTCTTTCTTTGCTTCTTCGGCAACGGATTTTATTTGAGCAAAGTTTTTTGCTTGTTTAGTCACTTCTTCAGGAGTCACTTGATTGGCGATGGGAGCATTTTGTTCTTGCATTCATTCCTCAATTAAATATTTCATAATATATATAAAAAATTTAATTTGGTAGCAATGAAAGTTAACCTTCCAGATGAGGAGAAGAAATATGACCTCATTGTAGTCGATCCTCCGTGGCCTCTTAAAAAACTTACCCGTAGATGTAGACCTAATCAAAAAAGATTCGATTACAAGACCCTCTCTATGGAGGATATAGAGAAGTTAAAAATTTCAACGTTAGGGAAAGAAAAAAGCATGTGTTTATTGTGGTGTACTCAAAAAACACTATTCGATGCTAAAAAAATACTTGAAAATTGGGGGTTTTCTCATCTACTCACTATGGTATGGGAAAAGACGTATGGCAGATCATCTGGGATGCCTCTTTTTGGATTTAGATGGAATGCCGAATTTATTCTGGTTGGAACAACAAAAAAAATCTCACTGTGGCCACAACAAAAACTTATTCCCGCAGTATTTCAGGCCCCTAATATAGGTCATTCCATAAAACCATCTAAATTCTATGATCTAGTTTCCCCTCTAGGAGAACGTAAAATAGATATATTTGCTAGAAAAAAAAGAGAGGGATGGGACGTGTGGGGGGATGAGGTTGAATCATCTATTAATTTTGATATACAAAAAGGATTGTTATGAAAGTCAACTTACATGAAACACATGACCGATTCTCTCACTTCACAGCGAATAATTTCGGTGCTGATGAGCAGGCACGCAAGATCGTAGAAGCTAAGCCATTTGGCGATAATCCTTACTATATCTTCGTGCATACACGACAAACTGATACTACACTTGATCACCGAGTAATCTGGCAACCGCGCATGTTAAAACCTGTGCCCCAGCTCAATTCGATGCTGTTTCGAGTCCCTAAAGAAGGAGGATGTTATCAAGTTATTTGGGTAATTCCGCCCGTAGAAATCTGGCCAGAGTTCGATAAAGGAATGGTACACCAAAACGACATTGTACAGGAATCGATCTACATGTTCTCTAAACGTTTTTTAGAATTGTCACAACCATTTGCAGATGATCTCACTGGAGAAGAAGCACAAAATGTCATGTTCGAGATGTATCCATTAATCTTTCAAAGAGATACTCTACCGGAACATAAAAGACATATATGGGACATAGCCAAGGCGAAAAAAGAAACTCAGGAAGGCAAAAATCGTGCATAAATATACTATCGACGAACTGATCAAAAGTTTCAAAGAACATTCTGAAACATTCAGACGATTGCAAAAAGAGCGGCGGGAAGAATTTGAAAAAGAAAATCCTGGGCAAGAACTTCCTGAATGGCTGAAAGATAACTTCGTTCTATCAGAAGCATTACTCTCGATCTGCGAGGCCATTAAGAAAATCTTAGCCGATTGACTTTATCGACTTTGCCATCGCGATGATCTTCCGGCTTTCGATTTACTCGAGCTAACTGAGGTGGAATAGCGGTTCCCATAAAAGAACCGCTTACAGCTTTCGTAGATGGCTTTACAGTAGGGACATGTCCTTTCGTCTTACTCATCGAAGTCTTCGTATTTCCAGCACTTTGATTTTTCAGGAACGATTTCCTTTTTGGAAACAGTTGTCGTGCCAACGCGAGGAGCAATTCCAATACCATGTTCAATTCCAGCCATGTTATAATGGCCAGTAGTCATCTTATCGTGAGATGGTGAATCGAACATTTTAGACTGCTTTGTTTTCGAGCAAACGCCCTCTTTATTAAACATTACTGTCTATAGCCTTCTTTCATTTTTTGAGAGTGCAACTTGCTAACAGTTTGCTTTTGCTGTGCTACGATATCGCGGTTTCTATCTGGATATTCGCCAGAACCATCGTACCCGTCCATAGATTCCACTCTGCTATTTTTTGATGGCTTAGAAAGAACTTCATCAGATGATCTTGCGTATCCACCGAAATCTTTAATTGCTTGTCTAGACATAATTCCCTCGAGGTTGTCTTTAATCGCCGTAAATCGCCCTCAGTGGCATTCAATGGCATTCAAAAGCGATTGTACATTTTCAAAAAAAGATTATCAATATCCAAATATTTCTCTGCGTGCTACATTCTGGACATTTTTTATAGGGGAACAATGGAAGACGATAGTTTAAAGAGATGTTCAGACTTGATGGGCGAACTTTTAGAGCCGTATGAAGACAAATTCAGCAAAGCAGATTTTCTACTTACATTTTTATCTGCTGGGTGTGCGCTTGGACATTCAGTAGGAATGAATAGACAAAAGCTTGCGTCTCTTTTTCTGAGTGTAATGGATTGTTTTGACAAGCTGAGAGAAGAGAAAGTGATTTAAGAATTTAGATTACTTATCTGCAAGAGATATCATCAATGCCTTCACTTCAGGAAGAGAATTGAGATACTCAAAAAGCGCGTCGAGGTCTTTCTTTAAATTTTCAGAGATTTCCATCTATTCTTTCTTCAAGCACTAAACTTCTCGAATGTAAAGCGGATTTACATTACCTTCTTTTACTTTCCGGCACCAGCTAACATGTTGGCCATAAACTCATTAGACAGCGATTGTCGTCTGACATCCATTTTCGCTCGAGCTTCTTTATTTTCATCGGCGTTTTCAAGTCCTTTAAGCGCATTCATCTTAAGAGAAGCTTCCAGATCGCCATATGCACTGGTGATTTCGATCAATTTTGCAAGTGCTTCCATCTTATCTTTAACGGAAATAGAGTCATTTCTGTTAATCATGGATAATCTTTCCTCGTAGAGGCCAATATTCGAATCTACACGGCCTAAACGCTCTTTCGCATTGGCGATGTTCATTGCAGCTTTAGAGTAAAGTTCTTTGAGCTTAGCTTCTTCAAGTGTCTGAGCAACCATCTGTTCATGCTCTTGATGAGCCTGTAAAGCTTGTTCTTGTTGCATGAGATCGTTAACGACATCATCTTTTCCAGAGATATTGAGCAATGGAACAATTTTACTTGGCGCAAATACTTCTCTGCCGAACATTTGATTGATCTCTAACATCTGGCGAGCCTGCATACTCTTCTGACTTGGTGTATTTGCTCCCTCTTCGACGATTACTTTATATCTAGCGAAAGATGGCGAGAAAAACTGTTGGGTAGGCTCTTCATTGATGATTGTAGAGACTTTGTACGCATTCCAATTGTTGATCACAAGCTCAAGTAAACGTTCACCAACCAAAGATTGAGCTACATCCCATTGATCAAAATACTTCTGAAGAATTGTCAAATTAGCCGCTTGCTTGATAAGTGCAGTTAAAGAGGATATTTGCGTATCGTCTTGCCCAGACCAGTTCTCCATATTGATGCCAGACACAGAGAAAATCAAAGATTGCAGCTGTTCGGCTAACGCCATATCGCTTTCTGGAACAGCATTTGGAATGATTTTTTCAATATCAGTCAGCTCGTATCCATCGTTGATGACGATATCGTAAATTCCATTCGTCTTGCGTAGGTTATCTTCATTTGCAACAGCACCGATTTTACGTTTCCATCCAGAGTTGATGTTCCCCTCGGATATCATGTGGTTCAAAATGATGCGGCGATTCAAAAGATAATTAGCATCGCGAATGCATCTCACGAGAGAACGCACCCTGTAATCGTACTGATTTATTTCAGGGTTGTAATTCCAATAATATGGAACGAGTGGGCATTTTCCCCTGATTCCTGTAGGATTTTCACCTTGCCAAACAAGCTGATCGTTCAATACAACTGCCAGTTTCCATACAGGCTCCATCACCTCTTGAACTGTGAGATCCTCAATTTGGTAGAGCATTGGATCAAATCCACTATTTCTTGGGATTTCAAAGTATTGATTAAGCGATGGCGAATAGAGTTTTTTGGTTTTAGACTTCCATTTGTACCAAATATAGGAAGTGACGTATAGATTGTTTCGATATAGTGAGTTATTTTCAGGGAGAAAATAGAATCGGCCATAAGTTTGAGGAGATCCTTGCAAAGGCGCTACAGCTAAACCTTTTTCACCAAATCTTTCATAAGCTTCTTCCCGTGAAATATACTCCTGACACCAGATGTACTGACAATCTGACATCTCAGCAGAATCTCGGTAAAATGGGTCTATGATAAAGCTATTGTATTCCCAAATCTTTAGATTTAAATCACCCTGAGCTAAATCGCCTTTTGAAAAGTCTAAATACGGCTGAACAAGTACCATTCCAGAGACGGCTGAGAGTTCTTTTGCCTTCTCAATTGTTTCATTGAGGCGATTAGAGTGCATTTGATTCATGATCAAGCGAGTGTACTGATCCGTAGTGCGAGAAGATGTGCCATCCGTTGGACTATACAACATCGACTTTTGATGCTGCCGACTGTAACCTGTCACCATATTTACGCACTGCTGCGTTAGGTTGAAGTAGTACTGCTGCTGCGCATTTGTAGGAGTATAATTGTAGTACTGATTAATGAACTGCATACAGCCGACAAAGAATAACGAATCGATATTTGACTGTAGCCAACGCGTTTGTTCCATGGGTTGATTCTTGGCCATCAAATTATCCATGAATGCTCTGATATTTGTTTGATCAGGCTCTACATTCGATAACCAAGGAGAAAGAGTTGCCGTGGACATTCACACTCACTGTAAAGTATTTTCTTTATATTACATAAAATGTGCAAATGACGCTATTCTTTAGAAAATCTTGTCATGACATGAAGCGATGAGATAACACTAGACTACAAATGAAATGCTTAATTTTTAAGGAACAAAATGGAACAACCTAATATTCCTCTCGTATATATTCGGCCAATGGATTGCAAACACTGTTCACAAGAATTCTTGCATTGCATACCATCAAATCTAACAGCGATTTCGTGTCCTCATTGTGGCTTTGTAAACGAGTGTCCGTCAAATCCAGTATGTTACAAGTGTTCTTTCTATGAACATCTAGAGGACGAAACCATATCTCATGATAATTGGTGCAGAGGAATCCCAAATCCTAAAATAAAACATGTTTCAGATCTATTTGACCCTGAAATAGGAGAACTCATCCAAAAGCGTAAAGAAGAACTGTGTAAAAGAGCTATTCTCGCCAAGGATCAAGAATCATAAGGTTCATTAACAGAACTGTCACCCACCGTCCCATTGCGTGGATCAGGATCACTTCGGATAAGATGTTCTCGACGAGCTATTTCTTCGATGTTTCTAACTTCTTCAAGAGATGGCAAATCGTCATGACTTAGTTGGACGGGAATTTCGGATAACTGAAGTTGATATCGTTCGCATAAAACATCGGTGAGTGCTTGTAACGTAGCGAACACAGCTCTTTTATTGCGCAAACTAGTGGTAGGCGCTACCGCTACGAATGAATCGTTATCAGCGCGATAGGCTACCTTGAACTCGTTCTTAGCATTATTGCTACAGCAAGTCGATGTAGTACCAATAAACTGGATCTTAATCGTTGGGAAGGTCATCTTTTTCCTTTGAAACAGTATCAAAGGTTCCTATAACACGCCAAGTGTTTTCTTCGTATTTTCCTCTTTGTTTAGAGACAAAATGATCAAATCTTTTTTGAACCCACGTTACCCACATACCAACTGGCTTGTCTTCATCCCTTGGATAGAAGTTGGGAAAGTTTTGTTGAATATAGGCAAATGCGTCTTCCAAAAGTCGAATTGCTTTGGCTACTTCTTTAGAAAGATGGACTTGATGTGCTTTTTAGCCCAGAGAATTCGATCTTCTTTTGAAGGTTGCGCCCATTTCATGGCTTTGCCCGAAGAAAAAGGAAAGTTCAAATTCTCTCTCCCACCAAACATCTCTTCTATGACTTTCGGTACAGGGACAGAAAGAAGATTTGGATTCAATTTAAGATGATCTCCAAAGTCCTGGAGGAAGGCTTCGGTTGTTCTCCGAATAAACTCATCTTTCGCCTTTCGATCTTCTTCGCTTTGCAACACCGAAAGGTGAGTGCGGAAATCTCGATGACATCCTATATCGTGTAGATAATCGTATGCTGTCATGAACATACACTCGGGACTACAAATGCGGAGATATGTGAGTGTGAAACTATCTCCCAACTCGATAGGCAAAATATCGCATTCTTTATCACACTGGATACAAGGTTTCTTCATTCTTCTACTATCTCCGCCCATTCAATCTTCCCAGTCTAGCCCCATAGGCAGTTGAATATCACTTCCTAATACCCAATATGACTCTTTTTCGTGTTTTCTAGTCCATCGTTTACATCGAACTTTAGCCTTATTTTCTTGCATTTCACGCATTGCTTCCCAGAATTTCATGTCAACCCACCCATTTTCCATGGTTTATAGAGAGATTCTTTAGAAACAGATGTATCCCACACCTTCTCTACATTCCACCAACCTTCTAAATCTTTAAAGGTAACTGAAAAGCCTTTCTTAAGCGGCCGATCTTCGTCAGTCCAGACAACCATTTCGCTTTTACCATTCTTAACTTGAACTTGTTTCATTTTTCCTCTCTTTGCATTTAGATGGGTCAGCCATATGATCGATCAGTTCTTTTACTTTTGCAATTGAAATGCCAATGGGATCTCCATCTCGTTCCAATTTTCTCACTTCATCGACCAAACGCTGACAAAGCTCTTTTATTAATTTCTTGGATTCTTCTGGAGGGTCGTACCAACACATGCAAGGCATTATTTCATTCCTTATCGTTCAAATGTCATATTTCTTTAACGGTTATAAAATCCACATTATCCAGGTTAATTAAAAGAATTTCTCCATCAGAAATACCTTTGCAGAAAAGTCGATCTTTCGCTTTTATCCTAAAAAACTCCTCATGCATTTCATTAACTGTGTTTATGGAATCAAATTCTACATACCGCGTTCCATTAAAATTAATCTTCACATGTGTTTTCATCTAAATCCTCATACTTAGCGCGCCAATAAGGTGCGATGTTCCTGGCTTGCCGATAGTGTAACCATCTTCTCTATAAGAATTCGATCTGAAAGAATTTCTTGCACCTAGGAAACCCTTGAGAGCATATCTAAGCGCATCCACGGCGTGATCGTTAGATTTAAGAGGCTTATCTTCCCCTCTCTTGGCGGCTTTATCATCCCAGCAATAGGATTGGATCTCGCGAATCAGATTCGTACAGCTATTATGGATTGTGAGATCGCCTCTAGCCACAAGATCGGTCATCAATGTAATGCCTGCGATCACTTCGTTATCTGTATCTTTCACCGGAATGCCCTTCTTTTGAAGCTCTATGCGAAATGAAGCTGCACTCGGATCTAAAAAACAGAATCGCACTGGATACTTGTGAAACAATTCTTCCAAATCATCGGCATATTCGCTATTGGTTTTCCCTCTTTTGCCTTTCGAGGAATAGTAATACTCTGCTTGCACTTGTCCAAATGCGGTATCATTGTCGTATTTGTTCATTTTTATACCTACAATCACGCAAGCGAAAGCATTTGAAGCTCCGTAATCGATACCCGCAATCCAGAAATCAACGCTTTTCATAGCCTTATCTACGTGTATATTCTTATCAAAGAAGTCAAAGATTGCTCCTTCGGCTAAGCACCATTCGCCAAGATAATATCTTCGAAAGAAAAGACCGCTCATGAGCTGTTTCTGATTCTCGATGAATCCTTCGGGCAAGAAGCGTGCATTGTCTTCGATCTGAAAGGGAAGCTGGTAATAATCTGCACTGCCTTCGGTTGCAAGATCGATCATCTTTTTACATTTATGCTCGGGATAAGACGGGTTCATATCGGCATACATCTTTGAATGAGACATCGACAGACGCGAAGGCAACATATTCAGCACTGACTCGGGATAAAGTGTCATTTCATTGCAGTAAAGCAAATCCATTGTTTTACCTTGGATCTTTCCTAAAGCACGTTCATCGCGCGCTCCTAATACAATGATGCGTTTACCTAAGAATTCGAGTTCTCCAGACTTGTGCCATGTCATATAGGGTGTGAATACATGGAGAGGATTGCTTTTATCAGCTGTAAGCACGATCTCTATGCAGTTATGGAACACATCCTTAAGAGTGTTGCCTAACATCCAGATCATTTGGCCCGGGCATATGCTTACTTCTAAGAAGAACTTAAAGAGGACACCTACGGTTTTACCTGCACGTACAGAGCCGTGAGCTAAATGGTACTTTGCGTTGGCGTGTTGAATGAATAAGAACTGCTTATCATTAAAGGGAAGTGATTGAAGATCTACTTGGAGTGTCACTCAGGCTTCGGTTTTTTCATGGCTTCGGCGAGATTCTTTATCTCGTTTACAGCTTCGGGGGATATGGTCTCTTTTTCTTCTGGCTTATCCCATCCGAATTTGTTGCGCATGATCATTTGAAGAGAGGCAGTATTGGCTTCTTTATTGAGTCCTTTAGCAGACTCTTCGCATACTTTCTCCCATACAGAATAGCCTTCCGCTCGAGCTAAAATCTTGTGTTCGGCCACAAAGGCAAGGTTATGTTGTTCTACGAACTCTTTGTCAGCCAAGTAGTTAAGAACAGTTTGCCAAGAACAATATTCGTCTTTATTTTCGGGATCTCTGTAAGAAAACGATTGGATTGCTTTGCCTTGTGCTAGCCATGCAAGAAATAGATGAATAGCTTTAATGACTGTTTCAGGTTTTTTCTTAGGATATGAGGTAGAATTGTAAGGCATATTCTATCTACTATTAAATTCCATCTGCTTTGAGGATTTCTTCAGTCAACTCGACTGCTTCTTTGATCACATCGGGATCGGTAACGATTTTCTGGAGAGAGCATGAGTAAAAGAATATCATCAAGATTATCATGATCTTCACTTCTTAAATCCCTTGAGCGTTTTCGCTAAAGAAGCGCGTTTGCGTTCGGTCGGGTTCTTGCTATGTTCAGCTTTCTCTAGTTTAGATGCGGGAATTTTCTTCCCTTCTGGCACACCTAACTCTTTATGCAGGGCTCCTGGTTTCTTGATAGCTCCAGCGATCCAGTTCTTTTTCTTTTCACTCATCTTTTTTTACCTTCAGTGAAAGCAGGAACATGATTGCTGAATCAATCGCAGCGTCGCGGGCTTTTTCATCTCCAAAGTAGGACATGCTTAAGTGCTTTGCTAAGACTTCTAGGCATTCGAGAACGATTCTGGCTTGTGGGATACTGGTAAAGTTCGAAAGAAATTGTGTGATCATTGATTACTTTGGGTTGTGTTTGTCAGTTTTCTTCATGTCTTTCATGACGCGTCTATCTTGAGCTAATCCGGCAGTGATCTTGTCTTTGATACTCTTCTTAAGATCGCTTGTTTGTCTCAGCATTACTTTGAGAGCGGCTGTGATATCTCTTATGTGAGCAGCCATTTCGCGTTCGCCGGACTTATTTTTCATTAGCAGCGCCCTTTTTTGGCCATATCTTTCTTGGCTTCTTTCTTCATGTCATGCTTTTCTTCTTTTTCTTTCTCTTTTGCTTTGCCCATGTGAGGCTTTTTTTTGTGTGCCATAAGTTATTCCCAAGTAATTTATTTACTTCCAAGTAAACCATTATAGTATTTTGTTGACAAGAAATCTATCTATTTTTATGATTGCGTTGGAGCGCGAAGCGATTCATACACGCGCCCGAACGCACATTTTCAATTTTGTTTTTCTCGACCGACCCATCTGGCCTTTCCCACTCGTTCTACTTCATCCCATTTCTTACGGATAAAGGCTCTTCCCTGAAAGCGCACCAATCTTTCCCCATCAGGGGTATCAAGTAAAAGATATCCTTGAATGCCCCATTCATAAATCCTAGTGACGACAATAAATTGCCCTGCTAGAGCTACATCTTTTTCTGGGTCTATTTGATAAATGTCATACATCCGACAAGATACACTGTCTTCATTCATCTTTGATTTTCCCTTCTTTTTTCAGTTCTTCGTAAAGGTGCTTTACAGTATGTGAAACCTATTGAGCATATTTGATCATACTCAGGGAAAAATTCTTTGATGGGCGCCACGGTTTTCAGTTCCATTTTTTGTGGTTTTTTGTACAGTTTCATGAAACCATTTCCTTTTAAGTTCCAAACATATCTAGTTGAACAGGTCTATGCACTATTTGTTTTTTCAATTCAGGATTTGCATTGATTCTCCGAGCAAGTTGCTTGTGACTATTCAGGTGATAAAGAAGTGTGCGAAGCTGGCGTTCGTAGGTCTCAATTTTTTTACTTAAATATTGCAATTCATTATCGTCTTGATCCATATTTCTCCCTAGTTGGTGAGGAAATCATACAGCTGTAATTCAATAACTTAAATAGTAGGAAATATTTTAATGGTAAAAAGAACCGCTCGATGTACTGAAATCAAAGATCCTCCTCCTCCTGAAATGAAAAATTATTATGTATTCATGAAAAACGGAGAGATTGTCAAGGTAAAAGCAAATAGTGTTCTTAGATATTCAGATGAGGTTTCATTTTATTTTATCGAAGGGGAGAATCTTGAGGCTAAACAAAGAACTATCGCTATCTTCAAAAATTGGGATTATTTTGTCGATCAAGATACTTGGAATGAAATGCAGAAAACAGTTGATTGGGGGAAGAAATTCGAATCTCTTAAAGAAACCGAAACCCCATGAGTATGCATGGGGAACTCTAAAACAGGGAAAAAGAGTTTTTATTTGAATAATTCGCCGTTGGCCATCTCTGCAAGGAATTCTTTGGCTTTAGCGAGATGATATTGAGTGCGATCGTTGCTTAAATCTTGGAAATCTTCGTATGTTTTTTCTGACATATCGATTAATGATCCGACCAACATAGCCATAAAAAGAGGTCTTGGCTGAACGGGTATATTGGCAAATCCATATTCTATCGCTTCGATCATTCCACCAAAGATCACCCCCATGTGTTCGCTTTGACGACCTTCAGTATTCTTATCTATAACTGTTTTCATTACTTCTAGGGGATTTTTCGTTAAACCCATTTTTCTCCTTTATATTAATTTTTGTAGTTCAGCTCTTCAACCATGACGATAGTTTTTGGCATTTCTGCATACAACTTTTGGGCATAGATTTGCACCACTTGGCTATCGTCAACAATAACGATTCCTTTGAGGGTGTCTTCACAGAATTTGGCCAAGTTGGAGGTGTCTGGTCTGGATATGTGATGGATAAGTCCATTGAGCATCTGGGATGATCTAATCTTAGATGTTCCCTTGGGAATTCGCATGTGAAACGCCAATGATAGCTTGACTGGGCCGGAAATTGGTTCGTTTCTATTAAACTGAGTTCGTATTTGCCAGCGATAGAACTCTTTTTGCTTGATGTTTGGGCTATA